>JAABUN010004201.1_pt1 | contig 20211 bp, 20 predicted proteins | sample 5559311 | NCBI WGS metagenome assembly JAABUN01 (sample SAMN10711877, study PRJNA513370) | rock metagenome | isolation source: Antarctica rocks | place: Antarctica: Victoria Land, Siegfried Peak sud
TGGAGAACTTCTCCGGCCCCTTCGACCTGCTGCTCGGGCTCATCGCCAAGCACCAGCTCGACATCACCGAGATCGCGCTGGCCACGGTCACCGACGACTTCATCGCCCACATCCGCAGGCTGGAGGGAACGTGGGACCTGGGCCAGGCCAGCGATTTCCTGGTGGTCGCCGCGACGCTGCTGGACCTGAAGGCGGCGCGGTTGCTCCCGTCCGGACAGGTCGAGGACTTCGAGGACCTGCAGCTGCTCGAGGCCAGGGACCTGCTGTTCGCGCGGCTGCTGCAGTACCGGGCGTACAAGAAGGTGGCGGCGACCTTCGCCGCACGGATGGCCGATGCGGGGCAGCGTGTCCCGCGTGCGGTACCCCTGGACCCGCACCTGGCCGCCTTGTTGCCCGAGCTCGTGCTGGCGCTGACCCCCCAGCAGCTCGCACAGATCGCCGCCCGGGCGATGGCCCCGCGCGAGGGCCCACCGCTGGTCGACCTGGCGCACCTGCACGCACCCGCGGTGAGCGTCGCGGAGCAGGCGGAGGTGCTGGTGGCGCGGCTGCGGCAGCGGGGGACCACGACGTTCCGCGACCTGGTCAGCGACGCGGGGTCGACGCCGGTCGTCGTGGCCAGGTTCCTCGCCCTGCTCGAGCTGTTCCGCGAGTCCGTGGTGGTGTTCGAGCAGGCCGCACCGCTCGGTGAGCTGACGGTGTGCTGGACCGGGTCGGCCAGCGGTGAGGTCAGCGTCGGCGACGAGTTCGAGGAAGAGGTTCGGCAATGAGCAGCCCCCAGCAGGAGACCGTCGAGGAGGGCCTGGACCTGGACGTCCTGCCAGGAGGTGCCCGGGCCGCGGTCGAAGGCATCCTCATGGTCGTCGACGAGCCGGTGGACGAGCTCTCGCTGGCGGCGGCGCTGGTGCTGCCGCGCGAGCGGGTGCGGGCGCTGCTGGAGGAGCTGGCGGCCGAGTACGACGTGCAGCTGCGCGGCTTCGAGCTGCGGGAGGTGGCCGGTGGCTGGCGGATCTACAGCCGTGCGGGCCTGGCGCCGGTGGTCCGGCGCTTCGTGCAGGACGGCCAGACCTCGCGGCTGACGCAGGCCGCGCTGGAGACGCTGGCGGTCATCGCCTACCGCCAGCCGGTCAGCCGGGGCAGGATCTCGGCGGTGCGCGGTGTCAACGTGGACGGTGTGGTGCGTACGCTGACCACGCGTGGGCTGATCACCGAGACCAGCACCGACCCGGCGACCGGGGCCACGCTCTACGGAACCACCATCTCGTTCCTCGAGCGGATGGGCCTGGGCAGCCTCGACGAGCTGCCTGCTCTGGCCCCCTACCTGCCGGAGGACGACGTGCTGGAAGAGCTTGCGGAGGGTTCGGCGTGACGCAGGGACGATCGGGAGGCCCGGGTTCCAACCAGGGCGCAGGCCAGGGACAGAACCGCGGGGCAGGTGGCAAGGGTGGGCCTCGGCGCACCCCCGCCGGCTCCCAGCGGGCCCAGGCCGGGCGGCCCCAGGCCGGGCGGCCCCAGGCACGAGCAGCACAGGCTCAGGGTTCTGGTCCGGTGGTGGACGTCCACGACCCGCAGGGCATCCGGCTGCAGAAGGTGCTGGCCCAGGCGGGCATCGCCTCGCGCCGAGCGAGCGAGGATCTGATCGCTGCCGGCCGGGTCACGGTGGACGGCCACGTCACCACCGAGCTGGGGGTGCGGGTGGACCCGCAGACCGCCGTCATCCACGTGGACGGCATGCGGCTCCAGCTCGACACCACCAAGGTCTACCTGGCCCTGAACAAGCCGCGCGGCGTGGTCACCACCATGAGCGACCCCGAGGGGCGCCCCTGCATCGGCGACCTCGTCGGCGACCGCGTCGAACGGCTGTTCCACGTCGGCCGTCTGGACGTGGACACCGAGGGCCTGCTGCTGGTCACCAACGACGGCGACTTCTCGCACCGGCTCCAGCACCCCTCCTACGAGGTGCCCAAGACCTACCTGGCGGAGATCCCGGGCCCCGTGCCGCGCGACCTGGGCAAGCGCCTGCGCGAGGGGGTAGAGCTCGACGACGGCCTGGTCAAGGTCGACTCGTTCCGCATGCTCGACCACAAGCCCGGCCGGGCCCTGGTGGAGATCATCCTGCACGAGGGGCGGCACCACATCGTGCGCCGCATGCTCGCCGAGGTGGGCCACCCGGTGCTCCAGCTGGTGCGGGTCAGGGTCGGGCCGGTGATGCTGGGTGACCTGCTGCCCGGCAAGAACCGGCCGCTGACCCGGGACGAGCTCGGCACCCTGATGGCCGACCTCGGCCTGTAGGGGGCTGCCGTGGCTGTCAGGGCCATCCGAGGAGCCATCCAGCTCGACGTGGACGAGCGTGAGCACCTGCTGGCTTCCACCAGGGAGCTGGTGACCGCTGTGCTGGAGGCGAACTCGCTCACCGCGGACGACCTGATCTCCATCCTGTTCACCGTCACGGTCGACCTGCGCAGCGAGTTCCCGGCCCTGGCCGCGCGAGAGCTCGGCATGGGGGACGTCCCGCTGCTGTGCACGGTGGAGATCGACGTCCCCGGCGCGATGCCGCGCGTGGTGCGGCTGATGGCGCACGCCGAGCTGGACGGGCCGCGCAGCGACGTGCAGCACGTCTACCTGCGTGGGGCCGTCGGGCTCCGCCGGGACCTGGCCCAGTGAGCGGGCCGGGCCGGGTCCGCACCACCGGCACGGTCCGGGTCGTGGGCACCGGGCTGCTCGGCGCCAGCATCGGGATGGGGCTGCGCGCGCTGGGTGTCGACGTGGTGCTGCACGATCCCTCCCCGACGGCCCGTGCCCTGGCCCGAGACCTGGGCGCCGGTCGGCTGCCCGGCGACCAGGAGCCGGAGCCGTCGCTGGTCGTCGTCGCGGCGCCTCCGGACGTGACCGCAGACGTGGTGGCAGCCGAGCTGGCCGCCTACCCGCACGCGGTGGTGACGGACGTGGCCAGCGTCAAGGGCAGGCCTCTGCAGGCACTGCTCGCGCTCGGTGCGGGAACCGGCGATCTGCTGGTCCGGTACGTCGGTGGGCACCCGCTGGCCGGCCGTGAGCGCTCCGGCGCCGTCGCCGCCCGGCCCGACCTGTTCCGTGGCCGGCCGTGGGTGCTCACCCCGACCTCGGGCACCGACCCGCAGGCCGTGGACCGGGTGCGCGACCTGGTGCTCGACCTGGGCGCCGTGCCGACCCAGATGCCGGCGCAGGCGCACGACCGCGCCGTGGCCCGGGTCTCCCACGTGCCGCAGGTCGCCGCCAGCCTGGTTGCCGCGCGGCTGGTCGACGCGGATGACGACGCGGTCTCCCTGGCCGGTCAGGGGCTGCGCGACGTGACCCGGGTGGCAGCCAGCGACACCGGGCTGTGGGTGCAGATCCTGGGCGCGAACGCCGGTCCGGTCGCCGACGTCCTCAGCGCCCTGCGGGGTGACCTCGACTCGGTGATCGCGGCGCTGCGATCCCTGCACGAGGACGCCGACGCACCCGGCGCGCGTGCCGAGCTGGCGCGGTCCCTGGACGCGGGGGTGCGTGGTCAGGCCCGCATCCCGGGCAAGCACGGCGCCGCGCCCACCCCGTTCGCCGTCGTCACCGTCCAGGTCCCCGACGAGCCCGGAGAGCTGGGCAGGATCCTGGCGGCCATGGGGGAGGCGGGGGTGAACCTGGAGGACCTGCGCCTGGAGCACGTCCCGGACCGCCTGGTGGGCCTGGCCGAGGTGTCGGTGCTGCCGGCCGTCAAGGACCGCCTGGAGCAGGTGCTCCTCGCCGGTGGCTGGACCTTGGCAGGCTGAGCCTCGACTACCCTGGGGTGCTTCCCACCCCTTCGAGCCCGAGGTGTCCCATGCCTGCCCCGACGTCGCCGCAACCGGTCGCCTCCGCGCTGGTGGTTGCCGTCGACGGTCCGTCCGGCTCGGGCAAGTCCAGCGTCAGCCGCTCGGTGGCTGCACGGCTGGGGCTGGAGTACCTCGACACCGGCGCCATGTACCGCGCGGTCTGCTGGTGGTGCCGGCAGCAGGGGGTAGAGCTGGACGATCTTGCGGCGGTGGGGCAGGCCGCCCGCGACATCGACCTGCAGCTCGGCACGGACCCGGCGGACCCCACGGTGCGCGTCAGCGGGACCGACGTGGCGCAGGCCATCCGGGAACCGCGCGTCTCCGCAGCCGTGAGCGCCGTCGCCACCAACCAGCAGGTGCGTGCCGAGCTGCAGCGTCGCCAGCGCGAGATCATCGCCAGCGCCAGCGGGCCGGGACGCCCTGGCATCGTCGCGGAGGGCCGCGACATCACGACCGTGGTGGCGCCCGACGCCGACGTCCGGGTCCTGCTGACCGCTGACGCGGACGCGCGGCTGGCCCGGCGTGCCGCCCAGGACGAGGCCGGCAGCGACGAGACGGCGCGCGAGGCCACCCGGGACCAGGTGCTGCGGCGTGACCGCGACGACGCCACGGTCTCCCAGTTCCACACAGCCGCAGACGGTGTCGTCACCGTCGACTCCTCCCGCCTGGACCTCGAGCAGACGGTCCAGGCGGTCCTGCAGCTGGTCCGGGCCAGCACCCTCACGCAGCAGCCCACCCCCGAGACCGAGGCACACCGATGAGCGAGAACACCCCGACCCCCACCCCGGACGAGGAGGCCTTCGTCGACCCCACGCCCGCACTGAGGGTGGGTCTGGACGAGTACGAGCTCTCCGAGGAGGACCTGGCCCTGATCGAGGGCGAAGAGGATCCGGACGGTGGGACCACGCTCGGCCCGCTGCCGGTGCTGGCGGTGGTGGGACGGCCGAACGTGGGCAAGTCCACGCTGGTCAACCGCATCCTCGGCCGCCGCGAGGCAGTCGTCGAGGACGTGCCCGGCGTCACCCGGGACCGGGTCTCCTACCGGGCCGACTGGGCGGGCACGGACTTCACGCTGGTGGACACGGGTGGCTGGGAGGTCGACGTCCTGGGCCTGGACGCGAGCGTGGCCAAGCAGGCCGAGGTCGCCGTCGAGCTCGCTGACGCGGTGCTGTTCGTCGTCGACGCCACGGTGGGCGCCACGGCCACGGACGAACGGGTCGTGCAGATGCTCCGCCGCTCGGGCAAGCCGGTGGTGCTGGCCGCCAACAAGGTGGACGACGCGCGGGGCGAGCCGGATGCCGCCGCCCTGTGGAGCCTGGGTCTGGGCGAGCCCTACCCGGTCTCGGCGGTGCACGGGCGTGGCTCGGGCGACCTGCTCGACGCCTGCGTGGCGGCACTGCCGGAACGCTCCCGGGTGGCCGTGTTCGCAGGGCCTGGCGGTCCGCGGCGGGTGGCGCTGATCGGCAAGCCGAACGTCGGCAAGTCGTCCCTGCTGAACAAGCTCGTGGGCACCGAGCGGGTGGTGGTCGACGCCACCGCCGGCACCACGCGCGACCCCGTCGACGAGATCGTCACCCTGGCCGGTCGCAGCTGGCAGTTCGTCGACACCGCGGGCATCCGCCGCCGGGTGCACCAGTCGGCCGGCGCCGACTTCTACGCGTCCCTGCGCACGCACGGTGCCCTGGACATGGCAGAGGTGGCGGTGGTGCTCGTCGACGCCAGCCAGACCCTGACCGAGCAGGACACCCGGATCATCTCGATGGTCACCGAGGCCGGGCGGGCCCTGGTCATCGCCTACAACAAGTGGGACCTGATGGAGGACGAGCGCCGCCGCTACCTCGAGCGGGAGATCGAGGTGGATCTGGTGCAGGTCCAGTGGGCCCCGCGGGTGAACGTCTCGGCCCTGACCGGTCGGCACCTGGAGCGGCTCGTCCCCGCCATCGACCTGGCCCTGACGTCCTGGGACTCGCGGGTGCCCACCGGCCGGCTGAACGCGTTCTTCGGCGAGCTCGTCGCGGCCCACCCGCACCCCGTGCGCGGCGGCAAGCAGCCGCGCATCCTGTTCGCCACCCAGCCCTCGACCCGTCCGCCGCGCTTCGTGGTCTTCGCCTCGGGATTCATCGAGGCCGGCTACCGCCGATTCATCGAGCGCAGGCTGCGTGAGACGTTCGGCTTCGAGGGCTCACCCATCGAGGTCGTGGTGCGGGTGCGTGAGAAGCGCCGCCGTTAGTCCGGTAGTGTTCTGTGCGCGTGACCGGTTCCGGCCGGAAGCGGGTTCCGGGGCGTAGCGCAGCTTGGTAGCGCACTTGACTGGGGGTCAAGGGGTCGCAGGTTCAAATCCTGTCGCCCCGACGGAGCAGGTAGGGCCTCGGCATCTGCCGGGGCCCTTGCCCGTGGACCGGCCGCACAGCCGGCACGACGAGTGAGGATCTCCATGCGAGCACGACGAAACCGGCACATGGCAGCTGCGCTCTCCGCGACGGCGACGGTGGCCCTGCTCGCAGGCTGCGGGCAGCCCGGCCCCCGCGGTGACGGCGCCGTGCCGCGCGAGCAGGTGGTCGCCTCGGCCGAGCCAGCACCCGCTCCCAGCACGCAGGCTCCCAGCACTCAGGCTCCCAGCACTCAGGCTCCCACCCCCAGCACGGAGGTCACCGCCGAGGTGACCCTGCCCACGCCGAGCCCGAGCGATCCACCGGTCGAGAGCCCCCTGGCTGAGCGCACCGATCTGCCCAGCACCGCCAGCGACGAGCGCCGGTTCGTCAAGGCAGGTCGGCTGACGGGGGACATGACCCCCAAGTCCGTGGTCGCCTCCGGCCACGGGCTGGTGGTCGCCCAGAACATGATCTACACGCACACCGTCTCGGCGTTCAGTTCCGACGGTCTGCTCCTGAGCACGATCGACGACGCCATCGTGCCGTCTGAGTTCGGGCACCCGGAGTGGACGCAGGAGGTCGAGGGTGGGCCCGTCGAGGCCGCCTTCAACCCTGACGGCTCCGAGCTGTGGGTGTCCAACTACTCCATGTACGGGCCGGGCTTCTCCTCTCCCGGGGACGACGTCTGCAGCCCCGAGACCGGTGTCGACCCCAGCTTCGTCTACCGCATCGACACCTCTGACCTGCAGATCAAGGAGGTCGTGAAGGTAGGTGCGGTGCCCAAGTACCTGGAGGTCACCCCTGACGGGGCGCACGTGCTGGTGACGAACTGGTGCACCTGGGACCTGTCCGTCATCGGTACCGGCGCCGGCGCTGATGGTGCCGCCAGCGAGGTGGCCAGGGTCCCGTTGGGGCGCTACCCGCGTGGGATCGCCATCAGTGCGGACTCCAGCGCCGCCTACGTGGCCATCATGGGCAGCTCCGACATCGCGGTCGTGGACATTCCCGCGGCGGTCGACGGCGCGGGGGAGGGCGCGGTCACCTGGTTCCGTGGGATCGGACGTGGCCCGCGTCACCTGAACCTCAGCCCGGACGGGAAGTTCCTCTTCGCCACCCTGAACAAGGACGGCGAGGTCGCCAAGATCAGCACGGACACCGGTGCGGTGGTGGGCACCGTGCGGACCGGGCAGCAGCCGCGCAGCGCGGCCCTGTCCGCAGACGGCACAGCGCTCTTCGTCGTCAACTACGAGTCGGACACCGTCTCAAGGGTGCGTACCTCCGACCTGGAGGTGCTGGAGACGGTGCCCGTCGACCACCACCCGATCGGGATCACCTACGACGCACTGACAGAACGCATCTGGGTCGCCTCCTACGGCGGCGCCCTGACGGTCTTCGACGACGACCCGCAGGGATGAGGCCCCGGCCCGCCGGTCGGTCCGTCGGGCGGGTACGGAACCAGCCGTAGGCTGGCCCCGTGAGGGGAGAAGGTGCGGTGCCCGCGCAGACGGCTGCAGCCGAGGCTGAGCCCGTCCGGGACGACCTGATCTGGACCGTCCCCAACCTCATCAGCATGTTCCGGCTGCTGATGGTCCCGGTGTTCGCGTTCCTCATCGTCGCCGAGCACGACTACTGGGCGCTCGGAGTGCTGGCGCTGTGCGGAGTCACCGACTTCCTGGACGGCTACCTCGCCCGCAGTCTGGGCCAGGTCTCCGAGCTCGGCGCGCGGCTGGACCCGGCGGCCGACCGGCTGTTCATCCTCTCCACCCTGCTGGGCCTGGCCTGGCGCGACTTCATCCCGTGGTGGCTGGTCGGGGTCATCGTGGCCCGGGACGTGCTGCTCGTCGCCATGATCCCCTACCTGAAGCGACTGCACCTGGAGTCGCTGCCGGTGCACTTCCTGGGCAAGGCAGCCACCTTCAATCTGCTCTACGCCTTCCCGCTCATCCTGCTGGGCGAGGGCACCAGCACCCTCGCGGACGTCGCCAGGCCGCTCGGCTGGGCCTTTGCCTGGTGGGGTGTTGCCCTGTACTGGTGGGCCGGTGCGCTGTACGTGCGCCAGCTTCGCGGCATGCTGCGTGCCCAACGCGCTGCCCAGCCCGCTGCCCTGCGCCCTGCGGTGCTCCCGTGAGCGCCCGCCGTGCGATGCCAGCGCGCCGCGCGCGCGACGCCTCCATGACCTTGCTCATCGAGGTGATGGAGCGGCCGCTGGACCCCGGCTACGCGGCCGCGGCGCAGGCGCGCACGGCGCAGGGTGCGCAGGCGCCGTCGAGGTGGGGTCGTGCGCCGCTGACGATCGCTCTGTCGCTGCTCGCCGGCCTGGTGCTGGTCACCGGCGTGGTGCAGCTGCGGATGCCGCGCAGCCTGGACACCTCCCAGACCCTGCGCGAGCAGGTCACCGAGCGCTCCGGGGAGGTCGAGGAGCGCGAGCAGCAGATCGAGGCCGTCGGTGCAGACATCACCGTCCTGCAGGACGCGCAGCTGCAGGGTGCCGACTTACAGCTCCTGGCGACGGCGACCACCCTCGGCCTGCTCGCAGGTACCAGGGCCGCCACCGGCAGCGGGGTGGTGTTCACCCTCGACGACTCGCTGGAGTCCAGCGACCCGCTGGCCGGCGACGCCAGGATCGACGACGGGATCGCTCAGGGGCGGGTGCTGGACGTGGACCTGCAGCAGGTCACCAACGGGCTCTGGGCGGCAGGTGCGGAGGCGATGGCGGTCAACGGCCACCGGCTGACGTCGACCTCGGCCATCCGCTCCGCCGGTGACGCGATCCTGGTCGACCTGCGTCCGATGGCCCCGCCCTACGTCATCGAGGCGATCGGGGACCCGCAGAAGATGCAGACGGCCTTCGCCCGGTCCGAGTCCGGCAGGTACCTTTCCTCGCTGGAGCAGAACTACGGCATCCGGGTCGGCATCGAGGAAGCGGACACGCTCGAGCTCGGCGCCGCCGGAAGCCTGAGCCTGCGTTACGCCGTGCCTGTCGACTCCGCCCCTGGGCCGACCCCCTCGCCCGACCTCAGCACACCGACGGAGGACGACCCGTGATCGCAGCGCTCGGTCTGGTGATCGGCATCGTGCTGGGGCTGGTGCTGCGGCCCACCGTGCCGCCGGAGCTGCAGCCCTACCTCCCGATCGCGGTGGTCGCGGCCCTGGACGCGGTGTTCGGCGGGCTGCGCGCGGTGCTGGACGGGATCTTCGACGACAGGGTGTTCGTCGTCTCGTTCCTTTCCAACGTGGTGGTGGCGGCGCTGATCGTCTACCTGGGTGATCAGCTGGGGGTCGGGTCGCAGCTGTCCACCGGTGTGGTCGTCGTGCTGGGGATCCGCATCTTCTCCAACGCGGCGGCCATCCGCCGCCACGTGTTCAGGGCCTGATGGACGGCGGCATCGAGCCGGGCGCCGGGCGCCGCTCCAGCGACACCGGTGATCCGCGTCGGCGCCTGTGGCGCTCCCTGGTCCCGCGCGGCACCAGGGGCGAGCTGCTGGCGGGGTTGCTGTGCGCCGTGCTGGGGTTCGCGCTGGTCGTCCAGGTGCGCCAGACCCAGGACGCAGACCTGGGCGCGCTGCGGGAGTCGGACCTGGTGCAGATCCTGGACGACCTCGGAGAGCGCAACCAGCGCCTGGAGTCCGAGCAGGCCGACCTGGCCCGTACCCGGGCCGAGCTGCTCACCGGCAGCTCCGCGCGCGAGGCCGCCCGGGAGGCCGCCCAGAGCGAGGTGGACGCCCTAGGCATCTTGGCCGGCACCGCAACGGCGACCGGACCGGGGATCCGGCTGACCCTCACCGACCCGGACGAGGTGCTGCTGGCATCCTCGCTGCTGGACGCCGTGCAGGAGCTGCGCGACTCCGGCGCCGAGGCCATGCAGGTGGGCGACGTGCGGATCGTGGCCTCCACCGCCTTCACCAACACCGAGGACGGCATCTCGGTCGACGGGTCGCTCGTCTCCTCCCCGTACGAGTTCCTCATCATCGGCGATCCCGCGACCCTGGAGCCTGCGCTGCGGATCCCGGGCGGGGTGGTGCCCAGTGTCGTCGCCCAAGGTGCTCGGGCCGGCATCACCGAGCTGGACGAGGTCGTGGTGGACGCGTTGCGGAGCCCGCAGCCGCCTCAGTACGCTCGGCCTGCGGAGCCCACGGCGACGCCTTGATGAACCAGGAAGGCAACGATGCCCGAGTTCGAGTACCCCCAGGACCTGCGCTATACCGCCGAGCACGAGTGGGTGCGTGCGAGCGAGGACGACCCCTCGGTCGTGCGGGTGGGCATCACCGCGTTCGCCCAGGACGCCCTGGGTGACATCGTCTTCGTGCAGCTCCCCGAGGCCGGTCAGGAGATCGAGGCCGGCAAGTCCTGCGGTGAGATCGAGTCCACGAAGAGCGTGAGCGAGGTGTACGCGCCGCTCACGGGCACGGTGGTGGGCCGCAACGTCGCCCTCGACGGCAGCCCTGAGCTGGTCAACTCCGACCCCTACGGCGAGGGCTGGATGCTCGAGATCCAGATATCGGACGCCGGTGCGACCGACTCCCTCCTCGACGTGAAGGGGTACCAGGACCTGGTGTCCTGAGCAGCTCCTGAGCCGCTCCACAGCCCCATGCTCTCACCCTGCCATCGAGGGTTAGGGTGAGCAGGCCAGGTCCGTCCGTGCCGCATCGTCCGCACCGTCAACCCGCGTGGAGGCCTCATGTCGTCGCAGGATCCGCCGGAGCGTGACCGGCGCAAGCCGGCCAGCCCGGACACCACCGTGACACTGTCGGCCGTCGGTGCGGAGGTGGAGCCGGAAGAGGGGGGCCTGAGTCCGGACGAGCGGACAGCCATCGGGGCACTCCCGGACGCGAGCTCGCTGCTGATCGTGCAGCGCGGCCCCAACTCGGGGTCCCGATTCCTGCTGGACGCCGACCGCGTCACGGCGGGGCGCCACCCTGACAGCGAGATCTTCCTCGACGACGTCACCGTCTCGCGCAAGCACGCTGAGTTCCTGCGCGAGGGAGGACGCTTCCGGGTGCGCGACGTGGGCAGCCTCAACGGCACCTACGTGAACCGGCAGCGCGTCGACGACGCGGTGCTCGTGGCCGGGGACGAGGTGCAGATCGGCAAGTTCCGTCTGACCTTCCACCCGCACCCCGGCGAGCCGAGCGGCCGGCAGCGGTGAGCGGTGCCGCACAACGGGCACCCCGCGGTCGCGCCAGCCGGCTGCTGAGCATCGGTGAGGTGCTCGCCGAGCTCCAGCCTGAGTTCGAGGACCTGTCCCACTCCAAGCTGCGGTTCCTGGAGGACCGGGGCCTGATCCAACCCCAGCGCACCGCGGCCGGCTACCGGAAGTTCTCCGCTGCCGACGTGGGACGGATCAGGCTGATCCTGGAGCTGCAGCGCGACAGGTTCTGGCCGCTCAAGGCGATCGGTGACCACCTCGATGCCCTCGATCGCGGTCTGGACCCGGCGCTTCCCGGCGCCGTGGCGCGCGCTCCCCGGCTGGTCGACGACAACACCACGCCAGGCCCGGAGGGCTTCGCGCCCAGCCCGCGCACGAGGCTGCGTCGGGAGGAGCTCCTCGCGTCAGCCGAGATCGAGACCGCGCTGCTGGAGAACCTGGAGGCCTACGGTCTGGTCGCTGCGGGGGAGCAGGGTTACTACGGGATCGATGACCTGGAGGTGGCGCGCACCGTGGCCGCGCTCTCGGGGTTCGGCATCGAACCGCGGCACCTGAGACCTTTTCGCACCGCTGCCGACCGCGAGGTCGGGCTGGTCGAACAGGTGACGACGTCGTTGCGCCACCACCGCGGAGCCGGGTCGCCGGCCAAGGCGGAGGAGGTGGCCCGGGAGATCTCGGCGCTCTGCGTCCGGCTGCACACCACGCTCGTCCGGGCGGCGCTCGGGCGCCTCGGCTGACGGCATCCCGCCTGTTCGCGGGACCCCCCAGGGGTTACGGTGAGCAGGTGCATGAGCTCGAGGTGGTCGGAGTCAGGGTCGAGATGCCGTCAAAGACGCCCATCGTCTTGTTGCGTGAGCGCGGCGGGGAGAGATACCTGCCCATCTGGATCGGCTCTGCGGAAGCAAGTGCCATCGCGCTCGCCCAGCAGGGTGTGGTGCCCCCCAGGCCACTGACCCACGACCTGCTCGGCGAGGTGATCAGCGCCTTCGGCCGCACGCTCGAGCAGGTCCGCATCGTCGAGGTCCATGAGAACGTCTACTACGCCGAGCTGGGGTTCGATGGTGGGCTGACGGTGAGCGCCCGTTCCTCCGATGCCATCGCCCTGGCCCTGCGGGTGGGGTGCCCCATCATGGGCAGCGAAGCGGTGCTGGCGACGGGCAGCGTCCCGGTCCCGGACCAGGACGAGGACGAGGTGGAGCGGTTCCGCGAGTTCCTCGACCAGGTCAGCGCCGAGGACTTCGAGCACCCAGAACACCCTGATGCTCCTCCTGCCGCAGATAAACCCTCTAGTTGACGTCGAGAGTTGTGCTCGGGCCACGACACGCCGGACACGGAAGGCGTCGATCGTTGACCGGGCTCCGGGTGGGGCCTAGCGTCAGAGCCGAACGTCCCCGGTGTAGTTCCAGCGATGTCACCGTCTCCAGCGGTTGCGGCGCTCCGCTACCTCCTCGCGTGGGACACCTGACAGGGAGGTCGGCGTGAGCGGCACCTACGACGCTCCACCCGTGACGCCCGTTCCCTCCGGCGCTCAGGGGCTGCTCTTCACCGACGACCTGCCGGTCCTGGACGAGACGATGGGATACCGGGGCCCCACCGCGTGCAGGGCCGCAGGCATCACCTACCGGCAGCTGGACTACTGGGCCCGCACCGGTCTGGTCGAGCCCGGGGTGCGCAACCCGACGGGGTCAGGCACCCAGCGCCTGTACGGCTTCCGCGACATCCTGGTGCTGAAGGTGGTCAAGCGGCTGCTCGACACCGGCGTCTCGCTGCAGCAGATCCGCTCCGCCGTCGTGCACCTGCGTGAGCGGGGGGTGGAGGACCTGGCCCAGATCACTCTCATGAGCGATGGTGCCAGCGTGTACGAGTGCACCTCTGCCGACGAGGTGATCGACCTGGTCCAGGGGGGCCAGGGCGTCTTCGGGATCGCCGTCGGGCGGGTGTGGCGCGAGGTCGAGGGTTCGTTGGCAGCCCTGCCGAGCGAACGCGCAGACGGTACGGGCTCGAGCCAGGCCGACGAGCTGTCGGCTCGACGGGCGTCCCGCCAGACAGGTTGAGCTCAGGAGCGGCTGCCGGTCCGCACGCCGCCCGAGCGCAGCACCCGGTCGAGCAGCTGGTCGAACAGCGTGGACATCTCCTGCGCTGCCCGCCCAGGCCAGCGGTGCAGCGGCTGACCTGCCCCTTGGGCCTGCTGCAGGGCGCTGCGCTCGGGCAGCACCGGGCTCAGCACCAGCGGGCCGTACCGGGAGCGCAGCTCCTCCAGCCGGTAGCCGTGCTCCGTGCGCCCGGTCACGAAGCGGTTGACCACGACCCCCAGCGGCTGCACCCGGCTCTGCGACCCCCTGCGGACGGCATCGACCGCCTGCAGGGCACGGCCGGCGGCGGCGATGGCGAACAACCCGGGTTCGGTCACCACCAGTGCGCGGTCCGAGGCTGACAGCCCTGCCCGGGTGAGGCCACCCACGTTGGGCGGGCAGTCGACCAGGGCCAGGGCGTACGGGCCGGACGCCTTGCGGAGCCCGGTGGCCAACGCCTCGAAGAGGTGTGCGTCCAACGGGCTGCCGCTCGCATCCACCGCGTCGTGCATCGCCGAGCGGGCGGTACCCGCCATGACGTCGATCCGCCCGAGGGAGTCCGGCGTCCAGCCGCTGGGTGCGATCGAGGCCTCCACCACCTTGCGCCGGGCACGGTGCAGCACGTCGGCGACGACCTTGCGCTGCCCGGCCAGCACGTCCAGGCCGGTGGTGGCATCACCTTGGGGGTCCAGGTCCACCACTAGGGTCGGTACGTCCCGGGCCAGTGCTGCGGAGGCGAGACCGAGGAGCACCGACGTCTTTCCCACCCCACCCTTGAGGCTGCACACGCTCACGACCAGCACCGGGCCACGCTATCCGGATCGACCCGAGGTCTGGCGCGGCCCGTCCTCAGCGACTCAGCACCATCAGGTGGTACCCGCAGCCGACCGCACCGCTGCCGACGTGCACCAGCTCGAAGCCCTCGGCCGCAGGATGGGCACCGATGGCCCGGTCGGTCGGGTAATAAGGATCGAACCACTCAGCGCTCCTGCTCGCCAGCACCAGCAGATCAGGTTCGCGGTCGTGCACCACGTCGGCGCGCTGCTTGGGGTCCAGCGGCCCGGTCTGCTGGATCAGGGGGTCGTTCAGCAGGAAGCTGTCCACCGCCGTACGGCCACCGGCCCGGGCGGGCACCAGCCCGGCGTCCGAGATGGCGAAGAAGGAGTCGGGGGAGGTGTGCGCCACCAGGTACCGGGTCACGTCCTCGCGGGCTGCCACCAGACAGGCGGTGTAGCGCTGCTGCCGGTCGTCGACCTCCTCGATGTTCGCGGGCAGCACGATCACTGTGGCGAGGCTGGTCAGGCCCGCCAGGGTCGCCCCCGCCACGGCGCCGCGTCGACCAGCGACGCCCGCGACCACCGCCGCCGCACCGACGCCGGCGAGCAGTGCGACCTGAGGCCACACCGGCATGAAGAACCGGCTGTAGGCGTTGGCGCTGTCCAGGGTGCCGATGGACCCGGTCAGGTACACGGCGACCGGAACGACAAGCAGAAGCTGTCGCCGCCGTAGGAGCACCGTTCCGGTTCCGGCGAGGACGAGCACGAGAGCGGACTGGTCCACGAACTTCTCAGCCACGTCGAACGCGCCGCCGGTGCCTGACTTGTACAGCACCGAGTTGGGCAGGAGGTGGCCGTAGACCCTCAGCCGGACCAGCTCCAGCACCGCCTGGGACAGCACCGGCAGCCCCGCGACACCCAGCAGCCGGCGCAGCGCGCGCCCGCGGGTGCGCCGCCGCAGCAGCAAGAAGCCCTCACCCAGGCCCGCGACGGCGAGCGCTGCCACCAGACCCTCCGGCCGCAGCCACGGCAGCAGCGCCAGCAGCGCTCCGGCGGCTACCGGCCGGCCACCGTCAGAGCGTGCCAGCACCAGCACCGCCGCGGTCAGGACCGCTGCCGTCAGGGTCGTCTCCAGGCCACCGACGGCCCAGAGCGCGAACGGGGCGCTGACCCCCGTGAGCAGCGTCCCGACCATGGCGGCGCGGTCACCCACGACTGCCCGGCCGAGGTGGTGGACGAGGCCGATGCACATCAGCCCCGACGCCACGCCGAGCACCCGGGCGGCAGACATGGCTGACCAGCCGCAGAGGTCCGCGAGCGCCTCCAGGTAGACCAGAAGAGGGTTGCTGAAGCCTTCGACCCGTGGACCGCCCGGGTTCCACACCGGTCCGGCGCCCTGTGCGAGGTTCTCGGCGTAGCGCACCGAGATCCACGCGTCGTCCGTGACGAAGCCCCGTAGCCGCCATCCGAGCGCGAGGAACACCCCGCAGGACAGGGCCAGCACCGACCACTGCAGCGGTGCCGGGACCTGCCTGACGGCCGTCGCGGTGCCGTGGACCGGCCGCGGTGCGACGGACGGCGTGTGCACGCGGGCTCCTGCGTCTTGAGGTCAGGCGGGGCGGGGGGACGGCCGATGGTGGAGCAGGCGCCTGGAACGTCTAGTGGGTCACAATGAGGAGTAGGTGTCGTGTCAGAGTCACTGAGGCAAACATGTGTCTAGTACCTTGCCAACTGTGCTGCAAACTCGGACAGGCCACCCCTCGTGGTGGAGCCTGTTCGGATTTCCCCTTGTAGCCGCCATGGTGTTCGGGCTGGTGGCGGTGATAACAGCACTGGCGACGGGGCTTCCGCTGCGCGACCCCGACGGGCTGCTGGGCCCCAGCTACGTCCGCCTGCCCCTCATCGTCGGGGGCATGATCGGTCTTGACCTCCTGCCACGGGCCGCCATGCGGGCACGCTCGGTCCGCAAGATGCCTGCCGCAGTGGTCTCCGTGTTCCGCGAGAAGTGGCCCTTGCGCCGTCTCGCGGTCGTGGCTGCCGGGCTGGCCAGCTTCTACGTCACCTACGTGGCCTACCGGAACCTCAAGAGCTTCCTGCCCTTCGTGCGCAAGGACCTGGTCGACTACGACCTGGTGGCGTCCGACCTCTGGCTGGGCGGGGGCAACCACCCAGCCGAGGTGCTGCACCATCTCCTGGGGACAGGGGTGACGGCGCAGGTCCTGTCCTTCGTCTACGTCTTCTTCCTCTTCTTCGTGCCGTTCTCGTTGGCCGCCGCGCTGGTCTGGTCCGACAACTTCTCCCGAGGTGCCTGGTATGCCAGCGCCCTGTCGTTCAACTGGATCTTGGGGACGGCCAGCTACTACGCACTGCCGTCGCTGGGCCCGATCTACGTGGAGCGGTTCCGCTTCGAAGGTCTGCCCAGCACAGGGGTGTCCGGGCTCCAGCGCGCCCTGCTCAGGAACCGTGTCGAGGTGATGTCGGACCCGCACGCGACCCAGGCGGTCCAGGGCATCGCGGCGTTCGCGTCGCTGCACGTGTCGATCGTGTTCACCGCCGCCCTGGTCGCGCACCTGGTGGGGCTTCCCTGGCTGGTGCGTTGGGCGCTGTGGGTGTTCGTCGCGACGACCGCGGTGGCGACCGTCTACTTCGGGTGGCACTACGTCGTGGATGTGTTCGCCGGGCTGGCGGTGGGCGCCATCGCCGTCGCCCTGGGCTACGTCGCCGTCCGGCGCCGCCACCACGAGGAACCCGGCCGGCTGCGGGAGGGCGAGGCGGCCACAGCCGGCGCCCGAGCCGGCCTGCGATGAAGCGGAGCCTGCCGGGCCCTTCCTCCTGAGGTAACGTGGCTGCTGCAAACCCCGCGCGGGAGAGTCCCCGCAGAGTGTGTCGGGGCGCCGAAGGGGCAAACTCCCCGGAACCTCTCAGGCGCCAGGACCGCGCGGGGCAGGAAACTCTGGAGCCTTGGTGGTGACAGAGGGGGAGGCATCGCACCGCCCGGCGCCAGGCGTCCGGGCGCTACGCAGGGAGTGCCTCCGATGGACACCCACATCGACGCCAGCCACACCACACGCACGTTCGCTGACCGGCACATCGGTCCCGGCGCCGGCGAGGTCGCCCACATGCTGGACCTGCTGGGCTACGACAGCCTGGATGCCCTCACCTCCGCCGCGGTCCCGGCGACCATCGCCTGGGACCAGGCGCTGGAGCTGCCCGCCGCGGCCAGCGAGCCCGCGGTGCTGGAGCGGCTGAGAGAGCTGGCCGGTGCCAACACGGTGCGCCGCTCCATGATCGGTCTGGGGTACTACGGGACCCACACGCCGGGCGTCATCGCCCGCAACGTGCTGGAGAACCCGTCCTGGTACACCGCGTACACCCCTTACCAGCCGGAGATCTCCCAGGGCCGGCTCGAGGCGCTGCTGAACTTCCAGACCGCCGTCGCCGAGCTGGCGGGGCTCGGCACCGCCAACGCCTCCATGCTGGACGAGGCCACGGCGGCTGCGGAGGCCGCGACCCTGATGCGCCGTGCGTGCAAGGCGGGGGACGACGCGGTGCTGGTCGTCGACGAGGAGGTGCTGCCGCAGACGAGGGCGGTGGTACGCACCCGGATGGAGGCCCTCGGCCTACGCATGACGGTGCTCGACACCAGCCAGGGCCTGCCCGAGTGCGAGGTGTTCGGCGTCCTGCTGCAGTACCCCGGCGCGTCCGGCGTGGTGCGGGACCCCTCAGAGCTGGTCGCCGCCGCGCATGCGCGCGGCGCCCTGGTCACGATGGCGGCGGACCTGCTGGCACTGACGCTGCTGACCTCACCGGGAGAGCTGGGGGCCGATGTCGCGGTCGGCACCACGCAGCGGTTCGGGGTTCCGATGGGGTTCGGTGGTCCGCACGCGGGTTACATGGCGGTCCGCCCGGGGCTGGAGCGCTCGTTGCCCGGGCGGCTGGTCGGGGTCTCCCAGGACGCAGACGGGGCCCCCGCGTACCGGCTCGCCCTGCAGACACGTGAGCAGCACATCCGCCGCGAGAGGGCGACCTCCAACATCTGCACCGCACAGGTGCTGCTGGCGGTGATGGCCTCGATGTACGCGGTCTACCACGGCCCGGCAGGTCTGGCTTCCATCGCCAGGCGGGTGCACTCGCACGCGGTCTCGATGGCCGGCGACCTGCGCGGGGCCGGGCTCGAGATCGTGCACGAAGAGTTCTTCGACACCCTCCTGGTGGCTGCTCCGGGCCGCTCCGCACAGCTGGTGCAAGCGGCGTACGAGGCCGGCTACCTGCTGCGGCTCGTGGACGCCGACCACTTCTGCCTGTCGGTGGACGAGACCACGACCGACCAGGACCGCGCAGCGGTGTGCGCAGCCCTCGGCGCGACCTCCCCAGCTGCACCGACCTCCGCAGCTGCACCGACCTCCGCAGCTGCACCGGGCGGTGCTCTGCCTACGATGCTGGTGCGCACCTCGTCCTACCTCACCCACCCGGTGTTCTCGACGCACCACAGCGAGACCGCGATGCTGCGGTACCTCAAGCGGCTGGCCGACAAGGACTACGCCCTGGACCGGGGGATGATCCCGCTCGGCTCCTGCACCATGAAGCTCAACGCCACCACCGAGATGGAGCCGATCACCTGGCCCGAGCTCGCCGACCTGCACCCCTTCGCGCCAGCAGCCGACACCGTCGGCTCCCGCGAGCTGATCGGCGAGCTCGAGGACTGGCTGCTGGAGATCACCGGCTACGACGCGATCTCCCTGCAGCCGAACGCCGGTTCCCAGGGAGAGCTCTCAGGGCTGCTGGCGATCCGCGCCTACCACCGCGCCCAGGGCGACACCGCCCGGGACGTGTGCCTGATCCCGGTGTCCGCGCACGGCACCAACGCAGCGAGCGCGGTGATGGCCGGCCTGCGGGTGGTGGCCGTTGCGGCAGACGGGTTCGGCAACGTCGACACCACCGATCTCAAGGCCAAGGTGGAGCAGTACCGCGACTCGCTGGCCGCCATCATGGTCACCTACCCCTCCACGCACGGGGTCTTCGAGGAGTCCATCGCCGACCTGTGCGGCCTGGTCCACGAGGCGGGCGGGCAGGTCTACGTGGATGGCGCGAACCTGAACGCGCTGGTGGGTCTGGCCAAGCCGGGCAAGTTCGGGGCCGACGTCTCGCACCTGAACCTGCACAAGACGTTCTGCATCCCGCACGGTGGTGGCGGGCCCGGGGTCGGCCCGGTCGCCGTGCGCGAGCACCTGGCTCCGTTCCTGCCGTCGGTGGACACGTTCGCGTGCGACGCACCGGTCGGGCCCGTGTCGGCAGCGCCGTACGGGTCCGCGGGCATCCTGCCGATCTCCTGGGCGTACATCGCGCTAATGGGACCGCAGGGTCTGCGCCGCGCGACCCAGGTAGCGGTGCTGTCGGCCAACTACGTCGCGGCAAGGCTCGGGGAGCACTTCCCCGTCCTGTACACCGGGCCTGGGGGTCTGGTGGCGCACGAGTGCATCCTCGACCTCCGCCCGCTGACCAAGGCGACCGGCGTGAGCGTGGACGACGTCGCCAAGCGGCTCGTCGACTACGGCTTCCACGCGCCCACGATGTCGTTCCCCGTCGCCGGGACGCTGATGGTGGAGCCGACGGAGAGCGAGGACCTGGGTGAGATCGACAGGTTCTGCGACGCCATGATCGCGATCCGGGCGGAGATCGAGCGCGTCGCCTCGGGGGAGTGGGACGCCGCCACCTCCCCGCTGCGTGGCGCTCCGCACACGGCGGCCTCGCTCGTCGGTGAGTGGGACCACCCCTACAGCCGGTCCGAGGCCGTCTACCCCGGCGGGATGGACCCGGTGGGCAAGTACTGGCCGCCGGTGCGGCGCATCGACGGCGCGTGGGGCGACCGGAACCTCATGTGCTCCTGCCCGCCGGTGTCTGAGCTCGCCGAGAACTGACCTGACTTCGGCCAAACTAGTGCGCACCGTCGAGTTCAGTTGATGAGCGCGAGAGCGTCGCGTAGATCGTGCGGAAGTGGGTCTTCGGCGGTGAGGATTTGGTTGC
>JAABUN010004202.1_pt1 | contig 20205 bp, 25 predicted proteins | sample 5559311 | NCBI WGS metagenome assembly JAABUN01 (sample SAMN10711877, study PRJNA513370) | rock metagenome | isolation source: Antarctica rocks | place: Antarctica: Victoria Land, Siegfried Peak sud
CACCGTCATCGCCCTCGACGGCGAGTCCTACCGCACCCGCACACACCGCCCACCCACCCGCTAACAGCACCCCGCGGGGTCAACTTTCAGACAGCACCAGGGGGTCAACTTTGGCCCGGCGTTGACAGGTGTTCCACGCGACTCCGAGGCCCTCGGCGACGCGGGCGACGGTCAGGTGCTGGCAGACGATCGCCGCGAGCGCCCAGCGCAGCCCGCCACGGGAGAGCTTGGCGCGCGGCGCCGCGGCCTTGCGCAGGTCCTGGCGCCAGACGTGGCCGCAGCCGGTGCAGGCGTAGCGGCGGACCGTGACCAGCAGCGTCGTTGGCCGCCAACCACACGGCTCGTGCGCCAACTCGCGGGTCACGCTGTCACGCGGCGACCCCTGACAGCCACAACGTCGGCACCACCGGTCGGGCTTGGTGACCCGGCAGGCCAGGACCGCCCTATCGGGCTCCAGGCGCTGCCCGGTCACTTCCAACCCGAGCTCCTCCAGGCGGCAGAACGCGCTCAGATCAGGGCAGGCGAAGGTAGCGTCCGGCATCGTCGAGGTCCTTCAGATGGCAGCGTGAGAACTCCATCCTCGAAGGACCTCGACCCTCATCCGGCCAGCGACGCGCCCGAGCCCCCTACACCCTCATCTGTGAAGAGCCGGTATCCCTTTGCCGAGCGATAGGCAGCAGCACCTTCGCAGGAGTGTCTGCGCTTGCTCCTTGCTCGCGGTACTTCCCATCAGTTCGGTTCGCTAGACGCGTGCTCACAAGAGTCGCAAGGCTGAACAGAAAGCGGGTGATTCGAGGGCGTGAGTAGGTCATTCTCCGCGATCGGAAGGACGTACACGGTCCGTGGGAAGCCGACGCAACCGCGACGGGACTTCGCCGGATCCAGGCCCAAGCCGAAGTCCAGGGTCGACACGCTGGCCGAGCGCGCTGCCAACACCGGAGCGTAGAAGAGGCAGGCGAAGTGCGCGCGATCCGCGCTCGCCCCCGTGCCCACCCAGAACGACGACCAGCCGGCAAGCTCGTCAACCGTAAAGAGCGAGAAGCCAACGAGGGTGCCGTCCGCGCTCCGGGCAGCGAAGGCGCGAAGGTTCGTGGGACCGAAGGCTGCAAGCAGCCGGTCCAGAGTGCGACGGTCGGCGTCCGGCGTGACGTAGCCGCCGTGTCTCGCCACTAAAGCTCTCCTCAGCGGAAGAATCTGCGGAGCCAGTTCTTCCACCGGCTCGGGGCCGACACGAACGCCGGCTGCCGCAAGCAGGCGAAGATCGGCGGCGACTTGCTTGCGGCCGTTACGGGTCAGGTTGTCGGGCCATCCGCTAGGGTCTGTCAGCAGCGCGCGTTCAGCGCTCCGGTAGCCCCGAAAGCCTCGGTCTACAAGCGCGGACGCCAGCGGCCCATGGGCGTAGAGGGCAGAGACAGTCGCGGCACCCCGCTCCCGGGACCACTCGACGATGCCTTCCACCAGTTTAGGTAGGAGGTCCTGGTCACCGTCCGCGTTGCAGTCGTAACCCGGCTGCACCAAGGAGAGGGTAGGGAAGGCGGACGCTCTTGCTGGGCCGGGACCTGCGGTGGGAAAACCGAGGAACACCTTGTCGCTGTTCCAAACGAGGTCATACCAGTTGAAGGCAGCGTAAGCGTCCGGATCTTCGATCCAGTAGCCCAATGTGCCCACTGCACGTCCGTCCGCGGTGCGTGCGGTGAAGTACATCGGCGTCCCCGGAGGGCGTTCCAACATGACCGAGAGCCAACGCTCTCCCAAGAGCCCTGCCGCGTGCCTCCAGGGGTTGCCGGTGGGGCGATCAAACGTCGCGGTCACGCGCGCCGTCATCAGTTGGCGGCCACTACGATGGTGTACAGCTGGACGGGTGCCATTCCGAGCCGCTGCTTGAGTTCGTCACTGCGTCGTCCACCTTCGAGGCGAGAGCAGGCGTGCCGTAAAGCGTACTCGTATTCAGACACGTGCAGCAGCAGGTTCGCGTCGATGGCAGGATCAACATGCGCGCTAACACCCCCGGACCACGAATGGTAGGTGCTGCCATCGTGGAACCCGACGGCTGCAGCGACGAGCGCACCCAGGTGGTCCCTGACCTCGTGCACAACCGACGCACTGGCCCCCAGCGCTTGCAGGAATCCCGCAGTGGCCCCGGCCGGCAACCACTCCGGATTGCCATGCCTACTGCTCGATCGTCTGCACAACTCGATGACCGCCTCGAGATCCGCGGACTCAAGGGGCTCGATCGTGCGGTGCCACCCTGCCAGTTCCGCCCTCCGGACCGCTCGCCGTACGTTGCGTCTAGTCGAAGAACCGAGGCGCTCGGGCCACTCAAGGGGCCCTGGGATGTTGCGCAGGTCAGCCACGTAGCGGATGTCCGACTCGATGAGCTGGAAGCCGGCTCGTCGTAACGCGTCGAGGAGCGGCACCGAACCGACATTCTGCAGAACCAGATCCCGTACGCCCGCCTTGGCGAGGATGGTGGGCATGGAGTCGACCAGTTCATCTGGCGACAAGATCGAGGGCCATCTTGAGTCGTACCAGTGGGGTAGGTGCGACACCCAAACGTCGCCGTTGAGAGCGGCGGGTGCTTTAGTGATGGGAGAGAGTCGGCCGACCTGGTACACCGGCAGGACGCCGACGGCTTGCTCGGACTGAGAAAGGACGACGAACGTGCTGTCGAGCGTCTCGTACAGCGGGTGTTGGGCGAGAGCTCGCAAGAAACGGCTTCGGTAAAAAATGGGCGCGGCGGCGTCCTGGACGATGCGGTCCCATACTGTCTCCGGCATGACGTGCGGGTCACCGTAACAATCGACTCGTAAGTTGCTCAAGTCAAATGAGAGACGGCAGGGTGGTGACCGGTGCGAAGTACTGGGACGTGCTGAGGACCGCCCGTTCCCATGGGTCCGTGTCGACCCCGGACGCGGAAAGTGTCGGCCATAACCGCTCCGTGTCGACCGGCTGTGCACCGGGTCGGAAGGGGGCCGCGAGTCCTTCGGCCAGGCCGTGGGCCCCCTGTGCACCCAGCTCCAACGCAGACGACCTCACGACTCCGTGGTCTAGTAGTGCTGCGCGCCCATGCTGTCCTACCTCGCGCTCGATGTGGTCACGATTGTAAGGACTGAGCACCTCCCAGCAGTGAATGAGGATCCTGGCGCGGAGGTCGACCAGCACCTCATCGAAGTCGCGGGTCTCGGGCAGAGTGCTGTCGAGCATTCGCGCGGCGACTCCGGGGTCGAGCGGCACCAGATCATGTCCTTCCCGAGGCATGTGCGGCGCCGTCGTCAGCCAGTTCCGGCGTCCGAAGATCTCCATGTCGAGCTCAGCCTCCGCCGGGCTGGCGGAGGTGTGAATGAGACTCAAGATCGAGTTCACGCTGCTGAGCCGACGCCGCAGGCAGTCCGGGCTTGCCTCATGCAGCGGCCCCGAGCCCTTGTAGTCCTGCAGGAACTCGTGCAGGCCTCCGGGTAGGGATAGCCCTGGCGGCCGATGTAGCACGACTGCAAGGGAGGTTCCCAGAGCGAACAGATAGTCGACACAGCGGTACCGGTACGTCCTCCATTGCCCATCGTTGGCGACCACGTCCTCGTAGAGAGCATCCAACTCGAGCATGCCAGGTCGCACGAGGCGACTGCCTGTCACATCAAGCCCTAGCGCCAGTATCTCGTCGACTACCCGACTGCCGAGACCGCGCCGAAACGCGTCCGGAGTGATAACGAGCACTGCGGAGTCGTCCCAGGCACTCAGCTTCTTGGACTCCATGGTCCCTCCTCTCGACCGTCCGCCGCCCACTGCAATGCCGCTTCCCTGGTGAGACCCCGCTCAGCTCCGAAGTCCCGGAGCGACCGGGCCGACGCAAGCCTGTCGGCACCCAGGGCCGCGCGGAGCGCGTGAGCAAGCAAGGGGTCGCGCCCATGCGCCAAGAACCGTTTGCTCGGTAGGTACCAGCCGTCCGCCAGCGCCTCGGCGTGCGCGAGACAGGCCGCGGTTGCGGCCACGAAACCTGCCGTCGTCGCTGCATCCCCGAGATACAGCGAGTCCTCAGCCATGTGCAGAGCGAGGGCCGCTCGCCCGCGCCACCAAGGCACGCCGGCCGCCACCAGGGTTGCGGGTGGTTCCGCGGCGACGTCGACTGCGCCCGACAGCGGCACCGACAATGCCGCCTCAGCCTCCAGGACATAGCTGGGCATGCCGGCGGCCGCTCGGACCATTGGGTGCAGTCGAAACTCGCCCGACGCGCTGCTTCGCGCCGACTGCGCGAGCATCGTCACGTGGATGAAGGCGCAGTCCATGACGTCCCGGTTGGCCTCAATTACGCACTCGCCGACGATGAACGGAGAGGCAATCGGTGTGACATCAGTCAGCCCGGGCACTTCCGCCCGCGACAGGTCCTCCAACGCGCCTTGCATATACACCAACAGGTCCCAGTCTCGCGAGCCGTCCTGCGGCTGCGCTGTCTCGCCGCCGCGGGAACCTCCTAGTCGGACTGCGACCACCGGCTCAGCAACTGTCAGGGCCCGCACAAAGTCCGCCACGCCGCGGGGCAGGCTTGAGATCATCCGCGCCGCCCCAGGGTTGCCATCGGGCATCGACCGGGAGACGTCCCGTCGTCGTCCGGGAAGTACTGCCGCCACTTCGCAGCTGTGGAGGACAGCCCATCGCCCATGGCCGCCACCAAGGGCGCGTCCTCGTAAGCGGTCAATGCCTGGCGCACCTTAGCCTTGGCCCGGCGACCGGCATCCGTCGAGCCGGAGATGCCGTCGAAGACTGCGACGGACTGGAAGCACACAGTGAGGACCACGCCGACCCGCCGGCTGCGGCGGGTCACGTAACGCGGCGAGAGCGCGAAGGGAAAGATCTGCTCGCCCCCCAAGCAGAACACCCATCCGGGATCGTCGGGATTCTCGGGGACGGAGGACGGCCACGGCCGAGTGTCTACCGCGTGCAAATCGCCCAACAGTGCCCAGAAGGCCGCCTGGTCCTGTGCGAGGGTCGCGCCCCCTGTCGGGCCGACTGCGCACAAGTAGGTGGCTCGCCGGTACGCACCCCGAGCGCGTACCGTTAGGAGGTACTCTGCAAGCTCTTGAGCAAGACGCCCAACTTCGGCCGCGCGCTCGCCGGTCAGGTCGACGTGGCCGTAATGATTGCCGCCCACGTGCTCGGCAGCCGAAGCGAAATGGCAGGGGTACGGCGGCGGAGCGGGGTTGCTGACAGTGGCCCGAAGCTCATCCATGTGACGGCTGGCCCACCCCGGTGTCACACTGGTCATGCCGTACCACCGCCCCTATGTCCTTCCAAGTGCTTCACGTAGCCCATCACGGGCTCGAGCACGCAACCCCGCAGGCGCTTGGCCTCCTCCGTGCCGTAGCCGTAGGAAAGCGCAGAAAGGCCCCGGTCAGCGAACAACTCGGTCGGTAGGTAGTAGGTAGTCTCGAAGTAGATGTCGCGATCCCTTCGCGCGTCCCGCCGCCCGGTCATGTAGGAGTGCACAACGTCTCGGTCACGCAGGAAGGCTGAGAAAGCAACGAGTTCGTCGCCAGCGAAACCTGCCACCACCGTGGTCAAGTCCCCGAAGTCCTCAAGCAGCATCCGTAGGTGCTCACGTTCCACCGCGTGGTTCGGCAACTTTCCATGCGTCCGCAGATGTGAACAACGCAGGGCAACCAGGTCATCTAACCGGTCCAGGGGCGCGTCGACTAGGGCAGCGTGCAGTCCAGCCTGTGCCAGTCGACGGCGGTCGCGGCGTACGTTCGCCCGATGCTTGGCCCCGTATGACGCCCACACGTCCGCGAGACCGCGTCCAGGGAGCGGCAAACTTGCCAAAGTCGCCATGGGAACCGGATGCATTCCGACACGGGCGGCACCGACCGCCAAGGCAGTCTCTCCAGGTTGAACGAACCCCAGGGCTACCGAGGCGGCGCCCAAGCGTTCGCCTTCAACGATCACCTTGCTCAGCAGGGCCACTGCACAGTCAACGTCCTCACGGTCGGTTCCTACCAGGTAGGTGTCCAGGCCAGGTAGGACCGACACCAAACTCGGGAACCATGACGTACGTGGCAGGGCGGGAGGCCCAGCTGCTGCGAGCCCGTCTCGATATGCCGTCTGTTCATACGTCCAGTGAAAGGGGTCCAGCGAGTGCGGCACGGACTCGCTTGTCGTCCAGGTTGTTCGCATCACACCCACGCCAGTCCGGCCGACTGCACGTACCCACCCATGTTGACCGCCGGCCTGCAGGGCGCCGATGCTGCGCAACCATCGGCCGGAGGCGAAGATTGGCATGTCAGTTTCGTCGCCTGGCCACCAACGCGGCGGGTGCGAGGTCCACTCGACGTTAGTTGGGGGTCGGTCAGGACAAGCCATCGTGGAACACCTCCTGCGAGACCCGTTCCACGTACTCGCGCACCCGTCGATCGAGGCTCCAGACGTAGCCGGTCAGGAGGGCGGGCTCGCAGCCCCGTTGGCGCTTCGTGTCCTCTGCGCCGTGACCGAAGTCGATTCTGCAAACAGCGCGTTCGTATGCCCGCTCTATGGCCTGGTAGTACGTGCAGGCGAGATACATGTCGCGACTCTGCCTTAGATCGCCTCGCACCCCCTGTGTCCAGGCGTGCTCCGTCCCGGGCTCGGCAGCCAGATACAAGCTGAAGCCTGCTGGTCCGTCGGCGTCGCTGGCCATCGTCACGGAGACCCGGTCGGCGAAGTGCTCCCTCATGGTCTCGAAAACCATCGACTCGTGCGTTCGGTCAACCCGCCGGCCATGCTTTCGCCTTTCATCGAGCCGCATCCGCACCATCGCGTCGAGCGAAGTCTCGTCCAGCCCCCCGTCCGCGAAGGTCCATCCGAGCTCGGCGGCGAGACGGGTTAAGCGGCGCGCGTCCGCTCGCTGCTTTCGGCCCAGCGACGCCAGGTACTCCTCGTACCCGCCGTCGGGCAGTGACAGGACGGAAGACGTCGCATTGTAGAAAGGTATCAAACCTGCAGAAAGAAGGCTGGCGTGCAGTTCGCGCTCGCTTGTAGGCACGAAGAGGAAGGCCACCGTTCGCCACCCCGACGCGACCGCCTGGTCAAGGATGGTCCGCACTAAGACATCGACATCCCCCTGCCGCGCGCTTGGGGACCGGGCCACGAGGCACTCGAAGCCGGGATAGGTGACCACCAGACTCGGCGCCCAAGCACCCCACGGTGGGCTGTGCGAAGCGAGTGCATCGAGCCGGTCGAGATTCAAGCGCCGAAGCGTCCGCATTGAGGGGCAGGGCGAAGTCAACAGCGTGCGGATGTTCTTGGCCTCAGTCGGCTCGACTTCGTCGACGACCGTGCCCATTGCCGCGACAGCGGGCTCGGGCGCGCACCCCTGCTCGGAGGCGAGAAACCAGTGATGGGCGCCTTCCATACGACCACGAAAAGCCGACAACCAAGGGACCGAGCAGAAGAGCCTGCCGTTTTCTGGCTCAGGCCAGACGGCCGCGGCCTCGGTGAAGTCCTCATGGGCAAGGGTGCGACCGCTCATGCGGCGTACAGGGAGACGGAGCGACCGCTCTTGGTCGGGTGAAATCGTTCGTTCAACCAGCCAGCGTGTCGGCTTATCAAGCTGAGACCGGCGGAGTCCGCGAGCTTGTCCATCTCATCTGGCCACAGATAACGGTCCACATGGTAGGAGTAACGCGGACCTGCTTCGGTGAAGACTAGGCGGCCAGTCCGAACTGTCCGGTCGTGCGGCTTGTGGTCGTAGAATTCAAGTTGTACGCCGCTTGGATCGAAGGCGATCGGGTGGACCCCCGACCGCCACCGCGCCATCCGCTTCTCGGTCGGCTGATAGGCCTCGATGACGAGTCTTCCGCCTTTTACGAGCAAGCGACGAGCGGCCCGAAAAAACTCGGCCTGCTCCTCCCTAGAATGTGCGTAGTACAAAGTGTGGTAAACCACGATGATGAGCGAATAGGACCCAGAGACGTCTCTGAGCGTCAGGTCCTCCTGCTGGCTGGTGACTGACTCCGTGACATTATTCTGGGCCGCCTTGGCGCGGAGCTTGTGAAGCATTTCGATCGAGTCGTCGACCCCATGAACCCTCAAGCCGTCCTGAGCGAGCGGAATGGCTAGTCGACCGGTGCCAACGCCGACATCGAGCACCCGGCCCCCCCGGGCGTGGGAGCGCACGAACGCAAGCTCCTCCTCCTGGTCCTGCTGCTCCCCCCAGAAGTGGTCGTAGTATTCAGCCATGTCGTCGAAATACGGCTCCGCCATCAGGTAGCCCTCACCGGTAGTCCCAAGGCCCTGCCCCCTAGACGGGAGCCACCCCAGCGATGCCTTCCGCCGGTGCCGATCTCTACCAGACGGTCGTTCAGTTGGCCAGAGATGACGCGTCACGGGCCGGTCGCCGCTCGGTCGGGGAGTGCGACGTGTTCGCGCCGGCCCTGCAAAGGTGCACGTGCAACCTTCTGCCACGTGTGGCGGCCCAGCGGGCGCACGACTAGCAGCAGGCGACGAGACTAGGCGCGAAGGATCATGAGGCCATACGGGACATGTCGCCCGACTCGTGTAATGCTCTCGCCCCAACGACGGCTCCTCCGAACCACCTCCACAAAGGCCGCAAGGGCACACCCGGTGGCCGTCGAGCCCGCTGATCACGCGATGCTCGCGCCGCTCGGAGGGTGCGGCGCTCGCCTCGAGGTGAGCTCGAGCCCGTACAACCGCTCACGGCGTCCATTGAGTCGTCCGCTGACTGTTGATGCACACGAAGGAGGAGCCCAAAGTGGCTGGGATCCGCTCACGAGGTGCCAAGGTCACGGCAGGCGACGAGCCAACCGCGCTCTACGAGCGGCAGTTCGCTAGGGCTCGAACTAAGATCTCGCCGTACGCCTTTGCCTACTGCAACGGCGCGGCGGGAGACGAGCGAGCCGCCGATGACAACGTCCGTGCTCTGGATGAGGTTCGGCTTATCCCGCGCGTGCTGCGCGGCGCAACGGCCCCGGATACCAGTACAGCCCTTCTCGGCCACACGCTTGCTGTCCCTGTACTGGTCGCACCGATGGGCCTACAGCGCCTACTTCATCCTGGTGGAGAAGCGGTCACCGCTGCCGGGGCGCGCTCGGCGGACGCGGGTTTCTGCCTGTCCATGTTCAGTTCAGTGAGTGCTGCTGAGGTGGCCGAAGCGGCGCCCGAGTTGCGCTTGCAGCAGATCTACCTCACGCGGGACGCGCAGATCACCGACGCCGTGGTTGCCGCGGCCGTCGCCCATGGTCTCGCGGGACTCGTGGTGACGGTCGACGTTCCAGCGGTGGCCAGCCGCTCCTACGACGCTGGCCACACGCAGAACCGCTTTGATGAGGTGAGCCCGGCCATGCTCGAACTACCTGGCGTCCGCGACCGACTCGCCGCATGCGCACCGGTGGGTGCGGGTTCAGGACAACTGCTCTCTTCCGTGTTCCCAGCGCCGGAGAACAACTGGGAGACGCTGCGCGAGTTCGTCGCCCGGTCCCCGCTCCCGGTGTTGGTGAAGGGGGTCCTTCATCCGGAGGACGCCGCCACTGCCGTCGCCGTGGGCGCCGCTGGTGTAGTCGTCAGCAACCACGGAGGCAGACAACTCGACCGGGTCGTACCCGCAATCGGGCGGCTGGGGCCAGTCGTGGAGGCCGTCGGCGGTTCCGTGCCCGTGCTCTTCGACTCGGGCGTCCGTCGCGGCTCGCACGTCGTCGCCGCGCTCGCGCTCGGCGCGACGGCAGTCCTGCTGGGGCGGCCGGTGCTGTGGGGCCTGGCGAGTGGGGGCGAGGACGGGGTTCGGGACACGTTGCGTCAAGTCGTGGGCGAGGTCCGCGAGACCATGACCATGATTGGATCCAAGGACATCGCCGACTTGCGGGGGCGAGCTTTAATGCTGTCCGCGGACGGCGAACCCTCGTCGTGACAGGCACGGCTAGCGGTTCGCAGGACCTGAGTCCCCAGGGTGTCGCGGCTCTCGTGGACAGGGCCGGTCAGATCCTGCGCCTCCACGGCATGACCCCTCCCTGGGGCCTGCTTCTCGTGGGCTCACGCGCGCTCGGGACGGGTGCGGCCGACAGCAACGTAAACCTGCTGGTTATCGACCCAGAAGTCAGCTCTGCGCAACCTGTCGGGGCGTGCCCCGGCACTGTCCGCCGGCCGACGACCTTGTGCGACAACATCATCGTGGAGCCGGCCCACGGTGCACCCGAGATTAGTATTGAGGTCGTCGGGGGTGCGGCGTTGCATCGACTCGCCGAGGTCATGGCGGCGGTTGAGGTTCTTGATAACCCAGATGCGTCAAAGCTCGGCTTGCCCGCGCCTGATCTCATGGAGATCCGGCTCCTGGCGCGGCTGATAAGCGGTACTGTTCTCGAGGGCGCCGGCGAAGTAGCGGCGTGGCGGGACCGCATGCATGTCTCGCGGGTCCCGTCGTGGTACGTGGCCTGCACCTTCGAGGTCGCCAGGCACTACTACGTTCGGGCGCAGGCTGCCCTTGCTGACGGGGACCGCCTGTCCGCTGCGCTCGTTGCTCACACTGCGGCGGAGCACCTGGCCTTCTGCGCGGCAGTGCCACACGGTCTCCTGCTACACGAGTCCAAGAAGCTCGGTGCCCACATCGGGGCCCTGCGCGCGTTGCAGTCGGGTGGTCCGGAAGAATTGCCACGGGTACTGCTCGAGTTGGAGCAGTACCTCTGGACACCGGTCCCCGAGCTTCGCATCCGGTTGCTTGCCGAGTGGGCCGACGACCTCCTCGACTACCTCCGAGGAAAGGCGGAGTTCGGCGACGCCATCGCCTTCCTCTGCGGTGGCGCGCGATGAAGCCCGGTCTGCTATTGCTGGGCGACAAGAGAGGTGTTGTGCTGCCGCCATGGACCCGTGTACCCCAGCGTTGTACGGTCCCGCGTGCCCGGAACCTTTGGCGCCTGACCGTCGCGCAGCAGCCGCTGTCCCGCCGGCGCGGCCCGCAGTACGCAGTCACGTTTGAGACTCACCCGTATCGGATGATCCGGACCACGAAACACGCGCTCGAAGGCCCGCAGTTGAAGGTGCCTGGCGGCAGCGCGAGGTGCCGCGCGCTGCCTTCAAGAGACTTGCCGTGCAGAGCCGGTTGTACAGCGGCCGGCGGCCGAGCGGCAAACGCGGTGCGCAAGCAGTACGTCCGGACCCGGGCGAGGTATTTGCATGGCCATCCTGCGGGCCGGCGGTCAGACCGGTGACAGTTCATGGGAACGCAGCCCGCTTGCACGCCAACGAGTCCCTGGGGGGCTTGTCCGAGGCGGACGTCGCCAGTGCGCTGCCGACACTTCGCGAGGTGCATCGGTACCCATCGCCGCGCCCGGACCGGTTCACGGCTGCCATGGCCGCCCGTTCCCGGATTCCTGCCGCCCAGGTGGTCGTCGGACCTGGTTCCACAGCGCTCTGCTTGAGCTTGTGCTTGTCGGCCCGCATCCGAGGAGCAGAGCGGGTCGTCGTGCCGGTCCCCTCCTTCGAGGGATACAGCCGCGTCGCAGGTATGGCCGGCCTCCCTGTCGAGGGCGTCCCCCTAAGCAATGACCGACTTGACCTCGACGCGCTGGCGCGGCTACTGAGTGACGGCCCCGCGGCGGTCGTGTTCCTTCCAAATCCAAACAACCCGACCTCGACCGCGACGACGCGCACTAGCTTACGAGGCTTCTTGAGTGGTGTCTCGGATCGGCATGTCGTAGTGGTCGACGAAGCGTACATAGACTACGACCCGGCGCAGTCGTCGGATACTTGTATGCCCTTAGTCAGTGCGTACGAGAACCTTGTCGTTCTGCAAACTGCAAGTAAGGCGATGGGTTTGGCCGGCGCACGTCTGGCTCACTGCTTTGCGCAGGAGGCCCTCGCCCGGGATGTCAGAAACTGCGTTGTTGACTACTCCGTTCCCGCGTGGGTTGAGTTGTTGGGTCTGCGAAGGCTGGACTCGCGCTTTGTGCGGGACGAGGTCGCCGAAACCCGACTGCGCCTGACTCAGTTCATAGCGAGCCTCGCTGCACTCGGCGTTAGTGTTCCTCCTCCTAGCGCCAACTTTGTGTGGTTGCGGCTGGGTCGTGCGACGGCTGGGGTGTCGGAGCGGGCCGCAGCACAAGGTGTCCGCGTGAAGGTCTACCCCGACCAAGGCATCCGGGTGTCGATGGGCGACGCCTCGGCGCTCGCGGCGTTCCTGTCGGTACTGCCCTCCCACATGGGCGCCAGGAACGCGTCCACATGAGTCATCACTGCCTCGGGGGCCACGAGCATGTGCAAGTGCTCGGCGCCCTCCAGCCGCACCCCATCCCAGCCGCGTCGCATCGCATCGGCGAACTCGTCGGCGTAGGTGTCACCGAATGCGATATAGCAGGTTGGGATTCGCTCCCAAGCACTCGGCACGGGGACCGAGCCCCGCAAGTAGGACAGCGGGACCTTTGGCTGATCCTGCGTGACCTTGTCACGGAGCGACGGCGTGGGCAGCACGGCATCAACCTGGTCCTCGCTCCACCAGCTCGTCCAAACCGGAAGGCGTCCGTCGGCGTCCGCCAACGCTTCAAGGTGCTCCACCAAGGCGGGCGGCGCGACGGCGGCGCTCGTCTCCCCTCGAGGAGTCAGTACAGCGTCGAGCAGCACGACAGCGACGATGTCCACATTGTCAGTGACCAACTGCGGCACATACAACCCGGCGTTGCTATGAGCGAGCACGACGATCTCGCCGGCGGGCAGTCCGTCCGCGTAGGCACGTGCCGCTACCCGGGGATCCGCTGGGGCGGCGGGCTGCGTGATCGCTGCGGTCGCCCAGCCAAGGCTCCGGGCGGACTCGGAGAAGCCGCGCCAGAGGGCGGCACCAAGAAAGGGGCTGGACAACAGGGCGATCGTCGGTCGGGTCATTACCCGCGCTCCTCGACTCGTTACGGCTGGAAGTTGGCTCACCGTACATGGCGGCGAATTCGGAGGTTGCTCAGTGAGGGGCGCGCATGACTACTGGGACCAGGTGTGGGAGTCAGGGCAATGGGACGAGCAGTGGTCGAACGCGGATCCATGGGTCACCGGTCGGGTCGCGAGCCTGCGCGCAGAGGGATCGGTGCGGGTCCTGGACCTTGGCTGCGGCGTCGGGCGGCACGCAGTGGCACTCGCTGCGTTAGGCGCGCGCGTGGTTGGTCTCGACGCGAGCACGGCTGCGCTGGAGGAGGTCGGGCGGAGGGCGCGCAACGCAGGCGTGAGGGTCGAACTCTGCGAGGGCAACTTCGCTCCGCTTCCCTTCGAGGACGACTCCTTCGACTACGTGCTGTCCTACAACGCGGTCTATCACGGAGACGAGGCGTCTCTCCGCAGCACGCTGTCGGAGCTGCGCAGGGTGCTCCGACCGGGCGGCATCTACCAATGCACCATGCTTTCGAAGGCGAACCACGAGTACGGGCGAGGCCTGGAGGTCAGCCGGAATACGTTCGTACAGCCCGACGCCGAGGACGACAAGATACATGAGCACCTCTACCTAAATCGCGAAGAGATCGAGGCCGCCCACGTGGGACTGAGCACCGTTGAAGTCGTCGACAGGGAGCACGGTATGCCCGGAAGCTTTCACTACCACTGCGTCTTCGTTCGAGACGGGGTTAAGCATGCCAAGTGAACTGACGCTCAGGCGGCTACTTGCAGAGCCCGGGCTCGTGCGGGCGGTGGGCGCTCGTGACGGGTTGACGGCTCGGCTCGTGGCTGCAGCGGGGTTCGATGCTCTGTGGTTGTCAAGTCTGGAACTGTCGGCGGCGCGTGCGCTCCCGGACATGGGCCTGCTGACGTTGACGGAATGCGTCGACGCGGTGCGGATCGTGAGCGAGGCGACCTCGTTGCCCTTACTGGTCGATTGCGACACTGGGTTCGGCGGTGCCAAGAACGTCGCTCGGACGGTGGCCCAACTCGAAGCGGCGGGCGCGTCAGGGATGTGCATCGAGGACAAGGTCTTCCCAAAGCGCAACAGCTTTCTTGATTCCGGTCATGTGCTAGAGCGGGCGGAAGAGTTCGCTGGACGCCTGCGCCTTGCCCGCCAGGTTCGGCGCAATGAAGAGTTCGTCATCGTGGCCCGCTGCGAAGCCTACATTGCAGGACTCGGGAGGGACGAAGTGCTGCGCCGCTGCCACCTCTACGTCGACGGCGGCGCTGACGCGGTGCTCGTGCACTCTAAGGCGTCCACTTCCGACGAGGTAGAGCACTTCCTGCGTGGCTGGGGCGGTCGCGCGCCGGTTGTCGTGGTCCCGACCACGTACGGAAGCTGGACCGTGGCGGATGCACAGGCCGCGGGTGTGAGCATGGCCATCTACGCCAACCAGACGCTACGTGCGTCGGTCGCGGCGACAGAGAAGGTCCTCCAAGCCATGTTTGAGAGCGGTACTGCCGACAGCTCGAGCGTTGAGCTCTCCTCTGTGAAAAGGATCTTCGAACTGACGGACGTAGAGCACTGGGACCAATTGGGCGCTTTGACGTGATCGAGTCGAGAGAATTTTGTGCCGCTCTCAGAGAGGCCGGACATGACTTCTTCACCGGGGTGCCTTGCTCCTACCTTAGCGGGCCACTAGAAGTGCTAGGCGAGGATGGCGACTACGTAGCGGCGCCGAATGAGGGGATAGCTCTTTCTGTGGCTGCGGGCTCGCTTCTTGCTGGTCGGCGGCCGGTAGTCCTCGCACAGAACTCGGGGCTGGGCAACCTGCTGGATCCGTTGACGTCGCTCGTTATGGCCTACCGCTTGCCGGTGCTGCTCGTGGTGAGCCTGCGCGGATGGCCCGACCCCTCGGACGACGAACCGCACCACGAGGTGATGGGTCGCAGCACCGTTGGTGTCTTGGACGCCGTCGGTGTCGGGCATCGGATCCTCGACGGGAGTGCAGCCGGGCTTAGGGCCGCGCTCGCTGAGGCCGAGGAGGCGCGTCGTGCCGGCGCCCCCTTCGTCCTCCTGGTGCCCAAGGCAGCTCTAAGTGCCGCGGCCGTCGGCCCTGGCACGAAGTTCAGCAGCGACGAAGTCCGCTTCCGCCGCGAGGATGCTGTTCGCGTGCTTGCGGCGCATTTAGGGGGAGCGACTGTCGTCAGCACCACAGGAATGATCAGCCGCGAGCTCTTCGGTGCTCGCGACCTCCCCTCGCAGTTTTATATGCAGGGGTCCATGGGTCATGCGGTCGGTCTAGCGCTTGGTGCTGCGGAGGCGCTGCCCGACCGGCGCGTTGTGCTGCTCGACGGTGACGGCGCGGCTCTAATGCATCTGGGTGGCCTCGCGTTGGTTGGTGAGCGTGCCCCAGGGCGCCTGCTACACGTTCTCCTCGACAACGGCGTGTACGACTCCACCGGCGGTCAGCCGACGCGCCTGAAGCCCGTCCCCTGGGGAGCCTTAGCCGAACAACTCGGTTACCGCCGGGGCTGGACCTGCCAAGACGCCGAGGGCTTCGACGCGGCGCTGTCCGACGCAAGGAACGCCAAGGGGCCCGTGCTCGTGGCGGCCCAAGTGGAACCTGGCGGGGACACCGTGCCTCCCAGAATCACGTCACGCTGGACGAACCCGCAAGTGGCCGCTCGCTTCCGCGCGGCCGTAACAAACGAAGGGGGGCACGTTGACTAGCGTACGTCCAATGACACTTAGCAATCTAAACTTGAGCGGTGACGACCTCGAGGCACTGCTTTTGGGGCGCCCCAACGAAGTGATCGGCAGGCTCCCGGACTGGCTCGCCGACGGCCGCCGCCGCGGCGACCTTCCAGTCGTTGCAGTCGACCCGCTGCCCGGGTTGCCACAGGCTGTGGACTACATGACGGCTCTCTCGAAGGCAGTCGGGGCGCTGCTGCCTCAGGGGTTCGATGGTGAGCTCGTGAGGGAGGTGCGAGACCGCAGTCGATCTCTGACGGAGCAGACGTCTCGATACTCCGACACCCGGTTCGGAGGAGATCTCCACACCGACGGGTTTCACCGGCCCGGCGACGTACCCGACGTCTTCGCGCTCTACTGCCATCGTAAGGCGGCAACCGGCGGGGCTCTGGTCCTGGTCCCTGTCGCCGAGGTTCTGGCCCGACTGGACTCCGCAGTCGTCGCCGTACTCACCCAGTCGTTCCAGATTGACACTCGTGACGCAGGCCCGGGTGACGCCAAGAGTGTGATCCGCCCCGTCCTCGACTTGTCGGGACCGTCACCGCGGATGTACTACTTACGCCGCTACATCACAGGGACCGGCGACGGTAGCCGTCTGGGGGGACACCACCAGGAGGCCCTCGACGCCCTCGACAGCATCCTTGGCGACGAGACCCTTCACAGGCACACCACCCTGGCGCCCGGTGAGGTGGCGTTCGTAGACAACCTTCGCTTCATTCACGGCAGAACAGAGTTCTCGGATCTGCCTGATCCGGCCGAGGCTCGGTTGCTGCTGAGAACGTGGATCTCCACGCACAACTGACGTCGAAGGAGCAGCGCGTGACATGGATGACCGATCTTGCAGGCGACGTCCGCCAGCGCGTCGTGTCGGCGCCAGCGTCTTGGCGGGCTAGTGCGCCCTTCGAAGTGCGCCCGAGAACCCACAGTTCCCCTGGGTCTGACCGTCTGAAGGGGCCTTGGGTCGAGTGAAGGGCGTTGGTCCGCTCGGATACTCCGGGTACCGGTGGCTCCTTGCCGCGCGCACGACCTCGCTGCTTGGCAATGCCATCGCGCCCGTCGCGCTCGCCTTCGCGGTGCTGGATCTCACAGGCTCGGTCACGGACCTCGGAATCGTGGTCGCTTCCCGCTCGTTGGCCAACGTCTTGTTCCTGCTGTTCGGTGGCATCGTCGCGGACCGCTTACCCAGACAACTGGTACTGGTCGGCTCGTCGGTTGCTGCCGCCGTGACTCAGGCTGCTGTTGCGGGCCTGGTCCTGTCCGGCGAAGCGACCGTACCGACGTTGGCCGTCCTCAGTGCCGCCAACGGGGCGGTGGCCGCCATGGCCTTACCGGCCGCCGCCGCCCTGACCCCGCAGACAGTGCCGCCGGCGCTACTGCAGCCAGCCAACGCGTTGCTTCGCTTGGGTACGAACGCCTCCACCATCGTGGGCGCTACCGCAGGTGGTGCGCTGGTCGCTACCGCAGGACCCGGCTACGGGCTCGTAATCGACGCAACCGCCTTCGCGTTCGCCGCCGCGTTGTTCGCAAAGGTGAAGCCCCTGCAGGGCGCGACTGGTAGCCAGACGACCGGGGCCGCGGGCGGCTTGGTAGCGGATCTCCGGGAAGGCTGGACCGAGTTCACCAGTCGGCGTTGGACTTGGGTCGTTGTCGCGCAGTTCGCCGTCGTGAACGCCGCCTTCGTCGGAACCACGGCCGTCCTCGGCCCGGCCGTGGTCGATGGGACTGTCGGTAGGGCCGCCTACGGTATTGTCCTGGCCGCGCAGACCGCGGGTCTGGTCGTTGGTGGCTTAATCGCTCTCCGCTGGCACCCCGAGCGGCCGCTCCGGCTTGGTGTCATCTTGACGCTTCTAAGTGCCCTGCCGGCTCTCGCGCTCGCGCACACCGCGACGTTGCTGCCCCTGCTCGTCGCCGCCTTCCTTGCTGGCTTCGCGATCGAGCAGTTCGGGGTTGCTTGGGATATCTCGCTCCAGCAACACATCCCCGCCGATCGACTTGCTCGCGTTTACTCCTACGATGCTGTCGGGTCATTCATCGCTATCCCCATAGGTGAGGCTGCCGTCGGGCCACTCGCCGCAAGCGTGGGGCTCCGTCCGGCACTGTCGGCCTGCGCCGCCATCATCTGCCTCGCCACGGTAACGGCTCTCGCTAGCCGCAGCGTCCGTGAACTTCGCCGCAAGCCGGTCAGTTTGGCGTGAACTGGACGCGGTAGGGCCTAGCCCGGACTGACGGAAGCTCTTATAGCCGTCAAGCGGCTTGAGGAGGGGTGCGGGCTGGGGGCGCGGGTTGGGTCAGGATCGAGACGAGCAGCTAGTAGAGATTGCGGGCTCTTCGGACTTGAGCGTGGTGCGGTGACGCGCCCGGTAGGGCTGCCTGCGCCGGACATGGGTCGAGGCCCCCAAAGATCAGGAGCGACCAAGCAACCCTGATCGTGAAGGCCTCGACGAGATGGACTGTAGACAGGGGCTGCCCGACGGCGGCCGTGATGTCCGGGGTGCCCGGGGTGCCCGGGGTGCATGTTCTGGCGGCAGAACGCGACCCGCTCGGGCTGACGTTGACGGTGGAGACCGACCAGACGACTACGCCCGATGACGAGAAGCCGGCAGACGGGGCGTCTGTCATGATGGCGGAGTGCGGATCATCCGGTACACCCACTCCTGCGTTCGCCTCGAGCTCGCAGACGGCCAGGTATTAGTGATCGACCCAGGCATCTGGAGTGAGCCGGCTGCGTTGCGCGGAGCAGACGCTGTCCTTGTGACTCATGAGCACGTCGACCACACCGACGCGACACGCCTGGTCGGGGCTGGCGCACCCGTCTTCGCTCCAGCCGAAGCCCAGATGCAAGGGCTCACTGTGCGCGCCGTCGAAGCCGGCCAAGAGTTCACGGCCGGTGGGTTCCGCGTTACGGCGGTTGGTGGGCGACACGCACTTGTGCACCCAGGTCAGGAGGCGTGCGCCAACCTCGGCTACGTGATCGAAGACACGCTGTATCACCCAGGGGACGCGCTGCACGTCCCCGACGCCACGATCGAAACGCTGCTCGTACCCCTGCAGGGCGCTTGGTTGAAGACTGCGGAGGCCATAGACTTCGTCCGCGCGGTGGCCCCAACCCGCGCGTTCGGGATACATGACGCCCAGGTCAATGAGCGGGGATTGCAAAATCTGAATGGCTGGCTCGAAGAGGAGGGCCGAACGGACTATCGGTGGCTCGCGCCAGGGGCCACCGCACCGGAATGAGCGGAGCCGACTCCCCCTAGAAGTCTGCGGCTGCGTGCCCGGGGTCGATACCGTCGCCAATCCGCGTAGCGATGCAATGACGGCTCTTCGGACCTGAGCGTGGTCACGGGCTCGCGGTCCTGACGCGTCGGGTGCGGGTGCCGCTGGCTGCGAGGAGCATGCGGAGGCGGTAGTTGGTGAAGTTGCGGTAGCCGTGGGCGAGCCGTCTGGCCTTCTCGATGAGCATGTTGATGGCCTCTGTGCCGCCGTTGCTCAGCCCGTCGGTGGTGAAGTACGCCAGCACCTGCGCCCGCCAGGCCCGCAGCGTCCGGCCGAGCCGGGCGACCTCGGGGATCGGGCAGGTCGGGAAGCTGGCGATGACCTTCTCGGCCAGTAGCCGGCGCTGGTGCAGGCTCGCCGTCCCTGCGTAGATCGCGGAGCTGCTGGTAGCAGGACCAGGCCAGCTCGACCTCGCCGTGCGGGTCCCCACCTGCCAGGCCGGCGGCCAGGCGTGCGTGCTGGCGTTCGGTGAGGTGCTCCAGGCCGTGCCGCAGCAGACCGCGGATCTTGTAGAGCGGGTCGTCTCGGTGGCCGCGGCGGTGCAGCTGTTCCTGCTGGACGCGGCGGCGGACCTTGTCCACGACCTGGGTGCCGAGCTTGACGACGTGGAAGGCGTCCAGGACCTGCACCGCGTCGGGGAGGCTGTCGCGTAGCGCGTTGGCGTAGCCCCGGAACGGGTCGAGCGCAGCGTGCTTGATCTGCGCCCGGAACGCGGGCTGCCGGGCGTCGAGCCAGCGGGCATACGCCGCACCGGCCCAGCACCAGGTCGAGCAGACGAGCCCTGACCTGCTCGTTCGCGTCACGGGACAGGTCGACCATGCACGTCACCTGCCGGCCGGCGCCGAACCGGCCCGGCCGCCACACGTGCTCGTCGACGCCGAGCGCCTCGACCTTGAGGGCGTCCCAGAGCGTGTGCCAGTCCACGTCGAGCCGGCGGGCCAGCGCGTTGACGGTGGTGTCGTCATCGGACAGGGCGTCCGCGGCCCAGACCACCGCCCGGCGGGTCAGCAACGCCCGCGGCGGCGCCAGCTCGTGCGTCTCGGTGAACGTCACCATGGCGCACCGTGGCTCCTGGCAGCGCCAGACCCGCTTGCGCCAGTGGACCCGCACCCGGCGGTGCCCGAACGGTGCGTCGTGCAGCAGATGCTCACGCCGGTCATGCGGAACGGCCAGGACACCGCACCGCCGGCAGCCCTGGAGCGTCTGGTCGGTCTCCACCGTCAGATCGAGCCCTAGCCCGGGGCTTTCACGCAGCAGGGTGAGCATGGGGGTGTCGTTGAACTGAAAAGTGCTCCTGACCAGCGAAGATGAGTCTGTCTAGGAACATCATCAGCGCCGATCGAGGAGCACCTTCC
>JAABUN010004203.1_pt1 | contig 20205 bp, 18 predicted proteins | sample 5559311 | NCBI WGS metagenome assembly JAABUN01 (sample SAMN10711877, study PRJNA513370) | rock metagenome | isolation source: Antarctica rocks | place: Antarctica: Victoria Land, Siegfried Peak sud
CCCCAAATCCATAGTGTCCCGAATCCGAAGAGCCGACGCGTCATCGAGACCTGCGTCGGACCCGCCTGACACGATAGGACTCATGCTGACCCGCACGATGAAGGTGACCACCGGCGACCACGAGGTCGTGCACGACCTGACGGCGCAGTGTGCGGCGCTGGCCAAGGAGCACGGGGGAGACGGACTGCTGCACGTGTTCGTCCCGCACGCGACCGCCGGTCTTGCCATCCTGGAGACCGGCGCCGGCAGCGACGACGACCTGCTCTCCGCGCTGGGCGACCTGCTTCCGGCCGACGAGCGGTGGGTGCACCGCCATGGCAGTCGTGGCCACGGCCGCTCGCACGTGCTACCTGCGCTGATCCCGCCCTACGCCACCGTGCCGGTGCTGGCAGGTGAGCTGGCGCTCGGCACGTGGCAGAGCATCTGTCTGGTCGACCTCAACGTGGACAACCCGGTCCGGACGGTGCGCCTGTCGCTCCTACGCGAGGACGGCTAGCCTGCCCACCGTGTCCAGCTCCGATCGTGCCGTCGGCCCAGAGCACGAGCACGAGCACGAGCAGGCGCAGCGCACGAGTCACACAGTGCTCGATCTCGCGGCGGCTCGCCGGTGGGCGGTCACCGCTCGGGCCCTGCTGGCCCAGGCCAAGGACCGTATCGACGCGCTCAACGTCTTCCCCGTGCCCGACGGCGACACCGGTACCAACCTCTTCCTCACCGTCGACGGCTCCCTCGACTTCGTGCGTAGTCAGCATGAGGTGTCCGGTGCCCCGCTGCGGTTGGAGCAGGGGCTGGGGCTGCTCGCGCGCGGCATGCTGCTGTCGGCCCGGGGCAACTCCGGGGTGATCCTCAGCCAGCTCGCGCGAGGGATGTCCGAGGCGGTGGAGCAGGGCGGGTGCGGCCCGGACGAGGTCGGCCCCGCCGCCCTGGCTGACGCCTTCGAGCGGGCTGCCGACCTGGCCTGGGCCGGGGTGTCGCGACCCGTGGAGGGCACCATCCTCTCGGTCGCCACCGCTGCTGCCGCAGGTGCGCGGGAGGCCGTCCTGCCCCAGGCCACCACGTATGACGTGTCGCTGGCAGCGCTGGAGGCAGCCCGGTCCGCACTGGCTCAGACCACCGAGCAGCTGCCCCGGCTCGCTGCGGCCGGCGTGGTGGACGCGGGCGGCGCCGGCCTGGTGCTGGTCATCGAGGCCTTGGAGAACGTGTTGTCCGGCCGGCCGCACGAGGGCATGCCTGCGTTGGCCCAGTGGTGGGAGCAGCACGCCCCGAGCAGTGCAACCGCAGCACCTGCACCATCGCCCGGCGGACCATGCCGCAGCGTAGACGGGAGTGCTGGTGGGGACGCCGACGGGGACTACGACGGGGACTACGAGGTGATGTACCTGCTGGAGCAGTCGGATCCGGAGCGTGCCCACCACCTGCGGGCCCAGCTGGTCCGCATCGGCTCCTCCGTGCTCGTCGTCGGCGGACCCACCCAGTGGCGCATCCACGTGCACCTGGACGAGCCGGCGCCCGCGGTCGAGGCCGGGTCGCTGGCCGGTCGCGTCGAGCAGGTGCGCATCAGCGCCCTTACCCGGCATGCGGAGGAGGCGGGGGAGTCCGACCAGAGTGCAGACGACCGACCCGGAGCCACAGCTCAGCGGCAGCCGCTTCTGACATCCAGCTCGGCCAGGGCGGCGTCCGTGGCCGAGCTGGGCGTTGTGGCGTGCGCCCCAGGAGACGGGGTCGGCGCGGTGCTCGCCAGGGCGGGGGCCGAGGTGGTGCACTCCAGCGCGGGCCGACGTGCCTCCACCGGTCAGCTGCTCGGGGCGGTGCGAGCCGTGCCGGCGCGGCGGGTGGTCGTGCTGCCCAACGACCCCGACACGATCCTGGCCGCGGAGGCGGCTGCTCGCGCGGCGGCTGACGAGGGCCTGCAGGTGCGGGTGCTGCCCACCCGGGCGGTGGTGCAAGGCCTCGCGGCCATGGCGGTGTGCGACGTGACCGCCGACGTCGAGGAGATGTTGGTGACTATGGCCGACGCCGCCTCAGCCGTGACCTACGGCGCGCTGACCGTGGCCGGCAACGACGGGTCGACCCCCGCCGGGCCATGTCGCGCCGGCCAGTGGCTGGGCCTGGTCGGCGGGGAGATCGTCGGCGTGCACGACCGGCTCCGCGACGCCGGCAAACAGGTGCTCGGTGCACTCGAGAAGGGTGTGGCTGGTAGCCCGGAGCTGCTGACCGTCGTGGCAGGCAAGGGGGTCGAGCCCACGGACCTGGACACGGTGGTGGCGCGCTGGTCGCGGCGACGCGACGACCTGGAGGTGCAGCGCATCGATGGGGGCCAGCCCACCTACCAGTGGCTGCTGGGGCTCGAATGACGCTGATCTCGCGGGACAACCGGCTGCGTGCGGTGCTCGCCGGCACGGCCAACAAGCTCGAGAAGGGCCGGGGAATCGGCACGGTCGGTGAGCTGCTCGACTTCCTGCCCCGCTCTTACCTGGACCCGACGCGGCCCACCCACTTCGAGACCCTCGCCGAGGGCGAGGTGGTCGTCATCGTGGCCACCGTCAAGCAGGCGGTCACCCGGCGGATGAAGCAGCGGCGCGGCTCGATCCTGGTGGCCACCGTCGTCGACGAGCACGGCGGCGAGATGGACCTGACCTTCTTCCGGCCGTTCGGGCACGACCGCAAGCTGCTCCCGGGTCGACGCGTGGTGTGCACGGGGACGGTGAGCACCTTCCAGCGGCGCCTGCAGCTGACCCACCCCGACTACCAGGTGCTGGACTACGAGGTCCCCGAGGCCGAGCGGATGCCTGGGCTGGGCACCGGGCTCATTCCCGTCTACACCCTCACCAAGGGCGTCACCGCCATCGAGATGTGGAAGTCCATGGCGCTGACGCTGCACGCGGTCGACGGTCTCCCGGACCCGGTCCCCGTGGAGGTGCGCGAGCGCCGCGGCCTGCCCGAGCTGCGCACGGCATACGGGTTGGTCCACCAGCCCCGCACCGAGGAGGAGCACCATCGCGGGCGCTGGCGGCTGAAGTACCAGGAGGCCTTCGTCATCCAGGCCGCCCTGGCCCAGCGCCGCGCCGCCTCCGACGCCACGCCCGCGGTGGCCCGGGTGGCTACAGACGACGGCCTGGTCGCGGCGTTCACGCAGGCGCTGCCGTTCGAGCTCACAGACGGCCAGCACGTGGTGCTGGCCGAGCTCATCGGCGATCTCGCCCGCACGACACCGATGCACCGGCTGCTGCAGGGTGAGGTGGGCTCTGGCAAGACGGTCGTGGCGCTGTTGGCCATGCTGGCGGTGATCGACGGCGGCGCCCAGGCCGCGCTGCTGGCCCCCACCGAGGTGCTCGCCCTGCAGCACGCCCGCTCCCTGGCCGCCATGCTCGGCCCGCTCGCGGAGGCCGGACTGCTCGGAGGTATGCAGGAAGGCACCCGGATCGCACTGCTCACCGGCAGCCAGCCGACCGCCCAGCGTCGGGAGAACCTGCTGCTGGCGGCCAGCGGCGAGGCCGGCATCGTGGTCGGCACCCACGCGCTGATCCAGGAGAACGTGCAGTTCGCCGAGCTTGGTCTGGTCGTCGTTGATGAGCAGCACCGCTTCGGGGTGGAGCAACGGGACGCGCTGCGCGCCAAGGCACAGGCGGAGGTGTCACCGCATGTCCTGGTGATGACGGCGACCCCGATCCCGCGCACCGTGGCGATGACGGTCTACGGCGACATGGAGACCTCCACCCTGCGCGAGCTGCCCGCGGGCCGGCAGCCGATCCGCACGCATGTGGTCCCTGGGGAGAAGCCCGACTGGGTGCGCAGGACCTGGGAGCGGGTGGCCGAGGAGGCCGGGCACGGGCACCGGGTGTATGTCGTGTGCCCCCGAATCGGGGACGAGGCCGACACCGAGCTCGACGTGGAGGCCGGCCCAGGGACCCCGATCACCGTGCCGCAGGGAGCGGACCGGGAGCTGCACGGGGTCCTCCAGGTGCACCGGGCACTGCAGCGGCTTCCGGCCACCTCAGGTCTGCGGATCGGCCTGCTGCACGGCCGGCTGGCCGCTGAGGCCAAGGAGGCGGCGATGCGCGACTTCGCCACCGGAGGCCTGGACGTGCTCGTGGCCACCACCGTGATCGAGGTCGGGGTCGATGTACCCGAGGCAACGGTGATGGTGATCCTGGACGCCGAGCGCTTCGGCATCTCTCAGCTGCACCAGCTGCGCGGGCGGGTCGGGCGCGGCAGTGAGCCGGGGCTGTGTCTGCTGATGACCCAGGGGGTCGACGGCCCCGCGCAGGAGCGGTTGGACGCGGTGGCGGCGACCACGGACGGTTTCGAGCTGGCCCGGCTGGACCTGGAGCAACGTCGCGAGGGCGACGTGCTGGGCGCTTCTCAGAGCGGCGGTCGCAGCGGTCTACGCTTCTTGCGACTGGCCAGGGACGAGGAGCTGATCGTGGCGGCGCACGAGGACGCGTGGGCGGTGCTAGCCGACGACCCCGATCTGGAGCGGCACCCGGCACTGCGCGAGGAGATCGCCCGTCTGGATGCGGAGCGGGCCGACTTCCTGGAACGCGGTTAAGTGACGCGGATCATCGCCGGGACTGCTGGTGGGCGGCGCTTGCGGACTCCCTCGGGCAGCGCAACTCGGCCGACGACCGACCGGGTCAGGGAGGCGTTGTACTCCCGGATCGAGTCGGCCACGGAGCTGGCGGGGGCGGCCGTGCTGGACCTGTATGCCGGCTCTGGCGCGCTAGGACTGGAGGCTGCCTCGCGAGGCGCCGCGCACGTGCTGTGTGTCGAGTCCGACCGGGCCACGGCTCGGCTCATCGAGGCCAACGCTCGCGACCTCGGGCTGAGCCAGGCCATGGTGGCTGCCGATCGGGTCGAGCGGGTGCTGGAGCGCGGACCGCAGCACACGGCATACGACTTGGTGTTCGCCGACCCGCCGTATTCGCTGAGTGAGGCGGAGCTGACCAGGATGCTGGCGATCCTGGACCAACGGGGGTGGGTCGCGCGGGAAGGGATCGTGGTGCTGGAGCGCTCGGCGCGCAGTCCCCAGCCCTCTTGGCCGCAGAGCTGGAGACCGCTGCGCTCACGGCGCTACGGCGAGACCACGCTGCACCTGGCCGAGCGCCCGAGGGCGAGCGATGACAGGATCGCAGGTATGGCTGACTACACCATCCCGCGTCCCACTTCCGGCGACGTCGTTGACCTCATCCTTGACGATCACCGGCTTTTTGAGTCCCTGCTGCGCGACATGCGCGATGCCACGGCCGACCGGGCCGGTGCCCGGGCCGCTTTCGCCGCGGTGCTCATCGCACACGGGGAGGCGGAGGAGGCAGAGGTCTACCCGCGGCTGGAGCGCAAGGACGCGATCAGCGAGGAAGAGGTCGAGCACGGCGAGCAGGAGCACGCCGAGGGCAACGAGGCGCTGCTGGCCCTTCTGCAGTGCGTCGGCACCGACACAGCCAAGTTCGACGACGCGGTCGAGTCGATGAGCGAGGCCCTGATGCACCACCTCGGCGAAGAGGAGCAGACCATCCTCAATCCGGCACGCACCGACGTCTCCGAGCAGGTGCGCGCCGACCTGGGCATGAAGTTCATCGCCGCCCGCAGCCGCCACCTCGACGACGACTGCGGCGGCATCGACACCGTGCGCGAGATCGTGGAGCGGGACAAGCGGCAGGGCAAGCTGGAGGAGTAGGGCGCATCTGAGGCGCCTTCACCGACTCGGGTGTCGGACGCGGCGTTCGCCTAGCGGATCAGGTGGACCGTGATGGGAAGGTCCAGGTCGGCCCAGGCTCGATCGGCTGTGAGTACCTCGGCTGGCTTGCTTCGAACTGTGAGGGCCAGGCAGCAGCGATCGCCGAGGGAGAGCGATCGGCCACCGTCCAACGAGCGCATCGCGCCGGCGAGGTCGGCGTCCTCGGCGCTCAGCGGCTCGATGAGGACGCCAGCCGCTGTGAGCAGGCCGCGCAAGCGAGTGACATCGAGTTTGGCGTCTACGAGTTGGGCGTCTACGAGTTTGCCCACGACCTCGGCAAGATTTGCTGTGCTGAGCACGGCGCCCGCGATGCGTGCGGCTACGTGGTCACTTCCGGGCTCATCGTGGATCAGCGCCAGCACCGCCGAGGCGTCGAGGACGGTCACTCGGCAGCGGCGGCGAGTCGGCGCTCGGCGAGCAGCTCGTCCACGAGCGAGCGCGAGTTCGCTAGGTCCTTGCCCAGCACCCGCAGCTCGTCCAACGCGTCTTGTGGTCGCACCAGGACCAGTTGAGATCCGGTCGGTGAGACCTTCGACGCTGGGCGCAGGGGCGCTCTTCAGCGCAGGACGACAGCTGCCGCTCGGACGACCGCCAAGGCATCGTGCACGCCATTGTCGGTGCCCTTCTCGAAGTCGTCACCTGTGATCGCCATGGTGTTGGTGATGTGCGCGAAGCAGACGACCGGTCGGCCGCGAGCCGTGGCGTAGGCGTAGAGCGCGGCGGCCTCCATCTCTACGCACGCGACTTCTTGAGCGGCAGCAACGTCAATGGCCTGGGCGGTCTCGCGGTAGGGCGCGTCGGTGGTCCAGGACGATCCGAGCAGGACGGGTTCGGGCAGCTGGTCGAAGGCGCCGTCCAAACGGGACTGCAGCTGCTCGTCCAGGTATGACCAACGGGCTGGGGGGAGGTAATGACTACTTGTGCCTTCATCGCGCAGGGCGCGAGTGATGAGGACGAAGCACGGTGCGGGAGCGACGGGAGAGATCCGCCCGGCTGAGGTGATGCTCACCACCAGCTGGGCCCCGGACTCGGCCAGCTGCTCCGCGACGAGCACGGCGAACGGCCCACCTACGGCCATCCCGACCACCCCGACCTGGACACCGGCAAGGTCAACAGCCCACATATCGGTGTGGTAGCACGCCCAGCCCGGATGACGGCGGCCGCGCCCGGTGGCGGCGAGATGGCGAACGATATCGCCGTCGGGATCCAGCACACAGACCGCGGGAACCGCCACGACGGCTAGGCCCTTCTGGCGGCGTGCTTCCCGAAGCAGGTTCGCCGGGGTGAACAAGGACGGCGCTTCGAAGTCCTTGCCTGTCAACATCGGATACTCATCGGGAGGGGGAGTCACCGGCACATCACAGCATCCCGCGTCCACCCATCCAACCCGTAGACCGAGCTTGCTGTCGGCGAGCCGGCCGACTGGTACCGCTGCAGCGACCTCCATGCTGCTCCTGCCCAAACCCGTCGGTGGTGTCAGCGCAACTTGAGGGTGCGGGATAGGTTGACGGACATGAGCCGCCACGTCCGTCGCTGCGTGTGCCCCGGGTCGTTCGACCCGGTCACCAACGGTCACGTCGACATCATCGAGCGCGCCGCCGCCCTCTTCGACGAGGTGGTCGTTGCGGTCCTGCACAATCCGGCCAAGCAGGGCAGCTTCACCCCCGAGCAGCGGATCGCGTTTGTGCAGGACTCGCTCACCACGGACCTGCCGGTGCAGGTGCAGGCCTTCGCCGGCCGGCTGCTGGTCGACGTATGCCGTGAGGTCGGGGCACAGGCGATCGTCAAGGGTCTGCGGGGCGGCACCGACTTCGCCTACGAGGTGCCGATGGCGCTGATGAACCGGCACCTCAGCGGTGTCGAGACCGTCTTCCTGACCGGGGCGCCGGAGTGGGGGCACGTGTCCAGCTCGCTGGTCAAGGAGGTCGCGGCCGGTGGCGGCGACGTCTCCGGCCTGGTGCCGGCAGCGGTGCTCCGGGAGCTGCTCGCCTGAACGCGGTGCCGTGACGGGCCAACTTGGGTACGGCCGCGCGGGTCGGCTCGACCACGCGATCGGCATACCGACCGACTTGGAGGGGCAGCACCGCTCCGGTAGCCTAGTGCGTCGGTCTGCTTCCTGCGGGGATCAGGCCGATCCCAACCATAAGCACGACGCCAGCACGACGACAAGGCAGCGCTACGCATGGCACACCAGGACATCGAGGGCCCATGGGTCCTCGACACCCGGGAGCTGGTCCGCCGGCCAGGCACCATGCGGAGTGTGACCACAGTTGTCAAGGCTCCGGAGCCCATCGGCACCGACGTCATCGCCATCGCGGCCGACCACCCGGTCGAGCTCGAGGTGCGGATGGAGTCGGTGGTCGAAGGGGTCCTGGCCTCCGGGTCGGTGCAGGCGGTCGCGACCGGGGTGTGCGTGCGGTGCTTGGAGCCGATCGACGTCGACGTCGACGTGACCTTCCAGGAGCTGTTCGCCTATCCCGACCGCGCGGCGCACCACCAGTCGGTGGGTGCTGATGAGGAGCAGGAAGCTGACCACCGTCTCGACCAGGACCTGATGGACCTGGAGGAGCTGGTGCGGGACGCAGTGGTCACCACACTGCCGTTCCGACCCGTATGCCGGGACGACTGTCCAGGACTGTGCTCCGAGTGCGGTGCTCACCTGGCCGACGACCCGGACCACCAGCATGATGTGACCGACCCCCGGTGGGCGGCACTGGCCGCCCATGTGCGTGCCGGTGGCGGCACCGACGACGAGAAGAGGACCTGACGTGGCTGTCCCCAAGCGCAAGATGTCTCGATCCAACACCCGGCACCGCCGGTCCAACTGGAAGGCCGGCGCCGTGGCGCTGACCACCTGCCCGCAGTGCCAGGCGCAGGCCCAGCCGCACCGTGCGTGCCCCTCGTGCGGCACCTACGGTGGTCGGCACTACGACGCTGCCGAGCGCACCGCGCACCAGGACTGACCGGTCGGGTCACCGGTGAAGTCGGCAGCGGCAGCAGCGACGCAACCCAAGGCGTCCGAAGCACGGCCTCTGAGCGACCTCAAGCTGTACCTCGGGACGGTCATCGGCGGCGGGTGCGACGACTCCTTGCTCCGACGCGCCATGACGCACCGGTCCTTCTCCTACGAGAACGGCAACCTGCCGCACAACGAGCGGTTGGAGTTCCTCGGCGACGCGGTGCTCGGGCTGGTGGTCACCGACTCCCTGTACCGCGAGCACCCCGAGCTCCCCGAGGGTCAGCTGGCCAAGCTGCGCGCTGCGGTGGTCAACACCCGGGCCCTGGCCGAGGTCGCGCGAGGCATCGGGCTCGGCGACTTCGTCCTGCTCGGCCGTGGTGAGGAGTCCACCGGCGGCCGCAACAAGGACAGCATCCTGGCGGACACGACTGAGGCCATGATCGGTTGTGTCTACCTGGACCTCGGTATGCCGGCCGCTGCCGCTCTCGTGCACCATCTGTTGGACCCGTTGATGCACCACAGTGCCGGTCTGGGCGCTGGCCTGGACTGGAAGACCAGCCTGCAGGAGCTCGCCGCGAGCACCGCACTGGGCAGCCCGGAGTACCGGATCGCCCACAAGGGCCCTGACCACGACAAGGTCTTCACGGCCTGGGCCGTCCTCGACGAGGAAACCCTTGGCACCGGGACCGGGCGGTCCAAGAAGTCTGCCGAGCAGGAAGCCGCTCAGGCCGCCTGGCAGTGCCTGTCCGACCGGCTCGTCCCCGACACCGGCGACTAGGCCCGTGCCGGAGCTGCCCGAGGTGGAGGTCGTCCGCCGCGGTCTGGTCGAGCACGTCGTCGGCCGCACCATCACCAGCGTCCGGCTGACCGGTGCCCGGGTGGCCCGCCGTCACGAAGGTGGACCGGTCGACCTGGCAGATCGCCTCGCCGGTGGCCGGGTGCTGACCGCCGACCGGCGCGGCAAGTACCTCTGGCTCGTGGTGGCGCCGCCAGGCGGTCAGGATCCGCACGCCCTCGTCGTGCACCTGGGCATGAGTGGGCAGCTGCTCGTGCAGCACGACTGGACGCCGGAGCCCAAGCATGTGCATGCCCGCCTCGACTTCGCTGACGACGGTCCGCAGCTGCGCTTCGTTGACCAGCGGACTTTCGGTGGCCTGGCCTTCACACCCCTGCTGTCGGACCGGTATGCCGACTCCTCCCACCCGTACGGCGTGCCGCAGCCGGTTCAGCACATCGGTGCTGACCCGCTCGAGCCGGCCTTCGACCAGGCCGGCGTCATCCGGTCACAGAAGGCACGACATACCTCGATCAAGCGCGCCCTGCTGGACCAGAGCCTGGTCAGCGGGATCGGCAACATCTACGCCGACGAGGCGTTGTGGCGAGCGGGGGTGCACGGGCTGCGGGCTTGCTCTGCGCTGACCAAGCCCGCGCTGGGCCGGGTGCTGGACCATGCGGCGCAGGTGATGCGCGAGGCGCTGGAGCAGGGCGGCACCAGCTTTGACGCGCTCTACGTCAACATCAACGGGGCCAGCGGTTACTTCGACCGGTCGCTGGACGCCTACGGCCAGACCGGGCGGCCGTGCGCGCGGTGCGGAGCCCCGATTCGGCGCGAGGAGTTCATGAACCGCTCGTCCCACTCCTGCCCACGATGCCAGCCGCGCCCACGCCTACCCTGACGGTATGTCGCAGGAGGGAGCGGGACCGCAGAGTGCACCGCAGGAGTCGACAACTCGAGCGCTGATCTTCGTTCGGGGCCGGGTGCAGGGGGTGGGGTTTCGCTGGTGGACCCGATCGCGCGCCAGGGAGCTGGGGCTGGTCGGCCATGCTCGCAACCTGCCGGACCAGCGGGTGGAGGTCAACGCCCAGGGGCGGCGTGCCGACATCGAGCGGCTGGTCGAGTGGCTGGGGGAGGAGCGCTCGAGCCGCAGCCGGCCGGGTCACGTGTCGGGGGTCTCGGTGCAGTGGCATGCAGCAAGGGAGGGCCTGTCCGGCTTCGTGGAGCGCTGAGCGGGCGGCCGCGGTGCGCGAGCCTGCCTCGACCGCATGCTGCTCGACTGCATACTGATCGAGATCCCCGGGTCAGGGCCGCCGCGTGGGTACAGTGACGGCGAGTCCGACGAGCCGCTGAGCGGGAGAGCCGACGAGCAGGAGCGACCCGACCCGATGTACCTCAAGAGTTTGACCCTCAAGGGGTTCAAGTCGTTTGCCTCGGCGACGACCCTCCGGTTCGAGCCTGGTATCACCTGTGTCGTGGGATCCAACGGGTCCGGCAAGTCCAATGTGGTCGACGCGCTGGCCTGGGTGATGGGCGAGCAGGGCGCCAAGAGCCTGCGCGGCGGCAAGATGGAGGACGTCATCTTCGCCGGCACCTCTGGCCGCCCCCCGTTGGGTCGGGCTGAGGTGTCGCTGACCATCGACAACATCGACGGCGCGCTGCCCATCGACTACAGCGAGGTGACGATCACCCGCACCATGTTCCGCTCCGGCGGCTCCGACTACGCCATCAACGGCACCTCCTGCCGGCTCCTCGACGTTCAGGAGCTGTTGTCCGACTCCGGCATCGGGCGTGAGATGCACGTCATCGTCGGGCAGGGCCAGCTCGACCAGGTGCTGCGGGCCACCCCGCAGGAGCGGCGCGGCTTCATCGAGGAGGCCGCCGGTGTGCTCAAGCACCGCAAGCGCAAGGAGCGGGCGCTGCGCAAGCTGGAGTCGATGGAGGCCAACCTCACCCGACTGGCAGACCTGACCACCGAGATCCGGCGTCAGCTGGGGCCGTTGGGTCGACAGGCCGAGACCGCCCGGCGGGCCTCGACGATCCAGACCGAGGTCCGCGACGCCCGGGCCCGGATCCTTGCCGACGACCTGGTGCAGCTGACCTCGACCCTGGAGCAGGAGCTCGCGGACGAGAGAGCCCTGATCGCGCGGCGCGGCGTGGTCGAGGAGGGGCTGCGCACTGCGCAGGGCGCGGTCAGCGAGCTGGAGACCCAGGTTGCGACGACGTCTCCGCAGCTGACTGAGACCCAGCAGCGGTGGTACACCTTGTCCGCCCTCGTCGAGCGGTTCCGGTCCACCGCCGACCTGGCCACCGAGCGAGTTCGTCTGCTGTCTGCCGAGTCACAGGAGGAGACCGAGCCGGCACCCTCGGGCCACGACCCCGAGCGGCTGCGAGAGCAAGCTGCGCAGATGAGGTCGCAGGAGCAGGAGCTGCTGGTGCAGATCGAGGCGTTGGCGCAGGCGTTGGCTCAGGCCGAGCTGGCCCGGAGTGCGTCCGAGACGGCGCACACGCAGGAGCAGGCGAGGCTGACCCGACTGGCCCGCGCGTCGGCTGACCGCCGCGAGGGTCTGGCCCGGCTGGTCGGGCAGGTCTCAGCGCGCCGGAGCCGGATCGAGGCAGGCGAGGCCGAGATCGGCCGGCTGCAGGCCGCCGCTGAGTCGGTTTTGGAGCGCGCTCACCAGGCAGAGCAGCAGTTCGCCGCTCTCGAAGCGACGATCCTGGACGTCGAGCATGGTGAGGAGGGGCTGGACCAGGACTACGAGCAGGCTGAGCAGACCCGGGAGCGGGCGGCTCGGGTGCTCGAGGAGTGGCGCACGCGGCTTCGAGCGGCGCAGACTGAGCAGGCCGGACTGCAGGCACGCGTCGAGGCGCTCGAGCTGGGCCTGCGGCGCAAGGACGGCGCCCAGGCGCTGGTTGACGGCGGCCCGGCTCGCATCGTCGGGACGGTGAGCAGTGTGCTTGGCGTCGAGCAGGGCCACGAGGCCGCGGTCGCGGCCGCACTCGGCTGGGCAGGGGAGGCTCTGGTCGTGGGCGGTATGACCGAGGCTGGCTCCGCCCTCGACTGGTTGCGGGACAACGACCACGGACAGGTGGGTCTCATCGTACCCGGCGCCACGCCCGCGTCGGCCGCAGACACCTCGCAGTGGGGCGTCCTTCCCGGGTATGCCGTGTGGGCCGTCGATGTCGTCTCCGTCACCGACGAGGCCGGTCAGGCCGTGGCCCGGTTGCTCGACCGAGCCGCCCTCGTGTCCACCCCAGAGCAGGCGCAGGCTCTCGTCCGCAGCCTGGACCTGCACGCGGTCGTGGCCGTGACCGCACAGGGGGATGTCTACGGTCCCGGATGGGTGCGCGGTGGCAGCAGCTCGACCCCTAGCCTGATCGAGATGCAGTCGGCGCTGGACGAGGCGAGTGAGCGGTCGCGCCGGGTGACCACGCAGATCGAGCAGGCGACCTTCGAGGTGCAGCGGGCCGGCGCCTCGATGGACGAAGCCACCGAGGCCGTGGAGGCCCGGCTGGACCAGCTGCACGACTCCGACGCCCGGATGGCCGCGGTCGCCGAGCAGCTCGGACAGCTGGGGTCGACGATGCGCGCAGCCAAGGCCGAGCGGGAGCGCACCGAGCTGGCCATCGCTGAGGCCGAGCGGACCGTGCAGGGGGGCCGCGACGAGCTCGAGGAGCTGCAGCAGCGGCTGACCGATGCCGAGGCCGAGCCCGCGGAGGCGGGTGACGACGAGCCGGACAGCCATGAGCGCGACCGGCTCGTTCAGGAGGCCGCGCTCGCGCGCTCCGGCGAGACCGAGGCGCGGCTGGCGCTGCGCACCCACGAGGAGCGCGCGCGTGCCATCAGCGGTCGGGCGGAGTCGCTGGAGGCAGGTGCCCGGGACGAGCTTGCGGCACGGGAGCGCGCCGCTGCTCGCCGGCAACGCCGGACGCAGGAGTCCCGGGTCGCTACCGCTGTGGCTCGCGGCGCGGCACACCTGATGGACTCCACCCAGCACCTGGCAGACGCTGCCGCCGCAGAGCGGGACGCGGCGGCGGTGCAGCAGGCCGAGTGCAACCGGGCCTTGGCGACCGCCCGAGGACGCCTCCGCGAGCTGGGTGAGGAGCTGCGCCTGCTGACCGACTCCGTCCACCGCGACGAGATCGCACGAGCCGAGCAGCGGCTGCGGATCGAGCAGCTGCAGGCCCGGGCGGTCGAGGAGCTGGGGATCGAGCCCGAAGCGCTCGTCGAGGAGTACGGCCCGCACCTCCTCGTGCCACCGGTGCCGGGTGCACCGGGCGCCGAGGACGCGGATGCCCTGCCCGAACCGACACCATTCGTCCGGGAGGCGCAGGAGAAGCGCCTGCGGGCAGCGGAGCGACGGCTCAGCGCCCTGGGCAAGGTCAACCCGCTGGCGCTGGAGGAGTTCGCAGCGCTGGAGGAGCGGCATACGTATCTGACCGAGCAGGTCGCGGATCTACGCCGGTCCAAGGCGGACCTGCTCGAGATCGTCAAGGAGGTCGATGACCGGGTGCAGCAGGTCTTTGCTGAGGCGTTCGCGGACACTGCGGCCCAGTTCGATGGCGTCTTCGCCCGGCTCTTCCCGGGGGGTGAGGGCAAGCTGGTGCTCACCGATCCCGAAGACATGCTGAACACCGGTATCGAGGTCGAGGCACGCCCTCCGGGCAAGAAGATCAAGCGGCTGTCCCTGCTCTCCGGCGGTGAGCGGTCGCTGACCGCCGTGGCCTTGCTGGTGGCCATCTTCAAGGCCCGGCCCAGCCCCTTCTACATCATGGACGAGGTCGAGGCGGCACTCGATGACACCAACTTGGGGCGGTTGATCGTGCTGTTCGAAGAGCTGCGTGACTCTAGTCAGCTGATCGTCATCACGCACCAGAAGCGCACGATGGAGGTGGCCGACGCGCTGTATGGCGTGTCGATGCAGGGCGACGGCGTGACCACGGTGGTCTCACAGCGGTTGCGCGACCTGCAGCCCGCACCGGCCTGAGCACCGGCCCTTCGGCATACCGGATCGACCCGGTGCCGCTCGGCCTCGATGGAACATCGCCCGGTGATCCGCGGTTGCCGACACCATGACACAGACCACAACGTCCCCCCGCCGCGTCGAGTTCTTCTTCGACCCCGCCTGCCCGTTCTGCTGGCAGACCTCCAAGTGGTTCCGACAGGTCGGCCGCCAGGTCGAGATCGAGCCGGTATGGCGTTTCATCTCCCTCGCGATGCTCAACGACGAGATGGCAGACCTCGACAGCGCCGGCGGGCACAACGTCGGTCACAAGATGCTGCGGGTGGCTGCGGCTGCGCAGCGGGATCACGGAGCTGACGTCGTCGGTCCGCTGTACGAGGAGATGGGCAACCGGCTCTGGGAGCAGGCGCCCGAGGTCGATGCTCCCCTGGAGGGTGACGCAGTTTCGGAGGCCGTGGGGACGCACCAGCAGCAGGTGCTCACAACTCTTCCGCAGATCCTCGAGTCTGTCGGACTGCCGACTGATCTCGCCGCGGCGGCCGAGGACACTCAGTACGACGCCGAGCTCCAACAGTCCACAGACGAGGCCATGGAGCGCACCGGCGGCAATGTCGGCACCCCGATCCTGGCCTTCGGGGAGGCCGGTGGCCCGGCGTTCTTCGGCCCGGTGATCTCCACCACGCCGTCGGACGAGGACGCGGTCACGTTGTGGGACGCCGTGGCGACGATGACCACCTTCGACGGGTTCGCCGAGCTGAAGCGTTCGCTTCGTGACCCGTTGGACAACGGGTTGATGAAGGGTCTCACCGGCGACTCCGCCTGATCCTGCACCCCCAGCCGTGTGTACCGACCCCCAGCGCCGAATGTGCATGAATAGGACGCTGGAGGTCGGTATACCTGGCTGGGGGTGGTGGGACGGGTGTGAAGCTGCTCACCTCGCGGCGTGTCCACGACGACACGCCGAGGCGTGAGTTGTTCGTGAGACTTCTGGAAGGCACGATAGCCGTATGTTCGCGTTGGTACTGGGAATGCTTGTCTGTGTGGCCGTCAGTGCCGCCGTCATTGCGTATGCCGCGCGCGAGGCGCAGCGGGAGTCGCGCGAGTTCTGGACACCCGAAGGCGAGCGGCTGATCGCCGGCGTCCGCCGTCGCGGCACCGAACTGAAGGCTCAGGGTGAGGGCATGCGCCAGCACGCGCGCCGGGCGACGGTCCGCGGCGCGCAGGCAGCCGGCGACGAGCAGCAGACCGTGCAGACCGACGACCCGCCGGCCCCCGCGGGCGCCTACAGCGGCCCCTGAGCGGCACGCCTCCTGGGCCCTTGGGGTCTGGGACAATAAGCGGCGATGAATGATCTCTGGGAGTACCTCGCCGTTGCCTCTGTCGTCGCCCTCGCTGGCCTGGCGGTGCTGGTCGGCCTGGTGCGCGGTCGCATCGGCCGGACCAAGGGCCTGCCGCCTGACACCGACCTACGCCCCGGGCAGGGTCGGGGGGACGGCATACCGGCTGCTCCCCGTGGGGCGGACGTCCAGGACACCGGCGGCTTTGTCGCCGTCCAGGAGCGCGAGCCCAGCACTCCCACCCTGCAGCGTCCGGACTCGGCCCGGGGTCGGCTGGCCCGCCTGCGGGCCCGGCTGGCACGGTCCAACAACGCCATCGGTGTGGCGCTGTTGGCGCTCCTGTCGCGCGGCGGACTGGACGACGCCGCCTGGGAAGAGGTCGAGGACACCCTGCTGCAGGCCGACCTCGGGGTGGAGGCTACGGAGGAGCTGGTCGCCTCGCTGCGCACCCGGGTGCGCGTCGACGGTGAGACCGATGTCGAGACGGTGCGCGGGTGGCTGCGCACCGACCTGCTGAAGCTCGTTGACCCCAGCATGGACCGCAGGGTCGCCGGCGCCCGAGTGGGCGGTCGGCCAGCCGTTGTCCTGGTCGTGGGAGTCAACGGGACCGGCAAGACCACGACCGTCGGCAAGCTCGCCCGGGTCCTGGTCGCCGAGAACAAGGACGTGGTGCTGGGCGCCGCTGACACGTTCCGGGCGGCCGCCGCCGACCAGCTGCAGACCTGGGGTGAGCGGGTCGGGGTGGTGACAGTCCGCTCTGAGCGTGAGGGCGCCGACCCTGCCTCGGTCGCCTTTGATGCCGTAGCCGCAGCTGCCGAGATGGAGTGCGACGTCGTCTTGATCGACACCGCAGGTCGGCTGCACAACAAAGTCGGCTTGATGGACGAGCTCGGCAAGGTCAAGCGGGTCATCGAGAAGCGCAGCCCGGTCGATGAGGTGCTGCTGGTGCTCGATGCCACGACCGGTCAGAACGGCATGCGTCAGGCCGAGGTCTTCGCCGAGGTGATTGGCATCACCGGCATCGTGCTGACCAAGCTCGACGGCACCGCCAAGGGTGGCATCGTGGTCAACGTGCAACGCAAGCTCGGGGTCCCGGTCAAGCTCATCGGTCTTGGTGAGGGACCCGACGACCTGGCCCCGTTCGACCCGGCCGCGTTCGTCGACGCCATCGTCGGCTGAACCATTCGTTAGCCTGGACCCGTGTTCAACAGTCTCTCCGACCGCCTCGCCGACACTTTCCGCAACCTCAAGCGCAAGGGGTCGCTGTCCGAGTCCGACGTCAACGCCACGATCCGCGACATCCGGGTCGCCCTGCTGGACGCTGACGTCGCGCTGCCCGTGGTCAAGCTCTTTACCGGGCGGATCCGGGAGCGGGCGCTGGGTGCCGAGGTCTCCAAGGCGCTCAACCCGGCGCAGCAGGTGGTCAAGATTGTCAACGAGGAGCTCGTCGACATCCTCGGCGGGCAGACGCGGCGGCTCAACCTCGCCAAGTCCTCCCCGACCGTCATCATGCTTGCCGGCCTCCAGGGTTCGGGTAAGACCACACTGGCCGGCAAGCTCGGCTACTGGCTCAAGGACCAGGGGCACACCCCGCTGCTGGTCGCCGCCGACCTGCAGCGACCCAACGCCGTCAACCAGCTGCAGATCGTAGGGGAGCGGGCCGGGGTCCCGGTCTTCGCCCCCGAGCGTGGCAACGTCTTCGGCCACGACGCCTCCCTGGAGACAGGGGAGGGCACCCGCTCGTTCGGGGACCCGGTCGACGTGGCCGTCGACGGGGTGGCTCAGGCGCGGGACAAGGGTCACGACGTGGTCATCATCGACACCGCCGGCCGGCTCGCCGTCGACGTCGACCTGATGCGCCAGGCGCACGACATACGGGTTGAGACCGCCGCCGACGAGGTGCTGTTCGTCATCGACGCGATGATCGGACAGGCCGCAGTCGACACGGCCAAGGCGTTCGCCGACGGCGTCGGGATCACGGGGACCGTGCTGACCAAGCTCGACGGCGACGCCCGTGGTGGTGCTGCACTGTCCGTCGCCTCGGTGACCGGCAAGCCCATCATGTTTGCGTCCACCGGCGAAGGGGTCAAGGAGTTCGAGACCTTCCACCCCGACCGGATGGCCGGGCGGATCCTCGACATGGGTGACGTGCTCACTCTGATCGAGCAGGCCGAGAAGGCCTTCGACGAGGCGCAGTCACGCGAGATGGCGCGCAAGTTCATGGCCGAGGAGGACTTCACCTTTGAGGACTTCCTGCAGCAGATGACGGCCATCAAGAAGATGGGCTCGCTCAAGGCGATGCTCGGGATGATGCCGGGTATGCAACAGATGCGCGCGCAGCTGGACTCCCTCGACGACCGTGAGTTCGACCGTGTCGAGGCCATGGTGCGCTCGATGACGCCCTTCGAACGCATCCATCCCAAGGCGATCAACGGCTCCCGGCGAGCCCGCATCGCCAACGGCTCCGGAGTCAGTGTCTCTGAGGTCAACCAACTGCTCACCCGCTTCGGGGACGCTCAGAAGATGATGCGTCAGATGCGCAAGGGCGGTGGCATGCCGGGTATGCCGGGTATGCCGGGTATGCCGGGCATGGGCGGGCCCGGCGGGGGCAAGGGCAAGCAGGCGCCGCAGCGCAAGAAGTCGAAGAGCGGCAACCCGGCCAAGCGTGCCGCCGAGGAGAAGGCGGCGGCGCAGAAGCAGAGTGCAGCGCGAGAGAACGCGTTCGGCAACGCCTTCGGCGCCGGTGCCGCCGGGGCAGCGCAGGACGAACCCGACATGTCCGACCTGCAACTGCCGAAGGGGTTCGAGAAGTTCTTGCAGGGTGGCAAGTAGCACCTGCCCAGAACCGCGCACACCCTACGATCGGCTTACGTGCAGCCACTTTGCTTTAGCTTTACAGAATTTGCATTGCGTTTACCTGACGTCGAGAGTACCTTGAGACACATCGCGAGAGGGTAAACGGAGGCTGTGGTCGCCACTGTGCGGGAGGCAGTGGCGGCCGGAAATCGAGGGAATCATGCACGGGGCAACCGTCATGCTGTTCGGGTCGGCCGCAGTCGATCGCGAAGGCACCCTGCTCACGGGGTCCGACCTCGGTGGCGTCAAGACCCGACGGATCTTGCGCATCCTCGCCCTGCAGCACGGGTCCCCGGTGGCGAAGGACAGGCTCGCCGAGCTGATCTGGGATGGCGCTCCCCCCTCGTCCCACAAGAGCGACCTGGAAAGCTACATCTGCGTCCTGCGTCCTGCGTCGCAGGATGGGGATAGGCACGGGGCGCCACTCGGTGGTGGCGACCACGGCGGGCGGCTATCTGCTGGACCCCGACAAGGCGGTCGTCGATCACGACGAGTTCACCCAACTGGCGGCATCGGCACGAGCCCGACCGGTAGGGCAGGCACTTGAGCTGGCCGAGCGGGCGCGTTGGAAGTTGTCGAAGATGTAGTCCTTGTAGTAGCCGAATGGTGTGGTGTCGTTGGCGTACCCGTCGTACTCAGGCAGCGAGGCGTGCCCATGCAGGTGGGTCGAGGTGAGGAAGCCGTCCGTGCTGTGGTGGGCGGTCTCGAAGTCCGACGTCACTTGGTTACGCATGGTGACCCTGGTCCGCACCCCCTGCTCCGCGGAGATGGTCGGGCCCGGAACCAGCCCGTTGTAGCCGATCACCGGGGTGAGGAAACCAGGGATGAGCTTGGCGGTGCTGCGGCGCTGGGTGATGATGTAGTGCTCCACGTCCATGCCGTCGGAGTCGACGTAGGTCCGGTCGGGCTGCAGGATGGGCAGCCGCTGGAAGGCCGAGCGGTAGGGCTTGGGCAGCTTGCTCGTTGGCAAGGTGCTCACCGACTTCGCCTCGACGTCGTTGCCTAGCGGTCGGGTCAGCCCAATCAGCCCTATCGCCCCCAGGCTGCCGGCCGTCATCACAGATCGCCGCGAGATGTCCATGATCGCTCCTCGTCACGGGGACGCCGCTCCCGGTGCCCCAACTCGTCGAAGGTCGACTCCGGACAGGCAAACGCCCGTCCGGAAACCTTCCTGGGACGAGCGTCCTTCAGGAGGCTTGGTAAAACCTTGTGCCCCGTGTGATGACTCGGCTGTCGCGGGTGGTGTCAAGGTGCTCAGCGGCTCACCTTGGTCCACTCCGGCCCGCTCGCCGAGATCTCAGCCGTCCGATGGACTTGGCACGCGGTGATCGGCTCGCCTTCGGACGACACAACCCACCAGACCTCACCGACGTCCTTCCCGGCGATGTCGCGGGTATGGAAGTCGTCGATATAGGAGTGCAGTGGCCAGTCGGCCGTAAGTCGCCTGAAACGTCTCGTCGTCTCGCTCGATGGTGGGTTCCGATCGTCAGAGTAGGCGGGCGTGTTCCCTATCTGAGGACGTCCTCGCCCAGGGCAGCAGCCACGGCGTTGCGTCCGGGTATGCCGCTGACCCCGCCTCC
>JAABUN010004204.1_pt1 | contig 20203 bp, 16 predicted proteins | sample 5559311 | NCBI WGS metagenome assembly JAABUN01 (sample SAMN10711877, study PRJNA513370) | rock metagenome | isolation source: Antarctica rocks | place: Antarctica: Victoria Land, Siegfried Peak sud
TAGCGTCAGACATGTCGAGGTCTTCCAGATGGGTGGTGTCAGAACTTCCATCTTCGGGAGACCTCGACCCCTACCCGGTCACCGACGCGCCGCCACCTACACCGTCAACTGTGAAGAGCCTCATTTCTGACAGGTAGCCTCTTTCCAAGGAGGCCCAGATTCGGATGATGACGGTGCACTTGCTGCATGCCGGAGACGGGTACACCTATCTGACCCGGCAGGTCGCCAGCGCCGATCATCAGCCGCTGCGCGGCGAGAAGCTGAGCGACTACTACGGGGCCGACGGCAACCCGCCCGGCCGGTGGGTCGGGACCGGCCGGCGCGCGATGGACGTCGGCGGCCCGGTCTCCGAAGCCCAATGAAGGCCCTATTCGGCTCGGGCGTCCACCCCGACGCGGAAGCTCGGATCCGGTCCGCGATGGCGCGAGGGGTCTGCCTCGAGGAGGCGCAGGCGGCAACGCGGCTGGGGCGGCGGTTCCCGGTGATGGACCACTCGGGGCAGGTGTGGCGCGACCGGCTGGGCGCGGCATACCAGGACTTCCACGCCGCGCACGGCCGCAGGCCGGAGCGCGGCCCGGAGCGAGACATGGTCCGCTGGAACGTCGCTTCGGACCTGTGCCGGGAGACCCACGAGCGGGAACCGGCCGACGACGGCGAGCTGAAGGCCTTCATCGCGCGCGCGGCGAAGCCGTCGCGTCAGCCCGTCGCCGGCGTGGACCTGGTCTTCACCCCGGTCAAGTCGGTCTCGACGTTGTGGGCGCTCGGCGATGAGCGGGTCCGCCGGCAGGTGGAGCAGGCCCACGAGGCGGCCTGGCGACGGGCGTTGACCTACCTCGAGGAGCATGCGGCGCTGACCCGGACCGGCGCCGCCGGGATCGCGCAGGTCGAGACCCGCGGGCTGGTCGCGGCAGCGTTCGACCACCCGGACTCGCGCACCGGGGACCCGAACCTGCACACGCACGTCGCGGTCTCGGCGAAGGTCCAAGGCCTGGACGGGCAATGGCGGGCGCTGACCTGCGGGTGCTGCACGCGATGGCGGTCTCCGCGAGCGAGACCTACAACACCGCGATCGAGGATGAGCTGCGCACCAGGCTCGGGGTGCAGTTCGTCGAGCGCGAAAGCCACCGGGGCCGGCTTCCCGTCCGGGAGGTTGACGGGATCCCGCAGGAGCTGCTCGCGGTGTTCTCCTCCCGCCGGAAGGAGATCGAGCAGGGCTACTACAGCGGGCTCGAGACCTACCGGGACACCCACGGGCACGACGCCCCAAGGCACGTGCAGTACCAGCTCGCGCAGGAGGCGACGCTGGCTCACCGGCCCGACAAGGGACGGCCGCGCTCTTGGGCGCAGGCCCGAGCGCAGTGGCTGGCTCAGGCCCGGGAGGTGTTGCGGCGTAGCCCTTTCGGCCGCCGTGGGCTCGGGGTCGAGGCGCTGATCCACTCTGTGGTGGGCCACGGCGTGCCGGAGGCTGTGCTCGACGATGACGCGGTCTCGGACCTGGCCCGCCGGGCGGTGGAGTCGGTCGCCGAGTCCCGTTCGACGTGGACCCGTTGGCACGTCCAGGCGCAGGTCCAGCGCCTGACCCGGCCGCTGGCCGTCACTCCCGACGCAAGAGATCGGCTCGTCGCGGAGGTGACGGCCCGGGCCCTGGGTCGAGAGTGCCTGCTGCTGGCGGCGCCGGAATCGAATCCGGTCCCGGACGCCCTGGCGCGTGGCGACGGCGAGAGCGTCTACACAGTCCACGGCGCCGCCCGGTACACCTCCGAGCGGCTCATCCTCGCCGTCGAGGACCGCCTCCTGGCGGCGGCCGCGACCCGCACGAGCACCGCCACGGCCGGCCCGGTCCTCGACGCCGCCCAGGCCCGGCTCGAGGAAAGCCACGGCTGGGCCTTCGACGCGGGCCAGGGCGGCCTGGCCCGCGCGTTCGTCTGCGACGACCGGCGCCTCGTGGTCGGCGTGGGGCCGGCCGGGACGGGCAAGACCACGGCGATGCAGCTGACCGCCGCGGCTCTGGCCTTGGATGGTCGCCGGCTGGTGGCCGTCGCTCCCTCGGCGAAGTCCGCTGCGGTCCTCGGCCGGGAGATCGGCGTCCCGGCGACGACCTTGACCAAGCTCCTGCACACCCACGAGCACTGCGCGGCGACGGGCATCCCGGTCTCTGCCGGCCTGCAGCTTCGCCGCGGTGACGTCGTCCTCGTCGACGAGGCCGGGATGGCCGGGACCCCGGCACTGGGCCGGCTCCTTGACCTGGCGAAACGCTGCGGCGCGCTCGTGCGGCTGCTCGGGGACCCGATGCAGCTGTCCGCGGTCGAGGCCGGCGGCGCCCTGCGGCTCCTGGCGCACTCAGGTCGCGCTGAGCACCTCGACCGGGTCCACCGCTTCACCGATCCAGCCGAGGCGCGAGCCACCCTGGGACTGCGCCGGGGCCACCCCTCGGCGCTGGGTTTCTATGAGGCCAACGACCGGGTCAGTGACGGCAGCCGGGAGGCGATGCTCGAGGAGGTCTACGACGCCTGGCGCCGGGACCTGAGCGCCGGCCGGGCCACCCTCATGGTCTCGGCCTCCACCGCCGAGGTCGCCGCTCTGTCGGCGCGGGGCCGCCGCGACCGGGTCGCCGCCGGCGACGTCGACGCCGCCGGGGTGGCCCTGCTCGACGGGAACCTCGCCGGAGTGGGGGACCTCGTCGTCACCCGGCAGAACCAGCGCCTCCTGACCGTCCACGGCGGGCGGGACTTCGTCAAGAACGGCGACCTCTGGCAGGTCACCGGACGTCACCCGGACGGTGACCTTGACCTTCGCCACCGCGGCCACGCCGGAACCGTGCGGCTGCCCGCCGGGTATGCCGCCCAGCACGTCCAGCTCGGCTACGCCACCACCGTGCACCGCGCCCAGGGGATGACCGTCGAGACCGGGCACGTCCTGGTCGACAAGACGATGAGCCGGGAGGCGTTCTACGTCGCGATGTCCCGCGGGCGCACCTCCAACCGGGCCTACGTGGTCACCGACGAGGCGATCGACGTCGACCTGCACATCCCGCCCGGGCCGCCCCTGGACCCGGTCGAGGTCCTGCGCGGCGTCCTGGCGCGGGAGGGCTCGGAGCGCTCCGCCACGGAAACCCTCGCCGCCGCCCTGGAGTCGGCGGAGTCCCTGGCCACGCTGGCACCCCGGTACGTCGACGCCTCCGCCAGGGCGGTGATCACCGACGGGCTCGAGGAAGCCGTCCGCGCCGGGCTGCGCGACGCCGGCGGCCGGACCCTCGAGGAACGCGTCACCGACGCCCCGAGCTGGCGGCGACTCCTCGTCTCGTGCGCAGGCCAGGACCCGCGCGAGCGGGTGGCGGAGGCGGTCGCTCACGCCTGCTCGACGGACCCGATGAGGTCCACGACCCGGCGGCGGTCCTCGCCTGGCGGGTCACGAACCTCGACGCCGACGGGGCGCCGCCCTCGGCTTTGGACTGGTTCCGGCCGCCGTGGCTGCTCCCGCCGCCGCCCGGACTGGCGGCCGATCCCATTGGCGGGTGGGCGAACCGGCAGGACTGGCTCGTCACCGCCCGGGTGGCGGCCCTCGTCGAGCGGGTAGCCGAGCAGCCGCCGCGGTGGGCAGCCGGCATACCCGCTCGGCCCGAGGGCGGAGCACCGCGTGAGCGGTGGGAGAGAGACGTCGCCGTCGTTGCGGCCTACCGCGACCAGCTGCGGATCCCCGACGACGTCGATGCGTGTGGAGTTCATGCGCGCGCGGGTGGTGGCAGCGAGGCGGAGCCGCTCGTCCGGGCAGCGTGGGGGCGGCTACAGCCCGAGCCGGGTCCGCGGCCGGGTGCGCCGGCCGGGGTGAATGAGCGGCTGCGGGCGCCGGTGGCCCGGCCGGCGCCTGACCGCGACCGCTGGACCGACCGGGTTCGGGGCGCCGCTCGACGGGCCGATGATCTGCGCCGTCCCGTCCCGCTCCGGCGAGGGCCGCGACTGTGAGAGTCGTCCACACCCCGGCGCTGTGGCGTCCCGCCGTCCACACCCCGCGCACAACCGTGGCGTGCGCGCGAGAGCGTCCAGACCCCGCAAGAACCAACTCACGAAGAAGAGACAGCCCATGACTGCAACCGAACACCATGAACCGGTCGGGCTCGCCCTCGCGCTGCTTGACGCGGCCCACCGCCAAGCCCTGGAGAACGCGCGCGCCCACCCCGACTCGACCTGGATCGACGCCGCCTCAGCAATCGGCGCCACGCAGGCACAGTTGCTTGCCGCACCGGGGCGCGGCGCGGTCGGGCCGGACGCGGAGGTCCCGACCGCAGGCAGCTGCCTCCGGCTGCTTGAGGCGGCCGAACACGCCCTGGAGCAGATCCCCGCAGGCGACGGGCCGGTGAACCTGGCCCTGGTCCGCTCCTACCTGACCGAAGCGATCATCGAGACGTCCAGGATCGAGACGTGAGCGTCACCACCTTCGGGGACCTGCTCACCGAAGCCGAGCAGGTGCTGATCGCGCTGGCCGGCCAGCGCGAGCCGGACCCGCCGGGACTCGCCGCCGCATGGCCCGACTTCAGCCGACGAGCCGTCCACGCGATCAGCGCAGCCGCCGGGGCGCGGGACCCGCGCTGGTATACCGTGGACCGGCTCATCGTCGAGGTCGCCAGGGCGGCGGGACGTGCGCCGCGCGGGCCGGCGGTCTCGCCGCTGCCCATGGATCCGTTGCAGGAGCGTGCTGGTGTCCTGCTCGGCGCGGCCGGCGACGTCCTCGGGTCCGCGCCCCGGGACTTCGGCGCCGACCCGATGCTGGCCGACGCGAACGTGCAGGCGGCACAGTCCCGGGTCGCGGCGCTGCTGGCCGCGGCAGCGCGCACCGGCTTACGGGCACTCGGACGGTATGACGGGCGCAGGACCCTGACGAGAGAGGCATCACGTGACCTCGCGACCTCGCTGATCCGGGTGGAGCAGCTGGCGACCGCGGTCTTCCAGTCGAGCCCGACCATCGCCGGCCGGGCCGACGACGTCGCCGTCCTCAGTGTCCAACCTGGCCGGCTGCCGCTGGAGGACGCGATCGAGATGTGGGGCCGCCAAGCGCGGGACACGGTCCGCTGCCCATCCCCGTCGACCAGAGACCTCCAAGCCGTCGCCGCAGACCTCTCACGTGTCGCCACGCACTCCAGGGTCATCGTCCGCGCGGCCGTGGCGTACAACCTCGTCGACCCCGACCGTGGCCGGGCCGTCGAGCAGGCTTTAGCCCGCGTCGCCGCGGGCTGGCTCGACGTCGCGCACGCCTGGGCCGGGTTCCACACCGCCCAACCGCCGACGCTATCGAAGATCGCCGCGTCGCACTCCCTCGGCCAGGCACTCATGGCGACCACCCGCCACGGCCGGGACTGGGCCCAACCGAACATGGGTGGCGGAGCGCATCGACCTGAGCCGGGCCTTGGCGGCACTACGCAGAGCCCAGGACGTTGGCGCGGACGTCGCCGAAGCCCAACCACAGATCGCGACCCGACTAGCCGACTCGGGCCTGCTCTACGCGCCCGCCGCGTCCAGGGCGCCGTCCCTCGAACGCCTCCGCGCCAGAATCCGCGGCGAGCTCGTCACAGTGGACCGCACGGACATCGCTGCCCTCTCACACGCCATGAGCTCGCAACTGTCGCCCCCGCGGACCGCTGGGGAGCGGTTGCCCCGGCGCATCCAGGCCGAACGCACGCCAACCCACCGCCAAGGCTGAGTCAGGCCGCGAGCGTGCGCCGTCACTCCGCCCAGTTAGACGCACCTGACGCCCGCTCCGCTCGACCGCTCATAGCCGATGAGCGCCCGTATCGGTGACACGCGTGCGGTCGTTTTCATCCGGGCCGTAGTGCACCGGCGAACCGGTGACTTGAGGTGATCCCTACCGCCCCACTTGATGCCCGCACATGGCTTCTGGCTGGGTCAAGACGCCTTCGGGATGCTGGTCGTAGGGGTGGTTGTCAGCGGGTCCGGGAAGTGACTTGTCCGAAGAGCCGGTCGGGATGATTCGCGAGCTCGACGCGCTGTCGATCGCCCAGCAAGGGGCGGTCAAGCAGCCCTTGGACCCGCTCGGGATCTTCAACCCGGGCAAGGTCCTCTGACCCGCGACCGCGGATCAGAGGGCGACGAAGCCCTCCGGCCTCACGCCGGGGTCCGGCGACGGTCGACGAGGGCCCGCAGGGCGGCCACGGCGGGTTCGACGTCGGCGTGTGTGTTGTAGAAGTGTGCGGAGAGGCGCACGCGCCGGGCCGGGCCCTGCACCCCGGTCTTGACCCCGTGGCGCTTCAAGGCCTCGGTGGTCGCCGCCGGATCGGTGACGGGTACGGAGAGGATGGTGCCGGCGGGCGCGGCCAGGCCGAGGCCCTCGGCGACCGCGCCGACCACGCGGTGACCGCGCTCGAACCGCTCTTGCGGCGGGATCGCGTGGATCTCCTGCAGGCAGCCGCGGGCGACGACGATCGGCTGCCACGCCACCGACACGTCCAGGCCGCGCCCGTCCTCGAATAGGTCGAGCGGCCCACCGAAGTAGGCACCGTCGTGGTAGCCGGGCGAGGACCGCCAACCGGTGGCGAGCGGGACCATCTCGGGCCGCACGTGGGGAGCGGTGTAGAGGAAGGAGACACCCCGGGGGCTGCAGAGCCACTTGTAGGCGGTCACCGCCAGGTGGTCGACGCCGGCGTAGACCGGGGGCAGCGTGCCGACGGCGTGGGTGGCGTCGACGTAGATGCGGCCCCCCAGCCCGTGAGCCGTGGCGGTCAGACCCTGCACGTCGTTGACGTGACCGTCCGCGGACTCCACGTGGCTGACGGCGAGCAGGTCGACGTGCTCCGCATAGGTCTCGAGGGCTTGTCTGGGCAGGAGCCGCAGGGTGATCTCGCCCCGCCGTTCGCGGGCCATGAAGGGGTACAGCACCGAACGGAACTCGTTGTCGGCCGCCAACACCACCGCCCCCCTCGGCAACGACCAGGCGACGTACGCCGACGCGACGGACACCGTCGGGACCAGGGAGATGCCCTCGACACCCAGGCCCAGCAGGCCGGCCGCCAGGCGGCGGCAGTCGTCGGCGAGCGGCTCCCAGTCGCGCAGCCACACGACCGACCCGCGGGCCCACTCGCGGGTCACTTCGAGCGCCAGGTCGCGCACCTGAGTCGACGGCAGGCCGTAGGCAGCGGTGTCGAGGTACGTCGGGTACGCGCAGTCACGCGTGCTATCCATGTGGTCCTCCCTGAGCGGTGATCGGTGTCCAGGCCCCATGTCCGGCCACCCGGGCCAGCCAGTCGTCGACGGCCCTGGCGCGCTGCCGCCGGCTGGACGGCCGTCCGTCGAGGTGGACCAGGTGCCCCTCCCCCGGGAGGGTCACCAGCTCGACGGCCTTCCCAGCTCCGGCCATCGCGCTCGCCATCCCGCGGCTCTGTCCCACGGGGCTGGTCTGGTCCTCCTCGGCGTGGATGAGGAGCAGAGGCCCGGTGACCGACGGGACTCGTCGTCGTGGCGACCGGGTCACGTAGTCGTCCGTGGTGCCTGGTGGGCCGCCCATGGCCCACTCGGCCGTCGCTCGTTGGCGGGCGTGGCCGTCGTGCAGCCACGTGAAGTCGCTGATGCCGTTCTCGCTGATCGCCGCCTCGAAGAGCCGGGAGCGGGTCAGCAGCAGTTGGGCCAGGAACCCTCCGTAGCTCACCCCGGTCACGACCACGTGGGGGTACGACGTCCGCTGCAGCAGGTCCTGCACAGCGGCCTCGACGTCCGCGGCGTCCGGCCCGCCCCAGGCGCCCGCGATCGCGGCGCTGAAGGCGGCGTCTCGACCCGCGCTGCCGCGGGGGTTCAGGGTGAGAACGGCGTAGCCGAGGGAGACCAGCCGCTGGGTCTCGAATGTGAAGCGGGTGCCGACGGCGTAGTAGGGGCCGCCGTGGAGGCTGACCACGAGCGCGCGCCCCGGACCGGCGGCCGGTCGCCACAGCCACCCGTCGAGCCGTCCCGCAGCCCCGGTCAGCTCCAGGTGGTCGGGGCGGCGGTGAGCCCGCCCAGCCAGCGGTTGGTGTCCGTGAGCCGCGTCGTCTCGCCGGTGCGCTCGTCCAGGCGCCAGACATCACCGGGGTCGGTCGGCCCGGCCCGGACCGCGAGAAGGGTCCCTGTCCGGGCGCAGCCCGGGCTGAGCGCCGCTCCCTCCCCGCTGAGGACGGTCCCGGTGTGGCCGTCGGTCTCGAACCAGCGCAGGTGTCCGGAGCCGCCGACGGTCTCGTACGCGTACACCCGGCGGGTCGCCGCGGACCAGGCGAACTGTGGGTCGACCCCCGTGCGTCGTCGGCCTGCACCGTGAGACCCGTGGTGCCCGTCGGCGGCGTCGGGGACGTGGAGCGCCGGCCGGTGAGCAGGTCCAGCCACTGCAGCTGCGGGGTGGCATCCAGCCGTCGGGTCGGCCGGTCGAGGTAGGCGACGGCCCGGCCGTCATGGGTGGCCGTGACGGCCAGCACGTGCCGGCCCGGCGGCGACAGCACGCGTACACCGGAGCCCGTCGCGTCCGCGTCGGCCGCGACCAACTCACGACCCCCGGGCGCCCCCTGGGCGGCGCGGACTCCGACGATCCGGCCGGTGGCGGTCCAGACAGGGTGCGTGGCGGCCGGGATGACCGGTTCGGGAGCGCCCCGACCGTCGGCGTCCAGCCGGTAAATCCCGGATGCGGCCCCGGCGTCACGCTCCACCGCCAGCCGGTCACCGTCGGGCGCCCAGTCCACCCGGGTCGCCCCCAGAGCCGGCAGCGTGACGACGACCCTCGGCGTCAGGGCCTGGGCACCACTTCAGGCAGCGACGGTTTTCGGGGCTCACCGGCGGCGGTAATTGGGCTTTGAGGTCGCAGATCATTGCGCGGTGGGGGCAGCGGCGAGCGTCGGCTGCCAATGCTCCAGTTGCGAGTCGGAGAGAACTCGGGACAGCCGGGGCCCGAGGCGATCAGCCATAAGCCGGTATCCCGCATCCCGCGGGTGGAGCCCGTCAAGCAGGAGAGTCTGGTCTTGCCATCCGATGACCTCCAGCCCATCGATGACATGCAGCCCGGCGTCGCCCATCCGGATGAGGGCCTCGCCGGTCTCGTGAACGATGCTTCGGACCTGCGCGAGGGTGAGGCCTACGGCGTTCGGCGTGGATTCTCGGGACGGAGAGACGATGGGCGACTCTACGACGATGGGGGTCTGGGGGTGGCCGTCGCGGATGGCCCAAATGAATCCGGCGATGGCGGCTCCGAGCGATCGCTCATTGAAGGTGGCCCCCCCATAGATGTTGATGCCGAGGCAGAGGCTGATCAGTTCGGCGGGCGTGTCTCGGATGAATCGGCCCACGATGGGGTCGAGGTGACACTCGCTTCCAAAGCCCAGACCACGCAGGTTCCACCCCTGTCTGCGGGCCACGAGGGCGGGCCAGGTCTCCGCCGGGCCGGCGGAGGTTCGGCATTGCGTAATTGAGCTGCCGTACGCCGTCCACCGGGGGGCGTCATCCCTGGGAGCACTTACCTTCGTGCAGTCATAGAAGCGCAGACGCCCCAGACGAACGAACCCGAACTGTGGCATCCACACGTCGATGTTCTGGCGGACGCGGGAAGGGTTTTCGACTACCAGTGTTCCGCGCTCGCCGATCGTCGTGCGGGAGGCAATCTCACCATCCACCACGACGTCGAACGGCATCGTCTGCGCGCCCTCCGCCGCCTCGAAGGCGACGTCGACCTCGGTACGACGAGCGTCCGTGACGAACTGTATGCGCCCTGACGCGGGCATTTGGGCCCGGGTTTCCAATGATGGAGCGAGCAACGGCACAGCCGCGAGCGGGAGCCGCCGCGGGATCCAAGCGCCGCCGTCCGGCACCAGCTCCGCGAGGCCGCGGACGGCAACCTTGCTGTCGGTCGGCTCGAGCTCGAGCAGCGATTGCCGCGTGCCCGGGTCAGGGGCGTCACCCGCCATGGTTTCTCACGATCTCGCTCATCGGCTCCCACGGAGGGACGCCGATCCACTCGGCCCACTGCGGCGACCATTCGCTCAGGCGACACACGACGTCCGGGTGACCTGGGGGAACGTCGGAGATCGTGCGGCGGTCAGCGACAACCTCGTACCGCTCACAGGGCGCGTTGGCCACCCGGAGGCGCAACACCTCACCGGCGTTGCGACGCAATTCGTTCCCGACGGATTGGTGAAGACGTCTCGTGCAGGCAACGCTACCGGGCACAGCGGAAACCGAGATGCGTCGTAGATGAGTCCTCAGTCTGCGGTGATCGGGCGGCGGGCCGGTAGCGCAGGCAGTACTCCGGCGCGCACAAGTGCGACCCGCCCTTCGTGACGCGGCGAGGGGTCACCTCGCCGGCGGCGATGCTGCCGAGGCGGGCGCTGTCCGGCGAACACCTGCAAGTCGTCGTCGCCGGCTGCAGTCGATCAGTCCACCAGGAGCTCGTCCACTCCCAGGTGTTGCCAGTCACCTCGTGCAGGCCGAAGCCGTTGGGCGGGAAACTGCCCACCGGGGCGGTCCCAGTCCAGGACCCCATGCCGGCACCCGTGTTCAGATGGGGAAAGCGACCCTGCCAGCTGTTGGCCCGCATACCGTCGTTGGGCATTTCCCCCCACGCGAACGTCGCCTGGTCCAGACCTCCGCGTGCCGCGTACTCCCACTCGACCTCCGTTGGCAGCCGCTTCCCCGCCCACGCCGCGTATGTGACCGCGTCGGGGTAGGCGACCTGTACCACCGGGTGGTCGTCCTTTCCGGCGATGGTCGAGCCCGGCCCGTAGGGTTCCCGCCAGTTCGCGCCCGGCACCCACCGCCACCACTGCCGCCAGTCGTGCAGGTCGACCGGGCCGGGGGTGGCCATGAAAACCAGCGACCCGGGCTGCAGGCTCTCCAACTGCGCTGCGGGGAAGTTCGCCGGGTCGAGCGGCTGCTCGGCGACAGTCACGTGACCCGTCGCCGTCACGAACTGAGCGAAGGCCGCATTGGTGACCGCATGCCGGTCCAGCTCGAAAGATGCCACCCGCTCCTCGTGGACCGGCCCCTCCTCGGGGTAGAACGCAGAGCCCATGCGGTAACTGCCGCCGGGGAGCGCGACCATGTCGTCCATCACTGCGCTACCTCGGGGGGGCAAACGACAGCCAAGGTGGTGAGCGCCGCGGCGACGATCGTGATCGGCACCGTCAGACCCAGGTCGGGAAGCGATGTGACCGTCACCGCTCTGGTCCGGTCAAGCCGCCACCGAAAGGAACGTCCTCAGTCGAGCGGCCTCCGTCCGCGCACCCGTGGTGGTCGAACTCTTCGAATGGGGTTCTCGGGTTGCGGGCGGGGACGAGACCGGCGACGTTCTCGATCCAGACATTGAGGTCCGCAGAGAGTCGCTGGACGATGTCGGGGTTCTGGGCGGCAACGTCCTCGGTCTCGCCCGGGTCGAGCTCAAGGTCGAAGAGGAGGTCGACCCCCTCCTCATACCTGCGGATCAGTTTCCACCGCCCATTCAGCACCGCGGACGCCGGGGTCGCGCCGGTGTACGTGTAGTGGGGAAAGTGCCAGTACAGGGCGCGGGCACCAGCACCAACCTCTCCTTTCAGCAGACTCACGAGACTCTGCCCGTCGGTGGTCTCCTCGTGCCAGGTAGCCACCCCGGCCAGCTGCAGGATAGACGGGTACAGGTCCGCGAGGACGACCGGTTCGTCCACGACGGTCCCGGGTGCGGAGACTCCCGGTGCGCGGATGATAAGGGGGACACGGATCCCGCCCTCGGACAGCCACCCTTTGCCGTCCGCGAGTGGCAGGTTTGCCGTCGAGGCCGCCCCCGTATGAAGTCCACCGTTGTCCGAGGTGAAGATCACGACGGTCTCTTCGAGGAGACTCAGTCGCGCCAGCTCGGCCAGGACCCGGCCTACCGACTCGTCTAGGTGCGCGACCATCGCCGCGTACACAGGGTTGCCTTGTGCGTGACGTCGACGCATGGGCGCCGGGTCGGTCCGCCAGTGGGGGTACGGCCCGACGATCTCGATCTGGTCCTCCTCGCGCAGGCCGAGCCGGCGCGCCTTCTCTGTGAATTGTTCGACGAGCCGAGGGGGCGCGTCAGTCAGGGGGGTGTGAACGGCGTAGTGCCACAGATTGAGCAGGAACGGTCGATTGTCCTGGCCTGCCGCCCGGTCCGTAGCGGCTCTCCGCATCAGGCCGATGGCCTCGTCGGTGAGCCGGTCGGTCAAGTGCTCGCCCTGGGGGCCGTCGGGCAGCGTAGGGAGCCTGTAAGGGGACGTCCAGCTGCGAGGCTGCCCAGCGTCGCACCCGGCGATATTGACGTCGAAACCGTGATGCTCGGGCCACGAGTGCTCGGGCCCGAGATGCCATTTCCCGACATGCCAGGTGCGGTAGCCGCCGCGTCGCAGTGCTCTGGCGTAGGTGTATTCCTGCCGGGGCAGCATCCCGAACGAGGGGACGTCCTTCAGCCGTCCCACACTGTGCCCTCCCACGATCTGCGTCAGACCGATCCGTGCGGGCGCCCGCCCGGTGAGCAGGCTGGCCCGACTGGGCGAGCAGTTTGGCGAGGGCGAGTACGCCCTGGCGAACCTGGCCCCCGAGGCTGCCAGCTGGTCGATGTGGGGCGTTTCGTAGAACGGTGACCCGGTGCACGCCAGGTCCCGCCAGCCGAGGTCGTCCGCGACGATGCAGACGATGTTCGGGGGACGTGGGACCCCCACCTCACCGCCAGGCGTCATTGGGCTGCGCCGGCCGGGCGCGGCTGGCTCGGGTGCGGTACGTCGAGCAGTCGCTCCTGCTCGCACCACATGGCGACCTTCAATTGCTCGCGCACCTGGGCGTAGGCGGGGTCGTCGTAGACGTTGTGAAGCTCCTGGGGGTCCGACCCCAGGTCGTACAGCTCCCACTCAGGCGGGTAGGTGAACGGTCCGGTGCCTGGCAGCCCGAGACCGTCGTTGTAGAAGTAGATCAGCTTGTGGCGTTCGGTCCGCCAGCCGTAGTGGGCCGGGGCCTTGTGGAAGGCGTCGTCGTGCTCCCAGTAGCGGTAGTACATCCCATTGGCCGGTGGCACGGCGGAGGCGCCCACGAGGTCCCCGAAGAACGAGCGGCCCTGCATGCGCGGGTGATGCTTGATGCCGGTCGCGTCCAGAATCGTTTGCGCCCAGTCGACATTCGTGACGATCCCGTGGTGCACCTGGCCGGCCGGTACTCGCCGGGGGTAGCTGAGGACGAACGGCATCCGCAGCGACTCCTCGTACATGAATCGCTTGTCGAACCAGCCGTGGTCGCCGAGGAAGAACCCCTGGTCGGAGGCGTACATGAGCAGGGTGTCGTCGTAGTCCTCACGCTCGTCGAGCCAGTCGATGACCCGACCCACATTGTCGTCCACGGCGTCGACACAGGCCAGGTAGTCCTCCATGAAGCGCTGGTACTTCCACACGGCCCCCTGCTCATAGGTGAGGCCCTCCGGCGGATCCTGCTTCAGGTCGTCGCGGTTGAGGTTCTCGGCCAGTCGCACCGCAGCGCGGCGCGCCGAGGCCGACCGGGTCGCGTAGTCGTCGTCGAAGGTCTCCGGAAGCGGGATAGGGTCCGTGTGAGTGGCGTGCTCGGGTTTTGGGTGCCACGGGCGGTGCGGGGCCTTGTGGTAGATCAGCACACACCAGGGGTCGTCGCCCTCGAGCGACTCGACCCACTTCAGGGCAAGGTCGGTGATGATGTCGGTCGCGTAACCCGGGACCGTCCGCTCACCGTGCTCGTCGAGGAACAGCGGGTCCCAGTACTCCCCTTGGCCGTCGGAGCCGACGAGCACGTCCCAGTAGTCGAAGCCTTCCGGGTCATGGCCCGGGCCGTGACCCATGTGCCATTTGCCCACCATGGCCGTGCGGTAACCGGCCGCCTTCAGCTGTGAGGCGAACGTCGGCTGCGATGCGTCGATCGGGGTCACGAGAGTCGTCACGCCGTTGACATGGCTGTAGGTGCCGGTCAAGATGCTCGCTCGGCTCGGCGAGCACAGGGCGTTGGTGGCGAAGCAGTTCTCGAAGAGCACCCCGCGCCGCGCGATCTCGTCGATGCGGGGGGTGGTATTCACGACCGACCCGTACGCGCTGATCGAGTGCGAGGCGTGGTCGTCGGTCAGGATCATCACAATGTTGGGGCGGCGTTCGGCGGTCATCCGGCCTCTTCCTTTCTCACGCGGTGGGCGAGGTGTTCAGACGGCTTTATGGGTGACCTGCGGCCAGGGCAGCACACCCACGGAGTCAGCCCAGTCCTGCCACGCGGCCGCCAGCTCGGTGACGATCTGCGGGTTCTGCACCGCCCGGTCGTGAAGTTCTGAGCGATCGAGCGTGATGTCGTACAGCTCCCACTCCTGCAGGGCCTCGCGCACGAGCTTCCAGCGTCCGCGCCGGATAGCGGCGTTGCCGACGTGCTCCCAGACGAGCGTGTGGTCGTCGTGCTCGCGCTCGCCGCGGGCGACCGACAGCATGCTGACACCGGGGCCGTCGGCCGGGTTCAGACCCGCAGCAGCGAGAAGGGTCGGTGCGATATCGGTGAGCTGGTACGGCTCGTGGACGATGCGACCGGCGCTCAGACCCGCCGGCCAGCGCACGAGCAGTGGCGTGGAGATACCCCCCTCGTGCACCCACCGCTTGTAGAGGCGGAAGGGTGAGTTGCTGAGGTTCGCCCACGCCTGCCCGTAGCTCGCGAAGGTCGTGTCCGGTCCGGGGACGATGGAGGGCCGGTTGCCGATTTGCAGCGGCTCACCGTCCGGCGTCGTCGACGGCTGACGCTCGGCGAAGTGGATCGAGTCCGCCGGTGGCATGTCTTCGGCGCAGGCGCCGTTGTCGGACAGGAAGACCACGATGGTGTCGTCGGTGGCTCCCGCCGCCTCGACCGCTGCCAGCACTCGACCGACGCCCCGGTCCATGTGCTCCAGCTGCGCGGCGTAGACGGCCATCCGGCGGGACTGCCACTCGGGGTCGCTGACCTCGTCCCACGCGGGCTGGGACGCATCACGCTGGGTCAGCTCGGTGTCGCCGGGTAACAGGCCCTCAGCTACGAGTCGTTCGAGTCGACGCGGACGGAGGACGTCCCAGCCCTCGTCGAAGGTGTGGGCATACCGCTGGACCGACTCATCGGGCGCGTGCAGCGGCCAGTGCGGCGCGGTGAAGGCGAGGTAGACGAAGAAGGGCTCAGTGCCCGCGTGCTCGGTGACGAAGGAGGCGGCGTGCTCGGCGATCGCGTCCGTGAAGTAGTAGCCCGGGTCGGTAGGCGGGGCCTGGCGCTCCTCGTTGTGCCAGAGGTTGCGGGGGTGGAAGTAGTCGTCGGCGCCGGGCATGATCCCGTAGAACTCGTCGAAACCCCGTCGGGTCGGCCACGTCTCGTCCGGAGTGTTGGGGGAGTTGCTCAGATGCCACTTGCCCGACAGGCAGGTGGCGTAACCCTGGGCCGAGAAGAGCTGCGCGAGCGTCGGGAATCGGGGATCGAGCGACCCCGGGTACCCCATGGGACGCTCGTCGTCGGTAAGGATGCCGATGCCGGTCTCGTGTGGGTGGCGCCCGGTCAGGAGGCTGGCCCGCGACGGGCTACAGCGCGCGGTGTTGTAGAAGTGGGTGAATCGCACCCCCTCTCGCCCGAGCTGGTCGACGTTCGGGGTGTCGATCTCCCCGCCGAAGCACCCGAGATCGGAGTAGCCCATGTCGTCGACGAGGACGATGACCACGTTGGGGTGGCTGGTGGGTCCGGTCATCGCAGGGCTCGATTCATGTCGGGTGTCGCGCTGAGCAGCGCGCGCGTGTACTCGTGCTGAGGATGGTTGAACACCTGGTCGGTCGTGCCCTGCTCGACGATGCGGCCCTTGTACATGACCGCGACCCGGTGGCTGATCTCGCGGACCACGGCGAGGTCGTGGGAGATGAACAGGTACGCGACGCCGAAGTCCTCCTGTAGCTGCCTGAGCAGGGCAAGGATCTCGGCTTGGATCGACACGTCGAGGGCGGAGACCGGCTCGTCGAGGATGATCAGCCGGGGGTCCGATGCGAGCGCACGAGCGATGCCGATGCGCTGCCGCTGGCCTCCAGAGAAGGCGTACGAATATCGTTCGAGGTACTCCGGTCCGAGCCGCACCCGGCTGAGCAGCTCGACGCTGCGCGCGCGGATGTCCCGAGCGGGAACGCCGGCGACAGCCAGGGCCTCTTCGATGGACTGCCCGGCGGTACGTCGAGGGTTCAGCGAGGAATAGGGGTCCTGGAACACGTACTGGACCGCCCGCGTCACATGGGCGGGCCGTGTCTCGGCCGCGCCTCGAACGGTTTCGCCGTTGACGCAGATCTCGCCCTCCGTCAGCGCCTGGATGCCGACGACCGTCCGGGACAGCGTCGACTTGCCGCAGCCGGACTCACCGACGAGCGCGAGGGTCTCTTGAGGCTGGATGTGGAGAGAGACGCCGTCCACGGCGAAGAACGGCGTCGGCTTGCGCCAGAGGCCGACGCGCCGGCTTTGTACGTCGGTGCGCAGGTCACGCACCTCGAGCACCGGCTCGACGGCCGTGGACCCCTCGCCGCGCAGCGGGGCGTCAGCCCGCAGGGGGGTATCCATCTTCGGCACGGCGTCCATCAGGGCGATCGTGTAGGGGTGGACGGGCTGTGCGAGAACGCTGTTCACGTCCCCACGCTCGAGGACCTCGCCGTCGCGCATGACGATCACGTCGTCGCACAGCTCCGCGACGACCCCCATGTCGTGGGTGATGAACAGGATGGCGATACCCAGCTCGTCGCGCAGCTGCCGCAGCAGGTTGAGGATCTGGGCCTGGATGGTGACGTCGAGGGCGGTGGTCGGCTCATCGGCGATGAGGAGCTTCGGTCGGTTGGCGAGCGCGATGGCGATGACGACGCGTTGTCGCATACCTCCCGAGAACTCGTGTGGGTACAGGTCGTAGCGGCGGTCGGGTTCGGGGATGCCGACCTGCTTGAACAGCTCCCGCGCGCGTTCCTGCGCTTCGGCCTTCCCCACGCCGTGCACCTCCAGGGCTTCGGCTACCTGCTGGCCGACGCGCATGGCGGGGTTGAGCGCGGCCTGCGGGTCTTGGAAGACCATGGCGATGTCTTTTCCTCGAACCGTGCGCATCTCGCTCTCGGGAAGGGAGAGGATGTCGCGGCCGAGGTACGTCACGCTGCCGCCGTCGACCCGGCCCGGCGCCCGGAGCATGCGCATCGTGGCGCGGGCGGTGACCGACTTGCCGGAGCCGGACTCCCCGACGATGCCGAGGATCCGCCCGGGCTCGACGGTGAAGGAGACACCCTTGACGGCCTGAACGTCGCCGCCCGGCAGGGGGAAGCTCACGTGGAGGTCCCGCACCTGCAGGAGGGGCGCGGTAGCGGCGGATGGCGTCGTGGTGGTCAAGTGCGGTTCACCGTCTTGTTGAGCGCGTCGGTCAGCAGGCTGTAGCCGAACGCGAGGAGCAGCAGGATCACGATCGGGCCGACGATGTAGGTCGGTGACTGGTTGATGTAGCGCATACCGGTGTTGAGCAGCGCGCCGAGCGATGGTGCGGGCGGTTGGATGCCGAGTCCGACGATGCTGAGCGCCGCTTCGAGGAACACGGCATGCACGAGGAAGACGGCGCCCTGCACGATGATGGGGTCCACGATGTTAGGCAGGATGTGCCGGCCCATGATGGTCCAGCGCTTGATGCCCAGCGTTCGCGCCGCGACGACGTACTCCCGTTGCTGTTGGGCGAGCATGGTCTGCCGGGCGAGCCGGCCGAACGTGGGCAGACCGATGATGACGACGGACAGCAGCAGACCGCTGAAACCGCTACCGAGCACGAGCACGACCGAGATGCCGAGGATCAGGCCCGGGAAGCCGACGATGATGTCGAGGATGCGCTGGGTGATGGTGCCCGCGGTGCGCGAGACCGCGCCGAGCAGACCGAGGAGGGTACCGATCACCATCGTGAGCGGGACGGCGACGTACACCAGCTCGAGGTCAGTCCGCAGACCGTACACGCTGCGTATTAAAATATCGCGGCCCAGTTCGTCGGTGCCGAACAGATGGTTCAGTGACGGGGCGCTGAGGGTCCTGCCCGTCTGGACGTCGTAACCGGCAGGGAAGATCACGGGAGCGAGGAACGCGACGAGGGTGAGTCCCAGGATGAAGATGGAGGCCGTCACGCCGCGAGGTGTCCGGAAGGCGCCGAGGTAGCGCTGGGCCGTGATGCCCAGTCGTCGCCGATGATGTGACGGGGCGGGGATGGTGGCGGTCATGTCAGTCCCCTAGTCGGACGCGTGGGTCGAGGGCGGCCAGGGCCACCTCGGACAGGAGCTGGGTGATGACGGCGATCATCACGGCGCCGAGTACCAGCGCCTGGACGACGAGGTAGTCGCGGGTCTGTACGGCGGAGACCGCGAGGCTGCCGAGGCCGTTCCGGGCGAAGATCGACTCGACGACGATGGCGCCGGCCAACAGCTCGCCGATCCGCAGGCCGATGACGACCACGACAGAGCCGAAGCTGTTGCGTAACACGTGCCGGCTGGTGATCGAAAGCGGCGGGACGCCTTTGGCCTTGGCCAAGTCGACGAAGTCCTCCTGCCGGGTGGTCAGCATCGAGGTTTGCAGCATCCTGGCGATGACGGCGGCCTGCGGCAGCGCGAGCGCAACCGCTGGGAGGATCAGGAACTGCAGTCCGATGTTCGGATCCGTCAGCACCGACTTCTCGCCGCTGATGGGCAGGAGAGGGATCGCGAAGCCAAGTAGCAGAATGAGTAGCAGGCCTGTAAGGAAGGGGGGCACGGCGAGAAAAATGGTGTTGAAGACGTCGACGACTGACCGTGAGAACGGCGAGCGGGGTGAGCCGCCGAGCACACCCAGGCCCACCCCGACGACGATCATGATGATGGCTGCCAGGATGGCCAGTTCGAGGGTGCTATCCAGGCGGCTGGCGATGAGCTCGCCGACCGGCCGTCGCAGGACATAGGACTGGCCGAGATCGCCGTGCAGCACCCGCCCGATCCACTCGCCGTACTGACGCCACAGTGGCTGGTCCAGCCCCAGTTGTTGGCGGATCTCCTGGACCACCAAGGGGGTTGCGTCTGGGCCGGCCAAGACCACGGCGGGATCGCCGCTGGCCAGACGTGGGAGGGCGAAGGCGATCATCGAGCTGACGACCACCACGAGGAGAAACGAGGGCAGTCGATTAAGGAGGAAGCGGAGCACAGGCTGGCCTAGTTGCTCACGTAGGCGTCTTTGAAGGACAGGAAGCCGCGGATGGACACCCCGACCCCACCGACTGTTGCGGACGACACGATCGAGCCCGGCGCCTGGACCATGGTGAGGAAGAACGCCTGGTCGAGCATGTAGTCCGACAGGGCACCGACGGCCGCGGCCCGCTGCTTGTCGTCGGTGGCGTCGACCACGGCGGCGGTCAAGCGCTGGTACTCAGGAGTGTCCATGTGAGAGGCGTTCCCAGCGCGCAGGGTGGGCAGCCCCTGAACCAGGGTGACTGGTGCGACGCCGGTCTGACCGTGGAGCGTGAGAAAGGATTGCGGGATGGTCGCGTTGGTCTGGGCCGCCTGGTACGTCGGTTGGTCCTGCCCGTCTGCCACGGGGTTCAGGCCGATTTCCTTGAGGTTGTTGGCGACGATCTGGTACTCGGCGTTCACGGAAGAATTGGAGCGGTTGTAGGTGATCTTGACCGACGAGCCTTGCGCGCCGGCCTGTGCGATCAGGTCCTTGGCCTTGCTGACGTCGTAGGTGTAGTGCTGCTCGCGCTCTTTGCCGACCCCGTCCTGGCCCGGAGACCAGGGCAGGTTCGTGATTGTGCCGGCACCGGCGAAGACCTGCTGGTTAAGCCGCTCGTAGTCAATGCCGTAGGCGATCGCCTGCCGCACCTTCTGACTGCTAACGACATCGCCCTTCACGTTGAGCCCGAGCGGGTAGATCGACGAGCCACCCTTGATGAACTGGTAGTTGTTGTCACCCTTGAAGACTGCGGCGTTGGACGGGGCCATCCCGTAGGCGATCTGCACCCGACCGCTCTTGAGGGCGTTGATCTCGGCGGTGGGGTCCGTGGTGATCACGTACTCGATCTTGTCGAGACGCACGCTCTTCGCGTCGTAGTATTTGTCGTACTTGGTGAGAGTGAACCCGGCACCGGGACGCCAGTTGCCGAAGCTATAGGGGCCCGTGCCGACGACCTTGGATCCGTCGGTGAGGCCGTCGTAGGAGGACGGCTCGACGATGACGGTCTGGTTCAGGTAATC
>JAABUN010004205.1_pt1 | contig 20201 bp, 13 predicted proteins | sample 5559311 | NCBI WGS metagenome assembly JAABUN01 (sample SAMN10711877, study PRJNA513370) | rock metagenome | isolation source: Antarctica rocks | place: Antarctica: Victoria Land, Siegfried Peak sud
GTTGCGGGAGTAGTCCAGATAGAGCATCGAGGCGACGGCGTCGACGCGCAGGCCGTCGATGTGGAACTCGTCCAGCCAGTAGTAGGCGTTGCTGATCAAGAAGCTCTTCACCTCGTTGCGGCCGAAGTTGAACACGTAGGTGCCCCAGTCCGGCTGCTCGCCCTTGCGGGGATCGGCGTGCTCGTACAAGGCGGTGCCATCGAAGCGACCGAGGGCCCACTCGTCGGTGGCGAAGTGGCCCGGCACCCAGTCCACGATCACCCCGATGCCGGCCTGGTGCAGCGAGTCCACCAGGAAGCGGAACTCATCGGGGGAGCCAAACCGTGACATGGGGGCGAAGAAGCCTGTCACCTGGTAGCCCCAGGATCCGCCGAACGGGTGCGTGGCCACCGGCAGGAACTCCACGTGGGTGTACCCCTGCCAGCTGACGTAGGCCACCAGTTGTTCGGCCAGCTGGACGTAGGTGAGGCCTTGGCGCCACGAGCCCAGGTGTACTTCGTAGGTGCTCATCGCCTCGGCGTGCAGCTGCGACTCGCCTCGGTACCACAGCCACTCGTCGTCACCCCAGCTGTACTGGCTCTGATAGACAATCGAGGCGGTGTGTGGCGAAGCCTCGGTGAAGCGGGCCATCGGATCGGCCTTCAGCCGCCAGACTCCGTCGGCGCCGCATACTTCGAACTTGTAGAGGGTGCCGGTGCCGGCGCCCTCGACGAACAAGGCCCAGACCCCGGACCCGGGGACCAGCTGCATGGCGGAGTCGTCGCCGTTCCACCAGTTGAAATCGCCGACCAGGCGGACGGCCTGGGCGTTGGGCGCCCAGACGGAGAAGCGGGTCCCAGACACCGGCCCGCGCTCGGGGTCGGAGATGGTGACCTCGTGCGCACCTAGCCGCTTCCAGCACTCGGTGTCGTGCCCTTCGTGGAAGCCGCTCAGGTCCTGACCGGTCAGACCGCCGCTCGCGTCGAAACTCATGTCCTCTACTCCTTCACCAGGTCGTCGGAGGCCGACGCCGTCGATAGAGCGGCAATCGCCGCCAGGGGAATGTTGACCCAGTCCGGGCGATTGCGCACTTCGTAGATCACTTCGTAGATCGCCTTGTCGGCCTCGTAAGCCCGCAACACCGCCGCGTCGACTTCGGTCAGCTCACCACCGGCGTAGGCACCCAGGAACGCGTTCCGGGCGGCGAGGGCCCACTCCCGGCTCGTCGGGCCAGGGACACTGGCGGCCGCGTAGTCCAACGAGCGCAGCAATCCGGCAATGTCACGCCAGACGCTGTCCGGCGCGGCGCGCTCGGCCAAGGTCTTGACCGGCTCCCCTTCGAAGTCGATGATCTTCCACCCGCCCGGAGTCCGCAATGTCTGTCCGAGATGGAAGTCGCCGTGCACTCGTTGGGTGGCGAGCTCGGTCTCGGCCAGTGCGTCGAAGCGGCCGACCAGTCCCGTCACGTAGGGTTCCAGCGCCGGCGCGACGGCGGCGGCCCGACTCAGCCGCTCCTTCATCCGAGCGGCCAGCTCGGCACCCGAGCGGGTCGCGGTGGGGAAAGCAGCCCGGAGCGATTCATGGATCTCCGCCAACGCCGTGCCGAGCAGCCCGGAGTCCTCACTGAAGCTCGTCTGGAGCTGTAAGGCGTCCAGCGCCAAGCCCCAGCCGTCCTCGGCGTCAGGCAGCTGCTCGACCAGCATGGCCAGATCGGCGTGGAGTCGCTGGTCGCCGCGAGCCCACTGGGCGTCCACCCAGCCGTACAACCGGGCGACGTCGGCCACCTGCAAGCGGCCGAGCGCCTCGTGGACCTCGATGTCGAGGTTGCGGCCGACTTCCAACCGTCGGAACAGCTTCAGCATGGCGACGTCGCCGTAGATCACCGAGGTGTTGCTCTGTTGGCCGGTGTAGGTCATCGGCCTCAGGTCGGGAGTGAGCGCTACGCCCGGCACCAGCGTGAACGAGACAACTGCGACGTCGTCGCCGTGGGTGGACCCGTCCAGCACGCAGGACAGCAGAATCCGGCCAGCGGCGGGATCCTGCATCGCGTCGTACGCGACCACCGGACCAAGATCGTCCTCGGTCACCCGAGCGATCTCCGCGTGCTGAACACCGGGTTGCGGCGCGGCATAGTACGACACCGCCAACTGGTAGAGCTCGTAAGCGCCACCGGCTTGAGCGGACCCTGACGTGTCGTCGTAGCTGACCTCCACCACTTCGAACCGCACCGCCGGCCACTGTCGGGCCGGAGTCAGCCAGGGCAGGCAGGTGCGATCCACCACCGGGGCGCGGCGCCCTTTGCCGGCGAACCAGCGGGCGCCGGTCAGGTAGGTCTGCAGGTGGCCGGCCAGCCCGGGGTCGAGTGTCATCATCGACACCGTCCGCGGAAGTCGCCGTGACGAGAGCCGTGACCACTAGGGCATGGATGCGGCATTCCTAACCGTTCTGAGTCGAGGTCTCCGCTGGACCGGCGACAGCGGACCCGGGGTCCAGGGCATGCTCGTCACGGCCGGCCGATCCCGGGCCGTAGGTGGTCAGGGTCAACAGGTGGGCCGGGTCGTCGTGGGTCAGCCGGACAAAGGCGTGCTGGCCCCAGCGCCAGGTCTGACCGGTGATCTCGTCGTGCACCAGAAACACGTCCCGCGAGCTCAGCCCCAGCTCCTCCATGTCGAGATAGACCTCACTCTCCACAATCTGGTGCGGATCGAGGTTGACGATCACGATGACCACGTCGTCGTCGACCCGCTTGGAGTAGACGAGCACGTTGGCGTTCGCCGCGTGGTGGAAGTGCAGGTTGCGCAGCTGCTGAAGCGCCGGGTGTTCGCGGCGGATCTGGTTGAGCCGCCCGAGTAGGAGGTTGAGATGCTCGCCGCTGGCTTGGGCGGCCGCCCAGTCGCGCGGTCGGAACTGGTACTTCTCGGAGTCCAGATATTCCTCGCTACCCTGACGCACGGGCTGCCCCTCGAACAGCTCGAAGCCGGAGTACACCCCCCACAGCGGCGACAAGGTGGCCCCCAGCACCGCGCGGATGGTGAAACCGGGCCGGCCGCTGGTCTGTAGGAAGGTGGGGCAGATATCGGGGGTGTTGACGAAGAAGTTGGGGCGGAAGAAGCTGTCCGACTCGGTCGTCAGCTCCACCAGGTATTCCTCGAGCTCCCACTTCTCGTTGCGCCAGGTGAAGTAGGTGTAGCCCTGGTGGAAGCCCACCTTCCCCAGCGCGTGCATCATGGCCGGCTTGGTGAAGGCCTCGGCCAGGAACAATACGTCGGGGTCGGTGCGGCGCACTTCGCCCAGGATCCAGGCCCAGAAGTTCACCGGCTTGGTGTGCGGATTGTCCACGCGGAAGATCCGGACGCCGTGTGACATCCAGAGCCTGAGGATGCGCAGGCTCTCGGCGTAGATGCCGTCGCGGTCAATGTCGAAGTTGATCGGATAGATGTCCTGGTATTTCTTCGGTGGGTTCTCGGCGTAGGCGACGGAGCCGTCCGCCCGCTTGGAGAACCACTCGGGATGCTCGCTCACCCAGGGATGGTCGGGCGAAGCCTGCAGCGCGAAGTCCATCGCCACCTCCATACCCAGTGACTGGGTCTTGGCCACGAAGCGGTCGAAGGACTTGAAGTCGCCGAGCTCGGGATGGATGGCGTCGTGGCCACCCTCGACGTTGCCGATCGCCCACGGTGAGCCCGGATCAGCGGGGCCGGGCTCGAGCGTGTTGTTGGGGCCCTTGCGGAACGCGGTGCCGATCGGGTGGATGGGGGGGAGATAGATGACGTCGAAACCCATCGCCGCCGCCGCCTCGAGCCGCTCCTGTGAGCTTTCGAAGGTGCCCGACGTCCATTGGCCGCTCTCGGCGTCCCAGCGCGCACCTTGGGAACGGGGGAAGAACTCGTACCAGGAAGCGAACAGCGCCGCCTTCCGGTCGCAGAACAGGGGATAGTCCGGCGTCGGAGAGACCAGTTCGCGGGGCCCGTACGTGGTCATCGCCGCCCGCACCTGCACAGTCAGCACATCGAGTAACCGGTCCTCAACCTGCTGGGCTGAGGACAGGCTGACCGCGGCGGCGCGAAGCAGCTCCGCCTCGGCGGTGGCGCCGGCCTTCTCGGCCCGCTCAGCGGAGCCGTTGAACAGCGTCTCACCCTCGGTGCAGACCAGATTCACGTCGATGCCGGCGGGGATCTTGATTTCAGCGGTGTGCACCCAGGTCTCCCAGGGATCGCTCCAGCCCTCGACCCGGAACGTCCACGCCCCCTCGGTGTCCAGGGTCACCGTAGCGGTCCACCAGTCGAAGCCCAATGGAGTGGTGGGATGCATCGGCACCCGGGTCTGGCGGCCCTCGGGATCGGTGAGCACGACGGTGGCGTTGACCGCGTCGTGCCCCTCGCGGAACACCGTGGCGCGGATCGGGATTTGCTCGCCGACCGACGCCTTCGCGGCGTACGCGCCACCCTCGATCACCGGCGACACCTTGGCCACCGGGATGCGGCCGATCCGCACGCCAAGAGCCGGTCGGTCGCTGACCAGGCCGGGAGCCGGCCCGGCGGCGGCCACGCTGGCCGAAGCTTTCTCGCTGGCCAACGTGTTCTGGTCGGCTGCACCGGGCTCGGAACCGCCGAGCGGCACCGGCGCGGCCGCTGCTGCGATCTGCGGGGCGGGGAGTCCAGAACTGGTATCCGTCACGCTGACCAACCTATCGGCCTCGGTTCTCGCTGCAGCAGAGGTCTCCATGGCTCCGACCGACCAATAGAGAGCCAGACCAGCGGCCGTACAGGCACGGTGCGGCGCAGGCGGGGAGGCTAGGTTGTCCGGGTGCGCGCAATCCGTAGATTCACTGTCCGTCCGGTGCTCCCTGACTCGCTGAAGCCGCTGGCCGATCTGGCCACCAACCTTCGCTGGTGTTGGCACGTTGATACCCAGGAGCTGTTCCGTACGGTTGACCCGGACCTGTGGGTTGCTAGCGGGTTCGACCCCATCAAGCTGCTGGCTGGGGTTTCGGTGGAGCGGCTTGAGAAGCTGTCATCGGACAAGAAGTTCACCAAAAGCCTGGCGATGGCGCAGGCCGATCTGGCCGACTACCTGACCGGCGATCTGTGGTACCAGTCCTACGCCGCCGACAACACCGCCGCCCCCAAGGGCATCGGCTATTTCTCCCCGGAGTTCGGCATCACCGAGGTGCTGCCGCAGTACTCCGGTGGGCTCGGGATCTTGGCCGGCGATCATCTGAAGGCGGCCAGCGACCTCGGCGTACCGATCATCGGCGTCGGCCTGCTCTATCGCCAGGGCTACTTCAAGCAGTCCCTGAACGCCGCCGGTTGGCAGCAGGAGCGCTATCCGCTGCTTGATCCGGCCGAGCTGCCGCTCACCTTGTTGCAGGACGACGGTGCTCCGGTGCGGATCGAGCTGCCGCTGGCGGGCCGTACGCTGCACGCGCAGGTCTGGGTGGCGCAGGTGGGCCGGGTCCCGCTGCTGCTGATGGACTCCGACGTCGAGCAGAACGGCGGTGCCGAGCGGGAGACCACCGACCGCTTGTACGGCGGTAACAACGACCACCGACTCGCCCAGGAGGTCCTGCTGGGGATCGGCGGCGTCCGGGCCATCCGGGAGTACTGCCGGATCAGCGGTGCGCCCGCGCCGGAGGTGTTCCACACCAATGAGGGGCACGCCGGTTTCCTGGGTCTGGAGCGGATCCGGGAGTACATGGAAGACGGGCTGACCTTCGAGACGGCGCTGGAGCGCGGCCGAGCCGGCACCGTTTTCACCACCCACACACCGGTCCCCGCGGGCATCGACCGCTTCCCGCGGGAGTTGATCGTCGACCAGTTCACCAACTTCGGCGCGCTGCCGGTGGAGCAGATCTTGTCGCTGGGCGCCGAGGACTTCGACGGTGGCGACCACAGCAAGTTCAACATGGCCGTGATGGGATTCCGGCTCGGTCAGCGGGCCAACGGCGTGTCGGTACTGCACGGCGAGGTCTCGCGCGAGATGTTCCATGGCCTCTGGAGCTCCTTCGACACCAGCGAGGTGCCGATCACTTCCATCACCAACGGCGTGCACCACCCGACCTGGGTTCACCCTGAGCTGCTGGAACTGCTGGAGACCAGCGCCGGTAGCGCCAACGAATCGGTGATCGACGGCTACGACTGGTCGGCGCTACACCAGGTCGACAGCGGGACCATCTGGTCACTGAAGCGCAAAATGCGCTCCGACCTGGTCGCCATGACCAGGACCCGGCTGGCCGAGAGCAGTGCCAACCGTGGGATCCCGACCGACTGGATCGACGGCGTACTCGACCCCAACGTGGTCACCTTCGGTTTCGCGCGCCGGGTGCCGTCGTACAAGCGCCTGACGCTGATGCTGCGGGACCCGGAGCGGCTGAAGGCCATGCTGACCGACCCGGAGCGACCGATCCAGATCGTGATTGCCGGCAAGTCCCACCCGGCTGACGAGGGCGGTAAGGCGCTGATCCAACAGATGGTGCAGTTCGCTGACGACCCGAAGGTGCGGGAGCGAATCGTCTTCCTGCCCGACTACGACATCTCGATGGCCAAGCCGCTCTACCCCGGTTGCGACGTGTGGATGAACAATCCGCTCCGGCCGCTCGAGGCCTGTGGCACCTCGGGCATGAAGGCCGCGCTGAACGGCGCGGCGAACCTATCCATCCGAGATGGCTGGTGGCACGAGTGGTTCGATCCTGCGTTCGGCTGGGAGATCCCGTCGGCCGACAGCGTCGACGACGCCGATCACCGTGACGACCTGGAGGCGCGAGCGCTCTACGACATCATGGAGAACGAGATCGTGCCGCGCTTCTACGAGGTGGACGCCGACGGCTTGCCGCAGCGCTGGATTCAGATGATCCGCGAGACGGTCGCCGGGCTGGGACCGAAGGTCCTCGCGTCCCGGATGGTGCGCGACTATGTCACCACCCTGTACGCCCCGGCCGCCGAGTCCTCGCATCGGGTGGAGTCCTCGCCCAGTGCCGCCGCCGACCTGGCGGAGTGGAAGCGCAAGGTCCGCGCCAGCTGGTCGGGCGTCGCGGTGGACCACGTCGAGAGCCTGGCTGAGGATGCCGTCGAGGTCGGCACGAAGATCCACGTCAGCGCACTGGTACGGCTCGGTGACCTGACGCCTGACGACATCGAGGTGCAACTGATCACCGGACGGGTCGACTCCGACGACGGGCTGCGAGACACCCGGGTGAACCCGTTCCCCGCCGGTGAGCCGGTGGAGGGTGGCCTGCGTCGCTACCAGGGCTGGGTCGAGGCGAAGCGGGCGGGCGCTATCGGCTACACCGTACGCGTGGTCCCATACCACCCCCAGCTCGCCAACGTGGCCGAGATGGGCCTGGCCACCCTGCCACCGGACCTGCCCACCCCTCCGTCGGCCGCCTACGCCCCCTGAGCCGCCGCCCCAAGCCCTGAGCCTGGTCAAAGGGCGTTGCTTCATTTCTCGACCAAGCGGGACTTTCGGGGCGGTATTGGTCCGTCGGACCGGTGTTTCTCGACCAGGCGCGAGTTTCGTATCATTCGGGCTGGGATTGGGGCGCTTTGACCTTCTCTCGAGCCGATCGCCAATTCAGGCTCAGCACTGACTGAGGGTGGAAACGATCTCATCCAGCGCCGGCCGAGCGGCGGCATCGATCCGCGGCATCGAGATGAACCCATGGATGGCGTCGGGATACAGAATCACCTGGTTCGGTACGTCGGCATCGGCCAGCGCAGCACCGTAGCGTATCGCGTCGTCGCGGAGCGGATCTTGGCCAGCGGCGATGATCAGGGCCGGTGCCAGTTCGGAATGGTCGGTGGCAAACAGCGGACTGACCCAGGGGTCATCGAAGGCCACACTGGTCGGCAGGTCCTGGGGCAGATAACGCCGGCCGTACCAGTCCATGATCGATCGGGTCAGGATCGGGGCGTGGCCCAGTTCGGCGACCGAGGGCGAGGCCAGGCCCAGGTCGGTCGCGGGATAGATCAGAATCTGGTGCCGCAGCGGAGTGAGCGTCGGATCGTCGCGGCACTGGTCCCGGTGGTGCAGAGCGACCAGGGCGGCCAAGTTGCCCCCCGCGCTGGCACCCATCACGCTGACCTGGCCGGCGTCCGCGCCGAAGGCCGCCGCGTGTTCGATCAACCACCCGGTGGCGCCGCGGCAGTCCTGAAACGGGATCGGCGCCGGATGCTCCGGCGCCAAACGGTAGCCGACCGAGACCACCACCGCTACGACCCGCTGGGCCACCTGGGCGCAGAGCCAGTCGGTCTGCGCCAAGTTGCCGAAGACGAACCCGCCGCCGTGGAAGTTGATAACCAAAGGCAGCCGTTCCTCGCGCCGCCCCTCCGGCTGATAGACCCGAGCCCGCAGCTCGGTCACCGCGGAACCCGCCGCGGGAACAGGAATGGTTCGATCCGTCAGCCGAACCGACCGGGGTACGGGTCCCAGCAGCACTCGGGCCAGCCGGGGCCAGGCCGGCTCCACCCGCAGTCGGGCCAGATGCGCCGCCGACGGCGGTTCCGGATGCGGCAGGCGCCGCGCGACCGCCGCCGCCAGCCGCACCTTGACGGTGCTCACCCGGCGCTCAGTCGACCTGCAGCACAACGACGCTGCGCCCCGGCAGCTGCAGCGCACTGCCCGCGGCGATCTTGTCGCCGGGTAGGTCACCGTCGAGACCACTATGCGCAACCACCCGGTAGGTGTCGGCCCAGATGCCGCTCGGCAGCTCGACCTGTACCGGGTCCGCACCGCCGTGGAACCAGACCAGGTACGCCTCGTCCACCTCGCGTTCGGGTCGGTCGTCGGCGATGTACATGCCGAGGGTGCGTCGGGTCCCGTCGGTCCACTCCTGCGGGGTCATCTCCGCATCGCGACCACCGAACCAGGTCAGGTTCTTGCGACCGGTCGGGTGACCGGTCAAGTCGTTGATCTGTTCGCCGTGGCGGAAGGTGGTGGGTCGAAAGACCGGATGCTCGGCGCGGAGCTGCAGCAGCGTCCGGGTCAGCTCGGTGAGATCACCCCAGGCCATGGCGGTGTCCCAGTGCACCCAGGAGATCGGTGAGTCCTGACAGTAGGCGTTGTTGTTGCCCTGCTGCGTTCGACCGAGCTCGTCACCGGCGGTGATCATCGGTATACCGGCGGCCAAGATCATGGTGGCCATCATGTTCTGCGTCTGGCGGTGCCGGAGCGCGTTGATGTGCGGGTCGTCGGTCTCACCTTCCACGCCGCAGTTGGATGACCGGTTGTCATCGGAGCCGTCCCGGTTTGACTCCCCGTTGGCGCCGTTGTGCTTGACGTCGTAGGTGACCAGGTCGCGCATGGTGAACCCGTCGTGGGCGGTCACGAAATTGACGCTGGAGGTGGCGGCGCGGCCGTCCTGACCGAAGATGTCCGGTGACCCGGCGAGCCGTACCGCCAGCTCGGAAACCCCGTGGACGTGGCCGCGCCAGAAGTCCCGGACGAAGCCGCGGAATCGGTCGTTCCACTCGCTCCAGCCCGGGCCGAAGGCGCCCACCTGATAGCCGTACGGTCCCATGTCCCACGGCTCGGCGATGATCTTCACCTGGCTCAGCACCGGGTCGGCTCGCAGGGCCACCTTGAACGGATGCTCTTGGTCGACATGGTGCTGCTCGTCGCGGAGCAGGGTGGTGACGAGATCGAAGCGGAAGCCGTCGACACCCATCTCGGTCACCCAGTAGCGCAACGAGTCGATGACCAGCGCCAGCCCGGCCGGCTGCGAGGTGTCGACGGAGTTGCCGCATCCGGTCACGTCGTAGTCGTTACGCCGGTCATCGCTCAGCCGGTAGTAGCCGGCGTGGTCGATGCCCCGGAAGGAGAGGGTCGGGCCTTCGTGGCCCCCTTCGCCGGTGTGGTTGTAGACCACGTCCAAGATCACTTCGATACCGGCGGCGTGCAGGGCCGACACCATCTCCTTGAACTCCCGCACCTGCTGTCCGACGGTGCCGACCGAGCAGTAGGCGGCGTGCGGGGCGAAGAAGCCGAGGGAGTTGTAGCCCCAGTAGTTCGACAGCCCGCGTCCGATCACGAAGGGCTCGGAGACGAAATGATGCACCGGCAACAGCTCGACCGCCGTGACTCCGAGGTCCCGCAGATGCTGGATGACGGAGGGGTAGGCCAGACCGGCGTAGGTGCCTCGCAGGTGCTCCGGGACCGCGGGATGGAGCTGGGTGAAGCCCTTGACGTGCAACTCGTACAACACGGTCTCCGCCACCAAAGTGGGCCGGGCGATGGGCGGTGGGGCGGGTGTTTCGGCCACCACCACGCTGAGCGGTACGGCGGCGAAGGAGTCGTTCGGATCGGGGAGGTAGTCAGACTCGGGCGTGTGGTCGAGGATCGGGCCGGAGTAGTCCACGCCGCTGGTGATGGCGCGAGCGTACGGGTCCAGCAGGAGCTTGGCCGGATTGAAACGAGCCCCCCGTTCGGGAGCCCAGTCACCATGGACGCGGTAGCCGTAGCACTGTTCGGCACCAACCCCCGGGACGAGGACGGTCCAGACGCCGTCGTCGCCGCGAACCATGTCGTGGTTGGCCTGGCTGCGATCCTCGGCCACCAGCGCGAGCTCGACCCGCGTGGCGCGCGGGGCGTACAGGCCGAATGCGGTGCCCCCGTCCCGAACGCGCGCACCCAGGACCGAGGAGTCGGTCGGCGCCAGCCGGGGCGTGTTGGTTGTCATAGATCAGCCTTCAGAAGTCTTGTTCGGTACTCGGGGGTGCCCGAGCGGTGAGCCACCCACCCGTGGGCGGGGTGCACCCATTCTGCCTTGACCCAGCCGAGCGCTGGTTGATCCGGGAGTCGGCCGCGCTCGGCTCCACCACTAAACGCCCGGCGATAGAGTCGCCGTCATGACCGAAGCAGGGCAACCGCGCGACGTCGTACGGCTGGATATAGCGGACGGGGTGGCCGTGTTGCGCATTGACCGACCCAAGCTGAACGCTCTTGATGCCGACATCCAGCGGCGGATCGCGGCGGCCGCCATCGAAGCGGGCGAGCGCGAGGATGTAGTGGCCGTGGTGCTGACTGGTGGGGACCAGGTCTTCGCCGCCGGGGCGGACATCAAAGAGATGGCGGCCTTGGGCTATGCCGCCATGGTGGCGCACTCGAAGGTGCTGCAGAACACATTCGCCACCGTGGCCCAGATTCCTAAACCGGTGGTCGCAGCAATCAACGGCTATGCGCTGGGTGGCGGCTGCGAGCTGGCGTTGTGCGCCGACATCCGGATCGCTGCCGAAGACGCCACGCTCGGGCAACCCGAGATTAAAATCGGCATCATCCCCGGGGCCGGGGGCACCCAGCGCCTGACGCGCCTCGTCGGGCCGAGCAAGGCCAAGGACCTCATCTTCAGCGGTCGATTCGTGGGTGCGGTCGAGGCGCTGACCATCGGTTTGGTCGACCAGGTGGTGCCGGCCGAGGAGGTGCTGCCCACCGCCCTGGCCTGGGCGCGCCAGTTCGTCGGCGGTCCGGCGTTGGCTCTGCGAGCCGCCAAAGAATGCATCGACCTCGGCGGTTCGGTCGACCTCGCCACCGGACTGGAGATCGAACGGGCCCAGTTCGCCGCCCTCTTCGCCACCGAGGACCGCCGCATAGGGATGAACGCCTTTCTCACGCGTGAAAAGCCTGACTTCCAGGGCCGTTAAGGTCGTGGGCACAGTTGATCGTGCGATTTGACCGGGCAGTCGCGGCTCAAACTCTCGCGCTCTTCGCCATCGGGGCGGCCACCGTTATCCACCGGGCCGGATAAGGCGTTTCCACAGATTTTTAGCCGGCGAACGTTGTCTGGTGTCCGTCACCAGGCTCTAGGTATGCACCCACGACAACTGCCGTCGTCAGCGCTGACTCGCCTGACCACGGCGCAGGCCGGGGCGGCGACCCGGGAACAAGCCACGGCGCTGGGACTGAGTCGGCACGCTGTCCAGCGGCTGATCGACGCCAGCGACTGGGGTGCCCGTCGCCCGCGGGATCTACCTCACGGCGCCTACCGTCTCCACCTGGCTGGCCATGCGTGGTCGGGGATCCTGATCGGCGGGAACGGCGCCAGGCTGGGCGCCGAGGCGGCGGCCAACCTCAAACCAGCTGATACGGAAACGCCCAGCGAGATTCACGTGCTGGTTCCGGCCGGTCGGACCGTACGGGTACACGGCTCGTGGTCTTTCCATCGCGAGGTCCTGGCGCCCGATCGGCGCGGACGTCGGGATCACCACCCCGGATCGAGGTTGCCGCCACCGTGGTGGATCTTTGCGACCAAGGCTCACCCTCGGACACCGTGCACTGGCTCACGACCGCCGTGCAGCAGCGGCTGACCACGCCGGAGCTAGTCCTTCGTGAGACGGCGAGCAGAGCACGGGTATCCATCGTCAGCTGATGCTCGACCTGCTCACGGATGTGGCTGCCGGTGCCGAGTCAGCACTGGAGGTGTCATACCTACGCGACGTGGAGCGGGCGCACGGTCTGCCGCGGGGGCGCCGCCAGCTGCAGCGTCTCGGTCTGCCGTGCCACTGCGATGTGGGCTACGACGAGTTCCAGACTCTGGTCGAGCTGGACGGCCGGGATGGCCACGTGGGAAGCGGACGCTTCCGTGACATGCTCCGCGACAACACCTTCGCCGCTGCGTTGTGGTTGACGCTTCGCATGGCTGGTTTGATGTGGTCGATCGTCCCTGCCAGGCATGGCAGGTGGCCGCCAGCCTGATTCGACGCGGCTGTACCGGGTTTCCGACGCGGTGTCCACGGTGTGCGACGGTCCCCGAAGCTGAGCTGGCGCGGGTTGGGTGAGAGCCGGCGTAAGTTGCGTGAGAGATTGGGCCGGTCAGACGCGGACCGATCGCACTCGATGTGCGCTGGCCGTCCCGAACGTTGTTACTGGTGAGTAATATAGGAGCTGTGATGAAGATCGTGGTCCTGGTCAAGTACGTTCCTGACGCCACCGGCGAGCGCAGCTTCGCTGCTGACGGCACCGTTGATCGCGCGGCCGGAGACGGCTTACTGTCAGAGTTGGACGAGTACGCCTTGGAGCAGGCGTTCCGGCTGGCTGACGAGGGCGACGATGTCGAGGTGGTCGCTATGACCCTCGGGCCCGACGACGCTGCCGGTGCCATCAAGCGGTCGCTGCAGATGGGCGCCTCGGCCGGCATCCACATCGCCGATGATGCCGTGCACGGATCGGACTCCCTCGGCACCAGCACGGTGCTGGCCGCTGCCATCCGCAAGGCCGCTCCAGACCTGGTGCTCTGCGGCATGGCCTCCACCGACGGCACCATGGGGGTGCTGCCCGCCATGATCGCCGAGAGGCTCGGCTGGCCGGCGGCCACCCTGGGTGCCACGCTGTCAGTCGCTGGCGACACCGTCTCCATCCGGCGCGACGGTGACACGGCCAGTTGGACCATCGAGGCCACGTTGCCCGCCGTTGTCAGTGTTACTGACCAGTCCGGCGAGGCTCGCTACCCGTCGATGAAAGGCATCCTGGCCGCCAAGAAGAAGCCCGTCGACACGTGGACCCTCGCCGATCTGGGCATCGACCCGAGCGCCGTAGGCCTGGCCGCCGCCTGGACCAAGGTTCTCGACACCACACCACGGCCCCCCAAGTCGGCCGGCCAGATCGTCACTGACACTGACGGCTCCGGCTCCCACGCCCTGGCCGACTTCCTGTCCGCCGGCAAGTACATCTGAGAAGGGGCATCCATGTCGCACGTTCTGGTCGTTGCCGAGCATGCTGACGGTACGGTCGGCAAGCCCACGCTCGAACTCCTCACGCTGGCCCGCCGACTGGGAGATCCGGTGGCGGTGGTCTTCGGCGGGGACGCGGGCCAGCTCGCCCCCCGGCTTGGTGAGTACGGCGCCACCAGGGTGCTGGCCGTCGAGGACCCATCGGTCGAGGAGTTCCTGGTCGCCCCCAGAGCGGAGGCGTTGGCCCAGATCGCCGGCCAGCTCAGCCCGGCCGCGATCTTGATCAGCTCCACCGTGGAGGGCAAGGAGGTCGCTGGCCGACTCGCGGTCAAGCTGGATTCCGGTCTCATCACCGACGCGACCGACATCGACAGCGACGGCACGACCACGCAGTCGGTCTTCGCGGGCAACTGGACCGTCAAGGCGTCCGTCACCCACGGCACGCCGATCATCACGGTCAAACCCAACGCCCTGGCGCCCCAGACCGCGCCGGCGGAGCCGAGTGTCGAGACCGCGGCGGTCACCATCTCCGACATCGCCAAGACCGCGAAGATCGTCAAGACGGAGCCCAAGCCAGCGAGCGGGCGTCCCGAGCTCAGTGAGGCGGCGATCGTGGTCTCCGGAGGTCGCGGCACGAACGGCAACTTCGCACCGGTCGAGGATCTGGCGGATGCCCTGGGCGCCGCTGTGGGGGCTTCGAGGGCGGCGGTGGACTCGGGCTGGTATCCGCACGCCTATCAGGTCGGCCAAACCGGCAAGACCGTCTCGCCGCAGCTCTACGTCGCCGCCGGGATATCCGGCGCCATCCAGCACCGGGCCGGCATGCAGACCTCCAAGGCCGTCGTGGCGGTCAACAAAGACTCCGAAGCACCGATCTTTGCCCTCGCTGATCTCGGCGTAGTCGGCGATCTGCACACCGTGCTGCCCGCCGTCACCGCCGAAATCGTCCAGCGCAAAGGCTAGCCGGCGTGGCTCGGACCTACCTCGACCACGCGGCCACCACGCCGATGGTGGCCGAAGCGATCGAGACGATGACCCGGGAGCTGACTCGAACCGGCAACGCGTCCTCTCTGCACGGCTCCGGGCGCGACGCCCGACGGGTGGTCGAGGAGTCGCGGGAGCTGATCGCGGCCCGGGTCGGCGCCCGACCGGCGGAGATCATCTTCACCTCCGGCGGCACCGAAGCCGACAACCTGGCCATCAAGGGCACCTTCTGGTCAGCTCGGCGCTCGGATTCCCATCGCCGCGGCCTGGTGTCCAGTGCCATTGAGCACCACGCCGTACTCGACTCCCTGGTCTGGTTGGAGAGCGAAGGAGCCGACGTCACGCTGGTGCCGGTCGATCCGACCGGTCGAGTGAACCTAGCGGTGCTGGCCGAGGCCATCAGCGCGAAGTCTGCGCTGGTGACCGTGATGTGGGCCAATAACGAGGTGGGCACGGTGCAACCGCTGTCCGAGGTGGTCGCGCTGGCCGCCGAGCACGGTGTTCCGGTGCACAGCGACGCCGTCCAGGCCGTCGGTCACGTGCCGGTGGACTTCGCGGCCAGTGGGTTGGCTCTGCTGTCGTTCACGGCCCACAAGCTGGGCGGGCCGTACGGGATCGGGGCCCTGCTGGCTCGCCGGGACACCGCTCTCACGGCCACACAGCACGGCGGCGGCCAAGAACGGGACGTGCGCTCCGGCACCCTCGACGTGGCGGCGGTCGCCGGTTTTGCGGCCGCGGTGGAGGTGGCGGCGAAGCGCCTGGCCACTGAGGAGGATCGGGTACGCCGTCTGCGAGCTGAGCTGATCCGTGCCGTGCAGGCCGCGGTACCCCACTGCGCACTCAACGGGCCGCTGGACGATCAGGTCCTGCCCGGTGTGGCCAATCTGACCTTCGCTGGCTGCGATGCGGACGCCGTCTTGATGCTGCTCGACGCCGCGGGCATCGACTGCTCGACCGGATCTGCGTGTTCGGCCGGGGTGTCGCAGCCCAGCCACGTCTTGATGGCCATGGGACGGACCGGACGCGAGGTCCGCTCGTCGTTACGGTTCTCGCTCGGTCATACGTCCACCGCCGCGGACGTCGCGGCCCTGGTCACGGCGCTGCCTGAGGCCGTGCGTCGGGCCAAGGCCGCGTTCACCTGAACAAATGACCAAGTTGGTCGGGCTCGAGCGCTCGACTACGGTAGGTAGTTCTCCGCTGGGAATCGTGAAGGGCTCGTGATGAAGGTTCTGGCCGCCATGTCCGGCGGGGTCGACTCGGCCGTCGCGGCGGCGCTGGCTGTCGATGCCGGACACGACGTCACCGGCGTTCACCTGGCTCTGTCCAAGAATCCGCAGTCGTTTCGGAGCGGTGCCCGCGGCTGCTGCTCCCGGGAGGACGCTCATGACGCGCGTCGCGCCGCCGATGTTCTCGGCATCCCCTTCTACGTCTGGGATCTGTCGGATCGGTTCGCCGCTGATGTGGTCGACAACTTCGTGGCGGAATACGCGGCCGGTCGCACTCCCAACCCCTGTCTGCGGTGCAACGAGAAGATCAAGTTCAGCGCGGTCTTGAATCGTGGGGTGGCGCTTGGTTTCGACGCCGTGTGCACCGGTCACTACGCCCGGCTGGACCGGACCGACGCCGGGGTTACCATGCGTCGCGCAGTCGACGCCGACAAGGACCAGTCGTATGTGCTGGGCGTACTGAACCAGGAGCAACTGGCCCGCTCGTTCTTTCCTTTGGGCAACTCAGTCAAGTCCGAGGTGCGGGCTGAGGCCGAGCGCCGCGGCCTGGCGGTGGCCGACAAACCCGACAGCCACGACATCTGTTTCATCCCCGACGGTGACACCGCCGGGTTCTTGTCGCGCCAGCTCGGCTCACACCCCGGTGACATCGTCGACGAAACCGGTACCAAGGTGGGTGAGCACGCCGGTTCGCACCAGTTCACCATCGGCCAGCGACGCGGACTGCGGCTCGGCGTTCCGGCCGAGGACGGTCAGCCGCGCTACGTGCTGGACATCTCACCGCTGAGAAACACCGTCACCGTCGGACCCCACGACTCCCTGGCCGTCCGAAGGATCTCGAGCATCCGGCCCAGCTGGACCGGGCTGCCGGTCGTCAGCGGTTGGTCGGGCCTGGTGCAGATCAGGGCACACGGCGTACCTATGCCGGCCACGGTGCTATTCGCTGGTGATCAATTCGGGCGTGATCAACTCGAGGTTGTGCTCGATGCTCCGGCGACCGGCATCGCGCCGGGGCAGGCGGTCGTGCTGTACGACGGCGAACGGGTGGTCGGCAGCGCCACCATTGCGGCGACGCGTTCGTGAGCGTCTTCCGGTGACTGACATCGCGCCCATCATCAGCACAGGCATCGGGTCCTGGCCGGGCACGGACATGATGGAAGCCCTCAAGATCACGTTCGCCGAGTGTCCGGAGTTTCCCTACCTGCCTGAACTTCCGGCTCGAGGTTCGTTCGCTCAGCTGATCGGCCGGAGCACTGCCTTCCTGGCCGGCCTGGCGGTCGACCTGCAGCCCGCCGGTTGGCGCCTCACCGACGCCTCGGGCCGCGATCACCGCCTGGCCAAGGCCACGCTGCGGGCCGATCTCGACCAACTCGAAGAGGTGGCGCAGGGATACGGGGGACGCTTCAAGTTCAGCGTCGCCGGACCCTGGACGCTGGCGGCCATGATGGAACGGCCGCGGGGCGACCGCGTGTTGGCTGATCATGGCGCGCGGCGTGACCTGGCCCAGTCGTTGTCCGAAGGGATCGCTGATCTGGTCAACCAGATGCGACGGCGATTGCCCGACATCGAGCCGGTGATCCAGATCGACGAACCGATGCTGCCGGCGGTGGTCAGCGGCGCGGTGCCCACCGCGAGTGGATTCTCCCGCCATCGCGCCGTCGATCTGCCGCGCATCAGCGATGCGCTCTCACCCCTCGTCGCCCAGCTGGACGCCCTCAGCGTCGACCACGAGGTGCCGGTGGTGGTGCACTGCTGTGCGGCCGGGCTGCCGATCGAGCTGCTGCGCCGCTCCGGCGTACGCGGGGTGGCGGTCGATCTGGACCAGCTCAGCACCCGCGATTGGGATGCCATCGGTGCTGGGATGGAGCAGGGTCTGTGGCTGGGTGCCGGTGCCCATCCGAGCGATCCATCAGCTGCGGCCCTCACCGCCGATCAGGTGGCCGCCAAGGTCGTGCGTCCGATCCGTACGCTCGAGCTCGACCCGGCCATCGCCTCACAGCTGGTGATTACCCCGGCCTGCGGGTTGGCAGGGGCTGATCCCGTTGCGGCCGTACGCACCTTGCGGACCATCCGGACGGCGGCCGACATCGTCACGAATCAGCTCGCTGAGTGACGCCTTCGCGTGCAGACTTCAGTCATGGACGTCTTTTGTGAGACAGAACGGCTGATCCTGCGCAACTTCACCGCTGACGACGCCGAACTGCTCCTCGCCCTTGACAACGCCCAGGGCACGATGTTCTACATCAACGGTGGACTGCCCGTGGAACCCCCGGCGGTGGATGAACATCTGGCAGCCTTTCTCGCCTACCACGAACAAAACTCCGGTTACGGGTTCTACGCCGTGATCGAGAAGTCGAGTGGTGAGTTCATCGGTTGGCTCCACTTCCGTCCCGAGGACGGCGCCGGCCCGGACGAAGTCGAGCTGGGTTATCGCCTGCATCCGTCGGCTTGGGGGAAGGGGTACGCCACCGAGGGCTCGCGGGCTTTGATCGACAAAGGCTTCACCGCCTTGGGCGTACAGCGGGTGAACGCCTACGCCGTGGCCGTCCACGCCGCCTCCCGTCGGGTGATGGAGAAGGCCGGCCTGCGCTATGTGCGAACCTTCCATGGAGATTGGCCGTGGCCGATTCCCGGCGACGAAGAAGGCGATGTCGAATACGCCATCTCGCGCCGGGAGTGGGAGGAGGATCGACGATTGAGTCGGTAACCTCGACGGATCTTCAGCCCAGAAGGTGTCGGTGGCGGCCGTTAGATTGACTTTGTGACCGAGAATCTGGCCAGCGAAACTCCTGCCGACATCTCAGCGGCGCCGATCAAGGTCGCGGCGGGCCGCGAACCGGCTCCCGTCGCTCGGGAACGGCATGCCGAGCTCACCGAGGAGCTCAATGACGCTCGTTGGCGCTATCACGTGCTCGACTCACCGACCATCTCCGACGGCGACTTCGACGCCAAGATGGGTGAGCTCAACGACATCGAGGATGCCTTCCCGGCGCTGCGGACCCCGAATTCACCGACCCAGCAAGTCGGTGGACCGCCGTCGACGACCTTCGCTCCGGTCACCCACCTGGTCCGGCTGATGAGCCTGGACAACGCGTTCAGCGAGGACGAGCTGCAGCGTTGGGACCAACGCGCGATCCGTGAGCTGGGTGAGAAGCGGCTCGAGCAGTCGGGATACCTCTGCGAGCTCAAGGTGGACGGTCTGGCCCTGGACCTGGTCTATGAGAGGGGCCGGCTGCTTCGGGCGGCCACGCGGGGCGACGGCACGGTCGGCGAGGACGTCACCGCCAACGTACGCACCATTGCCGCGATTCCGGGTCGGCTAAACGCCAAGGAGGCGCCCGAGCTGCTGGAGGTGCGGGGGGAGGTCTTCTTCGCGGTCGAGGCCTTCGCGGCGCTCAATGAGTCGCTGGTGCTGGACGGCAAGGCGCCGTTCGCCAACCCTCGTAACGCCGCCGCCGGGTCGTTGCGGCAGAAGGATCCGAAGGTCACCGCCAGCCGCCAACTCGGTTTCGTCAGCCACGGCATTGGTGCGATCGAGGGCTACACCCCCGAGCGGCTATCGGACGCCTACGAGGCGCTCGATCGTTGGGGAGTTCCGGTCAGCCCGCACCGCCGGCTGTGCCGCACCCTGGGTGACGTCTGGACCTACATCGAGCACTTCCGGGAGCACCGACACTCGGTGGTCCACGAGATCGACGGCGTCGTGGTCAAGCTCGACGAGCGGGCGGTCCAAGACCAGTTGGGCTCGACCTCGCGCGCTCCGCGCTGGGCGATTGCCTTCAAGTACCCGCCCGAAGAGGTGACCACCAAGCTGCTGGACATCCAGGTCAACGTCGGTCGTACGGGCCGGGTGACTCCGTTCGGGGTGATGGAGCCGGTGCTGGTGTCCGGGTCGACCGTGAGCATGGCGACGCTGCACAACGCCAGCGAGGTGGTGCGCAAGGGTGTGCTGATCGGCGACACCGTCGTGTTGCGCAAGGCCGGTGACGTGATCCCGGAAATCGTCGGGCCGGTGATGGATCTGCGGACGGGGGACGAGCGGGCCTTCGTGATGCCAAGCCAGTGCCCGGCGTGCGGCACCGCGCTGCGGCGCGAGAAGGAGGTTGACGCCGATATCCGCTGTCCCAACACCCGGTCGTGTCCGGCCCAGCTACGGGAGCGGATCTTTCACCTGGCCAGTCGGGCGGCACTGGACATCGAGGTGCTGGGTGAGTCGGCCGCGCAAGCTATCATCGCCGCCGGACTGATCGAGGATGAGGGTGACCTGTTCGATCTGACTGAGGAAAAACTGTTGCTCACGGATCTCTTCACCACCAACGGCGGGGTCCTCTCGGCCAACGGCCACAAGCTGCTG
>JAABUN010004206.1_pt1 | contig 20198 bp, 14 predicted proteins | sample 5559311 | NCBI WGS metagenome assembly JAABUN01 (sample SAMN10711877, study PRJNA513370) | rock metagenome | isolation source: Antarctica rocks | place: Antarctica: Victoria Land, Siegfried Peak sud
CGACGGGTGGCGACGCGGTACGACAAGAAGGCCGCCAACTACCTGGGGTTCGTCTGGGTCGCCTCGATCGCCGTTATGCTCACCTGAACTGCCGAGCCGACCTAGCTTCAGTCAGCACGACCTAGCCGTGAAGTAGTCGCGGTCCTCGGCCAGGATGGCGAACCCGGCGCGGATGAGCCGGCAGCGGCCGGCGGGGGCGAGATAGTGGTAGGGCAGACCGTCGAAAATCTCGAAGTAGAACTTGCGCTGCCCCAACGGCCGTTTCGGATCGGCCACCCACCCGATGACGGCCGGGGCGTAGGTCGCGGAATGGTGTTCGAGGAGGATTTGGATGGCGATCCCGTGCCCCGGCCGCCGGTCGTCCCGGAGCATGGCCGCGAGGCTCACTTCGGCCTCGGCCGAGTAGTTATACGCCAGCCCCCCGAGGACCAGGCTGCGGCCGCGGTCCGTGCGGGAGCCTTTCAACAGCGAAGCCAATGTCTTTCCGATCGCGGACATTTCCGCCGCCGTGAAGGTCCGCTTCTCGCCCGGGGGCGGGACCAGGGTGCCGCTCCGCCGGCGGATCGGTTCCGGGTAGTCCGACCGCCCGGCGATGACGTAGTGTCGCCAGATGCGCCGGAGCGAGCGTTCGGCCCGCTCCACATCCGGGCGGTCGTCTTCAGCGACGGGCGGAGCGAACGGATTACTCGCATCGTCCTTAAACGGCGACAGCCGTTCTAACTCGGTGAGGACCGCGGGTAACGCGAGGCGCGGGTCGAGTTCCTTAAGCGCGGCCTCGGCGGCCCAGCGGGGATCATCGGGTGGCTTCTGGGGAGCGACGACACGGACCAACCCCGCGACCCGGACGAGGTCGGAAAAGCCGGGCGTCCGCGGCAATTGGGTGGCGAGCAGGGCGGCCGACAGCAGGCACGCGGCGGTTGGTTCCATTGGGTCGGCCTCGGTCGGGTGGGGGCGGGGGTTGATTCTAGCGGAGCAGCGAGAGAGCCGGGTGCGTCAGCCCCACCTGGATTGCCCGGCGTCGGCCCGCCGACCCCGCCGCCGGCGGGGGTCGGCGCGCCCGGAGGCGGCGACTGCGAACCGCCGCCGCGTACCGGGCGCGCCGGGCGGGGATAGGAGCCGGCGGCACAACCGTTATAGCTAATGCGGCGTTGGCGCGGGGCTAGCCCATCGGCTTCGGATCGACCAAAGGAGGGAGCGGCTTGGGTGAGTCGCCGAACAGCTCCCGGGTCGTCCTTTTTTGCAGTTCTTGGGCCCGTTGCGGCGTGGTCAGCAGGTAGACGTTGCCGGTATAAACCGGCTGCAGGCCCGCCATGTCGCCGATGATTTCGAGGACGGTGAACAGCCGCACATCGTCGAACGTGGCCGTCACGTTGCCGTCGCCGACGGGCTGGCCGACTTGCACTTTCAGTCCGCCGAGGACGATGTTCGCCCCGGTCAGCCGGCGGAGGGTCGCGACCGCGTCCGCGATCGGCACGTTGTTGAACGCCACGGACACCGGCTCGCCGGCCAACTGCTCGATGTACGCCTCCCGCCGGAATCTGGACGTTTCAAGCTCCTCCGGCGTGGGCACGCGGTTCGGGATTGTGAGCGGAATGTGGGCCGGGGTGATGAGGATCACGTCGCCCCGCACCCGGTACGTCAGCCGGGGCGAGAGTTGCGTGGCGATGTCGGCCAGCACGTCGGCGAACGTCATCCCCTCCGTGTTCTGCAGGAGGATTTTCGTCTCGCCGAATTTCCGGTCCCCGGTGATGAGTTCACGGATCGCTTCGTCCCAGACGGCCGTCCGCCGGATCGCCGGCATGTCGAAGCGGATGACCACTTCGCCCTGCAGGGAGAGTTGTGCCAAGACGGCATCCACCGTCAACCCTGAGACATTTTGCAGGGCCGCACCCCGATCGAGGGCGTTGCGAGCTTTCGCCTCCCAGGATGCCGGCGTCAGCGAAAGCAGCGCTGCCTTCGGGTCGGCCGGCTTCGCCAAGTCCGGTTTCGCCTTCGCCTCCGCCGCCTTCGGCTCCGCCGGCTTCGCGTCTACTGCCTTCCCCGCCGGCGGCCCGTCCCGCCCGATCGAGTGCAGCCCGCCCCACCCGGCGGTGCCGATCAGGCCGGCGGCGAGTGCCCCGGCGGCCAACATTTTCAGCGTGCTCATGGTCGTCGTCACTCCGTGGGCTAGCAGGACCGCCGCCGTCGGGGCGGCTGATCGGGTCAGGGGGTGTAACACCGTCGCCGTTACCAGCCGGGCCGCCTCGCGCGGCAACGCCGCCGACACGCCGGGGTTCAATAACGCATCCGCCAGGGCCGCGGCCGCCGTGCCGCCCAGGCCGCGCCGAACCAATCGCGCCTTCAGCCGGGCCTTCGCCGTGGCCAGTCGGCTGTCGACGGTCCCGCGCGGGCAGCCGAGGATGACCGCCGCCTCGGTGTTCGTGTGCCCTTCGAGGCCGCACAACACCAGCACCGCCCGCAACTTGGCCGGCAGCCGGGCCAATTCCTCGCAGACCAGCGCGTTCCGTTCTTCGGCCTCGGCTACCGCCGGCGGCGCCGGCGACCGGCCGGGCGGGTCAGCGGGAAGGGCGTCGAGCGTGCGCCGGGCCGTGTCGCGACGCGATTTCAGGCAGACGAGGTGCGCCACCCGGACCAGCCAGCCGCCCAGGGCAGATGGGGTGCGGATGTGGCCGGCGTCCCGGACGAACACCAGGAACGTCGCTTGAAAGGCGTCGTCCCGGTCGGCTTCCCGAGTCAACTGCATCCGGCAGACGCGCAGTACCCCCGGCCCGTGGCGGGCGACGATGGCGTCGAACGCCTCGCCGTCGCCGGTCGCGGTGTACGCTGCGAGCAAGTCGGCGTCGGCCCCGGCGTGGCCCGCCGGCCGGCCGACGAGCGCCCACAACTGCGTCGTGACGCTGGGCACGGGTGGGTTTCCGAGGGGGACAGCGTTGGCCGGTCAGGTGATATGTTCCCCGAGCGGGGCGGGCACTTCAACGGATTTCGGGAATCGGGCGCGTCACCCCCCGATCGCGTGCATCGTTCGGGCCGGCTTGAGGAAGCCCGCCGTGTTGATCTCGTGGCCGGCCGCCTTGGCCGCGACACTCGCCCGGATCGCCGCCGCCACCGCCGCGTCGTCCCCGCTTCGCAACAAGCTGCGCACGTCGATCTCGTCGTGGGCGAACAGGCAATTGCGGAGCTTGCCGTCGGCCGTCAGCCGCAGCCGGTCGCAGGCCGCGCAGAACGACCGGGTGACCGACGCGATGACCCCGACCCGGCCGCCGCCGTCGGCGTAGTCGAACGCCAGGGCCGGGGCGTGCGGGTCGCGGTCCGCCGGCTCGACGAGCGGGGCCACCTCGGCCGCCAGCCGGCCCAGGAGTTCGTCGGCCGGGACGAGTTGCCGCCGCTCGTAGTCGTTGGCCCCGATCGGCATGAACTCGATCAGCCGGAACTCGAACCCGTTGGCCCGGCAGTACTCGGCTAGCGGCACCAGGTCGTGGTCGATGAACCCGCGGATGGCGACGGCGTTCACTTTGATGGGCGCGAACCCGGCCCGCTTCGCCGCCGCCAACCCCGCCAGCACGTCCGGCAGGCCGTCGCGGCGGGCGAGCGTGCGGAACCGGCCGGGGTCGAGGGTGTCGAGCGACACGTTCAGCCGCGTCAGCCCCGCGTCCCGTAGTGCCACGGCCTGGCGTTCGAGCAGCAGCCCGTTCGTGGTCAGGCTCACGTCGGTGATGCCCGTGACGGCCACGACCTGCCGGGCCAACTCCGCCACCCCGCGGCGCATCAGCGGCTCGCCGCCGGTCAGCCGGACCTTCGTCACCCCCAGCCCGGCCGCGATGCCGACGGCCCGGGCCAGTTCCTCGAACGTGAGCAGGTCCGCCTGCGGCCGGAACGTCACGTCCTCCGGCATACAGTAGGTGCAGCGGAGGTTGCAGCGGTCGGTGACGGACACCCGCAGGTTGTCGTGGCGGCGGCCGAACGTGTCGACGAGCGGCCCCGACGCCCCGTATAGCACAGGCGACGCGGGCCGGTCGGTGACCAGGGCGAGCGACTGCCTGAGCGTCATGCCGGGGCGTCCGGGTGGACCCACGCGGCTGGCCCGGCGGGGGGGATGTCCTTCTTCCAGACCGGCACCCGCTCCTTGACGGCGTCGATGGCAAACCGAGCGGCGGCGAAGGCGTCCGCGCGGTGCGGGCAACTCGCCGCCACGGCCACGCTGATTTCCCCGACCGCGAGCCGACCCAGCCGATGCACGATCGCCACCCCTTCGACCGGAAATCGAGTCCGCGTCTCGGCCTCGATTTCAGCGAATACCTTGTCGGCCATGCCAGCGTAGGCGGCGTAGTCGAGGGCAGCCGTCACGTCCGCCCCGGTTAGGTCGCGGACGGAGCCGACGAACAGCACCGCGCCGCCGGCGTGCGGCGACCGGACCGCGTCTAGCACGGCCGCTGCGTCGATCACGTCGTGAGTCAGGAAGGCCGGCATGTCACCCCCCGCTGACTGGCGGAATCAGCGCCACCTCGGCCCCGACCGGGACCACGTCGGTGTCGGCCGCGAACGCCTGGCCGACCGCCACCCGGCAGCGCGGCAGCAGCACCGCCAGGGCCGGGTACACGTCGGCTAACGCGGCCCGCATAGTCCCGACCGTCGCCCCGTCCGGCACCGGCACGTCCACGGCGGACGCCCCGGCCAAGTCACGGGCAATGGCGAATAGCAGCACGGTCATGCCCGCCCTCGGTTCAATCGACCAGCCGCCCCAAGGGCTTGGCCAGCCGCGCCCGCAGTTCCGGCATCAGGCCGTAGGCCAGGGCCAGGTATTGCACCGGGTGCAGCGTTCGTTTACCGGCTCCCTCCTGCATCTGCAGCCGGCAGGTGCCGCACTCGGTCGACCCATAGATCACCCGCGGCCGGGCCAACTCCTCGAACAGCGCCCGGCCCGCGGCGAGTGAGTCATCATAGGCGTCGGCCCGCAGGCCGTAGGGGCCGGCCATTCCGGAACAGCCCGCGTCGATGGTGTAGACCTGTACGCCGGGAATCAGCCGCAGCAATTCCGGCCCGGCCGGCACCTGCCCGAGGGACTTGATATGGCACGGCACATGGTGGCCGAGGTTCACGTCGAGCCTCTGGAAGTCCGTCCGCAAATCCCCCTGCCGGTGCAACTCCCACAGCAAAGTCGTCAGTTCGACCGTGTTCGCGGCCACGAGTTTCGCGTCCGGGCTGTCGAGCAGGTCGAGGTACTCCTGGGTCAACACGACGGCCGCCGTCGGCTCGCTGCAGACGACCCGGTAGCCGTCCCGGATCAGCCCGGCCAGCGTCCGGATGTTGTACGCGGCCGCCTCCCGGGCCGTCTCGATGTCCCCCTGCACCAGAGGAGCGAGGCCGGACCCGCGCTGCCGCCACGGGACGTGAACCTCCACCCCCTGGTGGGCCAGGACCGCGACCGTGGCCTGGCCGATGCTCGGGTCGTGGCGGTTGGCGAAGTGGTCGACGAAGTACACTACCTTCACCCGCGGCGCACCCGATGATGAGCCACGGGACGGGGGAGAGGGCCGCCTGGACAACCCCGCCCGCCGCGCCCGGCGCAGGAACGTGCGGTGTGCTAGGCGCGGCAGACAACGCCGCCGGGAGAGGCCGAAAAGCTTTTCGATCAGCCACCGCGCCGGCCGGGTCCGCAGGAGCAGGTTCGACGTGAGCGCGACCTGGCCGGCGACAGCGGCGAAGCCCTCGATCCGGGCCATCACCCAGTCCGTACGGTCGAGGCCGTGTTCGGCGTGGTGGGTGGCCTTGGCCTCGAGCATCAACTTCGGCACGTCGACACGGCCGCGGCACTCCCGCGGGCACATCTTGCAGTGGACGCACAGGGCCGCCACCGCCCGGGCCTCGGGGGAATCGAGCTTGGGGGCGTCCACGCCCCCGCCCAGGGCCGCCCGGACCAGCACCGCCTTGGCCCGAGGGCTGGCCTGCTCGGTGCCGACGGCCCGGAACACCGGGCACATCCGCCCGTCGGTCCGGGTCCGGCAGTCGCCGCAGCCGTTGCAGTCGGCCACCTGGTCGGCGACCTGCCCGGCCGTCCAGTGCAGCAGCGGCACCCGCTCCGGGGCCGCGGCGGCCGGGCGGAGCGGCCAGGCCGGCCGGCTCGGGTCGGGGCCGACGATCTTGCCGGGGTTCAACACCCCCTTCGGGTCGTACACCCGCTTCAACTCGCGGAACACCGGCACCAGCGGGCCGTACTGCTTCTCGACCCAGGGCGTCCGGGCCAGGCCGGTCCCGTGCGCCGTACTCACCGTCCCGCCGAGGGCGAGGACGCGGGCGTGGACGGCCTCGGCGAGCGGCCAGAACTTGGCCCGGTCGGCCGGGTCGTCGAGGTCCAAGAGCGGCCGGGCGTCGACCTGGCCGGCGAGGACGTGAACCATGACGACCGCGCTCACGTCGAACTGCCGCAGCACCGCCCGGAGGTGGGGCAGGAACCGCGGCAACTCCTCCGCGGGGACGGCGATGTCCTCAAACCCCGTCACTGGCCGCGGTCCCCGGCCGGTCGCCGCCAACCCGCCGACGGCCGCCCGGCGGAACCGGTCGATGCAGGCCAGTCCCTCGGGCGAAGCCGCCGGCCCGGCCAGGACAGCGCACCCGGTTGTGCCACGCATCCGGTATGCCACATCGCGCAGGGTGTCGGCGGCCGCCGCGGGGGAGTCGCACTCGACAGACAGAATAAGCGCCGCCCCCACCTCCGGCGGGACCTGGCCGATGCCGTCCGCCGCGCTGGCGGGCCGGGCCAGGGCCAGAAGGCGTTGGTCGAGCAGTTCGCAACCGGCGAGGCCGTCGACCCCCCAGAGCGTCAGGCCGGCCCGGACCGCCGCGTCGACGGTCGAGAAGCCGAGGACCAGCTTCCCCGCCCCGCCGGCGGCCGGAATGGTGGCCAGCGTCAACTCGGTGAACAGAGCGAGCGTCCCCTCGGACCCGACCAAGAGCTTGACCAGGTCCAGTCCGGCCGGGGCGAGGATGTCGTGCAGAATATAGCCGCAGCGGTTGAACCGCGTGTGGGGGCGGGTGAGCTGGATCAGGTCGCGGTGTTCGGCGATCAAGGCGGCCGTCTCCGCCCGGAGTTCGATGAACCGGGGGCCGCGGTCCGGCAGCGCGTCCAGCCCGAAGGCGGCGGCCGGGACGCCGGGGGCCAGCACATGCGCCGCCTCGCCGGTGTCGAACAGCACCTTCAGGGCGCGGATATGGTCGTGGGTGTAACCGTGGCGGTGGGCGTTCGGGCCGCAGGCGTTCGTCGCCGCCATCCCGCCGAGTGTCCGCGCCCCGTTGCCGTGCGGCTCGACGGCGAACCGCCGGCCGTGGGCCGAGAGGGCGACCGCGAGTTCGGCGGGGGTGACGCCCGGCTGGACCCGGACCCAATCCGGCCCCGTGTCGAGGATGGCACGGAAGTGAACGCTCATATCGACGACGACGCCGGCCCCGAGGGCTTCGCCGGCCAATCCGGTCCCTGACCCGCGCGGGATGAGCGGCAGCGCGTTCGCATGGGCGTACTCGACCAGGGTCCGCAGGTCGGCGTCGTCGAGCGGGGTGGCAACAGCGTGCGGAATGATCTCGAACGGGCTGGCGTCGGCCGCGTACACCGCCCGGGCGGCCGCGTCGAAGGCGAGGGGGCCTCGAAAGAGGCCACGGAGGTCGTCGCGGATGCGGGCAGGCGGGTGCACGGCGGGCGGGGGTTAGTGGTTGGAACGTGGGTCCACCGCGGAGCGAGCGGTCTACGCCCGTGGTGGGCCATCAGCGGGTCAAGACCGCTCGCGGAGCGAGCGGACCACGTTACCGCCCGAACACCAGGGCCATCAGCTCGTTCCGCGTCATCGGGTTCGTCTTGAACAGCCCGCGCATGGCGCTCGTGATCGTCATCGCCCCGGGCTTGCGGACCCCGCGGATCGTCATGCACGAGTGGCTGGCTTCGAGGATCACGCCGACCCCGCGGGGTTCGAGTTGCCGCATGACCAGGTCGGCCAGGTCTTCGGTGATGCGCTCCTGCACCTGCGGCCGGCGGGCGACGGCCTCCACGATCCGGGCCAACTTCGACAGGCCGACCACCCGGCCGTCGGGGAGGTACGCGATGTGCGCCTTGCCGGTGAACGGCAAGAGGTGGTGTTCGCAGACGCTCGAAAACTCGATGTCCTTGACCAGTACCATCTCGTCGTGCTTCTGGGTGAACGTCTTTTCGAGGTACACCGCCGGGTCGAGGTGCAGCCCGGCGAACACCTCGGCATACATCCGGGCGACCCGGTCCGGCGTCTCCACGAGGCCTTCGCGGTCCGGGTCTTCGCCGACGGCGGCGAGGATTTCCCGGACGGCCCGGCGGATGCGCTCCAGGTCGACCGGACCCGGGGTAGGCAGGGGCGTGGGCGTATCGTCGTCGCAGACGGGGGACGGGTGCCGGCCGGTGCCGTTGCGGGTGGTCACGACCCGTCCTCCGTAAGTGCGCGTGCATGGCAGGGGTCGGGGCATTGTATACACCGCCGGCAGGCGGTACGGTACGGGGTATGGACAGCACCCGCGCCGGCCTCGAAGCCGCCCTCGCCGCCGACCCGGATGACCTCGTGACCCACGTCGCCTACGCTGACTACCTGAGCGAATGCGGCGACCCGCGCGGCGACTACATCCGCCTGCAACTCGCCCTCGAAGACCGCGCCCAGCCTGCGGACCGGCTGCGGGCGATGGAGACTGAAGCCTACCGCCTGCGGCAACGCCACGCGGCCGAGTGGCTGGGGCCGCTCTACCCGTTCGAGAACCCGGTCCGGGCCGGCCGGCCAACGGCCGACCCGGACGGCGTCACCATCGACGTGCAGTACCGCCGCGGCTGGGTCCACCGGCTCCGCACCGGCCGACTGACCCCGGAGTTGTGCGACGCGGCCGCGACGGCCCCGCTCATGGCATTGCTGGCGGAACTCGAGGTGGGCGCGGACGGCCCGTCGGAGGAGGTCGACGGGCACGGGGTGGCGAGACTACTTGCCCAGTCAAGTCGGCTCAAGCACCTTGACCTGTTCGGTCAAAGCATCGACATGACCCCCGTCGTAGTAGCACTACCGGACCCGCTCGAATCCCTGCGCCTGACCTTCGACATGGCCTACCTCGGCGAAGGGTCACTCGCCTCCGGCCGTGTGTTCCCGGCACTGCGGCGGCTCCATATCGAACTGCGAGACGTGTGGGATACCCTGTACGAATGGGGGTCATTGATCCGCCGGCTGGCCGACCCGGCCGTCCTGCCGGCGCTCGAATCGCTGGCCCTGCGCCTGCCGAACTTCGGCGACGCCGGCGTGGATACCCTCCTCGAATCCGGCCTCGTGCCGCGGCTCAAGCACCTCGACCTGTTCTTCTGCCAGGTCACCGACGACGGGGCGCAGGCCCTGGCCGCCGACCCGGCCGTGCCGCGGCTCGAAACCCTGCGCCTCGACGGCAACTACCTGTCCCCCATCGGGATTCAAGCTCTAGCCGAGGTGGGCGTGACGGTGAGTGAGCGGCAGCGATTCGGCTTAGCCGGCGACATCGGCGACCCCGACGACATCCCCTTCTGATGCTGTCCGACCACGATGCCCTGTTTGCGGCAATCCTGGCCCGGCCGGACGACGACCTGGCGCGGCTGGTGTTCGCCGACTTCCTGGAGGAATCCGGCCACCCGGCCAAGGTCGCCCGGGCCGCTTACATCCGCACGCAAATTGCCGCCGCAACCGAGTCTGACCCGGCCGAGCAACTGCGGCTGACGCGGGCAGCCGCCGAGTTGCGCGCGCACTTCCGTGACGAAGCCGATGCCCTGCTCGGCGCAACCCCATACCTGATGGCTTTCCGGCGGCGGGGGTTTGTAGACGAGCTGCGCGGCGGGATGAATGTGCTTCACGCACTCGCGGCTGAGCTATTCGAGGTTGCCCCGGTCGCCGCCCTGCATGTCGAATCCTTCGACGCGGACCCTGGCTCCGACGCTGACGCCGCAGACGTTGCGTGGATGAATGCCGCCCCGTACCTTCGCAGCGTCCGCCGGCTCAAAATCGGGCCGGGGGCGTGGGACCGGGTCTACTCGGAAGACAGCCTCAGCACGGCCGAGATCGAGACGGTGCTGCACTGCCGACACCTACGGAACCTCGCGGCCCTCGACCTGTCGCGCAACGACCTGGCCGACGATTGGCTGTTATGGTTCGTTCCCCGTCTGCCGGTCACCCCTGTCGGCCGGTCGCTGCGGCGGCTCGACCTGAGTGGCAACAGCTTCGGCGAAGCGGCCGCGAGCCTGCTCGGTGCCGCCCGCGGCCTCGACGCCCTCGAACTTCTCGACTTGACCGGGAACCGGTTCGGCTCGGGGGCACAAGCTGCCCTGCGGGCGCGGTTCGGCGGCCGCGTGCGGGGGTGACGACGCGGTCAAGTTGCCCTACCCGGCCGCCGCGGTTACACTGATTCACCTGCCCCTCGCGTCTCACAAGTCTCTCCCGGAGTCGGACATGCCCCGCTGGTTTTTCGCCGCGTTCTTCGCCAGTTTAGCGGGGGCGCTTGCCGTCGCCGTACCGCCGACTCCTCAGGGTGACAAAAAGCCCGTACCCGTCACTGAAGCTGCCACCGCCGCCAAGCGGGTGCAGGCCGAGAAGGGGATCACGGTCGAGTTGTGGGCGAGCGAACCGCTGATGATGAACCCGGTGTCGTTCGCGTTCGACAGCCAGGGGAAGTGCTTCGTCGCCGAGACGACCCGGTTCGACAAGGGGGTGCCGGATACCCGCGGGCACATGGAATGGCTCGACGAGGACATCGGCTCACGCAGCGTGGCCGACCGGCTGGCCATGTACCAGAAGCACCACTACACGGGGTTCACGGAGTACACCGACCAGGTCCGGCAGGTGTGGGACAGCACCGGGGCCGGGCGGGCGGACAAATCGACGGTGTTCGCGGCCGGGTTTAACCAACTCAAGGACGGCCTCGGGGCGGGCGTACTGGCCCGTAAGGGAAGTGTGTATTACGCCTGCATTCCTGACCTGTACAAGCTGACGGACACAACCGGCAAGGGCGTTGCCGACAAGAAAGAGTCGCTGTCGAGCGGATACGGCATCCGGGCGCAGTTCCTTGGCCACGACCTACACGGCCTGCGGATGGGTCCGGACGGCAAGCTGTACTTTTCGATCGGGGATCGTGGGCTGAACGTGACGACCAAGGAGGGGAAGCAGCTCGCCGTACTCGACAGCGGCTGCGTGCTGCGCTGCGCGCCGGACGGGGCGAACCTCGAAGTGGTTCACACCGGCCTCCGGAACCCGCAAGAACTGGCGTTCGACGACTTCGGCAACCTGTTCACCTACGACAACAACTCCGACTCGGGCGACAAGGCCCGGTGGGTCCACGTCGTCGAGGGGGGCGATTCGGGGTGGAGGTGCGGCTACCAGTATGGCACGCTGATGCACCACGTCGGCGTCGATCAGGGGAACCGCGGGCCGTGGAACACCGAGAAGATTTGGCACCTGCCCGCGGAGGGGAGCGGGCCGCCGGCCTACGTGGTGCCGCCGCTCGCCCACTTCGGCAACGGTCCGGCCGGCATTACCGCCTACCCCGGCGTCGGCCTCGGCGAGCGGTACAACGGCCACTTCTTCGCGACGGACTTCACGGCCAGCGCGAGCAACAGTAACGTCTGGTCGCTGGGGGTGAAGCCGAAGGGGGCGTCGTTCGAGGTGACCGACCTGCACCCGTTCGTGAAGTCTGTCATCCCGACCGACTGCGAGTTCGGCCCGGACGGGGCGTTCTACGTCCTCGACTGGGCCGGGGCGTGGAGTCCGCCGAACAAGGGGCGCATCTTCAAGCTGACCGACCCCGTCGCCATGAAGAACCCGGCCATCGCCGAGGCGAAGAAACTGCTCGCCGAGGGGTTCGAGAAGCGGCCGGCCGAGGAGTTGGCGAAGCTGCTGGCACACCCGCACCGGCAGGTGCGGTACGAGGCACAGTACGAGTTGGCGGGGCGGGTACTGGCAATCACCGACCGGCGGCCGGCACAAGGCGGCGAAACCTTCGACAAAGCACTCGGGGCCGCGAAGGACAACACCGCCGAAACTGCGGTGCAAGCTCTCATCGGCGTGGCGAAATTCTCGAATGACAAGCGCGCCCGGTTGCACGCCGTATGGGCGTTCAGTCAAATCGGTCGGGTCGATCTACTTGCGAAGACCGTTGGTGATGCCGACGTGGACATCCGGGGCGCAGTGGCGAAAGGCATGCGTCCCCAGTATCCGGAAAAGACGGTATCGATGGGTGCAGGGATGGGGGAAAGTGAGGACGACGCCAAGGACCGGACGTACCAGATGACGACGATCACCAGATTGCTCGCCGACCCTGAGCCGCGGGTTCGGGCCGCGGCCGCGGTTGTCTACGGCGTTTTGATCGGGACCAAGTTCCAAGTGAAGTTCATCACTCCCGCCGGACCGACCCACAAACTCGCCCCGCTGTTCGATATACTCGCCGCGAACAACGACCAGGACGCCTACCTCCGCCAGGCGGCCGTCGAGGGGTTGGTCCGCAGCGACTACGGGCCGGAAGGCATGTTCAACGCCTGGAAGCTCGGCGGGTCGAAGTACGACACCCCGGCCGTCCGGCTCGGCGTCGTCCTCGCCCTGCGGAAGCTGCACGGGCCGAAGCTCGCCCACTTCCTGGCCGACGCCGACCCGCGGATCGTCGCCGAGGCGGCCCGGGCCATTTACGACGAGGGCGTGACGCAGGCGATGACCGATCTGGCCAAGTTGGCCGACACGCCCAAGCTGCCGGACGCGGTGGCGTATCGTGCCGTCGCGGCTAACTTCAAGCTTGGCACTGCGGACTGTGCAATGCGCGTGGCCAGGGTCGCCGCGCGGCCCGGTGAGGCCGACTACATCCGTGACACGGCGCTCAAGCTACTCGCCGACTGGGCCAAGCCCGGCCGGCTCGACCCGATCACCGGATTGCGGCAAGATATACCCGCGCGGCCGGGGGACATCGCCGCGGCCGCCGTCCGGCCCGTCCTCGCCGACCTGTTCGTCGGCAGTGAGGGTGTGCGGAAGCAGGCTGCCACCGTGACCGCCAAGCTCGGCGTCAAAGAGGTCGGCCCGCTGATGAATCAAATCGTCCGCGATGCAAAGCAGCCCGTCGGCGTCCGGGTCGAAGCCCTTTTTGCCCTCGAAGCGGTGAAGGCCGGCGAGTTGAGTGACGCGGCCAAGGTGGCACTGGCGTCGCCTGAGGCCAAGCTGCGGGCGGCGGCCCGGGTGGTCAACGCCAAGGCCGACCCGACGGCAGCCCTGACCGAGTTGCCGGCCCTCGTCGCTGACCCGACGGCCTCCGTCATTGAGAAGCAGATGGCCCTCGGCGTCATGGGGACGCTCCCCGAATCGCAGGCGGTCGACGCCGGCTTGGTCACGCTCATGGACCAGGCGCTCGCGGGGAAATTGCCGCCCGAACTCAAGCTGGAAGTGTTGGAAGCGGCCAACGCCCGCTCCGCCTCGAAGGGGCTGAAGTTGCACGCCCCGGTCCGGGCCAAAATCAAGGCGATCGACACGGCCGACCGGGCGGCGGTCGACAAAGACCCCTTGGCACGATACCGGGACACCATCGCCGGCGGAGACGCGGAACGGGGCCGGGCCGTGTTCCTGAACAGTGCGGCCGTCTACTGCCAGCGCTGCCACAAGCTCGACGGCCAGGGGGGCGATGTCGGCCCGGCCATGAACGGCGTCGGTTCCAAGCACCCGCGCGACTACCTGCTCGAATCGATCGTCAACCCGAACGCAAAGATCGCCGAGGGGTATCAGAGCGTAATCTTGCAGACGGCCGACGGGCGGACCATCACCGGCGTGCTGCGCGGCAAGGACGCCCAGAACTACACGGTCGTGACGGCCGACAACAAGGTGGTCGTCGTCCCGGCGGCCGACGTGGACGGCCAGAAGCCGGACAAGTCTGCCATGCCCGACGACCTGCACAAGAAGCTGACGCGGCGGGACTTGCGGGACGTGGTCGAGTTCCTTGCGGGCTTGAAGGACGCGGAGAAGAAGTAGCAGCGGGGGCGGTATCGTCCGGGGCCGGAGCCCTCGGCCCAGGTCGGTCAGTTCCGGGGAGACGCATGGCTATTCTGATCTACAATCCCGAACTCGAAGCCGACGCGCGGCGACTCCTGGCTAGTTATGGTGACGACCGGCTCGAGGAAACCTGGGAAGGGGTTACCGTCGTGTCGCCGCTACCGGACAACGTGCATCAGGACATCATTACGGGCTTGATGCTCGCGTTGGGTGAGGCCATCCGCGTGCCCGGTCTGGGGTCTGTCTACCCCGGTGTCAATGTGTCGGACCGAGATGACGGTTGGACCTACAACTACCGCTCCCCGGACGCCGTTGTCTACCTGCATACGAACCCGGCCGTTGACCGCGGAACATTCTGGCACGGCGGGCCGGACTTCCTGGTCGAGATCGTTAGCCCCGGCGAACCCGCCCACGCCAAGCTCGGGTTCTACGCCCAGGTGAACACCCGCGAGGTACCATCATCCACCGCGACCCTTGGGCGCTCGAACTTTATAGCCTGCAGGGCGGCCGGCTCTTATTGGCCGGTCGCTCGGATGTCAGTGGTCCCGGCCCACTTTTCAGCGCCGCCGTCGGCCTCTCATTCCGCATCGTCACCGGGCCGAAGCGGCCGCAGGTCGAGGTCACCCACCCGCCGACCGGCCGGGTCTGGCTTGCCTAAGCGTGGGCTACGGCCGCGGCCCCCAAATGGATTCCATCAGGGCGTAGGTCGCCGGCTCGCTCTCCTTCAGTTCCGCCCCGTTGAATGGGAAGAAGTCGTTCCGGCCGAGGTAGCTCTCGGTCATCTCGGCGAAGAACTCTTGGGGGTTGGTGGCGGCGTAGTGCCGGGTCCGCCTGCCGTCCGCGTGAAGTACCTGACGGTGTCGGCCGGATGCCACGAAGTCGCGGTGGGCGGCCGCTAGCCGGGGGTCGCCGAACCCCAACACTGGGTCGTGGTAGGCGTGGGCGATTTCGTGCAGCAGGACACACGGCTGGTGGTGGACCGTCCGGGGGGCGACGAAGTGCCTTACACTCGGCAGATGGACGGCCTTTGCGAGCCGGCGGTCGTAGCCGTTGTTTGCGAGCCAGTCGGCGCTCGGGTGATACTGGGCGCTCGTCAGCCGGCCGTGCGAGCGGTCGAGCCAGATGGGCACCCGACGGAGAATAGCCAACCGGTCCGGAGCGACGGTGGCTCCCAGGACGAGCAGTTGCCCGTCTATCAGCCGCAACGCATGTGTGCCGATGACGGCGTCCGGACCGGCGAGGAGCCGCCGGTCGATGTGAACGGTCCAGCCGTCGATGACCCGCGTGGAGTGGGCGGCCGGGGGCACGAGGCCGACGGCTAAGAAAAGTGCTATCGCGGACATGGTATTACTCGGAACGTTGGCGGACGGAGGTGCCGTGGGTCAGGCTACCGCTAGCACCTCGTCGTCCGCCACCACATAGACTCGGTCCCCGGCGCTGACGGGCACATCGACAGTGCCTGTGAACCCGCCGAACGCAGGCAGGATGCCCACGGAAGGGCCGAAGTGGAAGCACGGCAACCTCAGCCGCTGTCGACCCGCCCCCCGTAAAGTTACGCTCGGGTGCACGTGGCCGGCTAGGGTGTACAGTCCCGGCGTCGGGTCCGGGAAGTGTCGGCAGCCGAACGGGCCAGCGGCTACAGGCTCGGATTCGCTCCGGATGCCCCACCCGGCTGGCGGGTCGCCGGACCGACGGTCGTGGTTGCCGCGGACCAGTAGCACTTCGAGATCAGGCCGGGCGTCGCGCCAGTCCCGGACCGCGTCGCGCACTTCTGCTGACTTGCTGGCAAGGTCGTGGAACAGGTCGCCGAGGATGACAAGGCGGGCCGCGGCCGTGGCGGCGAGCGCCCGTCCCAGACGGTCGAGGTCGGCGTGAATCGATCCGTTCGGGACGGCGACACCAACGGCTCGAAAGGACGCCGCTTTGCCCCAGTGCAAATCGGCAACGAACAGAGTGCCGCCGCCCGGCCAGTGCAGGGCTTTTTCGGGCAGCAGAGTGACGGCTTCGCCGGCTAGTTCGGTTGCGATCATCTGGGCATACCTGTCACGCTCACCGGTCCGCCGCGCGTTCCAGTTCGAGTTGCATACGCCGTACCCGGTCGGCCAACTTCTCGCTCGATAACGTCTCGCGGAGTCGGTCGATCAACAGCGGAAACGCTAGAGGTGTCGGCTTGTGCGGCGTCGTCAGGATCATTTTAGCCCGGCCGAGGCGGTCGAGGGCGGCCCGGAGGCGGCCCTCGTCGAGCTGCCGTTCGAGCACGTCCCGGCGCGCCTGATGAAGGAGCAGGTTACCCGGGTCGTGCTCGGCGAGGACCTGGTAGAAGAGGTTGGCGGACGCCTGCAAATGCTTCGTCGTTTTCACCTGGCCGGGCATCCCGGGGAACACCAGTCCCGCGACCCGGGCGATCTCCCGGAACGACCGCCGGGCCAACTCCGCCGCGTTCAGGCTGTCAGCGATGTCGGCGGCGATGTTGTCGGTGGAGAGCAGGTCGTCGCGGAGGGCCGCGTCGAAGGGGGTTTCGGTCGGGCTGAGTAGCTCGAACCCGTAGTCGTTGACGGCCAGCGTGAACGTGATCGGCACCCGCCGGCTCAGCCGTAACGCGATGAGTGCCGCCAGCCCCTCGTGGACCTGCCGGCCCTCGAACGGGTAGACGAACAGGTGGAACCCCTCGCGCGTGCGCAGCCGTTCGATCAACAACTCGTCGGCTGCGGGTAGGGCTGACCACCGCCGTTGGAGTTCGAGGATCGGCCGGACGGCAAGCATCTCCGGGCCAACGTACACACCGTTCCGGGCCTCGGTCAACTTCGACCGGACCGCCTCCGCCAACTCGTTCGATAGGGCCAGGCGGCTGCCGGCCCAGCGCGGGACGACGCCCTTGGTCGTACTGGCTTTCCGTACCCACGCCGTCATCTCGTGGACGCGAACAAGAGCGATGAACTTACCGGCGAACTGGAACACGTCCCCCGGCCTGAGGCGGCTTACGAAGCCCTCGTCAACCGTGCCGAGGACACCGCCGCGCAGGTAGCGCACCGTTAACGCCCCCTCGCCGACGATGGTCCCGACACTCAGCCGGTGCCGGGCGGCGAGCTGTGGCGACTCGACACGAAATAGCCCATCGTCGCCCATCACCACCCGGCGGAAGTCCGGGTAGGCGTGGAGGGTGCCGCCGGTGACGACGAAGTCGAGCACCCACAGGAACTCGGCGTCTGTCAGGTCGGCGTAGGCGTGGGTGGTACGGACTTCGTCGCGCAAGTGGTTGGCGTCGAACCCGCCGCCAGCGGCGACGGTGACGAGGTGCTGGGCCAGCACGTCGAGCGGCTTGTGAAGGGGGAAACGCCCCTCGATCTGTCCGGCTGCGACGGCGTCGCGGGCGGCGGCGATCTCGACCAGTTCCAGCGCGTTCGTCGGGACGCACGTCACACGGCTCTCTGCTCCAGGTCGGTGGCCGCTGCGGCCTGCCCGCTGGACGAGGCGTGCCACGCCTTTGGGGCTACCGATCTGGACGACCTGATCGACGGGTGAAAAGTCGACGCCAAGGTCGAGGCTCGACGTGCAGACGACGCAACGGAGCGCACCGGTCCGCAGGCCGTCCTCGACGTAGTCGCGGACCTTCTTCGCGAGGCTGCCGTGGTGCAGGGCGATCACCCCCGCCCAGTCCGGCCGAGCCTTCAGGATCGCCTGATACCAGTGTTCCGTCTGCGCACGGGTGTTGGTGAACACCAGCGCCGTCCGGCCGGCGGCGACTGTCTCTACCACCTGTGGGAGCATTTGCATCCCGAGGTGCCCGGCCCACGGGAACCGTTCGACACGAGCAGGCAGGAGCGCGTCGATGGTGACTGCCTTCGGAGTCATCCCCCGGATCAGCACCGCCGGCGGGTCAGGGTGTCCGACGAGTACCCTCAGGGCTAGTTCGACGTTGACGAGAGTGGCCGACAAGCCCCAGGTGCGTAGCCCCGGCACCCAACCGCGGAGGCGGGCCAGGGCGAGTTCGGTCTGGACGCCGCGTTTGCCCGCTAACAACTCGTGCCACTCGTCGACGACGACGCAGCGGAGGTCGGCAAACCGCTCACTGGCGTTCGGGTAGCTCAGGAGGAGCGTGAGGCTTTCGGGCGTCGTCACCATCGCGGTCGGCAGTTGCTGCTTCTGCTTCGCGCGGACGCTCGATTTGGTGTCGGAAGTCCGCGTCTGTAACGTCCAAGGTAGGCCGAGTGCCTCGGCTGGTGCGGCGAGCGAGGTGAGGGTGTCAGCGGCCAGTGCCCGTAGCGGCGTGACCCACACTACCCTTAGTGGGGCGGCCTGTTTGGGGTTCCACAAGGCCGGGTCAGGGTGTTCGGCCAGGTACTCGATTACCGGCCCCATCCACACGGCGAGAGTTTTACCGGTCCCTGTCGCGGCGTGGACAAGGCCACTTTTGCCAGCCCGGTACGCGACCCAGGCGTCGAGTTGGAAAAGTAAGGGAGTGAACCCCTTCGTCCGGAACCAGCCGAGGGCGTGGGCGAATGGGTCGGCGATCGGCTGGGAGGGCGGTTTGCTGACGACTTCTCGGCGGGGGGGCATGGGCTTATGTTAGCGCCGGCCGTCCGGTCAGCGTGATGAGATTGATCTCGGGTTGGCAGTTAGCCCGCACGGGGATGATTGACATGCCCGTGCCCGCACTCACGTAAACCTGCGTGGCCGGAGCTTCGACGTACCCGCGGGCGTACTTCCGTCCGTAACGGCTGGGGGTGAGCGGTGCCCCGTAGCCCGGGACGCAGATCTGGCCGCCATGCGTGTGGCCGCTCAAGACTAGCCCGACGCGGCGGTCGGTTATGGTCTCAGCGAAGTCAGGGTTATGTGAGACCAGCAGGCATGCATCGGCGGTTGTCACGCCGGTAAGGGCCGCAGCCAGGTCCGGCCTACCGTGCCAGTAGTCGTCGACGCCGGCCAGGTAAAGGCGGTCGGGGCCACGCACCAGCCACTCGCCGCGGTCGGTCAGTTCGGTGACGCGCGCCCGGCGTAGGCCGGCCCGAGTCTCCTCCAATCCGTGTGCGTAGTCGTGGTTGCCGAGTACACCATAGACGCCGAGGGGGGCCGAGAGACCGGCGAGCAGGTCGAAGCACGGAGCGATGAACGCCATGTCACGCAGCGAGTAGTCGCCGCCGAGGACGATGACGTCGGCGTCGAGGGCCATGGTCGTCCGGACTAGAGCGGCGACGTATTCCCGGCTGACAAATGGGCCGTGGTGGATGTCGGTTAGGAACGCGACCGTCAGGCCCTCGAACCGGCCCGGCAGGTTCGGCAGGGTGAGCTTCGGGCGGTCGATGCGGAGGTGGGTGCTGGCAGCAAATCCGTACCCGGCAGCGGCCATCGGGATGAGAGTCACCCCGGCGGTGATGCGGGCGGCGGACCGGACGAACTGGCGGCGGTTCATCTCTTACCCCGCGGCGAACGGCGGAGGGGAACTCCGCCCGCCACCATTACAACAGGACGGCAGCAACGCTGTTAGCTTATCCGAAGGGAAGCTCGATAAGCGAGGGGGATTCTGCCGGTCGAGACGATTTTTCCGCCACCGTGCGGGGTCCCCTCTCGGCGGTGATAGCCGCACCTTACAGCCCCATGCCGATCCGTACCGACGGTTCGACGGTCGCGCATGCGATGTCAGCCGTACTAGCCACGTCCTACGCGTAGCCGTTGGCCAACTACGCCGCCAGATGATTTCGAAGCGGGCGAGCGTGACAAAGCCAGAGCGTTTGCGTTGAAGTAGGCCAGACGGCCAATCAGGATGTCTTCGCCGTCGCCCCGTAAGAACGCCGGCTCGCGCTGCGGCGATGCACAGCATCACCGCAGCGCGAGCCGGCGCATGTCCGCGCCGCCACCGGTGCAGCGGCACATCGTTCAGACATATTCGGCGTCGTGCGCCGATTCGAAGTGGTCGTCGGTCGCGGCCGGCGGGTCGCTGAGTTCATGACGGCGAGCAGCCCGCATGCTTAGCGAAGCTAACGCAGCAGGCACCACATCGCGTTAGGGTACCGGTGGGCGGCTGGGGGAAGACGTACTGGACGGATGAGCAAATATTCACGATCACTATTCTAGGAGTTACGCAGTTGCCGGCTGCGGTAGCGTGATTCGTGGGTGGCGGAGGTAGCGGCGAACGGCCCCGCGGATGATGTCCCGTTTGGCCTCGGCCCAACTCGT
>JAABUN010004207.1_pt1 | contig 20196 bp, 17 predicted proteins | sample 5559311 | NCBI WGS metagenome assembly JAABUN01 (sample SAMN10711877, study PRJNA513370) | rock metagenome | isolation source: Antarctica rocks | place: Antarctica: Victoria Land, Siegfried Peak sud
TAGCTCAACTGCAAACCAAAATAGATCAACTTCTGGCGGAATTAACACCGGAAGTAGTTGCTTCCATTACAGGGTATTCTTTCATCCTGAATGCTCTATCTGCCCTAAATACTGTTTAAATTGGTATAAGTCTTGCCAATTGCAGCCGTTCAGTCGTTGATAAAAGATGCCACCCTTAGAGTTCTCTTTTTGTCCAGTTGGAGGGTCTGGTCTGTTTCTTTGTCGGCAATATCTGAGGCAGTAGAGGTTCCAGGTTTTCCCACTCTTCGTTTGTTAGGCTGCTAGAGTATGGCATGGCTACTGAATATAACTGTTGCCGTAACTGTACTTCAAGACAGTAAAAGATGTCAAATGGGTTCTATATAGTTTTGTTTACCTCTCTGTTTCCCATTCTTACGGATATGATTTGAACCGCAACGTGGACATTCCATCAAGATTTATCCTAATTCATATTTCTATTATGCAACGCCGAGCGGTGGGTTTAGCAAATAGGTAAAACTAGCTACGTTGAGCGATTCAATAATACGTTGAGACAACGAGTATCTCGATTGGTGCGAAAAACCCTGTCTTTTTCCAAGTCGTTGGAGAATCACATTGGTGCCATTTGGTATTTCGTGCATCACTATACTGCATCATTATTTGGTTCGCACTACCCAATCACCCACCCTTGTTGCCACTGGCACAAATCCCGATTGTCCAGGTGCCGCTTTTTCGCTTGCGCCGGTTTGGGTGTCAGTTCAAACCGGATTTTAGTGCAGTATCTGGGGATAGACCTTTGGCAGTGCGGCGGTGGGTTGCTCCGGGTGATATTCGTTGCCCTTGCAGGATTGTAATTTTAGGGATGTTGACAAGTTTGGCTTTGAAGTAATCTAGGTTGATGCGATCGCATTTCAACCAAGCCTTGGTCATCAGATACCCTCGCCACGCTACGTGAGTGCGTCAAGAAAGGAGACCCTAGGGTTTCCTCTGCCCGAAGGCGTTTGATGAGAAGCTCGCCGGGCAGAGGATTCTGTCCGGCAGACTTCGCGCCATTAGTATACTTGTAATGGCAAAACCCCTTGGATGTCACTACTTGCAATGCAAATATTCTTTACCGCTTGTGAGTCAATGAGCCGCAATGGTTGTCCACTTTTGTTTTTTTACCTGTTAACGTACATGAGTATGCAAGGTAGCCACAATCCCCTCTAGAACTTTCTCCGAGTGCCACTTGCAAGGAATGCCAGAATCCGGAGCTTTTAGGACTGTAAGTCTTTGGGCAAATCATTCCAAATCAGCGCCCTTCTTGAGTTGATAAAAGATGCCATCCAGGATTTGTCTATTTGTCCACGCCGGATGATTTCCCACTCTTTGTCAGTCAAAGTGCTTGAGTACAGCATTTCTTTATGAGCTTATCTTGTCGTTAGAGATCCCCAATGGGTTCTATAAATCTTTGGAGAAGTGCAGGCTCGCCCCAAGAACAAGATTGGCTATTAAGAACGATCTAGTCGTGAACAAAAACCTAAACTAGCTCTTAGTCCTACAAATTAAGACTGCTGTGGCTGAGGGTTTGGTCGTTTCTGCTGATGCAACTGCTGTAGTTGTTGCCTTTGTTCAGCCGTCAAAACTGCATCCATCTTACTTTTGGCATCGTTACGAATTGCTTTGATTTGAGCTTTTTGCTCGTTGCTGAGAACAGTATCCATTTGCTGACGGCTAGCAGAGCGAATTTCCCTCATCTGAGTTTTTTGGGCATCGGTCAATCCACTGATTTTTGGCAACCCACGACCTCTTTGTCCACCAGATGGTGATTGCGCTAGTTGTTGCCTTTGTTCAGCCGTCAAAACTGCATCCATCTTACTTTTGGCATCGTTACGAATTGCTTCCATCCGGGCTTTTTGCTCGGCGCTGGGGATAGCCTCAATCTGTTGGCGGCTAGCAGAGTAAATTTGCTGCAACTGGGTCTTTTGAGCATCGGTTATGCCGCTTAGACGTTCAAACTTTGAACCACCTCGTCTCCCTTCTTGTCGTTGCTCAGTAGATGGCGCTGAATTTTGTGCCATTAAGGTAGACTGGGCGATCGCCTTACTTGCGACCAAACCGCCGCCGCCCATTAGAACAGAAACGGCAGAAATTACTAACAGTTGATTAATTTTCATGATTGTCAAACTCTTATTACTAGAGAATGTATGAAGGTCATGTTTTAATTAAGCCCTATGAAAATTACGGCTTGACCTAAATCTAAATTACAGTTTTGTAATTTAAGCGCAGAGGTGGGGAATATACAATAGAGTTTCAGGTAAAACTATGCACATTCTGTTTGTTGAAGATGAGGCAAAGATTGCTAACTTTGTTAACGCTGGACTGAGAGAATACGGGTTTGTTGTCGATTATTGCGACAATGGCGATGAAGGTTATAGCCGTGCCATAGACAACGAGTATGACGCTCTTGTCCTTGACATCATGGTGCCAGGAAAAGATGGGCTGGCGATTCTTAAAGGCTTACGACGAGCAAAACGGAATGTTCCTGTAATCCTGCTGACTGCTCGTAATGAATTGGATGACCGCATTGAAGGGCTAAATCTTGGTGCAGATGATTATATTGCCAAACCATTTTTTGTGGAAGAACTGGTGGCCCGCATCCATGCAGTAGTGCGTCGGAGTTTTGGCGATCGCCAAAATATCCTCAGCGCTGGAGCGATTAAACTCGACATCGTCACAAGAGAAGTAACTTGCGATCGGCACGTAGTGGAACTAACCACCCGCGAATTCAACCTTTTAGAGTACCTAATGCGTTCTCCGGGACGAGTGTTCACCCGCACACAAATTCTAGAACACGTCTGGGGCTATGATTTTAACCCAACCACAAACGTTGTGGATGTCTGCGTTCAACGCCTTCGCAAGAAACTCGATCCTATTGAGGGGGCACTCTGGCTGGAAAGCGTGCGGGGAGTTGGCTATCGGTTTCGCCAAGTGGAGTCTTAACTTGTGAAAAAGTTGCATTCTTTCCGGACTCGCCTCGCCCTGGCATCGGCTGTTTTAGCTGGTAGTGCGCTTGTGGGATTTGGCATGACTTCTTGGTGGCTGATTTACCAAGCTAAAGTTAGTCGTCTCGACGAAGCGATGAAAAGTCCATTAATACGGGCGGGTCGCCTACACAGGCGAAAACCTTGGTCGTCCTACGAAGTTATGTTACCCCAAATATTTGGCACAGATCCGATCGCGCCGATTGCTCTATTAGTGAGCGACTCAAAGGGCAACACGCTTTACAAGTCAGATAACTGGTCTACGGAGCTTAAAGTTAGTAGTCTCTGGCCGTCGATTCCTCAACCCTTACCTTCTAATCAACCAGTCACACTACCCTTAAAAATAAACCAGGCTTCAAGACCGCAATTGGATTATGCTCCTCGACCTAATAGACTGCCTCCCCTTCGATTCACAACCCAACAGACATCGACAGAAACCTGGCGCGTGGGTGCAGTTAGCTTTCCCTACACTCGGACTGCGATCGCTGTGAGTCTCAAAACCATTGATGGCGAAATGACAGCAATTCGCAACATCTTCCTGATTTCAATATTTATTGTCCTTTTTCTGATTACTGGTGGGGCGTGGTGGCTATCTGGAAATGCCCTGCAACCAATCCGGCGCTTGACTAGGGCAATTCGACAAGTAACGGTCAAAGGGTTAGATCAACGGGTTCCTATTGGAGCAACTGATGTGGAATTTGTGGAATTGATTCAGGTGTTTAACCAGATGTTGGAAAACCTGGAACGTAGCTTTAAGCAAGCTTCTCGCTTCAGTGGTGATGCTGCTCATGAACTCAAAACACCCTTGGCAATTCTCCAAGGGGAACTGGAACGTACCTTGCAAAGCGCTGAAGTTGGGTCAGAGGTGCAGCAAAGCCTCAGCAGTCTGCTGGATGAAGTACGTCGCTTGAGTGGAATTGTCCGTAAACTCCTGTTGCTTTCTCTCGCCGATGCCGGACGCATGAACTTGCATCGAGTCGAAGTAAACTTGTCCGAGATTTTAGCTCAAATGGAGGAGGATGTAGAACTGCAAGCACCGCATCTAAAAGTTCAAACAGAAATTACTGCCCCCTTGCACGTGTTAGGCGATCGCGATTTACTTACCCAAGTTTTGCAAAATCTGATCGGCAATGCAATTAAATACAATCTTGCCGATGGTTGGATACGCATTTATGCCCGGCAACAAAAAGCAACGGTATTGGTCACGATTACTAATGCCTCCAAAGATATCTTACCAAGCGACCAAGAGCGCATTTTTGAGCGGTTTCATCGCGGCGATCCAGCCCGGACGCGCTTAGTTGAAGGCACAGGACTGGGACTTAGCTTGTCAAGAGAAATCGCTAGAGCGCATGGCGGCGATTTAATACTTGACTCAACCTCCTCTAACCAGACTGCATTTACCTTAACCCTACCTTTAGAGACTAATCGGCAAGAGGATCGTCTTGGGCGATCGCGTATTTAGGACTAAATAAGAATTATTATTCCGTTTCAACTAAAACTGTGACAGCTGCAATCGCAACTAGCATCTCATCGTTTTTATCGTTCAGCGAAGAAATCGCTCGACCTTGAACTACCATCCCGCCAGACTCTACTGTAAGAGACTTGCGACCAAACGGCAACACTGCCAGCACTTCTGCTTCTCGCACTTGCTCTGGGTAAGGTACTGCTACCTTGACTTCGACAATCATCTGATTGGGGTCGTCTATAAGCGCTACTTCCCAAACCCCAGGCAAAGCATTATGAGAAATCGCATTGCGTACAGCCCGTGCCGCCGCAACGGTTGGTTCTTGCCCATGCTGGTCAACTCCCATGCCCATTTCTATAATTAAGCGTTTACGAGCCATAGCTACCTCTTGCAAAAATCCTTTATTACCTTTATCTAACCTATTACCGAACATTGGATTGTCCGATCGAGCTATAGCAATTATAGATTTACTTGATAGGCTATTTTGACGACTTTATCAACTTGTCTAGATAGCCGTCAAACAACACATACATAGCAACCAAATCAATTAATTTCTAATGCTATTATCGACCAAACAATCGTGCCGCTCCACTACCAAGCAAGTAAAAAACGAAGACAACAACTGTTTGAATTAAGTAGGTGACAAGCAGGGATTGATACAGTTTGCGATTCTGCTGCTGAAATAGGTTGCTCCACAAGTACCACTTGCCCTGAATATAAGCGGCTGTAAAGAGTAAGGCTAAAAGGGGAATGTTCCATAGGGGAAAATTGGCAAAGCCTATATAAATAGCGATCGCTAGCAGTCCGATTCCTAACAATCCTTTGACAAAATTCATTTGCAGTCTAACCTTGAGTAAGTTGTCTTACAGCAGTTAGCGATCAAACCAGCCACAAAAAGAACTATTTAATAGGCTCAAAGAAGAGCCCACAATGATTAAACCAATTGAGAGCATTTTCTATCGGTAATCGCATTTACAGCTATAGTAATTGCTTGAGCCAGAGCATTAGAAGTACGAGGGTTAGCAGAACGAAGAATTTTTTTTAACTTAGACCAACATAATTCGATAGGGGATAAATCCGGCGAGTACGGAGGCAAGAACTTCACGGCTTTGTTGCCGGGACGGAAGCTTCCGTCCGGCAAACTTGCTTACCTTGGCACCAACCGATTCAATCAGAGCAATTGCCACCTAGCGCATAATGTACGGGCAAGTTATCCATAGCCACAATTGCGCCCATCCATAATTTGGGTATTAAGATTTGTGTCAGGAAAACTAAAAAACTAGCGGTGTTGAGGCTACCAGGAAAAGTCATCGTAGCAATCAAACCTTCATCACTCATGGCTCCAATTAAAGTAATATTTTTGGCTTTATTACTAGGACGTGCATAGACTCTGCCTCCACCTTCACCTCGGACATAGAGTCTTGTCAAGGCAAGATTTATACCTGTCTCATCAATAAATACTAGGCTTTTAATATCGATAGTACCCTTGCCCACGGCGAAATTCATCGCCCAATTTTTTTACCCGTTCACTAGCCTGCTCGGTGGCGACTAAAGTTTTTTTTTCCGCCTTAATTTCAAGCGCGAAAGAGTACCAGACAAACTTGATATGCTTACTTCTATTCCTTTGCGCCCAGAAATGACTTTTTGAATTTCTCGCAAATATATATCTTTTTTCTCTGTCACAATTATCTTTAATAATTCTTGCTCTTTACCTTTAAGCTTGGATCTGCGACCTCCGCCTTGGGGTTTTGCAGCTATCTCATTAGTCTCTCGATACCGACGCAAAAAGTCACGGATAAAAGACAAACTGACTTTAAATCCTTTGGCTAATTCTCTCTGGCTACATTCTTTGTTTTGCCACGCTTTTAATATTTTTGCTCGTAAGCCAATGGAATATGCTGCCAACTCTAATTAACCTTCTTTTTTCCTATCTTTACGTTATCCTTTTTGTGGCTGGCTTGAACTCAAATTGCTGTAAGTTTAATTCCGCCTGACCACTTATTTGAGCACAAGACGAATATGGTGCGCCTGTCGAACCAATTGTTTTTAGGAATATCAATCGGTATAGGGCTTTTTTTAAATCCAAGTGAGTTAGAGTTCATAGTTGACTACGTGGTCTTTATGCACTTGCCCAACACTCAGAGCTACCGACCTGCGCTAACGCTCGGTTTGAGCTGCTCTGAATCTGATTTTTTGTTGCTCCCGAATATATTTTTAGTTTAGGAATAGGTAGCATGAGTTTTTAATCGCTCCAAACTTAATTGAATTCCACAGAAGTTTATTAAGCTAACAGGTCAAATGATGCGATCGCACAAGATTACAGTTTTAGCAATTGGTTCAACCGGAGCTGTCTATCCTTTCTATGCATTAGCTTTAGGATTGCAGCAAGCTGGACACAAAGTCAAAGTTGCGACAAATTCTAATTTTGAAGCGTTTGTGCGCGGGTTAGGTTTAGACTTTGCGGCGATTTCTGGAGATTATAACATCTTGCTCAGTTCAGAAGTAGGACAGAAACTGCTTCAAGGCAAAACAGTCAAGCTGATTGAGGATAATTTGTTGAAACAGCAAATGAACGACGCGCTTGATGCCGCTCAAGACGCGGAGGTATTCATCTTTAATCATCTCGCAATCTGGGCATACCATGTTGCCGAAAGGTTAGAAGTACCCAGCTTTCTTGCTTCAACAATTCCTCTTAGCGCTACCCAGAGTTTTCCCTTTCTCAGCTTTAGTGAAGACCCAAACGCTAACCCGATTAAAAGCTGGCTCAACTATAGCAGTTATATCTTGATAGAACTTGTAGGCACATGGCAAGGTCACACACTCACTAATAGCATTAGAAAGGAATGGGGTTTGTCCTCGCTGCCAGCATTTGGCGCTCGCTTTAGACACGATCGACCTCGCTATCTCTCTCCGTTGCCCATACTTTATGGGGTTAGCTCATCAATTGTAAGCAAACCCAAAGACTGGGGTAATTCAATTTACATGACAGGTGTGTGGTTTCTTGATCGTTCAGAGCAATACGAACCTCCAGCCGCTTTAACTCAGTTTCTGGAAGCTGGAGAAACCCCCATCTGTGTGGGCTTTGGAAGTATGGTTGATTCGAGTTCGGAGGCATTAACCAAAATTGTGCTTGAAGCGATCTCAGTATCAAAGCAACGCGCAATTATTCTGTCGGGTTGGGGAGGACTGGGAAAAATAAAAATTACAGATGATTTAGAAAAGCAAATTTTTGTCATTGATTCGGTTCCCCATAATTGGTTATTTTCTAGAGTGAAAGTAGTTGTGCATCATGGGGGTTTAGGTACAACTGCGGCTGTGTGTCGCGCTGGACTTCCTTCCGTAGTGGTTCCTTATTTTGCGGATCAAATCGGATGGGGTGAGCGGTTGCATCAGTTGGGGGTTAGCCCAAAACCAATCCTAAGAAAGCAATTGACAGTTGAATTCCTTGCATCTGCAATTGCGATCGCGACGAGCGATGCAGTAATGCAGGAGAAAGCCACTCAGCTTAGTCTGAAAATTAGCAGTGAGAACGGTGTAAAGCAAGCTGTTGCTATCATTCATCAATACTTACAGAACCAGTGAAGCAAAAATGATAAGTTGATTTAAAATTAAATACTGCAAGATATCTTAAGACTAATGTTACTAGGTTTGCTTACTAAAGAAGGTCACGAATATTCTATTTACTATGGGCTTAAGGGTTGTGTTGCAAGAAATAGTAAGCTAAAGTAATTGCCGCGCGAGAAAATCGTGCTGCTTGCCTCTAATAAACTTCGTTTTAGGCTCTCCGGCGCTTGCAGATATAAGGAATATACGAACATTCCTAAATTGGTATTTTGCTTAACTTGACTCTATAACTATTCAAGAAAAAGATAAGCCTGAGATATGGTACTAAACCTTTTACCCTGGCGCTTGATAGTTTATTTGTAGCTGTCGATGTAAAATTACCCAGGCTTAGGTTTAGTGCTAAATTGTTGTCTGAACTCACTGCTAGCAGTGTACCATAGCAGGAACTATACAAAATGGCTGCAACCCCTATTCTGTTGTGGGAAGGGTAACAGCTGATTGTTCTAGTGTTTTGAGTTTACAGAAAGAATTTATAAGATAATCAAAAGATTATTCATTGGCAGCTGCACATTATTTACCATAAAGTTTTCTTGTGTCTGTAGCGCTATAGCGTTTACTGCAGTTTTAGTTAGGGCTGAGTATTTTGAAGTTGAGATTTCTGAAATTCGTAGGTTGAGTCAAAGCTATAGGTTTTTTCCTCTTGTCCAAAAAAGTTTTTAATTTAGCCAAAACCTATTTTAGACGGTCGAAAAAGACAGGACGGACGTTACCAAACAAGCTTCAATTCGTCTATTTGATTTTCTCTGTTCTAGGAAATTTCAGCACTATAAAACAAGAGGATTAGTTACAATGGAAACGTTTATCAACACTTTCAGTGGTGGCGGCACCAATAGCTTCGATGATGGTGGCACTGGTGGTGACTACGAGTATAACTTCAGTGCTGTTGGTGGCACTGGTAGTAGTGACTTGAACAGCAGCAGTGTATTACAGATTTCGCCGTGGGGGGGGTTGAGTGAAGTCGGGTTTACTAGCTTAGAGCAAGTCTTCCGTAACCCAAGGGGCGACTTAAGCAGTGGTAGTGGCAACACATCCAGTGATGACGCGGATGCTAATGGCAGCGCACCTATTACTGGTACCAACTTCATGGGCGGTGGCAACACATCCAGTGATGACGCGGATGCTAATGGCAGCGCACCTATTACTGGTACCAACTTCATGGGCGGTGGCAACACATCCAGTGATAAAAGCGAACCCTTGCTTGTAGGGACGAATACCACAGGGAACTTGATTCTCGATCTTAACAATCCCACTACTGATGGCGAACCTTTGGTTGTAGGTGCAAATAATAGCGTAAAGATAACTGTTATTGGTGGCAATTCATCCAGTAGTGGTACTGAACCTGTCGTTGTAGGTACGAATAATACTATTATTGGTGCTGAGAATATACCCAGTAATGGTAGCGTTCCTCTAATTGTAGCTACGAATTCTACAGTGGAATTTATCGCTGGTGACGACACATCAAGCAGTGGTACCACTTCCTTGGTTTTAGGTACAAACAAAACAATTGGTAGTGAGGAGCGTGTAACTGATAGCAACGCACCCAATAATGATGCCAACTACCAATGGAACCTGACATCAGGTACTGGTGGGGGTTACATGGCTGCTGGTGGTGATTCCTTAACCGGTGGCGGGGACTCCATGACTGCTGGTAGCGATGCCGACTTCTTCCGTAATCTCTTCGGTGCTGGTCAAGCCCCTAATCCTGATTACACCTATGACTTCGGTTCGCAGAATAGCGGCGGCAACTTCATGCCGGGTGGTGTTGACCTTAGTATGTCTATGGGTACTAGCTCATCTTCGAGTGGCGACACCTTCGCTACTAACAGTTCCTTCGGTGGTGGCATGACTAACAGCAACAACAGTGGTGCCGACCTACCAATTGCTGGTAGCAATAACACTATTTTGTAATACTGGTTGGAATTAGTCTGCAACTAATGCCCCTAGCTCTTCAGTGTTTAGGAGAGCTAGGGCATTAGTTTTATAGCGCTGTTAGGGGGTTGAGTAGCAAGCGTGACATAAAATGATGCTAAAGACTTTTAGCCAAGTTAAGTTAACGAAATTAGCGGGGTTTCAGCCTTCGAGTTCCTATTGAATTTTTTAGCTCACCTGACAGAGTTTTGGGTTTAGCGTCGTTCTCTTCTTCGTTACTTCTCAAACCCCGGAGTTATCCAAGGCAGCTTCTAGATTTTCTACAATTTCGGCGGCGAATAAATCGTAGTTTATGAGGCTATCAAGATCGGTAAGGCTTTTGTCCTTAAGCCAAAAGATATCTAGGCTAGTTTTGTCTCTAGCGATTAGCTCGTCAGCAGTTGATATTGAAGTTTTGAGAATAACCATGATAGAAATTGCCCTTCTAAACACGCGATCGCGCTTTAGGACGTAATATGTACAAGTATCACAACGTAGCGCTTGTTTAGACTGCCAAAGACATTCCTGCTGTCCAGAGCAATTTTGATATTGAGGAAATCTGGCGGGAAACATTACCCAAATAGATCAAAGCACCAAAATACTTAGCCAGCTTTAAATATCTAAATCAAATACACTATCTTAACTGTGCAACAAGTTTATGTACTAAAAGAGGTAACTTTTGGTGGCTTGTTGCGTTTATTCAACGTTTTTGGACTCACTTTTGAAACTCGCCATTGCATTACGTTCTAAGCACTTAACAAAACACGGTGCGATCGTTGCCGCTATGGTTTTAATAGCAGCAAAAGTTTGTAATTTCAGATTATTTAAAGGTTAAGAGCTAGCTTGATTTGCTAGCAGCTAATAAGTTTAACTATTGTTCAATTTATCAAAATCAAAACAATTAACCCCTCAATCTAAAGATTAATCATTGTAACTATAATTTATATGTTCAATAATTCTGGTGAACAAGCGTACCGTTTATTATAATTCGGCTCATATGTTAGGTTTTAGGATTATATAGCTATATAAAACAAAACAAAAAATACCATTTGCTACAAATTGTTCTCAGATTTTAAATTTAGCTAAATTGGGGTAGTATTAGGTGCTTATATTAACATTTGTTCTAATTTTCTGACTGATATAAATCTAATAAATTTGAAGATATAAAGTCTTTAATATTGGAAATTACAATTAAAGTTTTAGTTAACTAAACTATACTTTTAGAGTTGTTATCTAATAACCTTTCTATTTTAATTTATATTTTTGATTCCTCATTATCGAGGAATTTTGGTTAGAAAATTGAGGATTAATCATGGCAGATAGTGCAGACAGCAACATCAATGGTAATGGCAATTGGCAACTTAGTAATGGTCAATGGCAATCTAACGATGGCAGCACTTTAAGTAGTGCCATTCCTTCAGGCGGTAGCAACCCCTCCGGAGATACTGACACCTTTGGTGGCGGCAATCCCTTTGCAGGTGGCATAGCTAATAGTGACAGTCAATACGAGCGACCACTAGATGAGCGCAGCATGACTGATGGTAATAACCCCTTCAATCAATTAGTTGGAGTTATTGGAGGTGACAGCACCTCTAGTGGTGGCGGCAACCCCTTAGCTAGTGGCAATACCTCGGCTGCTGGCGGTGAAAACGTCCCTGGTAACTTGCCGTTTGGTGACACTCCCCCCTCGGCTGAAACTGCTAGCGATTTACCAGAAACTGGCAACGGTTTACCTGTGCCATATAACAGCGACAACTGGATATCTGATGTTCAGAGCATAGATGGTGCAAATGCTACTGGCAACAACGTTAATGGTAATGGTAACTGGTTATCCGGTAGTAACAACACCGTCGATGGCAATGGGAACTGGAATTTTAGCGATGGCAATAATACCAGTGGTAATGGCAACTGGTTATACAGTAGTGGTGGCACAATTGAGGGTAATGGTAACTGGAACTTTGGCAGTGGTAATACCACCAACGGTAATGGTAATTGGGGTTTAGGCGACGACAATGATATTACAGGCAATGCTAATAGACCTACTGGTAGTGACAACAACATTCTAGGTAGTGGTAACACTGCCGATGTTAGTGGCAGCAATCTGCTTGGGAATCGGATTGAAGCTAGTGGTGATGGCAAAACACTTATTGGTAATGAAGGTTGGAGCTTCTCTACTAACAATCTGATATCGCTTGGTAGTAGCACACCTGGCGCTGAGATTGGCACTGATGTCGAAACTTTACTCAGCAGCCCCGATCTGGCGGCATCTGCCATGTCCAAGCCAAGCTACAACAACCCGAATTATGACTTCTCTGCCTTCGGCTAAAACACAGACCTATAGTTTTCGGATCTAATCTGTTAACAGGGCAGTGTTACGGAAGCTGTCATTAGGGGAAAAGTAACTTGTGAGTACTACGATATAAGCGTTTCAGCTTTTATAGTGGTTTAGGAGAGCCAAGTCTTATTATTGCCCTTTAGTACCGACTCTAATAGGAGTCGGTACTTTATCAACTGTGATTGAGTAATTTCCGGGTTTTATTAGCAATCCAGGTTAAGGAACATAGAAAGTAAAAACTCCTAACAGAAAATCGACACTTTTTCAAAAAGTACTAAGGAAGCCTGAAAGCTGGGTTTTTTAGAATCGGATTTTCTCGGTTCTTTCTACATTCAAAAGCTTGAAAGAAGTATACAAGTTATTGACGTAAGTCTACAACACACGACTACAATACATTAGTAATTTTCGTAATCCCCGCTAGAGGTAGTCTCCCTAGTAGCAAATTGTCTATTAAGTCTTTAGTTTCCTTATAAATTACTTTATTTTTGGGCTAGGAAAAAATCATTTATAACAATGTTTACAATTAAAGTTTTAGTTACTATTGTGAATAAGTCCGTTTTTAATTATCCAATTGGAATCATAAACTGGACAGTAGTTGATGTTTCCTGACATAATTTTTTATATACATCCATATAATATCTTGACCTATTTAGAACCACTTATTTCTGACCTGACCTGAATCCTCCCCATGAATAAAATTATCCAAATTGGTAACCGCACAATTATAAAGGCAGAAATCTTAACTTTGCTAACAGAATATCAAATGCTGCCTCTATTGTGGCGCGGACTTATTATTGACCAAGCTATTGCCCCAATAGAACTTAGCGATTTGGATAAAATCAACGCTCTTAAGCAGTTTGACAAAAAACATCAATTGACTAGCCTAGCAAAACGCTCCTTTTGGGGAGAAGCTAGAGGCATGACAATTGAGCAGGTGGAAAATTTTGCCACGCGAGAACTAAAAATTGAGAGGTTTAAGGCTGCTACTTGGGGAGCAAAATTAGAGTCTTACTTCCTCACCCACAAATCAAAATTAGACAAAGTTGTTTATTCCCTACTTCGCACTACAGGGCAAGAAGTAGCTACCGAACTATACTTTCGTATTGAATCAGGGGAACAAACCTTTGCCGAATTAGCCCGCGAGTATTCACAAGGAGCAGAGGCGCAAACAGGCGGATTGCTCGGACCAATTGAACTAACCCAACCTCATCCAACACTTGCTAAGATGTTGTCGGTTTCTCAGCCAGGACAATTGTGGTCGCCCATTCAACTAGGAGAATGGTTCGTCATCGTGCGCTTAGAAAAGTTTATTCCTGCCGTATTGGACGACGTAATGCGCCAGCAACTACTTAATGGATTATTCGAGGGGTGGATACAAGAGCAGGTTCAGCAAGAGATGAAAAAGTGGAGCGATGGAGAAGATGTAAACCCATCCGCTCAAGCTATCGTATTCGAGGCTGTATGACTTATACTACCGTCGGCGTTCAAGAATTCCTTGCTACTACAGAGCCATTTAACAGCCTCCCCTCCCACCTGAGAGAACCCTTAGTTGGACTTCTGCAACCGTTGCGCTACCGCATGGGTCAAGCAATTGTAATGCGGGAAACCATGCCGTCAATAATTACGATTCTTTATTCAGGACAAGCGCGCCTGCTCGGTTATCCTCAAGGTGTATCGGCTCCTACCACTTTGGCATTACTGCCACCGGGGTCTGTACTAGGTGCAATCAGCGTACTACGAGGAGTAGCGTGCGAAAGTGCGATCGCCTCCTCTGAGACAATTTGCCTCACTCTCCCGATTCCTGACTTCTTAAAATTACTAGAGCAGGACTCTCCGTTTGCAGACACTTTCATTAACCAGTGCCATTTAGTAGAAGTATTTGACTTACTCGGCTTAGAGATGCAACGCCAAGCTAGAGGCGGAGGAACGGATTTTAAAGATTTGGCAATTAGCACTCATAGAGAAGCAACAGTTGTTAATTTGCCTCCTGGTAAAACCCCATTGCACTCTTTAGACCCCAATAGGGTGTGGTTGGTCAGTAGTGGAGGAGTAACTAATTTTAATGTAGGCGATCGCTTACTTTCAACTTCCGAGCGAGACCATATCAAAGTATCGGGTTCTGGCAGTGCGCGGTTAATTGGTTTGCGGTTGCACAATGTTTCTGATACCGCACCTACAGCCGTTTTTGTCCCAGAAACTAATACTACTACAATAGAAATTCCTTACGCCCCCGAACGCCCAATTCCTAGCAAATTTAACACTTCTGGAGCAAAAGCAACAAAATACCCATTTGTCGGTGGTAGAGGACCCGTCGATGCCACCCTAGCGGTATTTCAAATGTTAGCTCAACACTTAGGAATGCCCTTTCGCCGCGACGTGTTGCGTCGAGCTTTAACCAACTCCTTCGAGCGCACGGGTGGTATTTCCCTGCAACTGTGCGGCGCAGTTGCCGAACTAATGAGCTTGAAGTCTCAACTACTGGAAATGCCCGCCGTTGCAATCAGTCGTATTCCCACACCTGCTATGCTCCCCTGGCAAGATACTTTTGCCTTGCTTTATTCTGCTAGCGAATCGGAAATTGTCTTAGCTATTCCAGAAACAGGGATTCGGCGCATGAAGCCCAGCGCCTTTGTTGAAGCTTGGGGAGAATCGGGACAAGTTCTGCTACTCCAACAAACTTCTGACACTCCGACTCGACGCTTTGGCATTTCCTGGTTCGTCCCCTCAATAATTCGCTACCGTAAAGTGTTACTAGAAGTATTAATTGCTTCCTTCTTCGTACAACTATTTGGTCTAGCTAACCCTTTAATGACTCAAGTCATTATTGATAAAGTCTTAGTCCAAAACAGTATTGATACGCTGAATGTCTTGGGAATTTTTCTGGTAGTCATTGCCATATTTGAAGCTGTAATCACTTCAATTCGCACTAACTTATTTGTCGATACTACCAACCGCATCGATTTAGCATTAGGCGCGCAAGTCATCGACCACTTGCTGCGCTTACCGTTACGTTACTTTGAACGCCGTCCGGTAGGAGAACTTGCGACGCGCGTCGGGGAACTAGAGAATATTCGCCAATTCCTCACGGGTACGGCTTTAACGGTAGTGTTAGATGCGGTATTCTCGGTTATCTACATCGTAGTGATGATCGTCTACAGCCCCTTGCTGACCGTTGTTGCTCTGGCTACCGTACCCTTATTTGCTCTATTAACTCTAATAGCTGCACCGCTTGTTAGAAGTCAGTCGCGCACCAAAGCCGAACGCAATGCCGAAACGCAGTCTTACTTAGTAGAAGTAGTTTCAGGCATTCAAACTGTTAAGGCGCAAAATATCGAACTTAAGTCGCGCTGGCAGTGGCAATCGCGTTACGCTCGTTACGTCAGCGCTGGGTTCAAGAGCGTTTTAACTTCCACTACCGCAGGCTCAATTAGTAATTTTCTCAACAAACTATCAGGACTGCTGTTGCTATGGGTAGGAGCATACCTCGTATTGCAAGGTAAATTGACTTTAGGACAATTAATTGCCTTCCGCATTATTGCTGGGTACACTACAAGTCCCTTGCTAAGACTAATTCAACTGTGGCAGAACTTCCAAGAAACAGCTTTATCTCTAGAACGCCTCAGCGATATTCTCGACACCCCCACAGAAATAGAAGTAGCAGGCAAAGATAATATCCCTATGCCCGAAATTAAGGGTCATGTCAAGTACGAAGGAGTATCCTTTCGCTTTGCACCAAGCGGCGATATGCAGCTAAATAACGTTAACCTTGACATTGCCCCCGGTACGTTTATTGGGGTTGTGGGCGCTAGTGGAGCGGGGAAAAGTACATTGACAAAGCTCTTACCACGATTGTACGAACTCGATTCGGGGAGAATTCTCATCGATGGCTATGACATTAGCAAAGTAGAACTTTATTCCTTACGGAGTCAAATCGGCGTAGTGCTGCAAGACACTTTATTATTCGATGGCACAGTGCAAGAGAATATTGCCCTTACTAACCCCGATGCTACTCAAGAGGAGATCGTTACGGCGGCTCAAATTGCCTTTGCTCACGACTTTATTATGACTTTGCCCAATGGATACAACTCTCGTGTCGGGGAGAGGGGTTCGGCGCTTTCTGGAGGACAAAGACAACGAATTGCGATCGCTCGTACCGTGTTGCAGAACCCCAGCTTACTCGTACTAGATGAAGCAACTAGCGCCTTGGACTATCATACCGAGCGCCAAGTCTGTTTGAACTTGGCTGGGGCGTTTAAAGACAGGACGGTATTTTTCATTACTCACCGTTTAGCAACGATTCGCCACGCAGACGTGATTATGATGATGGATGCGGGGACGGTAGTAGAACAGGGAACTCACTTGGAATTAATGGCAATGAAGGGACGTTATTTCTGTCTGTATCAGCAGCAAGAAGCCGTCAGTGCGTAAGGCAGAGGAAGGGCATTTAAACGAATATTTAAACCTATCTATCTTAAAAAACTATGATTACGAACAGTGGTAACAGGAATGGTAGTAACAGCAAAGGAAATAATATTGAGCTAGAGCCTTTACCTAACAACTCAAAACGAGAAGATGTGGAAACACAAGGAAGTGGTATCAAGCCTCTACCCCCTCGTACTCCTTCCCTGTCCTCATTTGAAGCTCCAGTGCTGCTTACTCAGTCGTCAAGTTGGTCGCATTGGATTTTGTGGCTGTTGATGGCTGTAGCTACAGGAGGAATTATTTGGGCGTGTCTAGCTAAAATTGAAGAAGCTATTCCTGCTACGGGCAAACTAGAACCAACGGGTAGGGTTAAAGAAGTACAGTCTCCGGTTAATGGTGTAGTTAAAGCTATTTATGTCGATGATGGGCAGAAAGTTAAAAAGGGCGATCGCCTGTTAAGTTTAGACCCCACCGCAGCTATTGCTCAAAACACCTCTCTCCAGCAGATTCGTACTTCACTACTTCAAGAAAATCAGTTTTATACGGAGGCTATGGGTAGTTCCCCCTCTAACAAGGCAATCGAACTCAAAAGTCTGCAATTAAAGCTACCAGCCGAGTTAGTCTCCTTAACCAAAAGCCGTGCTAACTTGGTAGCGGAGAATCAGTTATACAGAGCGCTTTCAAGGGGTAAAAAGGCAACTAACTTGAATCCGTCTCAACTTGAGCGCTGGCAGTCAAATCAGGCAGAACTATCTTCTCGCGTTAATACTGCCCGCCTGGAAATCGACCAACTAACCCGGCAGTTGGAGCAAACAGATATCAAGCTTGCTAGTACCAAGCAAACCTTAGAACTCAATCAAGGTATTCTCAAGGACGTTATGCCTTTAGCTCAAGCAGGAGCGATATCGCGGATTCAATTGCTTAAGCAGCAGCAAGAAGTCCAAGTAGCGGCGGCGGAAGCAAAAGGGTTAGTCTCCGAACAGGCGCGGCTAAAGTCAGCTATCTCTCAAGCTAAATCCCGGACGCAAAATGCTACTGATTTATCGCGCCAGCAGTGGCTCAACCAAATTGGCACAAATGAGCAGAGCATTGCTGAAATTGACAGTCAACTGACTAAGGCAATAGTTGAAAATAATAAGCGCCTCTCAGAAATTGATAGTCAAATAAGTACCGCTCAACTTCAGTTGCGCTATGAGGAAATTAAGGCTCCAGAGAGCGGCACGGTATTCGATATGCAGGCACACACTCCTGGCTTTGTAACTAATGCCAGTCAGCCCATTTTAAAGATTGTGCCAAATGCTGCCATGACAGCTAGAGTATTTATTACTAACCGCGATATTGGGTTTGTCAAACCAGGGATGGATGTAGATGTGCGGATTGATTCGTTCCCCTTTAGTGAGTTTGGCGATATTAAGGGTAAGTTGCTCTGGATTGGTGATGATGCTTTGCCTCCCGACGAGATTTATCCTTTCTACAGATTTCCAGCTAAAGTAAAGCTGCAACATCAGTTTTTATTGGTTAATGGACGTAAAGTACCTTTGCAATCGGGGATGAGCGTTAATGCTAATATCAAGGTAAGGAGTCGCACGGTGATGAGTATCTTTACAGACTCATTCAGTAAGAGTGTTGAGAGTTTGAATACTGTACGGTAGGGATTTTAAGGGAAAAGGCTAATAGTTAGGTAGTTCAATAATAGGTAAGGATAGACAGTCATAAAACCATAGCAATTCACTAGACCTCTTACGTGAATAAATCAAAGGCGGCTAAAAGCGTTTGCGTTTAGCGTTTAAACGCAAACCCAAAATGCTTAATCCAGCGACTAGACCTAGTGTAGAATCTGGTTCAGGAATAGGTTCAGCAATAGGAGCTTGACGAATGGTAAAGAAATTATAGAAATTGTTGCCGTCTTGATCGTCTGCTACATCAACAGAAAAAGTGAAATCGATAGATTCACCAGGAGCGACCAAACCCCCAGACCAATCAATCCGGAAAGAACCGTCCTGAATCAGTTGTGTGAACTTAGACGAAGTAGGCTGAGGGTCAGAAGTTGAACCGTTGAAGTCAAAAACTGGAATCGCTAAACCAGGAAGGACAAGGATTAACTCAGGTGGACTGAAATTATCACCACTGCCAAAACCAATGCTAAAGCTAAAACCATCCCAGGTAGAGTTAGTTTGATTAACAACTGTTTCAGCTAAGAAATACTCGGTTGTGCCACCGGAAGGTAATACCGATAGTTGAGTATCAATCGGGGCTACAGCTTGAAATGTAAGACTACAAGATATCCCAGGAAAATTGAGAATTTGATTAGAGCTAGAACTTACGCTGTTGTCGTTGTTGGAAAGTGGGGTATCAACAGGTGTTTGCACTTGTATACATAATCGTTCACCAAGACCTGCACCCGTAGATGAACTTATACCATCAACAATGCGTGACTGGGCAACTTCAGGAAGAAATAAAGAAATTGCTAAAGTAGTTATAAGCGCTTTACTAATTTGTTTCATCTTTTAATCCTTCTTAGCTATGTAATTTAAAAATTTGTTTTAGAACAACAAAAACTACCCTGCTCATAGCTACAAACAAACTATCAAGCGCCAGGGTAACGAGTTTAGTTTCTTATCTCAGGCTTATCTTATTCTTGAATAGTTATAGAGTCAAGTTAAGCAAAATATCAATTTTAGGAATGTTCGTACATCCTTATATCTGCAAGCGCTGGAGAGCCTAAAACTATGAAATGCGATCGCATTTCGTACTGCTCTTGCCGCCGCAACGGTGGTCACTGAGCTTTGCCGAAAGGTTAGTTCTTGCCCATGCTGGTCAACGCCCATGCCCATTTCAATAACCAATAGTTTAAGAACCATCGCTACCTTTTCAAAACTCCTTCTACCAAGACCTACAGCAGTTTTCAGTTGGGTGAAACATAGCAACAGCAGTGGGTGAACCAGCCAATAATGTCTTGGAGTGTCACCGCAGTAAGAGCATCTGTAATTGCTTGGTCTAAAAGGCATCTTTTTGGATGAATTATTCATCCAATTTGAAACTGACGTAAAGTCTGCTGGGGGAAGCTTCCCCCAGCGAGCTTTACGGCTTTCTACCCCACCACTGACCTGTTTATAAAGCTATTCTAGTTGGGCAATATTTATATGTTCGGCTACCGTAATCCGTTTCGGCATAAGTCATCTTTTTACTCTCAACTTTTATCCTAATCGATTACGAGGACATGATATTACACAAAGTTTTGCGAATTGGTCGAGCTAAATAATGTCGCAAGCGAGTATTTTTTCCCTCCACCCTTGTCATACATGTCTTGCTGATACCAATTTAAACAGTATTTAGGGCAGATAGAGCATTCAGGATGAAAGAATACCCTGTAATGGAAGCAACTACTTCCGGTGTTAATTCCGCCAGAAGTTGATCTATTTTGGTTTGCAGTTGAGCTA
>JAABUN010004208.1_pt1 | contig 20191 bp, 23 predicted proteins | sample 5559311 | NCBI WGS metagenome assembly JAABUN01 (sample SAMN10711877, study PRJNA513370) | rock metagenome | isolation source: Antarctica rocks | place: Antarctica: Victoria Land, Siegfried Peak sud
GACACCGAGGGGGCAAGCGCACGGATTGCACTGGTCATGGTGGCGACGGCGGCACCAAGCACGAGCACGACGCAGCCATTATGCCCAGTGGTTCCGTCGTCATCCTGATGTGCGGCTGTAGTACTAGTCGAGAGTCGAACGCGAAAGGCACGTCGTCTCGGTGGCCGATCTACTTTCGACCCTCGACGAGCGACTACCCGAACGGCCAGAGGGAGCGTACTCGTGCTGCACCGTACACATTGGGAGGGGATCGTCGCTATCCCGCAGCCCGCGCACGGGCGCGTCGTGGGGATGGTGGCGCGGGCGTGGGGCGGGGGCGGCTTCGCGCTGCCGCCGAGATGGGACGAGATGTGCCTCGCGGCGGAGACGCACGAGATCGGCATGGCGGCGTGAGAGGCGGCACCGACGCTGAATGTCGCCACGGGCCTGCCCTACGCCTACCACGAATTACCGCGTGGCGTCCATCTCGCGCAGTGGCGGGAGGCGGGGCCGCTGGCACTTGCGCAAGGGCGCTACATTGCCCTCATGGTGTCGCGCCACGGGACGTGGATTTTCCACCGCTACGAGACCGACCCCGTCGACCCTGCCGACCGCGCCGCCACCGCCGACTTCCTCCGGGAGGCACGGCAATTCCAGCGGGCGGTGCGAACGAGCCTCGCCGCCGACCCCGCGTACGTCGCTGCGGTCACGCCCGAAGCACTCGCCCGCACGCGGGAGACTTTCGTTGCGTGGGATCGCATCGGTGTCCATGCGTGCTACGGCGTGCCGGGGGCAGTCCCGCCTACCTACGTCTGGGACGCACTCCCCACCACCGATGGCGGTGTCGCCTCGCTGACGCTGGCCTACGTCGCGCCTGACCGCTGGACGCTCCATCCGTGGCCGCTCACCGTGCCGGAGTTGCGGCTGTGGGGCGAGGGGCGGTTGCTCCGGGGGCCGTTCCCCGACCGCGAGGCGATGCTCGCCGCGCTCGCCGCCGCACCGTGGGTGCGCTGGGAGAGCCTGATTACCCCCGTATCGCCCGCCGCGTAGCGTCCCCGCTCACTCGTCGCGCCTGTTGGCCTTCGCGTATTCCGCCACCGTACGGGGCGTGGTCGGTTCGTTCTCGGAGCGGACGCGAGGCCAGCCGCCCGTCGCCATCGCCAGCCCGAAGATGAGCGGGATCGTGCAGATCGAGATGGCGATGAGGGCGGCGGGCGTCCCGCCGACGAACCGAAACGCGATCACCGGCACGATCACGACGAGCGCGAGCAGCGCGAAGCCGAGGGGGCGGCCCCACGCGACCTGCGGCGGGGCTTCTTCGGGGAATTCTTGCATTTCTTGCGCTTCTTGCATTACAGGGGTGCCTCCTGACGGGGAGCGGGCGAACGCCGTTGTTCGCCCCCAAGTATACCGCCCTCTGCCCCCACCGTGGTGTGTCAGGAAGCGACGCGCAGGTAGTGGCCCCAGTAGCCGCGCAGGTTGCCGTACCGTGCCGCAATACCCGCGAACTCTCCCGGCGTGAGCGGTTGCCCGTAGACCCGTGCGGCGGCGCGAACGAGGGCGTCGTCGGGGGCGATGCGCTCCATCCGTCCCAGTCCGCGCACGAGCACGAACGAGGCCGACCACGCCCCCACACCCCGGATGCCGCGCAGCCACCGCTCCACCTCATCGTATGGTGCCGTGCGCAGCCAGCCCTCGTCCACGGTCCGCCACGCCTCGATGGTCGCGCCGAGGTAGTCCGCCTTGCGGCTGTTGCGTATCGTGTCGAGCAGGTCGTCGGGCGAAGTCCCGGCGAAGTCCTCCGGCGCGGGAAAGGCGGCAAACGTTTCGCCGTCCACCGCGAGCGCATCGCCGTAGCGGGCGACAAGGCGTTCTTTCATCGCCCGTGCCGCCGCCATCGGCGTGCGTTGCGAGAGGACGGCCCCGCAGGCGTTCTCGAACGGTGTGAGGAATTTCACCTGATGGTAGCCGCGCCACTCGCGGGCAATCGGGGCGAAGGCCACGTCCCCTTCCGCCGTCGTGTAGAACGGGCGCAGATCGTCCCCGATGCTCAACCAGAAACCGACGCGCTCCCGCGCCTCTGCGACCGTCGCCTCGTCGAGCGCGTCGGCGGCGAACAGGTCGCACGCGAGTTCCGGCGCGTCTACGCTTCCTGTAGACGCGACGCGACAAACGACCGTTTGCCCCGCCACGCGCACCGCTCGCGTCAGGGTGTCGCCCGTCAATTGCTGCTCGCCCTCGCCGGGGGCGAACCCCGCTAAGAAGCGCAGCGTGTGCGCGAAGTCGAACGGCGGCGTGGGTGTCAGGGTACATACGGTGTGGTGCATGGACGAAAGTCCTCCGTGCGCCGTGCGGCGGGTAGATACCCCGCCGCACGCGCCGTTGCGCCGATACTTTCCGGCCTGCGTGTGTGGTGAGGGGATCGCCACAACGGTGCCCCCCCACCACACACAGTATCCCGATTCCGTCAGGGCTGCTGCCCGCTCTTGCCGAGGACATCGAGGTAGTGCGGGTTGCGCATGATGCCGAGGACATTGCCGAACGGGTCAATGACCGAGGCACCGACGAACCCGTCGCCGAAGTCGCGGGGCGGCTGGTGCTCGCGTGCGCCCAAGTCGTAGAGCCGTTGCAGCGTGGCGTCAACGTCGTCCACATGCCAGTACGTCACCACGCCGCCCGGTTCGGTGCCGTGGGCCGCGCCGATCATTCCCATCGCTTCGTGGGCAATGATGCCCAACTCGTGCTGGTAGTCGCCGAGGCGGAACTCCGCGTAGAAGCCGGCCCGTCGCAGATACGGCTCGATGCCGAGAAATTCGCTGTACCAGCGCGTCGCCGCGTCCAGATCGGCGGCCTGGTACACAATGGTCGTCAGTCCTCGCAGTGTCACCGGGGTGTTCCTTTCGTACCTTGATGGGTCCGGTGGGGAGATGATGCAGCGGTGACGAGCCGAAGCCCGTCGCCACGCGGCGCGGAAACGGGCCTTACCCCTGCGGACGCCACACCCACATCGGCACCCCGTCCGACGCGGGGACTCCAAACACGGGACCGAAGGGCATCGGGGTGATCGCGCCCGCGTCCACGCCTCTCCCGGTATAGGTAGCGTGGATGGCCTCGATCTCGCACGTGGCGAAGTACAGTTTGACCGTACCGGCGGAACCGGGTTCCGTGGCTTGGGCGATGGCGAAGGGGATGCCGCCCTCCCCCGGCGTGAACTCGCGGAAGTCCGGCCCGTTGAAGGTGGGATTGGGGGTGAAGCCGAGCGTATCGGTGTAGTACGCGCTCGCGGCGGCGAAGTCCGCGACATGGAGCAGGGCGTACGCGAGCGTGGGCGCGGCGGTCGTCGTGGTCGTCATCGGTGGCACCTCCTGTGGCGGCGACACCCCGTTGGCGTCGCATCTACAGGCAGGATAAAACACCCGTGTGACACCAGTATGTCAGGAGCGTGGAGGCGTTCCCGCGTTCTGTGCAACAACCGCCGCCGCCTCGTCCGCGAGCAGGCGACGTACGCTCTCCGGTTCGAGTACGCGCACATACCGCCCCCAACTGAGCAACCAGTTCACGGTGTCCCTCGCGTCGCGCACGCGCAGCGTCACGAGCAGGCCGTCCTCTCGCTCCGCGTACGTGATCGCCTGAAAGACGGGGTACTCGCGCACGCGGCGGGCGATGGCGGGGTCGAACAGTACCCGGACTATCACGGGGCGCGGTTCCTCCGGGGGGCGTTCCACCGATTGCGGCGGGGTGAAGGTGCGGCCCGTGAGGGCGAGCGTGTCCATGCGGTCGAGGCGGAAGCGGCGCACCTCGCCGCGCAGGTGGTCGTGCGCCATGAGATACCACACGCCGGTGAGCGACACGAGGGCGTGCGGATCGGCCTCGCGCTCGGTGGGCGGGCTGCCCTCGCGGGTATTGCGCCAGCCGTGGTAGCGGAAGTGTACCCCCGCTCCTTCGAGTACCGCCCGACGCAGCAGGCGTAGATTGTCCTCCACCTCCGGGGCGGGCGACGATGGGGAGGCGAACCGCAACCGCGCCCGCCGCTCCTCGGTCGCCGCCCGCAACCCGGCGGGCAGGGCGGCGGCGAGTTTGCGCAGGGCCGACTCCGCGACCTCCCGGTACTGCGCGTCGAACTGCCGCGCCACCACATCGCCGCCAAGCAGCAACGTCGTCGCCTCGTCCACCGTAAAGGCCACGGGCGGCAGGAAGTACCCCGGCATCAGGGCATAGCCGCGTCCCGGTGTCGCAACGAGCGGCACCCCCGCTTCGGACAACGCTTCCATATCCCGATAGATCGTGCGCACGCTCGTCTCGAAGGTCGCGGCAAGGTCTTCCGCCCGCCGCCCGCCGCCCCGCTGCAATTCCAGCACCACTGCGAGCATCCGCTCCGTCTTATTCATGAAAGGCATTGAACCACAAAGACACGAAGACACGAAGGGAAATGCGAATCGAACCACCAAGACCGGACACAGAGAAGACAACATTGTTTTCCCCGTGTGTTCTCGGTATCTTGGTGGTTCGACTCGTTTTCGTCTTCTACTGTGTGCTTTCGATGCGCTGGATGTTGCGGGCGGTGGGGCCGTGCGGGCCGGGGACGACCTCGAAGCGCACGCGGGTGCCGGGGCGGATCGTGCGGTAGCCAGAACCGGGGATGGCGGTGAAGTTGAAAAATATCTCGCCGTCGTCGCCGTTACCGTCGCCGCCCGCGCCGTCGCGGGTGATCGTGCCGTTACCGGAGGCGAGGCTGAATGTCGCCACGATCCCCGCCGCCACGGGCAAGCCGTTCGCGCCGAGCGGCGGCGGACCGTCCGGCCATTCGCGCTGGGGGATGCGCACCGCCGTCACCGATGGATCGGTGTACGCTTCGTAGCTGTAGTTCGCCCGCCGCTCCATCACGGCACGCAAGTCGCGGCGCAACTCGTCCGATGTCGGACGACCGACGAACCACCAGCCGGGGTACACGGAATGAATCGTCCGGTCGGGGTGCAGCACGAGGGTGTACGGTTGCGCGGGGTCGGCGTACTCGCCCTCGGTCTCGTCGAGGATGTCGAGCAGGCGCACGGCCTCGCGGGTCTCGTCGGACAGGAAGGGCCACGTCGCGCCGAGGCCGGCCCGGAATGCCGCCTGCACGAGGCGGGGTTCGGTGCTGATCGAGACCATTCTGGCGTAGTTCACCTGCACATCGCCCGCGAACTCCACGAGGCCGCGAAACTGCCGTTGGTCACGCGGACAGAAAAAGCCCCGGTAGAAATGCACGATCAGCGGATAGCCGTCGGTGAAGCCGACGTGCAGGTCGAACGCCCCCGGTCGCGTCAACGCCGAGAGGCGCACCGTCTCGCCCGCCGTGTCCGGCAGCGCGAGGTCGGGGAAGCGGTCGCCGGGGCCGAGGTTCAGCGTCACACGCGACTCCTTTCGTGGTCGCTCGCCAGTATACGCGAATCTTCCCGCCGATCTGCCTGTAGGTAGGGCTTATGCGTTCTCCTGCCGGAGGTCGTTGCGGGAGAGATGCACCTAACCCCCCACCTGCCCATGCCGCCCAGAGGGCACCCGCACCCGCCTTCCCCATAGGGAAGGGGGTGACGCACGGCGAGATCGCGGCGTAGGGGGAAGACTGAGGCTCTGTCTCTCTCGCTCCCCCTTCCCTATGGGGAAGGGGGTTGGGGGGTTAGGTGCATTTTGCGAGAACGCATAAGCCCTGCCTGTGGGCGGCACGGCAATCGCATCTAAATCGCGTGTCCGCGAATACTTCCGCATACCTGCAGCTTCGCCTGAGAATCGCCGGGTTTCTTGCCCCTGCGCTCGCGCTCGTCAGAGAGTGGTCGCGGACGACCTCGGAGAAAAGGGCAAGAACCCTGAGAACTATCGGCAAATGTCGGTGGCAGCGTGAGAAGGTTCGCCCTTAGATTTAGATGCGATTGCCGTGCTGTGGGCGGGTCGCGGTTGTCTCGCCAGAACGCATGTGCGATACTCCCCGCTGTACGGACATACCGAAGGGGGGAGAACCGACGTGGCGAAAACAGGGGCGAAGCCGCCGGAACTGACGGCGGCGCAGGCGCGTGCTTTCCTGCTGCGGCGCGTCGGTGCGCCGTACCACCCCGGCGGCTCCCCCGCCGATGTGCTGGCCCTCGTGCGCGGCATCGGCTATCTGCAACTCGACCCGGTGGCGGTGGTCGCGCCGATGCATCACCTCATCGCCCGTTCGCGCCTGCCCGACTACGCCCCCGCGCACCTCGATGCTGCCCTCTACACCAACCGGACGCTCGTGGAAACCTTCCCGCACATCGCCGCCGTATTGCCGCTCGCGGACTGGCGGTTCTACGACAACCGCCTCTCGCCGCCCTATCGCATCGAGGTGGAGGACCCCGAACTCGTGGCCCGCGTGCTGGCGACGATTGCGGAGCGCGGCCCGCTCGGATCCCGGCACCTGACGGATGACGACCACCGCCGCAAGATCGTCTACGGGTGGGGTAGCACGCCACGGGCGCAGGCGGCGTTGCACGCGCTGGCACGGCGCGGTGCCATCCTCGTGCATCACCGCGAGGCGGGCGACAAGGTGTACGACCTCGCGGAGCGCGTGCTGCCGCCCGATATCGAGGCCGCGCCCCCGCCGCCCGCCGCCCGCGCCCTGCATCATGCCGAGCGCGAGCTGACCTACGGTGGCCTCGTGAGCGGGCGGAAGGGCGTCGCGGCGGCGGTTGCGGCGGGGCGAGCGGTGCCGGTCGCGGTGGCGGGGGCGCGGATTGCCCTCACCATTGCCGCCGAGGAAAGGGAGGAGGCGACCGTTGCCGCGCCGATCACCGACGGGGAGCGGCGGGCGCACCTGCTCGCCCCGCTCGATCCGCTCGTACACGACCGCGACCGACTGGAAGCCCTGTTCGGCTTCGCGTACCGCTGGGAGGTCTATGTCCCGGCGGCGAAGCGGAAGTTCGGGCCATACACGATGCCGGTGCTCTGGGGCGACCGCTTCGTTGCCCGCCTCGATCCGTCGCTCGACCGCAAGCGCGGCGTGCTGCTCGTGCGCTCGCTCTGGTTCGAGGCGGACGCCCCGGACGACGACGCGACCCTGTACCGCGACCTCGCGGCGGAGATCGCCGCCTTCGCCGCCTTCCACGCCGCGACCGCCGTGACCCTCGGCCCCGTGCTGCCCGAAGGCCGCGCCGCGCCCCTCCGTGCCGCGCTGGAACGCGCCGTCACCCTCGTGTAGCCGGGACGAACCACGAAGGCCGCGAAAAGAGCGGTCTCACCACAGAGACACAGAGAGCACGGAGAAGGAGTTTCTTTACGAGCACTCCGCTCGGTGTTCCCTGTGTCTCTGTAGTGAGACCTTTGCCCGATTCCGTCGTGTTTCGTTTGTCCCCGGTTTCGCTTGTCCGGGTAGACGCGGTTATGCGAGACTGTCACCACAGGGGCGGGAAACGACGCGACGCGGACGGAGGGCAACAGATGGCGCAGCAGGGCGAACACATCGAGCTTACGGGCTTCTTCGCGCAACTACTGGGGAGTTGGTACCCGAAGGGGTGCGTGGTCGCGGTCATCAACGACGAGGACGCGGCACGGGCGGCGGTGGCGGATTTCCGGGCGGCGGGCTTTGTGGAGGATGACGTGCGTGTCTTCACGAGCGACGAAGTGCTGCGCACCGAGGAGCAGATTCGCAAGCAGGCGAACCCGTTGCAGCGCGTACTGATGGGGGCCACGGGCGGCACCGACGAGGGCATGGCGACGCGGCAGTACCTCGACGAGGCGCGGGCAGGCCACTGCATCGTGGTCGTGCGCGTCGGTCAGCGCGACACGCCCGATCCCCGCATCCGTCCGGTCATGGAGGCACGCGGGGCGCACACGATCCGCGTGTACATGGATTTCACCATCGCGCAGGTCGGCCCCGCCTGAGTGCGTCTCGTCTATCGCCCGCGAATGGTGGGGCGCGGGGTAGCGGTCGGCTGCGCCACATTCGGGAAGGTGATGTTTACGCTGAAGCCACCGAGCAGGCTACTCGTGCTGATTGCCCCCGGCGGTGGCTCCACGGTGATGCCCGCCGCGTTGTAGTCCGCGAAGTCGAAGGTGACGGCGGTGCGGGCATCCGTCATGCCCGTGCCTGCGGGATCGCTCACTAGCCCGCCGAGATTGAGCGTGCCGAGGTCCACGCGCACGTCGCTCGTGAGGGTCATGCGGCGCACGAGGTTGTCGCCCTTGCCGATGTAGACATCGAGCGTGGCGGTCGGGTTCGTCCCCGCCGTGACGATGCCGAGGCCACCGAGCGGCCCGCCCGCCCCCGCCGCCTGCGACACATTCACGGCGGCGCGTACCTGCGTGGTCATCGTGCCGCCGACGGTCGCGTCGCCCACGGTGCGCGGGTCGGTCGCGGCGTTCAGCAGGGCGAGGGCGTCCAGCGGTGCGGCCTGCGGTGCCGCGACGGGGTTCAGCACCCCCGTCACCAGACCACCGAAGGCGTCGAGTTTCACCCACTGCTCGATCCCGTTCGGGGCGAACGGGGCGGAGAGGAAGAGGTACATGTCGGCCCCGACCTTCGCGGTCTCGGCGGCGGAGACGCGAATCTCGCCCGTCATGACGGAGGTACTCGTGCGCGTGCGGTCGGGCAGCACCTGATCGCCGTCGGCCTCGATGATGTACGTCGGCACCGTCTCGCCGCCGATGCTGACGGTGCGGGTACTGGCGAAGCGGAACGCCTGCGTCGCCGTGGTTGCGATGTACGCGCTGCGAAGCAGGGCCGCGTCCTCCGGGGCGGCGATCACCCCCCGGTTCGCCGCGAGCATCCCGACGAGCAGAGCCAACGCGAGCAGTGCGGCGAACGGGCGCGTCCAGAACCGTGATGTCGTCGTCGTCATGTGGCTATGATCCTTCGTGCTTCGTGCTTCCTGCGAGGGGCGAGATGGACAACTTTTTGCATCATAACACACATTCTTCGCAGGCTTCACATATCGCAAGAACACCGATGCCCCCTCCTCATGCAAGCAGGGGGCATCGGTGTGACTTCTACGCCTTCTCCACGGGCCATTGCAGTTCGGTCACGGCGTCGCCACCCGTGGCTTCGGGCATCGTGAGATAGACCTCACGCGGCGACCCGGCGAAGCGGTAGCCGTTTGCGCCGATCCACGCGGTGAGCGCGGTGTATAGGACGACGAACTGACTGTACGGTTCCCGGAAAACGAGCGACGCCATGGTGCAGCCGAGGAGCGTGCGCACCGCGACGGGCGTGAATGGTCGGTGCAGACCTGCATGTGTGCAGTACACACCCTCCCGTGGCGGGAATGTTAGGGGGTAGTCGTCGCTTGTCGTCGGCAAGACGCGAACGCGAGATACGATTGCATCTTTCCGACGACTGCCGACTGCCGACTGTTCATCCCTTGGCGATACGGCGTTTCGGCGGTTCAATGGGCGCATGGAGACGCAGACGGGCAACCCCGATCTCATCGCGGCGATTCGGTACGCCATTGCAGAGGCAGGCGGACGCATCCCGTTCGCGGCGTTCATGCGGCTCGCCCTGACGCATCCGGCGCACGGCTACTACGCGACGGGGCGCGGGCCGGGGCGAGCGGGGGCGGACTTCCTCACCGCCCCGGAAACCTCGCCGTACTTCGGGCGGTGCCTCGCGGTGCAGGTGGCGGAGTGTTGGCGGCTGTTCGGTTACCCCGCCGGTTTCGCGGTGTGGGAGCCGGGGGCGGGTGCCGGTGTGCTTGCCCGCACGCTGCTCGACGCCCTGCGCCGCGACGACCCCGATGCCTATGCCGCTGTCGCCTACTGGCTCGACGATCTGCCGTCGCCCGCCCGTGACCGCGCCCTTGTCGCCCTCGCGGAACACGAAGCTGGGGGGCGCGTACGGTGGGGTTCTCCGCCGCCGGGTTTCGCGGGGGTGGTGCTGACGAATGAGTTCGCGGACGCCCTGCCGGTGCATCGCATGCGCGTCCGCGACGGCGCGTTGCAGGGGCAATACGTGCGATGGGACGACGATGCGGGCGTGTTCGCGGACGAGTGGGACGCACCTTCAACGCCGACCATCGCGGCGTATCTCGCGGCGGAACAGATCGCGCTCGCGGAGGGGCAGATCGCGGAACTCGGTCTCGTTGCCGGGGAGTGGCTGACGAGCGCGGCGGCGCGTCTCGGTCGCGGGTACATGGTCACGATAGATTACGGCGACACGGCGGCGCGGCTCTACCGGCCCGGTCGCTTTCCCGAAGGGTCGCTGATGTGCTACCGGGGCCACACCGCGAACCGCGAACCGCTCGCGTTCGTGGGCGAGCAGGACATCACGGCGCATGTGGACTTCACCGCCCTCGAACGGGCGGGCGACGCGGCGGGGTTGCGCACCTTCGGCCTGACCACACAGGCGGCGGCCCTGTCGTCGCTCGGACTGGGCGAGATGCTCTACGCGGCGACGCAAACGGCGACGAGCGCACCGGAATACATCTTCCAGCGCAACGCCGTCGTGCGCCTGATCGAACCGGGGGCGATGGGCCGGAACCGCGTCCTCGTGCAGGGCAAGGACGCGCCCGCCACCCCGCCGCGCCTCCTCACCGAACCCCCTGTTTGACCGAAATGAAACCACTAAGATACGAAAAAAAATCGGCAAACGAATCACAAAGACACAAAGAGCACATAAGGAACGCGAAAAAACAGAGCTTTCTGCGTGTCCTACCGTTTCTATCTTTGTGTCCTTTGTGTCTTTGTGGTTCAATATTTCAATTCGTGGCGTCTCGGCGGTTCGATACTTCGGGAGATGGCATGGCGGACAGGAGTTTCACGGCACCGGTGCAGGCACCGTGTCCGAAATGCGGCGGCACGATGGCGGTGGCACACCCGCGCAAGGCGGATCAACTCGACCTCATCCGCGCCGAGACGGCGATGGATCGCGCCACGCCCAACGCCCGCCGCGCCTACAAGAATGTCGAAGGCACCACGGTGTTTGCCCTCGCCTGCACCACCTGCGGCTACATCGAGTGGTACGCCCGCGACCCCCGCGTGTTGCGCTGGCAGCCGCCCCGCTGAATGTGCTACGTGTTATTCATGGGCATAGGCAACGCCACGGGCTGAAGTCTACTCGGCTTCCTCGTTCCGCTTATCGCAAAACCGTAGTCGTTCAGATAGTGTTCCGGGTTAGCGTTGATCGTGTCGTAGTCTATGCCGGGGTTGAGCCAAGAACGAAGCTCCAACGCCGCGCATAATCGCTCGTGGCACTCGTCGCCGTTCCGGTGCGCGATGACTGCGTCTCGAACCGCTGCCACGGCATCTTCCCTGTCGAACGCGGCGCAAAGTGCTGCCGCATCGCCTGTTGCCGGGAGCAGTAGATGCCATTTGGGCCGCGTTTCGGTGTCCGTACCGGGATTGGGCCAGGAGCCGGAGTAGTATGTATCGCGCAATTGCCCGGACATGTACAGGCGGTACAGCAAATAGTCGCTGTCCTCGACGAACATGAAGAGCGTCACGCAATTCAGCGCGTGCGAGACTTCGCGGGCAATGTCTACGTCCGGTTGATCGTCGTACACCACGGTAATGTCACGCTCGGTAGGGGAGGCAAACGCATCCCAACGCTGAGCGGAGAGGTAATCGGCAATCTCCCGCTGCGTTGGCCCCTTTGCGACGATGTGGTCATACCACTTCCCCATATCCGCCCACCCTGCTACGTCAGGAAGCGGCGGAACCACGCCACGGTTTCCGCGCCCATCGGCATCGTGACCTCGTGGCCTATCCCCGGCTCAATAGCGAGGCGCAGGCGGGAGCGGTCGCGCACCTGCGGGGTCAGGGCGTCGTGGAGGGCTTGCGTGGCGGCGGCGGGCAGGCGTGTGTCGTCGGCCCCCGCGAGCAGCAGCAGGGCCACGCCCGCGAAGGCTCCCAGATGGTTGCGGATGTCGCGCTCGGCGAAATCCTTGCGGGTGGCGTCGTCCATGCGCTCGATCACCTGCGGGTCACGCGGGAAGATGCCGCCGCCGATGAGCGAGGCGGCGACGCGGAAGCGCGGCTCTCGCGGCACGGCGTCGTAGAGCGTCAGCGCACCGAGGCTGACGCCCATGATGCCCACGCCATTCACCGCCCCGCCGCTACCGCTACCGCTACTGCCGCGTGTGTCCCGGCGGGCGAGCAGCGCGTCCACGAGTTCCGGGAGTTCCGCCGCCGTTTCGCCGATGCAGCGGATGACCGCCTCGGTTTCGCGCACCTGCAAGAACTGCATCCACGCGGGGTCGAGGCGGTCGCCGTGGAAGCGGGCGTCGGGGCAGGCGACGACGTAGCCTGCCGCCGCGAGGGGCTGCGCGAGGGGGAGCATCGTCTCCTTGCTGCCCGTAAGTCCGTGCAATGCCACAACCACGGGGTATTCGCCTCGCGTCAGCGGCGACACGATCAGGGTCGGCATCTCCCCGATGCGCTCTTTCTCGATGCGTGTTTGCGGCTGCTGCACGGGCGTTGCCTTTCTACGGTGCGTCGGACGATGCGGGTGTCATCAAACCCTCGACGCTTCGCACCACGATTCGTGCCAGTGCCTCGAATAGGCTCTCGCCCTCGGCGGCGGTGGCGGTCGCGGGGTCGCCGAAGTAGCCCTCGGTGCCGCCCGCCTCCGCGAAGGTGCGTGCGCCCGCCCGCAGCCGCGCCGGGAGGTCCACCCACACGGGCGGCAGCGTGCGGTAGTCGTCGCGCACGCGGTCGGGGAAATCTGCGAGCATCAGCGAGGTTTCGTAGCCGCCCGCGTGCCGCGCCCCGCGCCGGAACTCCGCCGAGAGATGCGCCGCGTGTTCCGGTTCGCGCTGGTCGGCGAAGGCGACGCGGAGCCGCCCGCCTGTTGCCGCTTCCGCCGCCGCGATGCCCGCCCGTATCGCCTCCACATGCGCCGGTTCGAGGTGGCTGTTGACCACCACCGCCCGTGTGCAACCGTAGCGGTCGAGGCCCGCGAGCACGTCGCGCACGAGCAGCGCGAAGGTTCCCGGCGCGACGGGCAATGTTCCCGCGAAACTCGTCCCCACATACGACACCCCGTAGGCGAGCGACGGCAGTACGAGCGTGGGCGTCCCCGATGCGTCGAGCATCGCCGCCGCCCGCCGCGCCACCCCCTCGGAGAGGCGCACGTCGGTGTCGAGCGGCAGGTGCGGGCCGTGCGCCTCGGTCGCGCCCACGGGCAACAGGGCCACCGCCCCCGCCGCAAAGGCATCCCGCGCTTCGGGCCATGTCATGTCTGCGAGGAACATCGGGCCTCCTTCGTTGGCGGTCGGCAGTCGTCGGTACAATGCGAGAGTGTCAGGCATTCGCATTTTGCTGCCGACTGCCGACTGCCGCCAAGTATGCGACAATACTGGGCGCGGGGCCATGCCACGCCTAAGATTATGCCGCGTCGCACGAACGGGGGTCATGATATGAGTTTCTTCCGCCGCCTCTTCGGGCGCGAACGCGAGCAGCCGCAGGAGCCGATCTTCGCGCAGCCATCCGAACAGGAGCAGGAGGTCATCTACGAACAGACGGTGGCCCCGACGGTGCGCCGCAATATGTTCGGCGGTCTCGCGGCCCTGTTCAACCGCGAGGCGATTGACGAAGACCTTTACGAGGAGTTGGAAGCGGCCTTGATCGGCGCGGATGTGGGCGTCGAGACCACCGAACTGCTGCTGTCGCAACTGCGTCGCGGCGTCGCGGAGACGGGTATCCGCGACCCGCAGGAGGCGAAAGAACTCCTGAAAGCGGCGATGGTCTACATCCTCGAGGACACCCGACGTGAGCGCACGGTGAAGGTTTTCCAGCGCGGCGTACCGTGGGTCATCATGGTTGTCGGCGTGAACGGGGCGGGCAAGACGACCACCATCGGCAAACTGGCGTACCAGCACCAGCAGGCGCGGCGCAAGGTGATGCTCGCGGCGGGCGACACCTTTCGCGCCGCCGCCATCGAGCAGTTGCAGACGTGGGCCGACCAGCGGCTCGGCGGTATCCCCGTGATTTCTTCGCGGCAAGGGGCCGACCCCGGTTCCGTGGTCTTCGACGCCCTTAAAGCCGCGCACGCCCGCGAGATGGATGTGCTGATCGTAGACACCGCCGGACGACTGGAGAACAAGGAGCCGCTGATGCGCGAACTGGAGAAGGTGCGCGGCATTATGAAGCGCGAGATACCCACCGCCCCGCAGGAGACGCTGCTCGTCATTGATGCAAACACGGGACAGAACGGCTTGCAGCAGGCCCGCGTCTTCACGCAGCGCGTGGACGTGACCGACATCGCCCTCGCCAAACTCGACGGCACGGCGCGGGGCGGCATCGCCTTCTCGGTGGTGAAGAACCTCGGCATCCCGCTCTCGTACGTCGGCACGGGCGAGCAGGCGAAGGACCTGATCGAGTTCGACGCCGTGAAGTTTGTGGACGCCCTGTTCGGCGAGAGCGAGTACGGCACGCGGGGAACCTCAGCCCCCTCCCCCCTCGCCTGAGTACAGGCGAGGGGGTGGAGTTCTTTCGCCAACACGAGGGAGACCCTGTTAATGGTACCCACGCAGGAAACGACGGACGAACTTGCCGCCTACCTCGACACGGTGAAGCGGCGGCGGTCGGTGCGCAAACTGCGCGGCGGGCCGCTCGCGGACGTGACGCTGCGGGGAATTCTTGATGCGGGGCGGTGGTCGCCGTCGTCGTTCAACTCGCAACCCGTGCGCATGGTGCTGCTGCGTGAGCGGCACGCGGCGTTCTGGGATTTCGCGGAGGCGCGGCTGCGCGAGACGTTGCCCGCCGACCGGCTCGAACGCGCCGTCGCTCGCTTCCCCGGCTACCGGGCGGGGCTGTTCACGCTGCTGTTCTCCGAGGACACAACGGTCGCAAACGACCCGCCGAAGGGGAGCAACCCGGAGACGTGGCGCAGTTTCGCGGTGCAAGCATTGGGCATCGCGCAGGCGAATGTCTGGAACGCTATTGCGGCGGCGGGCCTCGCGGCGTCGAATCAGCACGTCAACTACCAGATCGGCGACGAGGCACTGCGCGAATTCCTCGACGTGCCGGGGACATGGGCGAGTTATAGCGTCTTCCCCGTGGGCTACGCCGACGAGACCCCGGCACCGGGCGAGCGGCACCCGCACGAACGCATCGTCTTCTCCGAGCGCGGCCCCGGCGCGGGATAGTCGTCAATCGGCAGGAACACCGTGCGGCGTGTCGCGGTCGGGCGGGGGCTGGTGGGCGAGCAGCAGGAGGCCCGCGAACAACGCCGCCGCGACCGCCGCGAACAGGGCCAGTTTCAGCAGGCGGTCGGCGAGCAGCGCGAACACCCCGAAGGCGACGCAGACCGCGTATGCCAAGAGCGTTACCTGTCGCTGCGAGAGGCCGCGCCGCAGGAGCGCATTATGCAGGTGGCTGTCGTCGGCCTCCATCGGGTTCGTCCGCCGCTTGAGGCGCACGAGGATCGCCCACGCCATGTTCAGCACCGGCACGATCAGCACGAGCAGGGTGGTGGCGATCTTGGCCCCGCCGATGATCGCGCTGACCGCGAGGGCGTAGCCGAGGAACATCGCCCCGCCGTCGCCCATGATGATGCTCGACGGGTGCCAATTGAAGCGCAGGAACGCCAGCACCGCCGCGCCGAGCACGAGCGGCAAGAGCGATATCGTGAACTGTTCGAGGCGTGTCGTGTGGATGAACAGCACGAGGCAGGCGATGCAGACCACGCCGCCCGAAAGCCCGTCTACGCCGTCTATCCAGTTGATCGCGTTCGCCATACCGACGATCCACACGAGCGTGAACGGGATGGCGACGAGCAGCGGCAGGACGATTGAGCCTCCGGTAAGCCATGCCGGTAGCCCGCCGCCGAATGTGGCGAACGGGTTCGGCACGGTGTCAATGATGATACCGTTCGCCCCGTTCGGGAGCGACCACGGGGCGGCGGGGCGGATGGGATCGAACAGCACGGGCAGCACCACAAAGCCCGCCGCCGCGAACTGCCACAAGAGCCGGGGCAGGGCGGGCAACTCCGCGAGGTCGTCCGCGAGCATCACGGCGAAGATCAGCAGACTGCCGACGAGCATGAGCGCGATCTTCGCGGTCTCGTCGGGGCGGCGCAGCACGGGCAGGAAAAATGTCAGCCCCACGCCGAGGCAGAAACCGAGGAAAATGCCCACCCCGCCAAGGCGCGGCACCGCCGCCTTCGCCAGATGCCGCGCCCCGACGCGACCGAGCAGCCCCACGCGCACCGCCAACTCCCGCACCTGCACCACGAAATACGCCGTGGCAAGCACAGTGACGACGAACACGATCCCGGCGATCACGAGCGGGGACATTGCGGCTCCTTTGGAGCCAGTGCTGCGTGCTGCGTGCTGCGTGCTGCGTGAGATATACGGAGACCTGATAGCGGTCGTCGTGTTCCACGCAGCACGCAGCACGCAGCACGCAGCACGGCGTTAATCGGCCACGGCTTCCGCGACGCGCAGGCGGTCGGCAGGGACGCCGAAACCGGCGCACAGATCGCGCACGCGCTCGCGCACGGCGGCGAGCGATGCCTCGTCTTCGGGGGCGCGGAGGGTGGCGGCGATCAGATCGGCGACCTCGTCCATCTCCGCGAGGCCCATGCCACGGGTGGTGATGGCGGGGGTGCCGAGGCGAATGCCGCTCGCCACGGTCGCCTTGCGCGTCTCGCCGGGAACGGTGTTCTTGTTTGTGGTGATCGCCACGGCATCGAGCAGCTTCTCCGCCGCCTTGCCGCTCAGCGAGACGCGGCTCTTGGCGAGGTCAATGAGCATCAGGTGATTGTCGGTGCCGCCGGAGACAATGTGCATCCCGCGATCCTGCAACGCCCCGGCGAGGCGTCGGGCGTTGGCGATCACGTCCTGCGCATAGCCCTTGAAATCGGGCTGCAACGCCTCCCCGAAGGCGACTGCCTTGCCCGCGATGACGTGCATCAGCGGCCCGCCCTGAATGCCGGGGAGCACGGCACTGTTAAGTTTCTTGGCGAGGTCTTCGTTGTTCGTGAGGATGAGGCCACCACGCGGGCCGCGCAGCGTCTTGTGCGTGGTCGTCGTCACCACATCGGCGTAACCGACGGGGGTGGGGTATTCGCCCGCCGCGACCAGCCCCGCGACATGGGCAATGTCCGCCATCAGGAAGGCACCGACGCGGTCCGCGACCTGCCGGAAGCGGGCGAAATCGAGGCGGCGCGAGTAGGCCGAGAAACCGGCGATGATGAGCTTGGGCCGGAACTCCTCCGCCTGCCGTGCGAGGTCGTCGTAGTCAATCAGGTCGGTCTCCGGTTCGAGGTCGTAGTGGCGCACCTCGAACCATCTGCCGCTGATATTGTTCGGCAACCCGTGCGAGAGATGCCCGCCGTTCGCCAGCGACTGCGAGAGGATGCGGTCGCCCGGTTGCAGGAGCGCGAAGAAGGCGGCCAGGTTCGCCTGCGCCCCCGCGTGCGGCTGCACATTCGCGTAGCCGACACCGAACAACCGCTTCGCCCGCTCGATGGCGAGGGTTTCCACCTCGTCCACGTACTCGCAGCCGCCGTAGTACCGCCGACCGGGGTAGCCCTCGGCGTACTTGTTCGTCAGCACGGAGCCGACCGCCGACATCACGGCGGCGGAGGTGTAGTTCTCCGAGGCGATTAATTCGATATTGTCGCGCTGGCGTCGCTGCTCGCCCGCGATGGCGGCGGCGACGGCGGGGTCTTGCAGACTCAGGTCGAACACGGGAACCTCCCTTGCTATGGGGCGAGCCGACGTAGAACCGCCTCACGTCGCCCCCGTAGTATGGTCGCCGCCGGTCGCCGCGTCAAACGGGTGCGGGCGTACGTACCCCGCGTCGGTTACGGGAAAGCGGGTTGCGGCGCGGGCGCGGGCATGGTACGATTCCGGGCGTGCGGGAGTAACTCAGCGGTAGAGTTCCTGCCTTCCAAGCAGGCTGTCGTGGGTTCGAATCCCATCTCCCGCTCCACTTTTCCCCTTCTACAGCAAGGAAAAACCGCAAACGCCCCGAACTGCTTGCGAGCATCCGAGGCGTTTTGGGTACGATTTGGGTACGGGCTGTTCTCAGGCCGTACCCGCGAAGGCGAATGCGGCGGGCGTCTTCACATCCTCACCTTCAACGTCCGCAAGTGCGTGTGCGTAAATCTTCATGGTGATTCCGGGGTTCGCGTGGCCTAGCCGCTTCGATACCTTCGCCACGTTCCACCCGGCATCTAAGAGGTGCGAGGCGTGGGTGTGTCGCAGATCGTGGATGGTGAACGCGGGCAATGTCTCGGCTTTGTCTTCTGTCGCCTTCGCGTTTGCCTTGTGCCGGATAAGGGCGAAGTTGCGTAGCACGTTGTTCGGGTTCAAAGCCCCGCCCGTGGGAGTGCAGAAAACAAGGTCAAGGTCGTTCCACATCGGTGCGAGTAGCCGCCGCTCTAACTGCCGGGTGCGATGTGCTTTGAGGGCCGCGAGACTTTCGGAAAAGAGCATGATCGTACGGCGGGCCGCTACAGTCTTCGGTGTGCTGATATGCGCCGCCCCGTGTAGCACTTCCACGGTCTGCCGTACCGATATTTTACCCTTCTCAAAGTCCACATCCTGCCACCGGAGTCCGAGTGCTTCACCCCGCCGCATTCCGGTTTGCACGAGAACGAGCCACAACGGGCTGTAACCGTCATTCCCCGCAAAGGTGAGGAATCGCCCGATCTGCACAGCGGAAAGCACTGTGGGGGCTTTGGTGCGTACGGTAGGGGCGTCTATGGCGAGCATCGGGTTCACACCGATCATGCGCCGCTTCGTCGCGTGGTCGAAGATTTGTGCGAGCCGCATGTGTACCCGATGCACCGCGTCTTCGCTCTTGCCTTCGGAGCGGAGCAGCGCATAGAACGCATCTACGTTCGTAGGCTGCACACGCTGCACGGATAACATGCCGATCTTGTCCGTGATCGTCTTCACCGTGGCTTCGTAGTGGAGCAGCGTGCGCGGTTTGAGGGCGGGCCGCTTCGTGTCGAGCCACGCGGCGCACAGTTGCGCAATCGTGATCTTGCTTGTCTCGACTTACCGTACCGCGCTCGACTTCGCCCTTCCACTCGCGTTCGGTGCGTTCCGCCTCTTTCTTTGTGGCGAATGTTCCTGTTTTGAATCGCCGCTTGCCTTCGGCGTCGGGCATCATGTCTACCCGTACCTTGTACGTCGTACCGCGAACGCCTACCCGCTTTTCAACTGCCATCGTGTTCCCCTCGCACTATGGGGCGGAGAAGGTTCCCCGCCCGTACCGCTCGTTTATGCCGTCAGATGGTGCGCCGCCCGGATGCGGTCAACGCGGAACGTTTTCGTCTCGTTGCTAAGGCTGTCGTGCGCCCGGATGATGTCGGCCCCCGCCTTCGTGCTCGTGAGGGCGACGGGGTGCAGCACCCGCGCCTTCTCGGTTGTGCCTTCGGTGGCATACAAGACCACCACGGGCTGCTCGTTGTCCACTGCGAAGTGCAGGAGGTCGTACAGTGCTACAATCTCGCTCGTGCTCACGGAAGTCACCTCTTCCTGAGTGCCGCCCCGTTCGTGGTTACAGCCACGGGCGGGGCATTTCGTTGTCAGAACTACTTGCCCTGACACTTACAATTATACAACAATCGTTGCATAATTGTAAGAGGTGGCTACAACGGATGTTGTAGAATCGGCGCATGGAAGTCGGGGGTATTCAGGTGATAACACTAGCGGAAGCGGCCCGCCGCTACGGGATAGATCGCACCACGCTTTTCCGGCAAGCGAAGGCGGGGGTTTTGCGTGCGGAACAATCGGGGCGTTCGTGGCTCGTGACCACGGGCGAAATGGAACGCTACATGCGCGAACACGCGGGAAAACCGGGGCGCAAGCGGCGAGCATCCCACGACGGCGGTAACGCGCCGTGACGCGGTGTGTAGGCGCATTCATGGGCGTTCTGTGGTGGTGTCACGACGGCGAACGTGGCGTGTGAGCGCACCCTGTTGTGCTGCCACTGTGCGACGTTCGGCGGATTGTGCGAGGCGTTCGGCGTCAAGGTTCTGGTATGCCCGTTCACGCATGGTCGTGTTCAGCGCACCCCATGCACGAGGGCCGTGCTGTGCTGTGAAGGTCTCGCGGTAGGAGTTCCACGCACGTTCAGCACGCCGCGTCGCGTGCTGTTCTTCGGCATACAGCGCGGCGGTAAACAGGCGTTCCGCCTCTGCGATCACAGCAGACTAGGCCACATGATGCTCCACACATACTGGCACTTGGACGTGCTTGGACGTGGCAAGGAAGGCCGACTACCCGTCGAGGGCGAACAACGCCGGCTGCGTCGCGTCCGCATCGCGGCG
>JAABUN010004209.1_pt1 | contig 20190 bp, 15 predicted proteins | sample 5559311 | NCBI WGS metagenome assembly JAABUN01 (sample SAMN10711877, study PRJNA513370) | rock metagenome | isolation source: Antarctica rocks | place: Antarctica: Victoria Land, Siegfried Peak sud
GTAGTCGGCAGTCGGCAGTCGGCAGTCGGCAGTACATGCCGCGTCCGATGCTACAAACCGCCCCTCTCGCTCCCCATACCGCCGACTGTCGACTGCCGACCGCCGACTAACTCAATGCCGCCCGCGCCTCATTCAACACCGCCGCCGTGATCTCCGTGTAGCCGCGTTCGCGGGCGTACTTCTCCGTGTTGCGCGTCACCCGCCCGCGCACGAATTTCGGTATCTTCCCCATCAGTGCCTGCGCGTCGTCCGTCCAGACCACGACGCCATCGCTCACCGCCGGTTCCGGTGCCTTCTCGCGCCGGACCTCCGGCACCGCGATATTCATTTGCTCCGCCGCGTTCACGCCCACGCCTGCGCCCACGCTCGCGCCCACACCCGCAAGTGCCGGTTCCCGCACCTCCGAGTGACGCTCCCCCCCGCCACGGGAAGGGGGTTGAGGGGTGGATACAACCGCGTCGAACGCCGGGGCCACCGTTGTCGCGTCCGACCGCCCTTCCTGCTCATACGTGCGCAGGCCGGCGTCCCCGAACATCTCGATCAGGTGCTTCTCCAGCCCCAGTTTCGCGGTGTGGTAGATGCGATCCGCGAGCGTGTTCACGCCGTCGAAGCCGAGGAACGGGTGGTAGCCGAGGGCGTTGTCCTCGATGTGGAAGGGGGCGGAAATCGTGGTCGCGGCGATGTCGTGGCGGCGGGCGGTGTGCCGCTCCATCTGCGTGCCGAGCACGAGGTCGGGTTGCAGCCGGTCTATCGCCTCCGCGACGAGGGGGAATTCCCGCGTCACCAGCGTCTCCTCGGTGTGCGGGGCCACTTCCCTCAGGAAGTGGTCGCCCCAGTCCTCTGAGTATGTCCCCGCGAGCAACACCTGCATCCCGATTTCGGTGGCGCAGAAGCGGGCGACGTGCAGGGCGTGCGTCGCGTCCCCGAAGATTACGACGCGCTTGTTGGCGAAACTCTGCATGTCCGCCGAGCGCACGAAGAACGGCAACTCCGTCGGTTGCGACAGCCCATCGAGCGAGAACGCCGCAAGCGGCGGCATCGTCACCCGTGCCGCCACCCCGAACGCCGCCCCCCGCTCGTTCAGCAGGGCGATCAAGTCGCGCAACCACGCAAGCGTGGCTCGCAACCCGATGGGCGGGCGCGTCAGGGCCGGGACGCCGAATTGCTTTTCGAGGGATTCCGCCGCCCGCGTGCCGAGTTCGAGATACGGCGCGACCGTCACCCACGCGGCGGGCAGGCGGGCGAGGTCATCCAGCCCCGCCCCGTCCGGCGCGACGACGTTCACGCCGACGCCGAGCGCGACCAGCATCCGCCGCAGCGAGATCAGGTCGTCCCGCGAGTGGAAGCCCATCGCACTGGGGCCGAGGATATTCACCGTGGGCGCGGGCGTCGGCGTCTGCGAGACCGCGAACCGCTTCACGAGAAGCGTGAACACCTCGTCCGCCGCCTGATTCTCCTGCACGCGGAAAGGGCTAGGCGTGTACGTCACGACCCGCGTGTCGCCGATCTGTGCCGTGTGCGCCAGCGCGTCGAGGTCTTCCTGCAACAGGCTGGCACTGCACGTCCGCGTGATGAGCGCGAGGTCGGGCGCGTCGTGCAGGATCGCTTCCTCCAACGCCTTCGGCAGGTTCACCTCGCCGTTGCCGAGGGTGAGGCGATCAATCACGCTCGTGCTCATCGGGGGCCAGCCCGGTTGCCGCCCGATCATCGTGTGCATGTTGTTGATGTAGTCGTCGCCCTGCGGGGAGTGCGACACCATATGGACGCGCTTCATCGAGGCCGCGATGCGACCCACCCCCGTGTGGCACGTCCCCTCGTAGTCCCAGTAACTCAGGCGCATATATCCACCTAACCCCCCGGCCCCTTCCCCATAGGGAAGGGCGAGTGTGCCTTACGAACGTCTCAACTTTTCCCAGTACGCCTCGATGCTGTCACACGTCACCCCCTTCCCTGTGGGGAAGGGGGCCGGGGGGTCAGGTTCCCATCATCGGCACCGGAATCAGGTCGCTCAGCTCATCCAACAGCGCGTGACGGCGCAGGGCGCGAGTGTAGAGGCCCGCGAGTTCGCCGGCACCGCCGAAGCCGTGCAACTGCGAGAACGAGAATTCCATGCTCCACTTCGTTGGGATGCCCTCGGATTCCAATGGGTTCGCGGCGTGGAAATTGGCGATCACGAGATCGGGTCGCAGGCGGCGAATGTCTGTGATCTGCCGCCGCATGTTCGGCCTCTCCACGATGGGGATGCCGTCGAGGGCGGCGAGTTCGGGCGCGTGGGCGCGGCGGTTGACGTACGGTGTGCCGACTTCCAGCACCTCCGCCCCCGCCGCGACGAGGAACCGCGCCAGCGGCAGTTCGAGCATCGAGTCGCCCATGATAAACACGCGCTTGCCGCGCAATTCGTCCGTGTGACGGCGAATGTTCCCCCACGCCCGCGCTTCGGCGTCCGCGAGGTTCACGGGCGTTCCCCACGCCGCCGCCACCGCCTCGTAGAAGGCGCGGCTACCATCCGGGCCGATAGGATACGGCGACGTGACGACCGTGGCCCCGCGATCCCGTGCCAGCTTCGCCGCCGTCTTCTGCAAGTACGGTTGCAGCACGCCGACCACGGTTCCCGGCCCGACAGCGGGCAGTTCGCTCAGGCGCGTCGCCGGGGTGAACCCCGGAGCGGGCAACCCCGCCGCCTGCGCCTCGGACGACAACCATTCGGCACTGCCCGCCCCGACGCTCCCGATGAAGACGACATTGCGTTCGCCCTCCGGCAACGGCGGGCAGAAGCGCAGCAGGGCTTGCAGCACCGAGTCTTCCGCCTGCTGCGCCGTGTACTCCAGCCCGTCGGCGTGAACCGGCACGACGGGAATGGGCAACCGGGCGTCCAGCCCCTCCGCCGTGTTCTCGATGTCTATATGGATGATCTCCGGCGTGCAGGAGTTGAGCAGAAAGATGATGCTCGGCTTGTGCTCGCGGTAGATGCCTTCGACCATCGGGAAGATGTCGGGCGTGTTCGAGGCGAGGTCGTCTTCTTCGAGTTGGATAGTGGCGAAGCGCGGGCGGGCGAAGACCATCACGCCGAGGGCCACCTGCAACAGGTGGCTGCATGTGTGCGTGCCGAGGATGAGGAAGAATGAGTCTTCCATCTTCTGATAGAGCCAGCCCACACAGGCGAGGCCACAAAACGTATGGTAGTTCTCGTCCTCACGCAGAATGTCCGTCACGCAACTCCCCTCCCCCCGGTTGGATGGCTCCTCCGCATCGTACCCGCCGCCCCGCACAGAGCATGTAGCGCGTGCCACACCGCCCGTCGCCGTCCTCATCAACGGGCGGAACCCTCATGGCCGTGGTATCGTCCCTACCGAAGGTTCGGTTGCCGAAATACTTCTGCGCGATAGAGGGACTTCGGTTGCCGAAATACTTCTGCGCAATGGAGGGACACAGATATGCGCCAGTACACACGACGAGACGCGCTTCGGCTCGGTGCGGCACTTGCGGCGGGCATCGCCACGGTACGCGGCTGGTTCGGCAATGGTGAAGCCGCGATAGCATCACAGGCCGTGATCGCACCGCCGACCGTGACGATTCAACCCGGTTCGACCGAAATCTACGACGCCGACAACCATATTCGCTTCATGGCACCGCCGACCCTGACGATCCCCGATGCCGTGCAAACGAGCGAGTCGGGCGAGTTCGGCATCACCGCCCTGTCGTTCAGCACCGGGACGTCGCGTTTCCTCACCATCCGCCGCACAACCGCCGCATTTCCCGGCGCGGTGACGGAAGCAGACTGGCTGACGGCGAAGGAAGATCGGTTCGGCGCGGGCAGCGTCAACACCCCCCTGTCCGGACCGGAAGCACGAGCGGTAGGTGACTTTGCGGGCTTCGTCGGCCTCATTGACGCGGAGACGGCGGGCGGCAACCCGTACCGCGAGGCGATCTGGGTGGGCGGGCGCGACACCGACCGGGTCACGCTCTCGCTGATGTCGGCGCAATTGCGCGTGCGCGGCGTGCGGGCCGCGCACGACGGCGGTGCTGCGGACCTCGCGCAAATCCTCGACACGCTCGACCTCGACGCCCGCTAGAACAGGATTATGTGGCGCGGGCTAATGGAGGTTAACAACTGAATCGGGTAGTGCGCGTTCTCGGGGTGGGATGGTGCGCTCAGCCCGTCATCCGGGGATGACGGGCTGAGAGCACCATCCCACCAATATCCGATCTCGTTACGAAGGTTCATCCACCCGTGATTGCTCGACGGGGCAGGAATCACGAGCTGAAGTCCGCGCCACAGGAAATACCATCGCGTTGCCTACGCGCCTATTCAACCCCGCGCCGCAACCGCGAACGCCTCTTCCGCCGCGTCGAGCGTCGCGGCAATCTCGCGTTCGCCGTGTGCATAGGACATGAAGCCCGCCTCGAACTGCGACGGCGCGAGGTAGACGCCGTGTTCGAGCATCGCGTGAAAGTAGCGGCGGAAGGTCGCTACGTCGCTCGTCTTGGCGGTCGCGTAGTCCGTCACCGGGGTGTCGGTGAAGAAGCCGCAGAACATCGTGCCGACGCGGGTACCGAACCACGGCAACCCCGCCGCCGCCGCCCGCTCCGCTAACCCGTCGCAGAGCATCCCGCTCATCGCGTCGAGGTGCGCCCACACCCCCGGCGCGTCGAAGGCGTCGAGCGTGGCGATACCCGCCGCCATCGCCAGCGGGTTGCCGGAGAGCGTCCCCGCCTGATACATCGGGCCGAGCGGGGCGACGAGGGACATCAGATCGCGCCGCCCCCCGTACGCCCCCACGGGCAAGCCGCCGCCGATCACCTTGCCGAGGGCAGTGAGGTCGGGCCGCACGCCGTACAATCCCTGCGCCCCGTGCGGGTCGCACCGCCAGCCGCTCATCACCTCGTCGAAGACGAGCAAAGCCCCGCCGTCGTCGCAGAGCGAGCGCAGCCCTTCGAGATAACCGGGGGCGGGCGGCACGCAACCCATATTCCCCGCCACCGGCTCCACGATGATCGCCGCGATCTGGTCGGGATTCCCCGCGAACAACGCGGCCACGGCGTCGAGGTCGTTATACGGCGCGGTCAGCGTGTCCGAGACCACCCCGGACGGCACGCCGGGGCTATCCGGTAGGCCGAGCGTCGCCACGCCCGAACCGGCCTTCGACAGGAGGAAATCGGCGTGACCGTGGTAGCCGCCCTCGAACTTGATGATCTTGTCGCGGCGTGTGGCGGCGCGGGCGAGGCGCAGCACGCTCATCGTCGCCTCGGTGCCGCTGTTCACGAAGCGCACCATCTCCACAGACGGCATCGCCTTCACCACGCGGCGGGCGAGTTCGGTCTCCAACTCGGTCGGTGCGCCGTAGCTTGTCCCTTTCGCCGCCTGCTCCGTGATCGCCGCGACGACGTGCGGGTGCGCGTGGCCCATCACGAGCGGCCCGTACGAGAGCACGTAGTCAATCATCGCGTTGCCGTCCGCGTCGTGGACATACGCCCCCCCGGCGCGGGCGATGAAGCGCGGCGTGCCGCCCACCCCGCGAAAGGCCCGCACGGGCGAGTTCACGCCCCCCGGTATCAGCTCCTGCGCCTCCGCGAACGCCGCCCGCGAACGCGCATCGGTCGCCGTGCTTGTCGTCACCGTCATCATTCCCTCCCATTGAAGTGACAAAAACGAACCACAAGAACACAAAGCCACGAAGAAAGACCATCGGTTCTCTTTGTGGCTTTGTGCCTTTGTGGTTCGACGTTCCCCGCATCTGCTCTCGTTATCGCGTGCTACCGACCAACTCCCGTCCCGCCGCGCCGTGCGCCGGACACGCTTCGGGCGGGGCGTCGGATACAGCGGCAATGACATTCGCCGCCGGTTGCTCGACGCTCGTCGCCCCTTCGAGGTACGGGCAGGAGAGCAGACCGAACAGGTCACGGGCGACCTCGGCGTACTCCAGACCCTTTGCTCCGCCGCTCGTCGCCTTCAGGCGTACCGTGGGCTGGTGCAGCAGCTTGTTGACGATGGCCCGCGTCAGGGCGTCTATCTGCTTCGCCTCGCGCTCGGTGAGGTCGTGGCTGTGCGCGAAGAAGCGGGCCAGTTCGCGCCCGCGAATCGCCTCGGCGGCGGCGCGAATCTCGCTGATCGTCGGCGACACGGCACGGGCGTGCATCCACTCCCGGAACTGCGCCACCTCGCCCTCGATGATCGCCGCCGCCAGCGGCACCGCCGCCGCCCGCTCGCCGCTCTGCGACGCCGCGTAGGCACTCAAGTCGTCCACGGTAGTCAGCGTCACCCCCGGCACCTCGCGCACATCGGGGGCGATATCACGCGGCAGGGCGATATCCACGAGATGCAACGCCCGCCCGCCCCGCCGCGCCATCACGCGCTCGATGTCGGCCTTCGTGAGGATGGGGGAGGGGGCCGCCGTGGTGCTGATGACCACATCGGCGCACACCAACGCCTCCTCGCGCTCCTCCCACGGCACCGCGATGCCGTTCACGCGCTCCGCGAGCGACGCGGCGTGCGGCAGGCGGCGGTTGGCGATGAGGATGTGCGACGTGGCGTGCCGGTGCAGGTAGTCCGCCGCCCACTGCCCCATCTTCCCGGCACCGATCACGAGCACGCGGCGATCCGCCCCGCCGCCCACCGCGTCGAGCGCGAGGGCCGCCGCCGTGTAACCCACCGAGGCGTGGCGGTTCAGCGTCGTCTCGCTATGGACGCGCTTCCCGGCCCGCGTGGCGTGCTGAAAGAGCGCACCGAGGAGCGGCCCCGATGCACCCGCCGCCCGCGCCGCCTCGTACGCATCGCCCACCTGACCGAGAATCTGACTGTCGCCCAGCACGGGCGAGTCCAGCCCCGCCGCGAGCGCGAAGACGTGCTCAATCGCGGCACCGTCGTGCCAGCAGGTGAGATAGGGCAGGAAGTCGTCGGCGGGTACATCGCGCACCCCCGCGAGGAAGCGCACGAGGGCGCGTTCGCCCGCCTCCGCTTCCCGCGCCACCGCGACCAGTTCGAGGCGGTGGCAGGTGGAGACGATGACCGCCTCCTGCACCTCGGCCTCGTCCCCTGCGGCCTCGGCCCGCAGCACCGCGAGGCCCGCCGCGAGCCTCTCCCCCGCGAAGGCGAGCCGCTCCCGCACCGCGAGCGGCGCACGTCCAACCTGCAACCCGATGGCGACGAAATGCATCGTTTCGCTCCACTCATGTACGTCGGCAGTTCGGTGGTCGGCGGTGGTTTGTGACCCTGTGCATCGTCGCACATCCACCGCCGTTGTTTGGTCGCACCGACTACCAATTGCCCCGACTTAACCGCCGACTTCCCGGTGTACCACCGCCGCCAACGCCCGGATGAATGTGGGCGACGTGTTCAGGCTCTCGATGCGGTTGAATGCGATCCCTTCGTGCTCGGCCTCTTCCCGCGCCCCGACATCAATGTCGTAGAGGATTTCGAGGTGATCCGCCAGGAACTGCACGGGCGACATCAGCACCTCGCGGTGTCCCTCCCGCGCCAGCACGGGCATGATGTCCTTGAAGTCGGGCGAGAGCCACTCGCCCGGTTCGTGACCGGCACTCTGGTAGCAGTACATCCACTGGCCTTCGGGCAGGCCGACGCGCCCCGCGACCTGTTCGGCAGTCGCCATCAATTGCGCGACGTACTGCGGCTCCTGATCGGTGACGCGCCTCGGCATCGAGTGCGCCGAGAACAGCACCGGCACGCGGCTCCGCACGTCTTCCGGGAACTTGGCGATCCCCTCGCGCACGCGCTCCGCCAGTGCCTCCTGAAACAGCGGCTCGTGCCACCACTCGCCCGCCACCGTGACCTTCGGCGCACCGTCGCCCAACGACTGCACGGCGGCGTCCACCGCCCGGTGGTAGCCCCCCATGATGAGCGGCGAGTACTGCGGCGACATGATGATCGCCACGATCTCCGACACGCCCGCCGCCTGCAACTCGCGCAGCCCGTCGGGGATGGTCGGCTCCGAGAAGCGCATCCCGAACGCTACCTTGTAGCGCGGTGCGTTCGCGTCGTCGGCGCGTGCCGCGTTCAGTTCGCTCTCCAACGCCGCTGCCTGCCCCTTCGTGCGCTGGATAAGCGGCGAACCGCCGATCAGGTCGTAGCGGCGGGTGAATTCTTCCTCAAGCTCGTGCTGCTCGTCCGGGTCCATGTCGCGCCCGCCGCGCACATTGCGCAGGTATTGCGGCACGTCGCGCAGGTTTTCCGGGCTACCATAGGTCATCAGGATCACGCCCACGGTCTTCGTCGCGGTGCGGTTTCCGGTGGTCGGTTCGGTGGTCGTCGCGCTCATTTCGCACGCTCCGTCTGCTGATGGACGTATTCCACGAGTTGGCGCAACTTGCCGGGATCGGTGTCCGGCTGCACGCCGTGTCCGAGGTTGAAGATATGACCGGGGCGGTTCGCCGCTTGCGCGATCACGATGTCGGCCCCTTGCCGGATGCGCTCCCACGAGGAGTGCATCATCGTGCCGTCGAGGTTGCCCTGAATGCCCCGGTCGTGGCCGATGCGCTCCCACGCCTCGTCGAGGTTGACGCGCCAGTCCACCGAGAGCAGGTCGCCGCCCGCGTCGCGCCGCAGTTCCAACAGGCTCGCATCTCCCGTGCCGAAGTGGATCGTCTTCGTGCCGGTCTCGCGGATGGCGTCGAAGATGCGCGTCGTCTGCGGCTGCACCGACCGCGTGTAATCCTGCGGGTTGAGCGCACCGACCCACGAGTCGAACAGTTGCACCGCCTGCGCCCCCGCCTCGATCTGCGCCTTGAGGTAGACGATCACCACATCCGCGAGGATGTCCATGAGGGCCGCCCATGTCTCCGGCTCGTCGAACATCATCGTCTTCGCCTTCTCGAAGGTGCGGCTCGGCCCGCCCTCGATCAGGTACGACGCGAGCGTGAACGGCGCACCGGAGAAGCCGATCACGGCCTGCTTGCCGCTCAATTCGCGCCGCACGAGGCGGATCGCGTCGAGCACGGGTTGCACATCGGTTGGGTCAATGACGCGCAGTTTCTGCACATCCGCGAGCGACCGGATCGGGTTGTGGATCACCGGCCCGCCGGGGAGGATTTCGAGGTCAATGCCCATCCCCTGCAACGGGATCATGATGTCCGCAAACATCACCGCCGCGTCCACGCCGAGTTGATCCACCGGCATCACCGTCACCTGCGCCGAGAGTTCCGGCGTCTTGGCAAGCGTGAGGATGTCGTACTTCTCGCGCAACGCCCGGTAGTCCGCCAGACACCGCCCCGCCTGCCGCATGAACCACACGGGGGTATGGTCGGGCTGCTGCATGTGCGCCGCCGCCATGAAACGGGCCTCGCCCGTTCCCGGCGTGTACGCTATTTCCGGCCCTGCCCCCGTCTCCACCGCCTGTGCCATTCCTCTCCCCACCTTCCTACTTACTCAAATGCGGTTGAATCGCCAAGACGCCAAGAATTGCAGAGAATAAAACGTTTTCATTGTTTCGTCTGTCCATGTTTCCTTCTGTTTCCTCTTGGCGTCTTGGCGGTTCAACTTTTCACTGCACCGAGGCGAGGGCGCGGAGGGAAGCACCGTACTCCTCCACGAGCCACCGCGCCGCCTCGACCGCCGCGTAGGTGATGAGGTTGTCCGCCCCGGCGCGGGCGATGCCCACGAGGGCTTCGGTCATCGCCCGCCGCTCGTCTATCAGCCCCAACCGCGCCCCGTGCTTGATGAGGGAATACTCGCCGCTCACCTGATAGGCGGCAATGGGCAAGTCGAACGCCTGCCGCGCCGCCGCAAGTACATCGAGGTACGGCATCGCCGGCTTCACCATCAGCATGTCGGCACCTTCCGCCACATCCGCCGCCATCTCGCGCAACGCCTCGCGCCCGTTCGGCGGGTCCATCTGGTGGCTGCGGCGGTCGCCGTGCGAGGGCGTGCTGTGCGCCGCCTCGCGGAACGGCCCGTAGAAGGCACTGGCGTACTTGGCACTGTAGGCCATGATCGGCGTCTCGGTGAAGCCGGAGCCGTCGAGCGCGGCGCGGATCGCGGCGATGCGCCCGTCCATCATGTCTGACGGGGCGACGATATCCGCCCCCGCTGCCGCGTGCGACAGGGCCGTCTCCGCGAGAATAGGCAGCGTAGTGTCGTTGTCTATGCGCCCGTTTGCGGTCAGGAGGCCGCAATGCCCGTGGTCGGTGTACTCGCACAGGCAGACATCGGTGATGACGACGACCTCCGGGAACCGCTCCTTGATGACGCGCACGGCCCCCTGCACGATGCCGTCCTCGGCATACGCCTGCGTCGCGGTCGCGTCTTTGGTGGGCGGGATGCCGAACAGCAGCACGCTCGTGACGCCCACGCCCACGGCTTCCTCGACCGCGTACGGCAGCGCGTCGAGCGAGTAGCGGAAGACATTCGGCATCGAGCCGATCTCGTCGCGCACGCCGACACCGTGCGTCACGAACAGTGGCAGGATGAACTGCGCCGGGTGCAGCCGCGTTTCCGCGACGAGGCGGCGCATGTTCGGCGTTTGGCGCAGGCGGCGGAACCGCTGAAAGGGCGGCACCATGAGCAGTTCGTCGTTCATGCGCGTACTCCCGCACGGTAGCGTTCGAGGGCGGCAATCAAACCCTCGTTCGTGTGTTCCTCCGCGACCACCGCAGGAGTCAGGCCCAGTTTCATCACCGCGTCCGCCGTGGCGGGGCCTATACATGCGAGCGGGATCGTCCGCAGCGTCTCGATCTCGCCGTCGAGCATCGCCAGCAATCCCTTCACCGTGCTTGGGCTGGTGGCGAGCGCGATCTTGTCCGTGCCACCGATCAGCCAGCGGCGCGTTTTCGTCCCGCCCTCGCGGTTCACTATCGTTTCGTATGCGGGTACGACATCAACCGTCGCCCCCGCCGCACGCAACCCCTCCGCGATCACATCCCGCGATTCCAGTGCTTGCGGCAGCAGCACCGCGTCGCCCGTACCGACGCCCTCGGCGAGCAGTGCCGCAAGCAGCGACTCCGCCACCGCTTCGGGCGGTACGAGATCGGGGACGACGCGCCACGCCCGCAACGCCTGCTCCGTGGCTGGCCCGATGGCGGCGACCTTGCCGCCCCCGCGCAAGCCGCGATAGTGCGGGATGCCGAGCACATCGAGGCGTCGCTTGACCTGCAACACCGCGTTGGCACTCGTGAACACCGTCCAGCGATAGCGATCCGCCCGCCGCAGCGCGTTGTCGAGGGCCGCGAACGACGGCGGGTCCACGATGCGGATCGTCGGCACATGCCACGCCGCCGCCCCGCGCCGCGTGAGGGCGGTAATCAACTCCTCCGCCTGCCCCTCCGGGCGCATCACCAGCACACTCAACCCCGCCAGCGTCGGCCCGTTGCTCATACCCGTACCTCCGCGTTCGTCCGCATCCCCGCCAGCATCCGGGCAAGATGCACCCCGGCAGGGAGCGACTCGCCCCCCGGCGCGACCTCTTCGAGCCAGCGGGCATTCGCCCCGTCCTCATCAGCCATCATGCCCCAGAGGTGCAGCCGCTCGCCGCGTTGCTGCGCGTGCAGCGCGAAGGGGGAGCGGCACCCGGCACCAATCGCCGAGAGGCCCGCACGCTCCGCCGTCACCGTGGTTCGCGCCTCCGCGTCGTCTATCCGCGCCAAGAGCGCGATGGTGTCCGCATCGTCGCTGCGGCACTCCACCGCGATGGCCCCCTGCGCCGGGGCCGGGACGAATGTGGCGACGGGGAGATATTCGGTGGCGCGGTCGGCCCACCCCATCCGCTCGAGGCCCGCCGCCGCGACGATAATGCCGTCGTACTGCGCGGTGTCGCTCTTGCGCAACCGCGTGTCGAGGTTGCCGCGCAACTCGATGACCCGCACGCCGGGGTTCGTCGCCAACGCCTGCACCGCCCGACGGCGGCTACTCGTCCCCACCGTGGCCCCGGCGGGCAACTCCGCGAGCGGCACCCCGTGGCGAGACACGAACACGTCGCGGGGGTCCACGCGCTCCGGGTACGCCGCGATGGTCAGCCCTTCCGGCGTCGCGGGCGGCACGTCCTTGGCACTATGCACTGCAAGGTGCGCCCGCCCGTCCTGCACCGCCTCCTGCACACCAACGACGAAAACGCCCTGCCCGCCAAGTACGGCGAGGGGTGTGGTCTTGTCGCGGTCGCCTTCGGGGTGGATGATATACGGCTGATAGAGGCAGTCGGGGGCAATGCGGCGCAGGGCGGCGATGACGCGCTCGGTCTGCGCGAGGGCAAGCAGGCTACCACGGGTCGCCACACGAATCGTCCCTGAAACGCTCACGCCTTGCCCGCCTTCCCGTTTACCCCCGCCAAACGCCGTTGTCTCGCGGTGTTCACATGGTACCGCCGCCCCCGCCATGCTTCAAGGACTCGCGCCAAATCCATACATGAAGCGCGAGGGTTTGCATAGATTTTCGGTGCGGGAACTCACCCCCGGCGTCCTCCCTGATGAGTCTTACGAACCAGATCGGGTAGTGCGTGTTTTCCTGATGGGACGGTGCTCTCAGCCCCTATCCCCGGACAACGGGCTGAAGGCTGTCCCACCACTGCCCGATTCCGTTGCGAATCTTCATCAGGGAGGGGTGATGGGAGGGGGCCGGGGGGTGGGGTTCCCCGCTCTTACCCGCCCGCCGCCACATCCGCGCTCATGCCGTTGCCGCCGACGCCCTCCAGGCGGTCTTCGAGGTCGCTGTAAATCTCCTGCAGGGCGGCGAGCGTCGCCTCGTCGGTCTGCCAGAAGCCCCGGTTGTTCGCCTCCAACAGGCGGCGCGTCATGGAGGCCGTGGCGTGCGGATTCGCGGCGGCGAGGCGGTCGCGCATCGCCTCATCCAATAGGAAGGTCTCCGCGACGCCCGTGTACACCCAACCCTCGACGGCATCCGCCGTGGCACTCCACCCGAAGGTGTTGCCCACCCGCGTCTCGATCTCGCTCACGCCCTCGTAGCCGTGGGCGAGCATCGCCTCGTACCACTTCGGGTTGAGCATCTTCGCCCGCGTCTCCAGCCGCACCGTCTGTTCGAGCGACGAGAGCCGCCCCGTCTGGCTGATCGCGTCCGCCAAAACCACCGGGGGCCGCGTGCCGCGTGCGAGTTCCACCGACTTCGTCACGCCGCCGAGGTTCTCGTAGTAGTGGTCAATGTCAGTGATGCCGACCTCGAACGAGTCCACATTCTGGAAGGCGAGATCAACCGTCCCCATGATGTGTTCCATCTGCGCCCGCCCGTCGGCCCACTTGCCGACGCCCGCGTACGCGAAGCTCTTGCGGGCGAGGAACGCCTCCGAGAGTTGCGCCTCGTCCTCCCATGTGCTGCTCTCCACGAGGTGATTGACATTCGCGCCGTAGCTGCCGGGGCTGTTCGAGAAGACGCGGGTGGCGGCGGTTTCCGCGTCCACGCCCTTCGCCGCCATCTCCTCATGCACATGCTTGCGCACGAAATTCAGGTGATCCGGCTCGTCGGCCTCGGCGGCGAGGCGTACCGCCTTATCCATCAGGCCCATCTGATGGTAGAGCAAGTCGCGGAAGATGCCGCTCACGGTGACGCACACGTCCACGCGGGGCCGCTTCAGTTCGTCGAGCGGGATGAGCGCGACATCCGCCACCTTGCCCAGTTCGTCGAGCACGACCCTCGTACCGACGAGTGCCAGCACCTGTGCCACACCCTCGCCTTCGCTCTTGAGGTTGTCCGTTCCCCAGAGCACCATCGCCACCGTTTCCGGCATCTTGCCCTCGGCGGCGGTCTGGCGTTCGAGCAGTTCGGTCATCAGCCGCGCCCCGATATCCTGAGCCACGGGCGACGGCACGCGGTACGGGTCGAGGCCGTGGATATTGCGGCCCGTGGGGACGATGGCATGGTTGCGCACCACGTCGTTCCCCGGCGACGGCGGCGTGTATCGCCCCGCCAGAGCACCCATCAGGCCCGCGAGTTCGCGCTCCTCGTTGATGCGCCCCGTGAGATCGGCGAGATAGGCCCAGAGCGGGGCGCACGTCCCCGGCTTCATCCCCGCCTGCGCGTGCAGAACCGCGTCGGCGGCATCGGGCGCGAACGAGACTGCCCCGCCGATACCCGGCACCACGAAGGCGGCGAGGGTCTCCCGGCAGACGCGATCCATCTGTTCCCATCGCGCTTGCGCCCCGTGGTCGGACTTCAAGCGGTCGCGCAATCCCTCGTAGTCGTAGCCGAGGCTCGCGGCGACGAGGCGCGGTAGCGTGGGCAATTTCGCGTCGGGCTGCGCGAAGGCGGCGACGAGGGCGAGCATGTCCACGAGTTGCGCGGGGGCGGGCGGCTCGCCAAGCACATGGAGGCCGAGCGGGATCATCCGCTGCTCGATCAGCAGCAACTCGTGCGCGAGGGCGGCGACGTACGCCTCGTCGGTCTGCGGGTTCGATTCGAGCGTGATCTCCAGCTTGTCCGCCTGCACCCGGATGTCCGCGAGCAGTTCCTCCGAAGGGCGGGCGCGGTAGCTGTCGAGGGCGTCCTTGAGGAGCCGCAAGCCCTTGTACAAGCCCGCCTGCTGCAACGGCGGCACCATGTAGCTGACCAGTGTGGCGAGGCCGCGCCGCTTGGCGATCACCGCTTCCGAGGGGTTGTTGACGCTGTAGTAGTAGAAATTAGGCAGGCTACCGAGCAGGCGCACGGGCCAGCAGTCCGCCGACAGCCCGACCTGCTTCCCCGGCATGAACTCCAACGCCCCGTGCGTGCCGAAATGCACGACCGCGTGCGCCCCGAAGACCTGATCGAGCCACGTATAGAAGGCGGCGAAGCCGTGGTGCGGGGCGGCGTCCTTCGCCATGAGCAGGCGCATCGGGTCGCGCTCGTAGCCGAAGCTCGGCTGCAACCCGACGAAGACATTGCCCAACTGCGCACCGAGGATATGGAACGCCTTGCCGTCGTTCAGCAACTCGCCGGGGGCCGTTCCCCACAAGGGTTCGATCTGGCGGTAGGCGGGGAACAGGCGGCGGTAGTCGGTGACGGCGAAGCGCGTGTGGACATTGCCGTCGGTGCCGTGGCGCAGGGCGTTGCCCTCCACGAGCATCCGCCGCAGGGCGTCCGGCGTGGGCGGCACCTCGACGCCGTAGCCCTCCGCCCGCATCTGCGACAAGAGGCGGTGCAGGCTGGCGAACACGTCGAGATACGCGGCGGTGCCGATGTTGCCGAGGTTCGGCGGGAAGTTGAACAGCACCACCGCGACGCGCTTATCGGCGTTCGCCGCCCGTCGCAACGCCACGCGCTTGGCGACGCGCCCCGCGATCACCGCGATCTGCGCGGGCAGCGGCACGAAACTCTCGCCCCCCGCCACTGGCCCGCCGTAGACAATCGGCTCGGCACTGCCGTCGAGTTCCGGCACCGCGACATTCATGGCGAGCTGGATCGGGCTGAGGCCCGTGTCGTCGCGCTCCCATTCCTCGACGCGCTGGAACGCGAGCGGGATCAGGTCGAGATACGCCGTGTCGGTCGCTTCCAATGCGGCGCGGGCCTCCTCCGGGCGGCTCTCCGCCATGCCACCCACGAGCGAGAAGCCCGCCGCGTTCAGCACCGCATCCACCGTGGTCTTGCCGTCCTCGCGGAAGAAGGTCTCCATCGCGGGGCGGAAGTCGAGGCCGGAGCCGTACGCGCACCGCGCCTCGATGCCCCGCGCTTCGAGGGCGCGAATCGTCGCGTCGAGGTGCGCCGTGTTCTCGGTGACGACCACGGTGCGCAGGCTCAGGAGGCCCGCCGCGCCGTTCGGGAAGGTCTGCTTGCCGCGCTTGCGCCACGCCCGGTACGCCGCGAGATCGGCGAAAGGCGCGGGGGCGTCGGGGTGGTAGATCGCCGCCGTGGGCAGTTGCAGGGCGGGCAACTGCGGCAACTTCGCCTTGCACGACGGCACGTAACGTCCGATGAGCAGGCACAAGAGCCGCAACAGGTTCTCCGGCGAGCCGTTCAGCCAGTAGTCGTGCGCGGCGATGTAGGTGTGCAAATCCCGCGCCTTGCCGGGGATATGCGCCAGCACCTTGCTCACGTTGCGCAGCATCGCCAGTTGCCGCTGGCTCTCGCCGCCATGCCCGCTCCCGCGCTTGGGGCGGAATTTCTTCGCCCACGCGCCGAGGCCGCCCTTTTCTTCGGATTCTTCGCGCTTCTTGAACTGCAACTTGCCGAGCTTCGTGGTGTAGATCAGGTTCGGGTTGCTCGTGATGATGCACACCGGGCAGGCGGCGACAGCCAGCACACTTTCCAGCGGGCGCACGAGGTCTTCCCCGAACAGCATCGAGCCGAAGACGAAATCCGCCCCGCGTACATCCGCAGCGAGGGCCGCGAGGTCGTCCGCCGACCGCAGTTGCGTTGCATTATAGAGCGACACATCGAGCGTCACGCCGTGCCGCTCCCGCAGCATTGCCGTTGCCCGCCGGAGGGCCGCCCCGTGGTTGCCGTCCATTGTCAGGAAAACGAAGCGCATGTTGCCCTCCCCGTAGTCGGCGGTTGGCGGTCGGTAGTCGGCGGAAAACGCCGCTCCTCCGCCTCGACGGTTGCCCACCCGATGCACCCGACCCTGCTCGGTTCGCGTCTCGCGTCGCCTAATCCCCGACCGCCGCTGCCGCCTGCCGACCGCCGACCGCTCCGGGGTAGTTCGGGAACCCGGCAAGGCCGCGCCAACGGTTCGCGTCGGTGGTCTTCACGGGTTTGCGCAGGTAGGCACCGACGAAGTGCCGCCCGATGGCGAGGCGATGTTGCAGCTTCTTCAGCGCGACCACCGGCCCGCCCCCGGCGATCTCGCCCATCTCCTCGTTGTGACGGACACAGGCGTCGAAGTGCGCCCAGAACTTGGGGTCGTCCACGGGCAAGGTGCGCGGGAAGACCTGCGTGGCGATCTCGTTCGTGAGGCGGATGACCTTGTGGTCGTAGTCGCGCCAGTCGAGGCCGAGGTTCTTGTAGAACTGCTCGCGGCGGGCGTCGTTCATGTACATCGTCAGGGAGACTGCGAGGAGGAAGAAGCGAATCCAGTAGACATTCGCGCCGCGCAGCAATTGCGGCTGGCTGCGCATCATCAGCGCGAAGAACTCGCCGTGGCGGTACTCGTCGTTGCACCACTCCTCGAACCAGTCGAAGATCGGGTGAATCATCCCCTCGCGGTGCTGTGCGAGGTGGCGGTAGATGAGGATGTACCGCGCATAGCCGATCTTCTCCGAGAGGTACGTCGCGTAGAAGATGAACTTCGGCTTGAAATGCGTGTACTTCTTGCGCGAACGCAGCACATTCAGGTCGAGCCGCACATCGAGGTCGGCCATCGTCTTGTTGAGGAAGCCGGCGTGTCGCCCCTCGTCGCGGCTCATGTAGCGGAAGATCGCCGCCAGCGTCGGGTTCTGCAACTTCTTGTACATCTCGGTGTACAGGAGGCAGCCGGAGAACTCCGCCGTGCAACTGCGCTCTAAGAACTCGATGAACAGATCGCGGTCGGGCATGTCCGCGAAGGCGGCATGGAACGCCTCGGTGCGCACGAAGTGCGTCTTGTTGTAGTCGCGGGCGAACTCGTCCCGAATCCACTCGAACTCGCGCTGCTCCGGCGAGATGTCCATCTCGTCAATCGCGTCGAAATCGGTGGTGTAGAAGCGCGGGTTCAGTGCCGCCTCTTTGAGCGCGTGGCGCGTCGTCAACGACAGGTCTGCGGATTCCATGCGTCCCCCTTTTGGGGGAGGTGCCGGGTGCCGCGTGCTGCGTGCTGCGTGAAATCGAATGCGTCACAACGGAGGCATTTGCATTTCACGCAGCACCCAGCACCCGGCACGCAGCACCCCCTACGGGTGGTCAACGATCTCCTTGACTTCCATCAGGCTACTGCGCTCGATCACCTGCCGACGCAGCCAGCTCGCCTTGTGCAGGCGCACATCGCTCGTGTACGTCTCCTCACCGTCGGTGTACATCTGCCCCGGCAGTTGCAGGATTTCCAGCGTGTCGCCAGCCTTCGGCTCCATATCGGGCGGCAACTCCACATGCAGGTGCAGGTGCGCGTGTTCGCTCTGCCATTGCACCGGCACGGTGGCCTCGCGCACGTATTCGTGCGTGTACCAGCGCGAGAGGGCGGCGGCGGCGGTCGCGCCGAGGGCGGCAAGCAGCAATTTATTCACGATCAGGCTCCTTCGGGTACGCCTCCACGAGCGTGACGTGGTAAAAACCGTCGTCCACGCGGGCATGGCGGCGCACGACGAACCCAGCGGCGGTGAGCGTCTGCCGCACGTCGGCTTCGGGGATCATGCGAATCTCGGTGCGGCGCGACGGCTGCGGGAACCGCCCGCCGATCCAGTGCAGTGCCGCAAGTACCTTCGTGTGCGGCGCGTAGGTGAACAGGAGCGGCCCCCGCGCCCGCGCCGCGAGCGCGGTCAGCATCGCCCCGAACTGCGGCTGCGGGTAATGCACGAGGACATCGAAGCAGGCCACCGCGTCGTACCGCCCGGTGACACCGGCGAGATCGCCCGTGTGGGGCGTGACGCGGTCGCGCACGCCTGCCGCCTGCGCCGCCTGCGCCGCCGCCGCGACCATGCGCGGGGCAATGTCGCTGGCGGTCACGGCGTAGCCGCGTTCCGCGAGGCGCACGCTGAACAGCCCTGTGCCGCACCCCGCATCGAGGGCGGTCGCCCCCGGCGGCACGACCGGCACTGTCTCCGCGAGCCACGCGGCGGCGGTGTCGAGCATCTGCCTGTGGCCCGACCGGATGGTGCGGCGCACGCGGGAACGGAGCGTCCCCTCACCATAGATCGCCGCCCACCGCTCGAAGCCCGCGCCGTCGAAGTAGGCCCGCAACGCTGCTTTGTCTGTTGCCGTCTCGGTCACGTCCCCACGCTCCCCGCTACTTGCTCCCCGATGCCCCGATGATACGGGGCGCGATGAACAAACGGTGTAGCGTGCAATACAAGTGGTACGCGGCGAGCGGCGAGCGGCGAGCGGCGAGGAAACACGACACCCGCCATTTCTCAATGACGGGTGTCACATTCCGATTTCGCTCGCCGCTCGCCGCTACCCGCTCGCTGCTTCCCCCACAAGGCAGGCCCGCAGTTGCGCCCGGAGGGCGTCGGCGTCGAGGCGCGTGCCGATGAAGACGAGGCGGCTCTCGCGGGGTTCTCCCGGTGTCCACTCGCCGTGGGCCTCCACCGTGACCCGCGCCCCGACCTGATGGAAGATGCACCGCTGATCGTATTCCGCGAGATCGAGCACGCCCTTGCCGCGCAGCACATTCTCCGGCATCGTGTTCCAGAACGCTTCCAGCTTCGCCGTGCTGAACGGTTCCCGCGTCACGAACGACACGGTGCCGATTCCTTCCGCGTCGAGGTGTCCGTGGTCGTGGTCGTGGTCGTGGTCGTGGGCCTGCTCGTCGTCGAGCCAGCTCTCCGCGCCCTCGGTGAAGCGGGCATCCAACTGAAACGCGCCCACATCGAGCAGGAGGCGCAAGTCCACCGGACGCCCTTTGGCACTGTGCAGGATGGGGGCGTAGGGGTTCAATCCGCGTATCGCGCCCTCGGCGGCGGCGACGGTCCGCGCATCCACGAGGTCGGTCTTCGAGAGCACCACGATGTTCGCGTACTCCAACTGCTCCGCCACCATCTGCGAGGCCCGCATCTGGAGGAACACCTGTTCCGCGTCCACCACGGTGACGATACCGTCCAGTCGCACGAGCTGCCGCAGGTATGGCAGGAACATCGTCTGGGCCACGGGCAGCGGGTCGGCGATGCCGCTCGTCTCGATGATGAGGTACTCCGGCGGCTCCGGGCGTTCGAGGATGCGCTGCATCCCGACGAGCAGATCGCCGCGAATCGTGCAGCAGATGCACCCGGCGGTCAGTTCCACGATGTCGTCCGCGTCGGTCTGCTCGATCAACCCGCCGTCAATGCCGATCTCGCCGATCTCGTTGACGATGATGGCGATGCGCAACCCCGTGTTCGCATCGAGGATGCGGTTCAGGAGCGTCGTCTTGCCGCTGCCGAGAAAACCCGTGAGAATAGTCGCCGGGATGCGCCGGTCGTCCACGCCGAGGCTACCCGTCGCCGTCGCCGTCGCCGGTACGCTATCTGTCATCTCTCGCCCCTCTCGTCCGGGTTCGGTAGCGCGTCGCGCCGATGCCATCTCGTCTATTGATACCACATCCCGACAGGAACGCCCACCTACACATCGTCGCTGGTGCGTAGGGGGGCCGAAATGCACCATCTCCGGCCCCTCCCTAGAGCGGGGATTCAATGGGATTGTGGCATGCACCGGCGTCCGGT
>JAABUN010004210.1_pt1 | contig 20188 bp, 11 predicted proteins | sample 5559311 | NCBI WGS metagenome assembly JAABUN01 (sample SAMN10711877, study PRJNA513370) | rock metagenome | isolation source: Antarctica rocks | place: Antarctica: Victoria Land, Siegfried Peak sud
ATCGCATCTATCATCTTAATTCTAAGGGTACCATATTCGTTGATACTACCGGCCCTATAAATATTAGCGAAGGAGGGGCTTATGTACAATTGCAGAAAAAATTATTGAACGAAGTGCTTACACTCACAGGTTCTTTACGATACGATAAACACGAAAACTTTAAAGGCAGGGTAACGCCAAGAGCTACCGCATTAATAAAAGTAGCGCCTAATAATAATATCCGTTTATCTTTTCAAACAGCTTATCGCTTTCCAACCGCCCAGGATCAATATATAAACTTAGCTGCCGGTGGCGGTACCAGGCTTATTGGAGGCTTGCCACAATTTAATACCTACTTTGGCTTTAATACAAACCCTTCCTATACATCAGAAAGTATTGTGGCTTACAGGAACTCTTTAGCAGGTACACCAAATCCTGCTCTGCTTCAAAAAGCGCAGTTTGAAACTGTAAAGCCCGAAACTATGAATTCGTATGAAATTGGTTACAGAGGACTGGTAACAAGTAAACTATTAATTGATGTATATGGTTATTATAGTCAGTACAAAGATTTTATAGGCAGAGTTGCCGTGGGAAGAGGCACAAGTGGTGATCCTGCCAGGGCGCCTGTTGATTTTGCGAGCCCGTTTACAACTAATAATTATTCATTCGTATTAAATACCAGTAACAATGTTAATTCAATAGGCTGGGGAGCAAGCGTACAATACGAACTTGGAAAAGGATATATGTCTAATGTAAATGTTTCGAGCGATCAGTTGCAAAATGTGCCTGCAAATTACTTTACCCAGTTTAATACCCCAAAGTACAGGTATAATATAGGTTTTAGTAATAATAACGTAGGTAAAAACATTGGCTTTAATGTAACGTGGAGGTGGCAGGATAAAGTAAATTGGGAAGGTACTTTTGCAGCCGGCGAAATTCCTGCTTTTGGAACTTTGGATGCACAGTTAAGCTATAAGTTTCCTTCGATAAAAACTTCAATTAAACTGGGTGGCTCTAATATTCTTAATAAATATTATCAGAGTGCTTTTGGAAACCCAAGAATAGGTGCAATCTATTATATAAGCTTAGGCTATAATCTCTTTTAAAAACTATAAATCCGTACAAAAGTCTGCCAATAAACAATATTAGTTTTAAGGCATTTGCTTAAAGGACTTCCGGCTCTATAAAGGTTAGAATAATAAGCGTTTATGGAACCAACCATTGGACTTTAAAAGTTCATGATTCAGGCTGGTTGTAGTATGTTGTTTTTCCGGTTCTTTCCACTACGGGAAAAAGATCACGAACTGCAACTCAACATAGAACAGCCGGCTTTTTGCGCTGCCCATGATGGTCTCTTAACAAAGAATTCATCATACTTATTTGAATAAGGTTCTTTCATTGCTTCCTGTAGTTTTACAAACAGGTTGTCATTACCATCCTGCAAATCTTCTATGGCCTGGTGAAGCAAATAATTTCGTAAAATAAAGCGGGGATTGTTTTCTTTCATTCGTTTAATAGATTCTTCGCGGCAACACGTATTTGATTTAAGACGTTCTAAATAAGCTTTAATTGAAGCGTTAAGCGTTTGCCTCTCAGCTTCTCCCGGCTCTTTATAAAAGCTTTCTTCAAAATGCTTTACAACATCCTGTTCATTATTCAGTTGTGAAGGAAGATCAATAAGCAGTTGATAGAAGATGGTCATATCAGGCTTTATTGTTCTAAGCATTTTCTCAAACTGATCAACAAGCTTCATATCCTTTTTACTTACTTCATCAAGCCCAAGTTTGTTTGCCATCATTACATTGTATTTGCTCCAATAGAAGTCATCATAAAGCTCTAATGTTGCCATTAGTTTATCGTTATCATTTATTAACGGAGCAATGGCGCCGGCAAGACAGGCAAGGTTCCATTTAGCAACCGGCGCCTGTCTTCCAAACGCATATCTTCTGCCTGGAAGATCAGTAGTATTGGGCGTAAAGTTGGGGTCGTAATCATCAACAAACGAATAAGGGCCATAATCAATCGTAAGACCAAGGATGGACATATTATCCGTATTCATTACCCCATGAACGAAGCCAACTCTTAACCACTCCACCATTAACCCGGCTGTCCGCTCAACAATCTCTTTATACCAGGTAATTATTTTATCCTCATCTTTAATATGGGGGTAGAAACGATCAATCGTCCAATCAACAAGCTTTCTTAAATTTCCGGTCTCGCCCCTTGCAGCGGGCATTTCAAAATTGCCAAAACGTAAGAAGCTTGGCGCTACTCTCATCACAATTGCTCCCGGCTCAAATCCAGGGTTGCCATTATAAAACATGTCGCGCATTACCCGTTCGCCTGTGCTTACAAGGCTTAACGCTCTTGTGGTAGGAACACCTAAGTAATGCATCGCTTCACTCATCAGGTATTCTCTTACAGAAGATCTTAAAACTGCTCTGCCGTCTGCCGTGCGACTATAAGCTGTAGGCCCTGCCCCTTTTAACTGCAGCTCCCACGTTTTGCCTGAGGATGTCTGCAATTCTCCAAGTGTTATCGCCCTGCCATCACCCAACTGACCAGCCCAGTTACCAAATTGATGACCGGCATAACAGGCAGCATAAGGGTGCATGGGAGATGTAACAAAGTTGCCTCCCAGTATATCTATATCCTTTTGATCTGCTGGTTTTTCTATCTCCAGTTCTTTCGCCAGGTCATCACTCCAGCCAAGCAATGTAACATTTTTGACCGTGGTGGGAGTGGCCTTGCTATAAAAAACACGGGGTGTTTGTCGCGGGCGCAAGTCTCCGCTTTCATCGCCGTCAAAGGTATTTACAAAGTCTTTTTTAAATTGTATAGAGCTAAGGTTTTGCATGGTAGCTTAAATAATTTCTTTTTTATGTGTTGTTCCTTACTTTCAGAGGATGGCGATAGCGTTTTTGTTCTCCTGAACAAATACGAATCGTCAAGAGTGAATTATTACTTTCACAGTACTTTCCACATCTCGTTTTTTTAGGTAAAGAAGGGATGCAAAGGTGAAGAAAAACTACGTTAGTATGCCGTTAAAGCGAGGCGGGAAGAAGTAAAGGGGAGTGTTATATACCTGTTACTTTTCCTTTACAATCTCTGGTTCGGCCTGCTCATCCTTCAATACCTTTTTAGGTTCTGATGGATCAGGTTTTACATAATCCTCATCGCCCAGCAGTAACCCCCATGGCTTCAGGCTTTCTATACGATCAGCTATTATTTTTAAAATAGCGATGACCGGAATGGAAAGAAACATGCCTGATAATCCCCAGATCATTTCTCCTAAAACTACACCCAGCACAACCACCAAAGCATTAATTTTAACTTTAGAGCCAACAATGCGGGGCATAACAAAATTACTGTCAACAAGGTGAACACATACAAATGCAATAGCAACAAACAGCGCTTTGCTGGCACCGGCAGTGGTAAATGTAATAAGAGCGGCTAACGCTAAGGCACTAAAAATTCCTACATAAGGTATAACATTAAAAACACCTGCAATTATTCCTAACAGAATACTATACTTAACCCCCATTAGCAGTAGGGTTATGCTTGCCAGAGCGGCTACTATACACATTTCAAAAAACAGCCCGACTATGTATTTTTTAATGATGTATTGTATATGTTCTACTATTTCATAAACAATCAATGAATTTTCTTTATGAAATAGTTCAATCAGAAAATGCATAAGCAATCTGCGATGAAACAGCATGAAGAAGATATAAATGCATATAAAAACCAGGAACAGCAACACCGATGATAACGATAAAATTACTTGTCCTATCATTGCACCACTTGATGAAAGTAAGTTCTCTGTAGCTTTATGCACATAGCGCATTTGTTTGCTGATGTTTATATTAAAATGGGTTTTTACCCATTGTTGCATGTCGTTTCCCGATGTGGCTACCTGCTGCTTCAGCAGGGGAAGATCATTAGTGAGTGTAGATATTTCAGACCCTATAAAAAAGATTATAAGCACCACGCCTGCAATAAGCAATAATAATGGTAGGAACGAAGCTGCAGCGCGGGATAATCTGCATCGCTTTTCGAAAAAAGCAGCCAACGGAAATAGCAAAATAGAAAACAAAAAGGCAATAATTAAAGGCGCCAGAATTTCTTTGCCTATATAAGCGAGATAGCCAAAACTAAGAATGCTTATAATAGTGAGTGCAAGCTTTGCATAAAAGGGAAGCTGTATTGTTTTCATTTAAGAAAGTTAACGGATGAGTATTAAATCAAACAACATTATAATCTAAATGTTGCAAATCTACTATCATAAATATTGGAGCACTGCAACTTTAATCCTGTTTGCTACCTGAGAATTTAAATTATGGATTGATTGAATACCGTTTTTTCCACTCTAAGTTACGAAGAGGCTGATAAGCAATAATTAATTCTGCAAATAAATCAAAAATAAGATGCTTAACTACTAATGACAGTAACCAGTTAATTTACAATTTTGAGTTAGCGTTGTAGAGGACGCAAAATAAATAAAAGAAGTTAATTTCTAAGTAATGCTAGCGCGTAGCATCCCTGTAATTACTTCTCAATTGGCTTTCTCTTACATTTGCACAAATACATGTAATGGCAAAAATTGGAATTAATATAGCAACAGGCAGTTTACAAAAAGATGAGATGATTGTAGGTATTGATCTTGGAACAACAAACAGTCTTGTAGCAATTATTCACCCCGAAACCAGGCAGCCGGTCGCTTTAAGGGAACATAACAGTAGCAGCCTCGTTCCAAGCGTTATTCATTTTGATGAATATGGAAATGTAACTGTAGGGGAGGAAGCAAAACAATATTTAATCACTGAGCCACACAATACCATTTTCAGCGCGAAGCGCTTAATGGGCAAAAGCTATAACGATATAAAAGCAAATGCTTCTTTCTTCACTTATAAAGTAATTGACGACAATACTGAAAGCCTTGTAAAAGTTCAGGTTGCTGATAAGTTTTATTCACCAATTGATTTGTCGTCTTTCATTTTAAAGGAGTTAAAACAGCGTGCTGAGCACATTCTTAAAACACCTGTAACAAAAGCTGTTATCACTGTTCCGGCATACTTTAACGATGCCCAACGGCAGGCAACCCGCGATGCCGGAAAGCTGGCCGGTTTGGATGTTCTTAGAATTATTAATGAGCCTACGGCCGCAAGTCTTGCTTACGGCTTAGGCTTGCATAAAGAAGATATTGCAACCATTGCAGTATATGATTTAGGCGGTGGCACTTTCGATATTTCGATACTGCAAATAACCAACGGAATATTTGAAGTGCTAAGCACAAACGGCGACACTTATTTAGGCGGTGATGATTTTGACCGTACTATCGTAAAGCATTGGCTGCAACAGGTTGAAATGAGCGAAGAAGATATGTTCGTTAATAAAGAATTGTCGCAAACATTACGATTAAAAGCAGAAGAAGCTAAGAAACATTTAAGCAGCCATGAAAATTTTGAGGCCGAAGTAAATGGTGACCAACTGCACATCAGTAAGGTTGAATTTGAGCAACTTATTCGACCACTAATTGAAAAAACATTGCAAAGTTGCCGGGAGGCAATTAAAGACTCTAAAATTACAGTTGATGAAATAGATTCGATAGTGATGGTTGGCGGAAGCACAAGAGTGCCTGCAGTAAAAAATGCAGTAAGCAAATTATTTGGAAAGCCGGTAACCGATACGGTAAATCCGGATGAAGTAGTTGCTTTAGGTGCAGCCGTACAGGCAGATATTCTGGCTGGTAATAACAAAGAATTTTTGTTGCTCGATATTACTCCGTTAAGTCTTGGTATTGAAACGATGGGAGGTTTAATGGATGTGCTCATTCCGCGAAATTCAAAAATCCCGACAAAGGTTGCAAGGCAATATACCACTCAAAAAGACGGGCAAAGCGGCATGCGCATAAGTGTCTTTCAGGGCGAAAGAGATTTGGTTCAGGATAACCGCAAGCTTGCCGAATTCAATCTATCTGGTATTCCTGCAATGCCTGCAGGTTTCCCAAAAATTGAAGTGTCTTTTTTAATTAATGCCGATGGAATTCTGGTAGTGAAAGCAAAAGAGTTACGAAGCGGCGTTGAGCAAAGTATTGAAGTAAAGCCACAATACGGATTGAGCGATGCCGAAGTGGAAAATATGTTGCTTGATAGTATTACGAATGCCAAAGATGATATTGCCAAAAGAGCTTTGGTTGAAGCAAGAACCGAAGGTGAACAGTTGCTTGAAACCACTGAAAAATTTATAGCTAAAAATGCTGCATTGCTTAACCAACACGAAATGATTGCAACTGCCGAAGCAATGCAGGCATTACAACTTGCCCTTACAATGGAGGATAAAGATTTAATACACAAAAAAGTGGAAGAGCTAAATGACATAAGCCGCCCTTATGCCGAAAGAGTAATGGACCAGGCCGTAAGCTCGGCAATGAAAGGACGAAGTATTGAACAGGCAGGTTGATGAAATGTTACAATTTCAAAAACCTTTTGCTTTCGGGTGTTCGGGAAAGCTTGTTGAACCCTTGTGAACATAAGTACAAATGCTGAGCTGCCCTTGGATAAACTCAGGGTGACATTTAACCCACACTGTTAGGGTAAGCTTGTCGAACCCTTGGTGAACATAGTACGTATACTCAGCTACCCTTATATGAACTCATGGTGACGTTTGAACTCCCGCCACTTTTTATTTTATATTGTGGCTTCTTATGCTAAGTGATAAAAATCAAAAGCTTTGGTATGTTTTTACATTTAGTATAACCATTGCTTTTGGCTTTTGGTTGTATAATCCTTTACCGTTATACTTTCTTAACGATGATCTTATTCATATTCCGTTAAGCGGGCAAGGCATTTTTTTTCAGAGAAATTCTTTAAGGCCTTTAGGCGATCTTTCTTTGCATATAGATTACCTGCTTTGGCAAAAGAATGCGTGGGGTTACCATTTAACCAACCTTTTGTTGCATGTAGTAAATAGCGTTTTGGTTTTCTTCCTTTCTAACCAATTATTTAAAAAGTACACTGTTTCAAAAAATAATTTGCAGAGTACTACCGCTGCTGTTTTGTTTTTTATTTATGCCTTTCACTGCGAAGGGGTTTTTTGGATCATTGGCCGTTCAGCAAGCCTCGGTGCATTGTTTTGCATTCCGGCAATTGTTTTTTATCTTAAAAGAGATGAGAAGCTTGCTTACTTTATCATGTCACTCTTGTTTTTTATTGCCGGACTGTTTGCTTATGAGTCCGTTTGGATATTTCCTTTAATAGCAAGCTGTATAAGTATTATTGATATAAAAAGATTTGAAAGAACACCTAAAACCGAAATTGCATTCATCAGCATTATCAGTATTTCATTTATTGCTCATTTAATTTTTAAAAGACAATTCCTTGGCCATTTTGCACGCGAATATGAAGCGGATGCGTTTATGAATTTTAATGCAATACGTTTGGCAGGTAATATGTTTAAATTATGGATCAGGTGTTTTGTTCCGCCAGTTTCAAATCAAATCTATTTCCTGTTTTTTGGAGCTGTATTATTTGCGGTTTTCATATTTATTTATTTTCGGTTAAGGAAAAGAATTAATAGTTCGCATGTTATATACATGTTTTTTGTTTTCCTCCTTATTTCGTTTTTGCCATACTTATCACTTGGTATCAATACGCATACAGTTGAAGGGGAGCGCTACGAATATCTTCCATCCGTTTTTGCTTCACTTCTGTTAGTACAGTTTATTTTTATGCTTACTGCAAATAGAAATTTTCAATTGATCCTTCTTAGTGTTCTCTTTACTTATCATATTATTTGCTTAACAATTTCCAATGGTTATTACACTACTGCATGTTCCATATCAAAAAAAACTTTTGAACAGATCAATCAATTGAAGGGGAGGAAAAGGCTTTTTATAGATAGTCTGCCTTTAGAGTTTAATGGTGCACTCATCTTTCGTTCGGGATTTGATGAAGGAGTTGGATGGTTGAAGGAACCCTTTTCGGTTGACAGTATTTTTATTCATACTACAAAAAAAAATAACAGCGACTGGAAAAACGATTTTAAGGTTGGCCGCCTTAAGCCCAACAACGTTTCTGAAACAGATAGCATTCTTATAAAGGACAGTAATAGCGCAATCAATTACAAACAAAAACTTTTTAAGCACATAAACTTTAATACCAGAACAGATGCGTGGTTTATTTATACCAATAACGATTTGCAAATTAAAAAATAGGATACTTGTTTAGTTTTTATCGTTCACTTTTTTAATAATTACAATAGTATCTAACCGATAGTATTCTTTTAAAAAAGTAAGATTATACTCTGTTGCCAGGTCATCAAAAACAAACAAATGTTCAGGTTTTCTGATAATCAATTCTTCAACCTGCTTCCTTGTTCCAGTTGGAAAATAATGTTTCATTTGCTGTTGCAGAGAGGTATCGTAACTGTAAACAACTGCTTTTTTATTTGGACGTTTTGATGCCTCTGAAAGTTCGGCCTCCCTCGTAGCCATCACTTTATCATAAAAAAATCCTGAGACTACGTTTTGTAACATCGAAAAAAAAAGTCTGTTGCATAAGATCGTTAATGCTATCCCTGCTATTAAAAAATACAGACTTACCCGGGGCAGCATAGCCTTGTTGCTATAAAGCACACCAAATATTACTATTAAGGCGGTAATTAATAAAAGCGTAAAAAAAATAACGCTGTTAGTCGCTCTTTCGGGAAGTGAGCCGTTCGATAAGTATATTATTGGCAAATAGTTTATGATAACCACCACTACAGGCAGTATTAATAACCATTTCTTATATTTAAAAAGAAATGCAAACACGGGAAATCGCAAAAGCTCTAAGCGATTACTAAGAATTTGAAATTGTGAAAAAATGAATAATCCGCAGAGCCAAAAAAGAGGTTCTTCAAATATGTTCCAGAAAGTGTAAAGAGTTCTTGCAAATGCAAACCCACTTGCTTTTAGCAATCCCGCCGATGGAATTTCTGCTGCTCTTTCTCTTGAACCGGGCGATAAAACCAATACGATAAAACTTACCAGATATATAATAAAGTATGTACAAATTGCTCTTCTTCGGTTAGGATAAAATTTAAAGATTATAAAACCGGCAATCAACATAAACGCACCTGAAGAAAGGGCAACCATTTCATTTGCGCCATTAATGGCTATTATGCAAAAAACAGTAGTTAGGCCATATAATAGTTTTCCTGAGAAAGAGGCCGCATGTGCCGATCTTATTGAAAAACCAATGCCCGCATAAAACAATGCAACCGGTAACTGGTAAGTAATTGCACTAATAAACCAGAAGAGCGCTGTAGATATTTCAGCATAACTGCACAGTAATATTACAGTATAAATGCTTGCAGCAATTATTACCTGAATATGTGTGTAATAACTTTTTAAAAAGAATTTATTTATAGCTGAAAATAAAATGTAAACACCCAATAACGATAACAGCAGGAGGAATAAAGGATGAAAAAAATAATGTTTAAATACAAAACGATTCAGCGCGAATATTGAGGCAGAAAAATTTGAGAAGAACCGTCCGCTCCAGTTAAAGTATGCATTATGCTGATAGGTGAGAAATCCTTCTTCTCTTACCCGGGCGCCTACTATATAATCATCGGTACAGGGATGATTTAAAAATGAAAGAATAATAAAGGGAGTAAAAAATGTAATTAGGCAAAGCAATAGAATAAGATATATTTTTCGATCTTTTGCTACAATCCTTGTCTTCATATAAATCAATTGTTTTTCAATGTTGCAGCCGGTTTATATCTTCTCCTGTCAAATCAGATTCAATGTCAACCCTCGTTGAGGTTTCAATCAGAGTCTTTGTATGAAAGTTGCTTAACAAATTAAATTGCTCTTAATCTTGTGCTGTTACTTCACCCTTTGCTTTATCTCATTTAATTTCATCAATGCTTCTACAGGCGTTAAACGATTGATATCAATTGTGTCAAGCATTTTCCTTATCTCATTAAAGGTTTCGGTATGTACATCAAATATACTGAGTTGCAGTTTAGGTGTTGATAGCTTCTTTACATTTTCACCGATGTTTTCATCTACGTGTTTACTTTCTAACTGCTGCAACACTTCGTTGGCGCGGTCAATTAATTTTGGGGGCATGCCTGCCATCCGCGCTACATGAATACCAAAGCTATGCGTACTTCCCCCGGGAGCTAATTTGCGGAGAAAGATAATTTTATTGCCTGCTTCTTTATTGGTAACATGATAGTTCTTTACACGCGGCAGTTTATTCTCAAGTTCATTTAACTCATGATAATGAGTTGCGAATAAAGTTTTGGGAGCATGAGGCGAGGAGTGAAGATATTCAACAATACTCCACGCAATGCTGATACCATCATAAGTGCTTGTACCCCGGCCGATCTCATCAAGCAGGATAAGGCTTTTTGAAGTAAGGTTATTAATAATGCTTGCTGTTTCGTTCATCTCCACCATAAAAGTGCTTTCGCCGCTGCTGAGATTATCACTTGCGCCAACACGGGTGAAAATCTTATCGGTTAAAGGGATGGTTGCCGCCGCCGCCGAAACAAAACTTCCCATGTGTGCCATTAGTGTTATCAGTGCTGTTTGTCTTAGCAAAGCACTCTTGCCGCTCATGTTTGGCCCGGTTAAAATAATTACCTGTTGTGTTGCAGGGTCTAAAGCAATGTCATTAGAAATATAACTTTCTCCGGGTGGTAAGTTTCTTTCTATCACCGGGTGGCGGCTCTCTTTAATCTCAAACTCTAAACCGTTGTGCAGGTTGGGCTTTTTATAATTGTACTGCAAAGCATTTTGTGCAAAACAACATAAACAATCAAGCACAGCAAGCACATTACCATTCACCTGCATAGGAGCAATATAGTCCTGCAGCTCGAGCAAAAGCTTGTCGTACAGTTCCTGTTCAATAGATAATATTTTTTCTTCGGCGCCAATTATTTTTTCTTCGTAGGTTTTTAGTTCGGGAGTAATGTATCGTTCTGCATTAGCTAATGTTTGCTTTCGCATCCATGTTAAGGGCACTTTGGTTTTATGAAGATTTGTTACTTCGAGGTAGTAGCCGAAGACGTTATTGAACCCTACCTTTAACGACGAAATTCCGGTTGCCTCGCATTCTTTTTGTTGCAGTTGTAATAAGTAATCTTTGCCCGTGCTTGCAATGTTTCTTAGCTCATCCAACTCTGTATGAACACCTTCTTTTATAACTCCGCCTTTGGCAATTTGAACAGGCGGATTTTCAACAAATTCTTTTAATATCTTCTCTAAAATATAATGGCATGGATTAAGTGCGTCAGCAAGCCGTTTAAGATAATCGTTTGAAGCTCCGGCCCTAAAGGGAGAAGACAGATCTGATGGAGGCAGGCATTCATTTCTTATTGCCTCCACTTGTTGTAAACCGCGTGCAATTTGCAAAACTTCTCTCGGGTTTATTTTCTTTAGCGGAATTTTACTTACCAGTCTTTCAATATCACCAGATTGCTTAATATATTGGATAAGCTTTGTGCGCAGGTTAACTTCTTTAATTAAAAATTCAACTACGTTGAGGCGCTCGTTTATTTTTCCAATATCTTTTAATGGCAAAACGATCCATCGCTTTAAAAGCCGTGCACCCATGGGGCTTACGGTATTATCCAATACTTTCAGCAGTGTTTGGCCGTTTTCCACTCCGCTTGCCAGTAGTTCAAGATTTCGTATGGTGAAGCGGTCCATCCACAAATAATCATCACGCTCAAGCCTTTGGATTGAAGTGATATGTTGCAGGTTAGGATGCTCGGTATCTTTTAAATAATGGAACACTGCACCGGCAGCAATAATTGCCAATGGCATTGCTTCTATGCCAAAACCTTTTAAGGAGTGGGTTTGAAAATGTTTGAGCAAACAATCGTGGCAATAGGTTTCGTCGAAGATCCAGCTATCGAGCGTGTAGGTATAGAATTTACTGCCAAAGGTTTCTTTAAAATGCTTTTGAAAGTTGCGCTGAAAAATCACTTCAGCAGGTCTCAGGCTTTGCAAAAGCTTATCAATATATTCAACATCTCCTTCGCTCACAAACAATTCGCCAGTAGAAATATCCAGCAACGCAATGCCGGCTTTGTCATCAGTAAAATGAATGGCTGCCAAAAAATTATTGCTGTTATGTTCAAGCAACTTATCACTCGTAGCTATACCGGGCGTTATCATTTCTGTTACGCCCCGCTTTACAATGCCCTTCGCTTGTTTTGGATCTTCTAACTGATCGCAAATAGCTACGCGGTAACCGGCTTTAACAAGCTTATGTAAATAAGTGTCGAGTGCATGGTGAGGAAACCCTGCCAACTCGCTGCTGAAGGCTGCGCCGTTATTTCGTTTCGTAAGTGTGATGCCTAAAACCTGGCTGGTTATAATTGCATCTTCACCAAAAGTTTCATAAAAATCTCCTACTCTAAAAAGCAAAATAGCATCAGGATATTTTTGTTTAATAGCCTTATGCTGCGTCATTAAGGGGGTGTCTGCACTGCTCTTTGCCATGGCTGACAAAAATAGGTAATGGTTACTAAGTTAGGAGGTTGATAAGTTGAGAGGTTGATAAGTTGTTTGGGCGAGTTGATAAGTAAGGGGTTGGAGTGGTAGGTTAACAAGTTGATCGGTTGATAGGTTGATTAGTTGAGAGGTTTATGGTAATAATCTTAGGGAGAGAGAACAACTATCTCAGGTAAAATTTAAAATCACATGAGTAATAAGCAAAAAAACAGCCGCAGTTGATGCGGCTGTTTTTACACTTAGAAATATTTTTAAACACTACTCTTAACTACACTGCATCAGAATCGGTGCTGGAAGTTTTACTTACACTAACTTTATCGGTACGGCTTGCAGATGCTGCTGCGCCACCTGAGTTACCACGTAAAAGAGCCACCAATAATAAGATCAGTGCAATTGCTCCGATAACCCATACCCACGGTTGTGCATACCAGTCGCTTGAGGTAGTTGTAGTGGAATGTGTTACACTTCCGCTGCTGCTGCTTTCACCGCCACCACTGCTTCCACTTCCGCCACTGCTTCCGCTTTCCTGTGCCCAAGAAATTGCCTGAATAACAAAAAGCATGATTAGGGTTCCAATAGTTTTGTAGGTTAACCCTGAAGTTAATTGTTTCATGTTGTGTTTTTTTAATTAGTAGATATGGAAGCCGGTTTTACAAACCAATTTCCTGATGTATCTTCTATTCAACAACTGCGCCACATCTCTTAAAGCTGGCAATTGTTTAATTAAATGAATTAAGAATATAAACAGTTGTGGTAGCAATAATGCCATATGTATTCTCTGCTACTATTTCAACATTGCCTGAATTAATCGCAGCGGAATAATTACAAGCTCTTGCCGGTTATTAAGTTCATAATTTAAGCTATATATTGCCTTCTCTAATAAATAGGTTTGCAGCATAATATCCAGGACCTTCTTTTCTTTAGGAATGAAAGAACTTCCTTCTACAATTTTAAGATACGAATGAACAAAATATCCTGATACATAATGCGTCCAAAGTTCAGCAAACGGCAACAGCTTATCCATTTCATCTTTCCTTTTTAGTATAAAACCTTCGTATGCAGCATAATGAAAAGAGCGGATCATACCGGCAACATCACGCAAAGGCGAACGTTTCAATCTTCTTTCACTGTAGCTGCGGGTAGGGTCGCCGCCAAAGTCGAGAATAGAAATGTCTTTTCCGGTAAACAGTACCTTTCTTAAGTGATAATTTCCGTGTATCCGGATCTTTGTGGTATCAAATTTCTTTGTATATATCCTTTTTAAAATGTTTAAAACGTCTTCCTTTTTTGCCAGCACTTCCTCTGCCGGCTGCCTTGCTTCGGCAGAAATTATAGCAAGGTTACGTTCAAGGTTTTGAAAAGTCGCTCTTACAAGAGACTGCAAGCCGGCAAATAAAGAGCGTTGATAGTGCAAAGAAAACTCTTCGGGTTTAAAGTCAACCAGGCCTGTACCTGATGCAAGAGCTTTATGCATTTCACCTGTTCGCTCGCCTAATAAACGGGCACCTTCAGCAACGGTTCCTCCAATGAATTCCTTCAGGTCTTCAGGTACTTCGTCAAAATCAACGGGCTCAATTAGGCTTTCAGTAAGTTGATAAGAAGGATAGTTTTGACGGGCAGCAATTCTATCGTGAAGGTTATCAAGTCTTTCAAACATATACGTTCTGCCATTGCCATGGTATTCAACCATCATTTGCATCATGCCAAGAACGATCACATCTTTTTGGTCTTTCCATTCTATCGCCCCTAAAAATGGAGGCACTTGTGGAAACTTTGCCTGTTCAGTTAAAAAGCAGGTTATTTCTACATCCGGGTTTACTGCACGATCTACCTTACGATACATTTTAAGAAAGAAACAATTGTCATAACCAATAGAGGTATTAGAATCTTCTACCGGCAGCACCCGCGATTTTATTTCTGAATGCCCGGTTAAGTGCTTCTTCACATCTTTATTAGCATAAAAAGCAACTTCAAAATCTTTCAGGCCAACCGAATGTTGGTCAGCCATAAGAGTAATAAGGGTTTTTTGAAATTCAGGAATATAAAGGGCATCGCAAAGAAAATATTCATTTTCTCCCCACTGCACACGAGCTATTATAGCTTGCGGACTTGCTTCAGTTAATGTACCCGCAACCTTTTGTTGTATTAAGGTTACAGGCAACTGGTAAGTTTCGGGCAAGCCGTTTTCGTAGCGAACTTCGGGCAGCAGGAAATAAACTTTTACTCCATTTACCGGTATGCTGAATGGATCGGTAATTTTTATTTCGTAAATATTACGCCCCTTTCCTGTAAACCATCTGTTAAGCGGAAGATAGCCGGGCAGAACGTTGTTTTCAAGCTCTTCGATAAAAGAGCTTTTAATTTCGTCGTTCCAATCGTTGATCCTTAGCAGGGGAAGCTCCGTTTTAGCGTTTGTTATTGCATTTATTTCTTGTAGTACAAACCATTGGTATGCATAAGCGCTGAGGGTAAAAAAATAAGGATCTTCTTTAACAGCAGGAAACCGGTTTTTGCTAAACATCTCTACAGGAACATGCCCTTTATAGTTTCTAAGATCAACTTCTGCGGCTTGCGAATAACGTGATAAGTTTACAACCACTAAAATTGTTTCTTCTTTGTAGCTGCGTGTAAAGGCAAGCACTTTCGGGTTTTCAACATGAACAAATTTTTGATCGCCCCTGCCAAATGCCTTGTATTTTTTTCGCATGGCAATAATGCGCTTCATAAACCAGAGCAGGGAAGAAGGATTTCTCCATTGCGCTTCTACATTCAACGCTTCGTAATGATATTCAGGATCGAGAATAAGCGGAAGGTAAAGTTTTTGGGGATTTGCAAGGGAAAAGCCCGCATTCCTGTCGGGCGACCATTGCATAGGAGTGCGAACTCCATCACGGTCTCCGAGGTAATAGTTGTCGCCCATTCCTATTTCGTCGCCATAATAAATTACAGGTGTTCCGGCAAGCGAAAACAGTAACGAGTCCATTAATTCTATTTTTCTGCGGTTATTTTCCATCAAGGGCGCTAACCTGTGGCGGATACCAAGATTTATTTTCGCCTTTGGGTCTTTCGCGTAAACCTTGTACATATAATCCCTTTCTTCGTCGGTAACCATTTCAAGCGTAAGCTCATCATGATTTCTTAAGAAAAGCGCCCACTGACATGTTTCAGGAATGGCAGGGGTTTGATCAAAGATATCTGTGACGGGGTAGCGATCTTCCATTTGTACAGACATGAACATGCGTGGCATAAGAGGGAAGTGGTAATTCATGTGGCACTCATCTCCGTCTCCAAAATAGGAAGCAGAGTCTTCGGGCCACATATTGGCTTCAGCAAGAAATACAGTTCCCGGAAAATATTCATCAATATGTTTCCTCAGCTTCTTGAGATACGCATGGGTTTCGGGAAGGTTCTCGCCATTGGTTCCTTCACGCTCATAAAGATAAGGCACTGCATCGAGCCTGAAACCATCAACACCTATTGCACACCAGTAGTCTAAAATTTTAAATATTTCTTCCTGTACCAACGGGCTGTCGTAATTAAGATCGGGCTGGTGATGGAAAAAGCGATGCCAGTAATACTGCCGGGCAACAGGATCCCACGTCCAGTTGCTGGTTTCAAAATCCTGGAAAATAAGGCGGACATCTTTATATTGATGCGGATCATCCGTCCATACATAATATTCTCTTTCAGCAGAACCTTTGGGCGATCTTCGCGCCTGCTGAAACCATGGATGCTGATCTGATGTATGATTGATAACAAGTTCTGTAATTACTTTTAAATTTCGGCGGTGGGCTTCATCTAAAAATTGTTTAAACTGTTCTATTTCGCCGTAAGAAGAATTGATGTTATAATAATCGGCAATGTCGTAACCATCATCTTTTAACGGAGACGGATAAAACGGAAGTACCCAAACAGCGGTAACGCCCAACTCCTGCAGGTAATCGAGCTTTTCGAGCAAGCCTTTAAAATCTCCAATACCATCTCCGTTGCCATCTTTAAAAGCCTTTATGTGCAACTCGTATATTATAGCATCTTTATACCAATGCAGTGTATCGTTTAACGCTGTCGGGGTTTTTTCCATAGAAGGGTTTTCTCTTAAAATTGATTTTTGTAAAACTATTGCAAGGGTACAAAAAAAAGCGCCTGAATAAGCAAACGGAAAGTTACAGGCTGTAATACCTTCCGCAATCCAACGCATACTTCTACCTTTGCCGCCTGAAAAATTTATGAAGCATGAAAAGTGAAATTGCAGAAGAAACGGTTGGAATAACTAAAAAAATTGCAGAAGGAACGGTTTTCTCCATCTTGCTGACTATTAGTTTTTCTCATTTATTGAACGATACTATTCAATCGCTGATACCTTCTATTTACCCTTTGGTTAAAAATAATTATCACTTAAGTTTCTCGCAGGTTGGACTAATTACACTTACTTTTCAATTAGCTGCATCATTGCTTCAGCCGTTTGTGGGCTTTTATACCGATAAAAAGCCACAACCTTTTTCGCTTGCTTTAGGTATGAGCTTTACACTTATTGGTCTCATTGTACTTTCTCTGGCTGCAAGCTTTGGTATATTATTATTGGCAGTTGCTTTAATTGGCTTAGGTTCATCGGTTTTTCATCCTGAAGCTTCTAAAGTTGCATTTATGGCCTCTGGCGGAAGGCGAGGGCTTGCACAATCTATTTTTCAGGTAGGCGGAAATGCCGGCAGCGCTTTAGGGCCGCTACTGGCTGCGCTCATTATTGTTCCCTTCGGGCAATCAAACATTCTTTGGTTTTCTTTATTGGCATTGCTGGCCATTGTTGTCTTAATTACAATTGGAAAATGGTACCGGCAAAACACACACAGGATAAAAGCAAAGAGTAATACTAAACATTCGGCAGGTTATCCAAACTTATCGGGAAGAAGAATAACAGCTTCTATTATTATTTTATTGGTACTGATATTTTCAAAATATTTCTATCTGGCCTGCATTTCAAGCTACTATACTTTTTTTCTCATTGATAAGTTCCATCTTTCTGTACAAAGTTCGCAGTTACATCTTTTTATTTTTTTAGCTTCAGTGGCTGCGGGAACTTTATTAGGTGGGCCGTTAGGCGATAAGTTTGGGCGGAAATATGTTATCTGGTTTTCTATTCTTGGTGCAGCCCCGTTTACTTTAATGCTTCCCTATGCTTCATTGTTTTGGACAAGTGTGCTTACGGTATTTATAGGGTTTATACTTTCTTCAGCTTTCTCTGCTATTTTAGTGTATGCGCAGGAATTGATCCCCGGCAAAGTGGGAATGATTGCAGGATTATTTTTCGGCTTTGCCTTTGGCATGGGCGGTATTGGTTCTGCATTATTAGGCGCTCTTGCCGATCGTACGAGCATTCAATATGTATTTAAAGTTTGTGCTTTTTTACCGCTGATAGGTTTATTAACCGGCTTTCTTCCTAATATTGGCGGCAGCAGAAAAAGTGGGTAAGTATTTTTGTTCTTCCTCATACTGCTCTGGTACGAGTTTTATGCAAACTTTATTAAAGAATGGATAAAACAAAATAAAAGGTTTATCTTTTAATTATTAAATCTACAATATTATGAACCAGCACATTATTTCCAGAATAGCTATCTACCTGTTAGCTATTGTAATGATAGTTTTTGGCGTTTATCATTTTATGTATCCCCGCAACCTGGTAGTTTTTGTGCCAGAATTTATTCCCGGTGGTATAATGTGGGTATATTTAGTAGGTGTAGCATTTATTCTTGTAGGCATTGCTTTTATTACCCGCCGTATGGTAAGGGTTGCCGGATATTTATTAGCCCTGCTACTTATCATGTTCGTGTTAACCATTCACCTGCCCAATTATCTGCATGCGGGAGATAAGGATATGCAGGATGTAGCATTTATAAACCTGCTAAAAGATTTGGCCTTAGCAGCATTTGCATTGCATATAGCAAGTAATGCAGATAATCATGAATTGAATGTTAAGTATTAACACTTGAGACTATATTTTAAGTCTGCTAATTGCAAGAAATCTCCTGCGATTAGCAGACTTTGCATTTTTTTTATCCGCATTATTGCATCAAACCTGTATTAATCCTTCATTTTAAAAGCACCTTTTTATGTACTATATTCTTTTTGGTATAATTGAACACAAGTTTTTCCAGTTTTTCCCGGGTAACTAAAAAAATAGAAAAGTTTAGTTTATTCCTTTACATAGAGGCGATATCATAATGTAGATGAGGGTAAATACTTCTGAAAAACATGCTGTTTTTTTAACCCCCATTCCAGAGAAGTCGTTGTTAAATATTTCTAATTTTTTTAAAACCATAAATACCCACCTTACGTAAGTACAGAATATATTTTTGTTGATTATAATAAAGAATATGTAATTTCAATTTTCGTCACTCATTTTTAAACAATAAAATACCATTTATGAAAAGAAAAATTGTACTACTCCAAGGCTGGAAGCTTTGTTTGTTGTTACTTTTTACAGGAGTAATGACTTACTCAGCCCAGGCTTCCTCACATCGTGAAGCACCCTTAATTTCCAATGATCCGCTTGCTGACAACACCGACGTGTATGCTTTTAGAAGCCCCGATGACACCAGCATGGTTACGATCATTGCTAATTTTATTCCCTTTGAATTGCCTGAAGGCGGCCCAACCTTTTATACGTTTGGCGAGAACATCCGTTATGAGATTCATATTAAGAACAATGCATCTACCAAGGGTGATGACATTACTTACAGGTTTACATTTTCTCAGGTTAACGAGGATTCAACTACTTTTTTTAGAATTAGACTAGGAAAGGAAAACTTAAAAACAACCTATATGGTTGAGAAAAGTATGGCAGGTGGAGCATTCACAATGTTAGGAAATAACATACCTGTACCACCTCCAAATATTGGTCCACGTTCTATAGAAGGTAATCCTGTAGGATTAAACAAAAAATATGACGACTTAGTATCTTCAGCAATTAAAGATCTTCCTGGTGGCGTGACGGTTTTTGCAGGACAGAGAGACGATCCTTTCTTTGTTGACGTTGCTGGTATTTTTGATTTAGGTAACGTTAGACCAGAATTTAACGCTAACAACAATAATACTGTAAATAAGTCAATAGATAACCTTACTCGTTTTAACGTACATTCAATAGTATTAAAACTTCCAATTAATGTTTTACAGAAAGACGGAAAACTTACTACCGCTGCAACTAGTATTTTAGACCCGGAATTTGTTATTGGTGTTTGGGCAAGCGCAAGCCGCCAGCAAATAAAAACACTTAATACTAATGGTACAACAAGCATGTCAGGTAATTTTGTTCAGGTTTCAAGACTTGGAATGCCTCTTACCAACGAAGCTATTATACCTATTGGTATGAAAGACAAATGGAATGCAGTTGCTTCAAACAGCGATGCTGAAGCTCAGTTTATGCCTTTCTTTAAAAATCCTGAATTAGCGCTTTACATGGATGGTAAACAATTTGCAAGTGCCGTTCCTGCTTTAAATGCGCTTCGCATTCAATCAAACTCATTAGGTACTGCTACTACTCCTGGGTTTGATTTTAGAAATGGTAAAAAAGGATTGTTTGGTGTAAAAGGTACTCCTGCTGCAGAAGGAACTGCATTCGGAAGTGCTTCTCCTTACAAAGATATTTTACTGCCTGACAGTATGAGTCCCCGTGCTGTGGATTTACTTCCTATATTCTTA
>JAABUN010004211.1_pt1 | contig 20182 bp, 22 predicted proteins | sample 5559311 | NCBI WGS metagenome assembly JAABUN01 (sample SAMN10711877, study PRJNA513370) | rock metagenome | isolation source: Antarctica rocks | place: Antarctica: Victoria Land, Siegfried Peak sud
CACAGCTGCTCTCGCTCCCCGGGCCGCCGCTGCCAGGCCAGGGAGGTGCCGTGCATCGCTGCTTGGACCCGCTCGACCCACGGCACGGTGTCATCGAGCATGGTCCACAGCATGGACACGTAGCCGCGGGGTCGGACGATCCGCTCCAGCTCGATCGACGCGGCCGAGACGTCGACCCAGTGCCAGGACTGGGCAAAGACGGCCACGTCGACGCTGCGGTCCGGCAGCCCGGTGGCCTCGGCGCTCGCGTCGTGGACCGAGACATCCGGGAGCGCCTGGGTCAAGACTTCTCGCATGGCTGACGACGGTTCGATCGCCACCACCCGGTGACCGGCTGCGATCAGGGCGCGGGTGAGCTTGCCGGTGCCGGCGCCGACGTCGGCCACGTCCGAGCCAGGGCCGGGCACACAGAACGCGACGGAGTCAGCTGGGTGCTCCGGCCGCAACCGCTCGTAGCGGTCCGCACCGGACGCGAACGACCCGACAGGCGTCTCGGAGGGGCCCTTCGGCTGTGTCGTCATGGTGTCTCCTTCACCCTTGTGGCTGCCCGGTCAAGACTGACACCTGCGCAGGTGTGCGTCGCCCCGAGGGCCACGTCCAGGTCGCGGCATCCTGCGGTGATGGCACGCACATGGCTGTCCGTAACGGTGGAGCTGCTCAGTGGTCGCGGTGAGCAGCTGTGACCTCCTCCGGGGCGCATCTTCGCAGTCGGGCCATCACACACGTTCATGGACTTCGCCGACGCCGTCAACGGCGCCTTTGCCCGGTGGGACCGGGCGCACCTGTCGATGTTCACGCTTGCCGATGGGCGCGTGGTGACCGACAAGCAGATGGCAGCAGAGATGGGGGGCGCGATCGGCAAACCGATCACGGAGCCGCTGGACATCGAGATGGTCAAGGTGGCCCGGACACTTGGGGCGGGAGCGGAGTTCCAGTTCACGTTCGATCTCGGTGACGACTGGACGCACCGTTGTGTGGTCGGGCGAGAGAAGGTCGACCCCGTGGAGGTGCTGGGCGTCCGGCCGGGTGTCCCGCTGGCCTACTGGGGCTGGGGCAGCATGCCGGACCAGTACGGCCGCCAGTGATCCGACGACGACGGCGAGAGTCGTCTACCGAGGCGTCCGAGCCAGCCGCACCCGATGCTGCTGCATGCTTGGCCTGAGCAGGCACAGGTGCCCGTGCTGGACCCGGCCGAGCTGCGCGGCGCCACCGCGCGGGGTGACGCGGCCGCCTTCCTTGCCGCGGTGACGGGCTGCGACATCGATGATGCGCTGCAGCAGGTGGGGGCCGGCATACCGATGGCTCTGCAGCACGCGCGCGAGCGGGCCGAGCCCATAGCCTTGTCGATCATCAACCGGCTGAGCTGGCGCGCCGGTGAAGGTGACGAGGTTCTCGCGCAGGGCCTGCTCGCCCTGCTTCGTGGCGAGCCGCTACCGGGGCGCGTGGTGCCGGTCGATCTCGAGATGCTCAGCATGGAGCTGGAGGGAGACGTGAGTATGTCGACCGGTGGCTACCTCGATCTGCACACCGGCGAGGTGTACGACGAGAGCATCGTGGACCCGATGATCGTCGGAGAGGACGCCGCTGTCGACGTCGAGCAGGAGCCCGAGCGATGGCTCCGCGTTGAGCGCACCGGCTCGCGAGCCGGCTGGGAGGACATGGCGGTCTTTGCCGAGCGGCAGCGCGACACTGCCCTGCGGGAGCAGTTGGAGCGGGCCATTGCGGGCAAGGGCGCCTTCCGCCGGTTCCGCGACATCGTAGGCGAGGAGGACCTCCTCGAACGGTGGTACGTCTTCTGCACCGACCGTCAGCTAGGTCGGGCCCGCGCGTTCCTCGAGGCTCAGGGCATCCGAGTCGGGTGAGGCCGTCCATCATGGATCTGCGGCGACACGTCAATCCGGGCACCTGCGTCCCAGTGCAGCTCGAATCAGCGGTGGGTTGAGCCGTTCGCCGGTGTCGCGCAGCAGGCGTGATGATGCCTCCGTCGCAGGGGCGGACGGGCGTTGACGCGACCGATGAGGCATCGCGCCGCGGACATCGCTTCGGCGCACTGTGGTGATGTTGTCTCAACTGACGACACTTTCACGCTCGAGCCCGTTTCGTGGCCCGACCGGCACCTCACTGGTGATGCCGCGCACAATGCGGGCGATAGGCGCCACCGTCACCCACGTCAACAGTTGGAGCTTCGATTGTCGAGTCAGGACGAGTGCAGGCCGACGCTTGTCCATGTGGACCGATGCGATCGTGCGCGGCAGTCCAACACGGGGTGCGGTAGATCGAGCAAGCCGTCGAGGTCGGGGTAGACAGCCTCACCGCGACGGGCAAGGTCGACCAGAGTGGCCTCCTCGCTTCGGTAGCGCTCATCTCGCTGCAGCCGGGCGACGCCCTTGAGCCGTGCCGATCGAGGATCTCCTGCGGCAGGGTGGGAGTCTAACCATCGCTCGTTGCTGACCGTTACAATGACCATGTGACTCGTCAGATGACTGCTACGGAGGTCAAGGCAAAGCTACTCGCGCTCCTCGACGATGTCGCCGGCGGCGAAGAGCTCGAGATCACCAAGCACGGCCGCACGGTGGCACGGCTCGTCCCAGCGACCGGCCCGTCGGCCTTGAAGGGTGCGTACGCCGGCGTCGCGATCTCCGATGACGACGACGAGACCCTGTTCGGAGTTGGCGCGACGTGGGAAACGGCGTGAGTCTGGTCGTTCTGGACACCCACGTGGTGCAATGGTGGTCAGCCGAGCCGCAGCGCCTCAGCAAGCCGGCAGTCACGGCCATCGAGTCCGCCGATGAGCTTGCCGTCGCCGCTATCAGCTGGTTCGAACTCGCGTGGCTGGCGTCGCACGGACGAATCGTGGTGAGTATTCCGATCCGGGTGTGGTTGGCTGGCCTTGCTATACGGGTCCGCACGCTTCCGATCACTGCCTCCCTTGCCGACGCCGCCGTCGCCCTGCCAGAGTCGTTTCCCGGCGATCCAGCAGACAGGCTGATCTTCGCCACCGCGGTTGAACACGGTGCCAGCTTGGTCACCAAGGATGGCCGACTGCGCAAGCACCGGCATCCACATCCGATCACCGTTTGGTAGACCCGCGGCATCGCTCGGACGCCCGTCGGACCTGACACTTCGCGACCACTGTCAGAGGTAACGGATGGTCTTCCGGTCTCTTAGGTCCGGTTGGTCAAGTGAAGCGCGGATCGGGGACTTTGCGGCCGTGGACCAAGCAGAACGGATGACCGGCCGGATCCTCAAAGACCTGGTACCCAGTCTCTGGGGCGCCCAGCCGACGCACTGCTCCGAGCGCCTGCACAGCATTGATGGCCGGACCGAAATCCTCGACGGCGATGTCGAGGTGGAGCTGCTGGGGGTGTTGACCGTCGGGCCAGCGCGGCGCCACATACGGCTCGACCTTCTGGAAGGCCAGCTCCCGCATGTGTTCCTGCCTACCGATCACCACCCAGTTCGGCTCGTCCTCGAGCACCTGCATCTCCAAGATCGCGGCATAGAACTCAGCCAGCCTCCGTGGGTCCGGGCAGTCGAACACAGTCTTTTCGAGGCAGCCGATCATGGCTCCATCATCCACAGTCCGATGTCTCTGCCGCCCCCGCCCCTGTCGAACTGTCGCGGTACGGCAACCGTCAGCCCCGGCTGCTACATCATCAGCGCATGGGATCGCGTTCCGGTGAACGACCGCCTGCGTGCGAGGTCTAGCTGTCGGTGTTGTGCGCCAAACTGTCGGGCATGGCAGCCAAGTCCAAGCACCTGAGTACCACGATCGACCTGCCCAGCAGCGCGGTGTACGAGTACGCCGCTGATCCTGCGAACCTGCCGCGATGGGCGGGCGGGTTGGCGAGTACAACTATTGAGCAGGTTGAGGGTCAGTGGGTGGCCGACTCACCGATGGGCCGTGTCACGGTCAGCTTCGTTGCGCAGAACGACTTCGGCGTGCTCGATCACGTCGTCACGCTGCCTTCAGGTGAGAGCGTGTACAACCCGCTGCGGGTGATCCCCTACGGGGACGCGAGCGAAGTGGTCTTCACCCTGCGCCAGCGCCCCGGAATGTCCGACGACGAGTTCACTCGGGATGCCGAATCCATCCGCACCGACCTCGAGTCCTTGAAGCGCGCACTCGAAGCCGGCTGAACGTCCGGTCACGGAGCGGCCCGCGGGATGGGTGGCGGCCTCGTGCGACAACTCACGAACCGACACCGCGTACAGCTGCCTGAATGTCCGGAAGACTCGCGCTGTCGGCAAGAATCAGTTCGGTCAACTGCCTAGGGTGAAACCAGCCGAGAGCGTCGTGCTCATCTGGTGCGGCGTTGACGGGGTCTCCATTCCAGCGAGTGACCCGGAAGGCGTGCATGTCTAGCGCGGGGTTGCTCACCCTCAGAGGTACCGGTTCCGGATCGACGATGTGGATGCCGAGCTCCTCGAAACACTCCCGCCTGATTGCCTCGTCTGCCCGTTCGCCTGCTTCGATGTGCCCCCCAACGAGATCCCAACAGTCCGGGTACCACTCACGCTGGGGATGCCGATGGGCCATGAGCACGCGCCCGCCACGGACCAGAGCGGCAACAGAGATGGCGATCCGGGCGGGCACAAAGGGAACCTACTCGGTGACTTACTGCGGCCACCTCCACCGTGTAGCACAGCGGCGCACACTCCGCAATGGGATCCGCTACCGCCAACGGTCGCGATGTGTCAGGTCCGATAGGCGTCCGAGCGATGCCGCACGGCGGTGACCTCCACGACGTGGTGATTGTCATCCAGCAGGTAGAGGATGCGATAGGTGCCGCGGCGGGCGGTCCATGCAGGTGCCATCGGTGGGTCAAGAGGCTTGCCCACACGGTGGGGATCATCGAGCAGCGGGCCGGTGATGAACTCGTAGGCCGCGGTTGCCACCTTCTCCGGCAGCACCTCGGCGAGAGCTCTAGCTGTCGGCCGGGCTATACGCAGCCGATAGCGTTCGATCACCCTGGAAGCCGTCCGGCCTCGCGCATCGCGTGCGTGAGCTGGTCGGCGTCAAGGTAGTCATTGGCGTCGATGGCTGCTCGGCCCTCGTGGTGAGCAGCGAGCAGTACCTCGTCGGAGAGCACTGCGATGGTGTCCTGCAGGGTGTCGTAGTCGTCGGCGGACAGCAGAACCGCAGCCCGGCGACCGCTGCGGGTGATCTCAAAGCGCTCGTGGGTGGTTGTCGCCTCGTCGATCAAACGCGACAGTTGAGCGCGGGCCTCTGCCACAGGAACGGTAGACATGTACGTGATCATAGCGCAGAAGCATAGAATGTACGCTCACCGCCACCATCGATGTGGCAGGACGGACATTGCCGAATACCTCCCCGGGTGCTTGACCGACCTCCTTCCCACGATGGATGCCCGTCACGAACATGCGGGTTTTGCCACCGACGCCGACTGTCCCCCGCGCACAGCCCGGGAGTACCCGACTACGGGCTCCCACAATGCGCCGGAGCTCACCAACTGTCGCTGCGTCATGGCCTCATCCTGTCCGGTCGCCAGCACGACCCTCATCGACAGTCCCGCTGTGCGTGGTCATGAGCTGGCGGGTAGAAACGACTGTGGCGAACTCGCCGTGCAGGTTGGTTGCCGTGGCGCGAGCGAGCTCGTCGGCGGTGAGTACCTGTCCGTCCGGGCCTCGCCGGTCGAAGGTGTGTGTAGCGTCGAGCGCGAAAAGCACCTGGTATCCAAGGTTGCCGCCAACGCGGGCGGTTGTCTCACCACAGTGGTTGGTGGTGATCCCTGCCAGAACGAAGCCGGCCAGCCCTTGGTCTCGCAGCCAGCTGTCGAGGCTAGGCGTGCCATGGAAGCAGGAGTTGACGGTTTTGCTAACGAGCAGGTTGGGTTCACCTGACACGACCGGCTTAAAGGCGTTACCTGGCTGTCCGGGGCGCAACGGAGACTCTGCGTCGGTCGAGTCGTGCCGGACAAATACCACTGGCCGACCGTGCCGACGCCAGGTCCGAAGTAGCGTCGCGACGTTGTATTCGCAGTCAGGGTTGTTGCGCGGCCCCCAATAGCTCTCGTCGTCGAAGTCCTGCTGCACGTCGACGATCAGCAGAGCCATGCGGTCCAGGTCAGGTAGGTCAAGTTCCGGGAGGTCCACGCGCCCATTGTCCAGCAAGTCGTCCTTCAGGCACCGCCGGCCGCCTGGTCGCCCGGCGTCCCGATTGAGGAACCTTTAGCGACCAACAAACAGAGTGATGATCTGCGCCGCGCCGGAGCAGGCCAGGCTGTCCCGCTAGACCGGCCCGGCTGGCCTTGCCAGGACGGGGACGGCACAACCTGCAAGCCGCTGGGAGGTGCAGCGCTCCTTCGCAAGCGAGCACACAGCGTTGGTGAGCCGGGGCTGCACGAATCAGCCAGCCACGACCGCCCAGACCACTCCGGCGCCGATGCCGAGGACGATGCTGAGCACGGCCGCGGCGACCGCGGTGCGCGTTGACCAGGGCTGAGTCTGGGCAGTCGTCGTCTCGGCCTCGTCGCCGTGGGTGACCCGGTCGCGGGAGCGGAAGGGCTGCACGATCCAGCGCAGGTAGTAGAAGAGGCTGAGCAGCGTGTTGATCAGCACCACGATCGCCAGCCAGGCCCAGCCGCCGTCCCACGCTGCGGTGACGGTGGTGAGCTTGCCGGCGAAGACCGCGGTTGGCGGGGTGCCGACCAGCCCGAGGAGCGCCACCACCAGGGCCAGGCTCAGCCACGGGTGGTCCCGGTCCAGCCCGCGGTAGGACTCCAGGCTGCGCCGCTGCCGCAACGCCGCGGTGACGGCGAAGGCGGCGATGTTGGTGACGGTGTAGCCGGTGAGATAGACCAGCAGCGAGGGCAACGCCAGGTCCGAGGCTCCTGCGACCACGACCGGCACCAGCAAATAACCCACTTGGCTGACCGTCGACCAGCCCAGCAGCCGCCGGGGGTCGCTCTGCCAGTAGGCAGCGAGGTTGCCCAGCGTCATGCCGACGGTGGCCAGGATCGCGACCAGCAACGGCCAGGCCAGCGTGTCCGGCAGCACCAGGACCAGCCGGTATGTCGCAATCACCGCTCCGATCTTGGGAACGGTGGTCAGAAATGCTGCTGCTGTGGCGCTGGAACCCTGCGCGGCGTCGGGGACCCAGAAGTGCGCGGGCACCCCGCCGGCCTTGAACATCAACCCGACCACGACGGCCAACACCCCGGCAGCCACCGCCCCCGCAGGTGCGTCGGGCAGCCGCTCGTCGAGCTCGGCATACCCGGTGCTGCCGGTGACGCCGTAGAGCACGGTGACCCCGCCCATCAGCAGGATCCCGAACAGCGCCCCGAGCAGGTAGGTCTTCATCGCGGCCTCGGCGCTCGCCGTGCCGCCGGCCAGCCCGATCAGACCGTAGAGCGGGATGCTGGCCAGCAGGAAGCCGACCGCGAGGACCAGGATGTCGTCCGCGCCCGCGAGCACGAGCGTGCCGGTGGCCGAGAAGAGCAGCAGCGCGTAGGTTTCGCTCTCCCGTGGGGAGGCGGCGATCTCGTCGGTGGCTAGGCCGAGCACGAGCATGGTGCCGAGGGCCACCAGGATGCGGGCCACCCCAGTCGTGGTGTCGACGGTGAACGAGCCCTCGAACGCGGGCTCTGCGGGTCCGCCCAGCGACAACGCCGCGACCACGCCCGCGGCAAGCAGGGCAAGCGCGGCGACGATCCGGGTGACCCACTGCCGGTCCCGGGCCAGGAACGAGCCGCCGAGCAGCGCCGTGAGCCCACCGACGAACAGCAGGATCTCAGGCACAAGCAGCAGCGGGCGCATCGCCATGCTTTCTCCGCCCACCGGCTACCGCCCGACCAGCGTGATCAGGGTCTGCGAGGCCGGCTCGATGACGGCTAGCAGCGGACGCGGCAGGATGCCGATGGCCAGCGAGAGCGCCAGCAAGGGCACCACCGCCCACAGCTCGGTCGCTCGCAGGTCCGCAAAGCCCAGTGAGGCGCCGCGAGTCTCGCCGGTGAAGATCTGCTGCAGCGCGCGCAGGAACAGCGCGGCGGTCAGCAAGATCCCGAGCAGAGCCACCGCGGTGACCGGTGCCGCGGCGATGCTGCCGGTGAAGATCTGGAACTCCGCGATGAAGCCGGACAGGCCGGGGAGTCCCAGCGAGGCGAAGGCGCCCACAGCGAAGAGACCGGCCATCCGCGGTGCCGGAGCGGCAAGCCCCCCGTAGGCGTCCAGGTCGTAGGTCCCCGCGCGGTCGTGCAGCACCCCGGCCAGCAGGAACAGCGCCCCGGTGATCAGCCCGTGGCTGACCATCTGGGTGACCGCCCCGGTGACGGCCACCTCCCCGGCGGCGGTGGTGTCGTCGGCGATGAGCCCGGCGACGCCGACGGCCAGCACGATGTAGCCCATGTGGTTGACCGAGGTGTAGGCGATCATCCGCTTGAGGTCCCGCTGGGCCAGGGCGACGAGCGCGCCATACAGGACGGAGACCACACCGACCACGATGATGACCCACGCCCAGGCCCGCCACGACTCCGGCAGCATCGGCATCGCGACCCGCAGGAAGCCGTAGGTGCCCATCTTCAACAGCACTCCGGCCAGCACCGCGGAGCCGACGGCGGGAGCGTCGGTGTGGGCGGGTGGGAGCCAGGTGTGGAAGGGCACGGTGGGGGTCTTGACCGCCAGTCCGAGCAGGATCGCTCCCAGCACCAGGCCGCCGGCAAGCGGACGACCGGCCAAGGGCGTCTCCTGCGCCAGCCGGACCATGTCGAAGGTATGCGGTTGCGCGGCGACGTAGAGCCCGATGAAGCCGGCGAGCAGGGCCAAGGAACCCAAGAAGGTGTAGATGAAGAACTTCATCGCCGAGCGGGCCGCGTCGCCGTGCCCCCAGCCGGCGATGACGAAGTACATCGCCACGATGGACAGGTCGAAGAACACGAAGAACAGGATCAGGTCGGCGGCCACGAACAGGCCCAGGCTGACACTCTGCAGGAACAGGAACAGCGCCGCATGTATGCGGGGCCGGTCCTCCTCGCGTAGCGCAAACACGGCGCAGGCAAGGAAGATGATCGCAGTCATCGCCAGCAGCGGCAGCGAAAGCCCGTCGACGCCGACGTGATAGCTGCTGTCGACCCCCGGGATCCAGGGGACCTGCTCCTCGTAGGCGAGGGCACCCGGCGCGGGGGTCTCGTAGCCCGCCCAGACCACCAGCACCAACGCCAGGTCAAGGACAGCCACCGCCACCCAGGTCCAGCGGGCCACGGCCGCGGACAGCCCTGGGATGGCGATGAGCCCCAGCGCAGCGGCCAAGGGCAGGAAGGCGATCGACGAGAGCACGCTCATCCCTTCACGGTGAGGAGCAGGACGAAGCCGTAGGTGCTTATGAGCACCACGACCGCTTGCAGGTAGTACTGGTGCAGCTGACCGGTCTGCGGCCGACGGGCCAGCGCCCCGAGTTGGCGCACCTGCGCGGTGACCCACTGGACCGCGCCGTCGACGCGCCGGTCGTCCAGCCGCCCGGCTCGGTCGGCCGTCCGCAGGGTCGCCGCGGAGATCGCGTTGACCCCCCGGTCGAGCACCCGGTCGTCGAAGCGGGCGAGGGCATCGGCGAGCCGCAGGGTCGGCGTCACCACCAGCGCCGTAGCGGCGGTCTCCAACCCCAGCCAGCCCACGGCCCATCGCGGCTCCGGCGGGCTCCACCGGAAGATGAGGAGGACGACCAGGATCGCCAGGGCGGCCGAGGCCAGCAGCTCCACCAGGCCAGGGGTTACGACGTCCGGACCGTCCAGGGCACGCCCGACGGCACCGCCGGTGGGGCCGAGGGTCAGCAGGCCGAGCACGGCGGCTCCGATCGCCAGCAAGACCAAGGGGGCCTGCGCGACGGTGTGCACGGTGCGGGTGCCCGGCTGCTCGGTGTCGTGCAGCGCGCACACCTGCGAGGCCTCGTCTGCCGGCACCTGGCGCGAGATGACAACGAGGATCTTGGCGGCATATCCCGCGGACAGGGCCGAGGCGGCCAACGCCACGACATACAGCGCCACCGACTCCTCCAGGGCAGCGGCCAGCACCGAGTCCTTGGTGGCCCACAACGACAGCGGGGCGATCCCGGCCAGCGAGAGCGCGCCCACCGTCGCGCAGAAGCCGACCAGGGGCCACCGACGGGCCACCCCCTGCAGACCCCTGAGCTGCTTGGTGCCCAGGGCCGTGAGCCAGATGCCTGCGGCAAGGAAAAGCAGTGCCTTGGTGGAGGCATGCGCCACGAGATGCATTGCCCCAGCTGAGACGGTGCCGACCCCCGCGGCGAGCACGACGAAGCCGAGCTGAGCCGCTGTCGAGGCGGCCAGCAGCTGCTTGAGGTCACGTTGAGCGAGCGCCACGGCGCCTAGGAGCAGGGCGGTGCCCGCCCCGAACCACGCGGTCACGGGTCCGGCCCATCCGGTCGCGGCCAGCAGCGGCTCGACCCGGAGTAGCAGGTAGCCGCCCATTGCCACCATCGCCGCGGAATGCAGCAGCGCGCTGACCGGGCTGGGCCCGGCCATCGCCGACGAGAGCCAGAACGAGAAGGGCAGCTGAGCCGCCTTGCCCAGCGCGGCCAGCACCACCCCGGCGGCGATGACGTGGCGCCAGCCGGGGGAGGCGTCGGACAGCTCGGCCAGCCCCAACCCGGCCCCGCCGGCCAGGGCGGCGGCGGCCGCGACATACAGGCCGAGGTCCGCGCTGCGGGTGGTGACGAAGGCGGTGAGCCCGGCGCCGACCCGGTGCTCCTCGCGCCACCAGAAGCCGATCAGCGCGTATGACGTGGCACCCATCAGCTCCCACGCGAACAGCAGGGTGGGCAGCGTCGTCGCGGTGGCGGTGAGCAGCGCGAAGGCGGCGAACAGCAGCATCAGCCCGTGGAACCGGGCACGGGAGTCCTCGATCTCGGCAGAGGCCACCAGCAGGGACAGCATCGTGACGATGGCGACGGTGGGCACCAGCAGCGCGGCGAGGGCGTCGACCTGCAGGGCGAAGTCGGCCCCGACGACGAACGGCACGGCCACGCTGGGGCGCAGGATCGCCACGGCGACGGCGACCGCGGTGGTCACGGTTGCTGTGGCGACCGACACCGGTACGGCGACCCGCTCGGCCCGGGGGACCACCAGGAGCAGGCCGCCTACGACGGCGGGCAGCAGCACGAGGGACCAGAGCAGGCCCGGGGCGAGCGCGGTCACCCGGACAGCTCGCTGGCCATGTCGGTCATGTCGGCCTGGGCCTCGCGATGCAGCAGGGTCGCCACCGCGAAGCCCATCGCCATCTCGACGGTCATGGCGGCGATGACGACCAGCAGCAGTACCTGGCCGGAGGGCTCGGGTGCGGTGAACCACCAGAAGCCGGCTGCGGCCAGGATGACCCCGTTGATCATCAGCTCCAGACCCATCATCACCATCACCACGACCTGCTGGGAGATCGCGCCGTAGAGGCCGATGCTGAACACGGCTGCGGCGACCAGGAGCACCGTCTCGAGGGTCATCGCCCGACACCTCCCGGCTGCGGGTCGTCGGCGGGTCGACGGCGGAGGTCATCGCCCATCCGGTCGTAGCGGGTGCGATGCGCGGCGAGCACGACACCGGCCACGATCGTGGACACCATGACCGGGCTGATCACGATCATCACCAGCATCTGCGGACCCATCAGCGCCTCGCCGAGCGCGGCCGTCACGTCTGGCGCGGGGCTGCCGCGCCGGGTGGGCCAGTCGATGAGGAGGATGCCGATCGCCAGCACCAGGAACGTGCCGATGGAGGCTGCCAGGGCCTGCCGGTTGTCGTGCACCATGCTCATCGGCATCAGCGCGGGGTTCATACCCATGAACATCACCATGTAGACGGCCATGATCGCCATCTCCATGATCATCATCAGGATGATGATGATCCCGATGTAGTTCTGCTGGAGCAGCAGCACGTCGACGCCCACGGCGACGAAGGACAGCGCCAGTGCGTAGGTGGCCCGCGCCATCGAGTCGACGTAGAACACGGCCGCGCCGCTGAGCACTGCGACCAGAGCCAGCACCCAATGGGCGATGTCCACGGCTGCGCCCATCTCAACAACTGTGCTTATCTCCTGCATACTCATGCCCTCCAGACGGCGACGACAGCCACGACGAGGTCCTGCACCAGCACCGCGGGCAGCAGCACGACCCAACCGAGCTCCATGAACGTGTCCGGGCGCAGGGTCGGCATCCGGCGGCGCACCCAGACCAGCGCAGCCAGCAGCAGAGCGGTCTTGACCAGGCTCCATACCCAGTCCGGCAGGAGGGGGCCGGCCCCACCGCCGAGGAACAGCGGGACGGCGAAGGCCGCCCCGGCCGCGAGCAGGGCGTAGCGACCGGCCTGGAACAGCAGCCGATCGACCCCGGACAGCTCGGCGGCCACCCCGCCGGCCAGATCGTCGGCCAGCGCAGCGGCGAACGGCCCCCACACCGAGAAGGCGACCACCCCGAGGCAGTAGACCCCAAAAGCCACGGGCATCCACACGACGAACCACAGGTCCTGTTGCGCGGCGGCCACCGTGCCGACGTTGAGACTCGAGGCTGCGATCGCTGGCGCAACCAGGGCAAACATCAGCGGCAGCTCGTAGCCGAGGCCATACGCGAGGAACCGGTAGCCACCGATGAGGGAGTATGCCGAGTTGGGCCCCCACCCGACGAGCCACACGAGTGCCCAGACCATGACGTCCATCGCGTTGAACCAGACGATCCCGACATCGAGGTCGGCGATGGTCCAGTGGCCAAACGGCACGACGGCCACCATCAGCAGGGCGGTGACCACGAGGCCGGCACCGCCGATGCGCCATAGGAGCGAGTCGGCCGAGATCGTGGTGCGGCGTCGTTGCCGCATCAACCGGGCGCACTCGCTGAAGGGTCCGGCGATCGCTCCGGCCGATGCTCCCTCGCTTCGGGCGGTCAGCACACTGCTGAGCACCGCGCCGAAGACGACGAGCAGACCCAGTATCGCTGCGGCAAGAAGGGTCCAGGCGGGGGAGACGGAGGTCACGAGCTGAGACGACTCAGGCATGAGCCACCGCCTGGTGCGCTTGGAGTGGGGGCAGGTCCAGGCTCGCGACGACCAGCCTGGCCGTCGCCAGGTCGAGCCCGACGACGACAGCCGCGATCGACTCGGGGCCCATGTCCTGCCCCTTGCCTTGGTCGCCTTCAGTCGGGGACAGTCGATCCAGCATCGAGAGCAGCCGGTCGTACGTGTCGCCCTCCAGACGTGTGGGCAGGCCGTGGTCGGCGAGTTCCGCTGCTGTCAGCGTCCGCAACCTGCGCAGCGACCAGCGCAACGACCGCGATCGGATGACCTGGCGACGGAGCTTGTCCGCGATCTCGGCGGGGGCTGTGGAGGCCAGCTGCGCGTCGCGAAGCTGTCGGGCGCGGCCGGCGGCGTCCTCCCAGCCGGCCAGTGCCAGCATCCGGGCAACGTTGTCGCAGCGCCAGGCGGGGTGCAGCGACTGAAGGTCCCGGTATGCGGTGGCGCCGGCGAGCGCTGGCTCCGTGACCTCGTCGGTGCCACCGGTTTCCTCGTGGTCGGGATGATCGTCGTCGATGAGCCGCCCCTCGGCGGCGGTGATCACGTCTCCCTGCAGAGTGCAGCGCAACACGAGCCCGGCGGGCCAGTGCGTCAATACCGGTCCAAGCCGCAGATGCAGGACGTCCATCTCCAGCCCGTCGCGGTCGTTGTCGCCCTCAGCCAGCGGGATCCCGCCCGGCGCCATCTCCATGTCGCCGTGGTCCATCCCCTCGTGGTCCATGTCGCCTCGGTCCATCCCCTCGTGGTCCATGCCTTCATCAGCGGAGGACTCGACCTCGGGTCCGGCGGGGCGGGAGCGGGCGTCGCGGCGGTGCTGCTCGGTGTCGGCAAGATCCGCCTCAGCCGCCTGCAGCGCCGCTGTGACATCTTCGTCCTGCGCGTGCCGAACCTGGACCCTGACGCGGGGACCGGGCAGCTGCTCCCAGAGCCGCTCGATGACAGTGGTCAGCTCCGGCCCGGGCACACCGCACACGGCCAGGACGTCGGCATCGGCGGGGGACTGCGCGAGGCGCCAGCCGCGCTCGATGACTGCCCGCTCCAGCCGGGCTCGCGCCGTCCAGGCCCCCGGCGCCTCGACGACCAGCACGTGGGCGCGACGCACCGCATACCGGCTCAGTCGCTCGCTCAAGCCCATCGCAGGCCACCTTCTCGCCAGACCCAGACCACCGCGACGACGAGCGCGCCGAGGAACAGGAACATCTCGATAACCGCCGACACACCTAGATCAGCGACGACCACCGCCCACGGATACATGAACAGCATCTCGACGTCGAAGGCCAAAAAAAGTAGGGTCGCGACGTACCACCGCGCGTGGTAGCGCGAGAGGGCGTGCTCTTCGGGCTGCCAGCCGGAATGGAACGGCAGCGACAGGATGACATCGGGTGAGACTGCCGTGAGCCGGTGCACGGCATACAGCGAGGCCACTGCGACACCGGCGACGGCGAGCATGCTCAGGACTCCGAGGTACATACCACTCCCTGTCGGGTCGGCGCGGGTGCGACGGCTGGGCGGCCGATGAGCGCCACCGTATACCCCCATAGGGTATCTGGTAAGAGTGACCATGCGAGCGGGGCGGCTATTCCCTCGTGTGTTGCCCCGCGCGATCGTGCCCGGTCAGCCCGGGGTATGCACGCTTGTGGGCAGGTCCATGGGCTCCGGTATGCCGGGGCGCGGGTAGAAGAGCTCGGTCAGCAGGGCCCCGATCGCCGCGCCGACGACCTGCGCGCCGATGAAGGCGGCTACCCCGGCAGGGGCGATGCCGGCGAAGGTATCGGTCAACGAGCGGGCGATCGTCACAGCCGGGTTGGCGAACGAGGTCGAGGAGGTGAAGAAGTACGCGGCACCGATCCACGCCGGCACCACGACCGGCCCCAGGCGCCCGTTGCCGGTGCGCGTCAGAGCGCCGATTGCAGCGATCAGCCCGGCCGTGGCGACCATCTCACCGAGCCACAGGTTGGGGGTGTCCCGAGCCTGGGTCGAGGGGTGCAGGGCCGGGAGAGTGAACATCACATTGGCCACCGCGGCACCGGTGAGGCCGCCCAGAACCTGAGCCACCACATACGACGCGGCCTCACCGACCGAGAGCTCCCGGCGGCTGAGCGCGACGAGGGTGACGGCGGGGTTGAAGTGAGCCCCGGAGATCGGGCCGAGCGCCCAGATCATCACGCCCAGCGCTGCGATGGTCGACAGTGCGTTGATGAGCAGCTGCACGGCGACGTCGTCCGTGAGGTTCGTGGCCATGATGCCCGAGCCCACGATGGCGCAGAGGAGGACGCCGGTGCCGAGAGCTTCGGCCGCGACGCGACGCAGCACGGGGCGTGCAGGCATGAGGTCTCCAGAGTTCCTAACGTTGCGAGGTTGGGGGGGGAGGTGTCAGCAGCAGTGCGAGCCCGGCCGGTCAGGCATGCCGAGGAAGTCACGGGCCAGCCGCAGTGCGTCGGCCCGGACGGAGTAGTGGACCCACCGACCGCGCTTGTCGCGGGTGACCAGACCGGCGTCGTGCAGCTTGCGCATGTGGAATGACAGGGTCGGCTGACTAATCCCCAGGGCGTCCGGCAGGTGACAGGCGCACGCGGTGCCGTCCTCGGCGAAGGCGAGGTACTGCACCAGCCGGACCCGGGTCGGGTCGGCCAGCGCCTTGCAGACCCGGGCGATGCGATCCGCCTCGACGATGGGCAGGAGGGCACCGGCTGCGCCGGCGCAGCATACGTCCTGGGTCGGCTCGGCCAGGTCAACGTCTCGCATGCGGTCGAGAGTACGTAGCATATTGACAATTGTCTATGTCGGGCGTTGGATACTCATAGGCGGTCATCTATGTGGGTGGTACAGCCGTCTGCATGGAGGAGATCCCATGTCCTCGACACCCTCGGTGTTGTTCCTGTGTGTCAAGAACGGCGGCAAGTCTCAGATGGCGGCCGCGCTGATGCGACATCACGCCGGCGATGACATGCAGGCGCACTCCGCGGGCACCTACCCAGGCCGCGAGGTCAATGCGCTGTCGGCCCAGGTGATCGCCGAGGTCGGTGCCTCCATGGCAGGGGAGAAGCCACGCGCGATCGATCCGGAGCTGCTGCGCGCTGTTGACCGGGTGGTCCTGGTCGGCGCCAAGGCAACGGTCGAACCGATCCCCGGGATGCGGGGGCGCATCGAGACCTGGGACACCGACGAGCCGTCCGAACGCGGCATCGAAGGTGTCGAGCGGATGCGCCTGGTCCGTGACGACATCGCCACCCGCGTTCAGGACCTGTATCGAGAGCTGACGAGCACGACGACCTCAGGAACCCCGTCATAAGCCTGCTCGACCCCCATACCGCGCTGAAGCGCGACCTGTCCTACTCCTACCAGGAGGTGTTCTTCACGGCCACCATCGAGCGGGCGGTGGACGAGGCACGATCGGTGCTCGAGCCGGTCTCCACCGTCAAGACCTTCTTGCCCGTGCCTACGGGGCGGCACGCCAAGGAGCAGCTGTTGGCTGCGGCCCAGGCCGAGGGCCGTATCGCCAAGAGCGTCCCGGAGATGCTCTTCGTGTGTGTGCAGAACGCCGGTCGGTCTCAGATGGCCGCGGCCCTAGCTCAGTACCTGTCAGCCCATCGGGTGCATGTGCGCTTCACCGGTTCGACCCCCGCGGAGCAGATCAACCCCGTTGTCGTGGAGGTCCTGGCGGAACGTGGGATATCGCTGACCGAGGCATACCCCAAGCCGCTGTCGGACAGCGTGATGAACGCCGCAGACATGATCATCACCATGGGCTGCGGCGACGCATGCCCGCTCTTCCCCGGCAAACGCTACGAGGACTGGGCCGTGGCCGGACCCCAACGGAGAGCCCATCGAGGTCGTGCGCACGATCCGTGAAGACATCCACGCCCGGGTCCAGCGGCTGCTCGCCCAAATCCTCGACTGACCCAGCCGGCCACACGGATACGGGGACAAGTGGGGTTATGCGCCTAGCGGCCCGCCTCTGCGAGGATGCTGGGGTGGCCAGCGGTAGGTGCGACTGTAGTGGCGTGCACTACCGCTGCTTGGGGGAGCTGCGCGCGGTCGTCGACTGTCACTGTGATCGCTGCCGCAGGATCACTAGACACCACATGGCCGCAAGCGGATGTGCCACGACCGACCTGATCCTCGACTCGGACGCCACGCTGCGCTGGTACGAGCCAGCCCAAGGGATCTTCTACGGCTTCTGCGGCACCTGCGGCTCGACTCTGTTCTGGCGCTCGGACACCGACCCGGCCTGGACCTCGATCGCCGCAGGGACCCTTGATAAGCCCACGGGTCTGCATACGGCCGCGGCGTGGTGGCCCGACCACGCCGACTACCACGAACTCGATCCCCTGTTGGACAGCTACCCCCGAGAGCCGCCGCAGGGCGACCTGCCGACGTCGCCGCGACGAAACCGAGCGTGATAGCGGCACCGGTGTCACGGGAGCTCCTGAGGTCGAGCAGTATGTCGAGCCGCTCCGAGAGCGGCGAGGACCTGGGCCAAGGTAGCGACGGCGGCACCGAGCACCCACCAAGTGCCGTGGTCTCCGAGCACCGACCACGCCACCAGGAGCACACCGGCCAGCGCGGCAACGCCGAGGACGATGGGGTGCGGGACGGCGCGGCGCAACTCCCACAACACACTGAGGAACCCACCGGATCGCCGCCGTCCGGCACCGCGATCACCGCGACGCCGATAGAGCTGAGCACTCCCCAGAGCGCCAGGTCCCGTCCTGCCGCCGGCCAGTGCCGCACGCTCGCCACGCCCTTGATGCTACCGATCGGGAACCGGCGGATTGGAGTATGCAGTTCTGTTGCCCTGGCAACACAACTGCATAGGGTTAATCTGGGCAGATGTCGACAGCGAGCGTCGCCGTTTCCAGCGACATGGCCACCACCGACTGGGACGGGCTCGCCACCCGGCTCGGCCGTAGCATCGGAGCCGAGGCGGTCAGCCGCCGGGCGATCGATCGGTACGCCATGGCGCACGACGCCTCGCACTACCTGCTGACCCCTGAGGTGATCGTGCGGCCCACCTCGGCCGACCAGGTGGCTGCGGTGATGCGAGCCTGCGACGCGGCGGCGGCGCCGGTGGTCTTCCGCTCCGGCGGCACGAGCCTGTCCGGGCAGGCGGTCAGCGACGGGGTCATGGTCGACACCCGGCGTCACTTCCGTGGGGTCGAGGTGCTCGGCCAGGGGGAGCGGGTCCGCGTGCGGCCGGGGTCGACGGTGCGTGAGGTGAATGCCCGGCTCGCGGCATACGGGCGCAAGCTGGGGCCGGACCCGGCCAGCGAGAGCGCCTGCACCCTGGGTGGGGTCATCGCCAACAACTCCAGCGGTATGCAGTGCGGCACCCGGTTCAACACCTACTCCACGCTGGAGTCGATGGTGGTGATCCTGCCCACCGGCACCCGGGTCGACACGAGCGACCCGGGCGCCTCGGCATACCTGCGGGAGGCCGAGCCCGAGCTCTGGGAGGGCCTGACCCGGTTGCACCGGCGGGTGCGCGACGACGCCGAGTCGGTGGCGACCATCGAGCGACTCTTCGCGATGAAGAACACCATGGGCTACGGCGTCAACTCCTTCCTGGACTACAGCGACCCGGTCGACCTGCTCAGCCACCTGATGATCGGCAGCGAGGGCACTCTTGGTTTCGTGGCTGAGGCGGTCCTGGCGACCCTGCCGATCCCCTCGCAGGTCACGACCGGGCTGCTGATCTTCGATGACATCGCCACCGCGACGGCGACCGTGCCGCAGCTGGTGGCGACGGGCACCGCGACGGCTGAGCTACTCGACGCGGCTTCACTGCGGGTGTCACAGGACGACCCGCAGTGTCCTGCGCAGATCCGTAACCTGCAGGTCCGCGACCACGCCGCGATCCTGATCGAATACCAGGGTATGGCGCCCGAGGAGCTCCGCGAGCTGACCGAGGCGGCCGACCCGCAGCTGCGGTCGTTGCCGGTGCAGCCGTTCGAGCTCACCGCCGAGCCCGCCGCGCGGGCTGCGTTGTGGCGGGTGCGTAAGGGGCTCTACAGCGCCGTGGCCGGGGCTCGGCCGCAGGGCACCAACGCGTTGCTGGAGGACGTGTCGGTGCAGGTCGACCGGCTGGGAGAGACGTGCGTATCGTTGACGGAGCTGTTCGACCGGCACGACTACAACGGCTCGGTCATCTTCGGGCACGCCAAGGACGGCAACGTGCACTTCCTGCTCAACGAGCGGTTCGAGGACCAGGCCTCCCTGCGCCGCTACGGGGCGTTCACCGACGACATGGTCGACCTGGTCCTGGGCAACGGCGGGTCGCTGAAGGCCGAGCACGGCACCGGGCGGATCATGGCGCCGTTCGTGCGGCGGCAGTACGGCGACGAGCTGTATGCGGTGATGCGCGAGGTCAAGGAGCTCATCGACCCTCGCGGGCTGCTCAACCCCGGCGCGGTGCTGTCGGAGGACCCCACGTCATACCTGCGTGACCTCAAGCCCAGCTATCAGGTGGAGCCCGAGGTCGACCGGTGCGTGGAGTGCGGCTACTGCGAGCCGGTCTGCCCATCCCGCGACCTCACGCTGACACCGCGGCAACGGATCGTGCTGCGGCGGGAGATGCAGGCGGCCCGGGCAAGGGGTGACGAGGCGCTGGCGCAGGAGCTGGAGCGCGACTACGCCTACGCTGGGGAGCAGACCTGCGCCGTCGATGGCATGTGCGCCACGGCCTGCCCGGTGCTGATCAACACCGGTGACCTGGTGCGTCGGCTGCGGCGGGAGTCCGCGCCCCGCCCGGCGCAGGTGGTCTGGTCGGCGGCCGCACACGGCTGGGGTGGTGCGGCCCGTCTGGGCGGGGTCGGGCTGAGCGTCGCCAAGATCCTGCCCAGCGGGCTGCCGATTGCCGCGACTTCGCTGGCTCGGCGGGTCGTTGGGCACGACACGGTGCCGTTGTATGACGAGCGCCTGCCTCGTGGTGGCCGGGCGCGCCCCACCTCGGACGCCGACAACGCTCAGGCGGTGCTTTTCAGCGCCTGTATAGGGTCGATGTTCGGCGCCGAGGACGAGGGAGGCGGTGCGGGTGCCGCCGTCGTCGAGCTGTGCGAGCGGGCTGGTGTGCCGTTGCGCACCCCGACCGGGCTGGGCGGGTTGTGCTGTGGCACGCCGTGGAAGTCCAAGGGCTTCGCGCAGGGGTATGACGTGATGGC
>JAABUN010004212.1_pt1 | contig 20177 bp, 21 predicted proteins | sample 5559311 | NCBI WGS metagenome assembly JAABUN01 (sample SAMN10711877, study PRJNA513370) | rock metagenome | isolation source: Antarctica rocks | place: Antarctica: Victoria Land, Siegfried Peak sud
CGCCGCCAGCAACACGGCGAGCCTTCGGGGTGGGGCCAGATCAGACCGTCATAACAGGCACCCGGCGTGTCGGAGGTGGGGCCAAATCAGGCCGTCACGGTGGGGCCAGATCAGACTGACAGGGCCACACGTCGCTGAGGTGGCTAGCGAACGATGCAGAAGCGCGGCTTCGCGGCGCCGGGCAACGTAGGCAACGTGTCGCGGCAGCCGTGCCTAACCGCGCATTGAGCGCCAGGGCTTCGTCGTGTCGGCGGCCCGTTCGCTCTCGCCAGCGGAGCCTGGCACGAACGCCATGAGCGTGACGCCTATCCCCAGCCCGATGAACAGTCCGAGAAGGATTCGTCCGCCCCCGCCCGCCTGTGCAGCGTGGACGCCGAAGGAGACGCCGGCAATCACCGGACCCAGCAGTGCTGCCCACAGCCGTTCGTTCGCGTTCACGCACCCATGATGCCGAGCCGTCAAGGACCGTCGTCCAGCAGCGAACCCTCCCACGCGTGGCCGTCCAGAAGCGTTCTACGCCAGACGGGTCAAGATCCCAGTAGCCTCCGGCCGTGACTCCGCCACCTGGCTTTGCGTCAGTAGCCGCGACTGCTCTGCTGGCAACGGGTGCCGCCGGCTGGCTGCTTGTTTTTGTTGAAGAGAGCCGCTGCAACGTCGACAACCTCGCAGCACTGACCGTGCTGGCGCTGCTCCTGACTCTGGTCCCTACTGGAGTGGCTGTCGCCGGACGAGCGCCGTGGTGGATCGGTGTTGGCTGCACCGGAGTCGCACTGCTTCTACTGCTGGCCGTCTTCCGCCCTGGCGGCACCTACGGCTGCAGCGTCAGCATCGTGGGTTGAGCGAGCGCCATCAACCCCGCAGAAGCGCCGTTCTGGTCGTTCCTACCCGGCGTAGCGCACGGTGCCGGAGGGCGCCTGCGGCTCTGCTGGAACCCACTGCTCGTCAGACACGCGCCTACCGACCGAGTCGCCACGCCCGTCCCAGAGCAGCGCCGTGTTGATGGCCACCAGCGTCAGGGCAGATGACGGCCGCTCGTAGCGAACGAGTAGCCGCCGCTCCATGTCGACGACGAGCAGGGCCCGCTCGTCCCGGTTCTCCGTGTGCGACAGGTTGACCGTCGCCAACTCCCGCTCGGTGCGCACGTCCGGCAACATTCGCCAATCGTCGCCGGGTCGTCCCCAGAACCACGCCTTGAGCGGCAGAAGAAGATGCAGCGTCGGCGGCCAGTAGTCGGGGCGGCCAGTCGCCTGCTCGATCAGCTTCAGGCCCTCGAATGAGCGGTTTGTGACGCCATCGGAGGTCTCGGTCGCGTGTCCGGCCGGCGCCTGCCGACGCAGATACCAGCGCCCCGGCTCTAGCGCTCGCTCGGTTCGCCACGCCGCCTGGTACGACACGATCTGGCCGTCACTCTCCTCCCGAAGCAGGGCGCGACCCTGGCTCGGCGGGTCGAGGAGCACGCCGATCACCTGCCCGAGGTCCCACATGATCGTGAGGATGTCACGCCAGAAGCGACCGAGCAGAAGCGCTGTTCTGCTCGGTCCGGCGAGCGTCGCTGACGCGCCGAAGCGCAGACCCGGCTAGGGCGGGCGCGCGCGGTCCCAGATCCCTGTGGCGGTCCGCCGAGGCAGCCAACACTTGCTGTCCCCGCTCAGAGTGCGATCATCAGGCATGGCGTTCGAGCGGATCACGGTCAACCCGGCGCAGATGGGCGGGGTCCCCTGCATCCGTGGCCTGCGGGTCACCGTGAGCATGGTGCTCGGTCAGCTCGCTGCGGGTCGAGCCAGCGAGCAGGTGCTCGAGGACTACCCCTACCTCGAGCGTGAGGACGTGACTGCCGCCCTGGTGTACGCGGCCGCCATCGTCAACGAGCGCGAGGTGCCGATGGCCCGTCCGGCGTGAGGTTCCTGCTCGACGCGAACCTCTCGCCGAAGCTGGTCACCGCACTGACAGCCGCCGGCCTCGCCTGTCGGCACGTCGACGAGATCGGACTTCTGAGGGCGTCCGACGTGACGATCTTCGACCGCGCCGCGGCGGACGGCGACGTGCTGATCACGGCCGACTCGGACTTCACCAACCTCTTGGCTGCGCGCGGCAGCTCGGGGCCGTCGGTCGTGCTGCTGCGTCATGTCGCCGAACAGCCGTGGCGCGAACACGAGGCACTGCTGATCGCGAATCTTCCAGTCGTCCTGGCCGACCTCGAAGAAGGTGCTGTGGTGTCGCTGAGCCCCACCAGGTTGGCCGTCCGACGCCTCCCCATCGAGGGAGGCTCCTGACAGCTCCGTGACAGCCTCCGTCGTCAGCGGCGCAGGTGTAGCGAACGAGTCGGCCCCGGCGGCGTCGCTGTCGTGGACAAGTCTGCTCCAGACTGGTGGAGCGAGCGGTGCCAGCGTGGTTGCCTGTCATGCCCGTCCGCGCCTGTCTGCGGACGTCCGCCCCTGGTCGCGCGACGCGCTGATCTGCGTGTATGTACGGTGGTGGACGCCTCGGGACCAGGCCCGGCCGACTCGTAATGAGGTTGTCCGCGGTTCGATTCCGCGAGGCGGCTCCACCGAAAGCCTCTGTCCGCAGGGGGTTTCAGCGTATCCAAGGCCATGGTCGAATGATCTTTCAGCCTCGCGCTTGACGTCTTGTGACGCCCGGGCGATCTTGACCTTGAGCTGGTCGTCGCGAACCGCCCGGGCCGACCCCCCTGGCGGGCCTACCGTGGCCCCATGACCGCCCGACCTGAGCACCACGTCCCGGCGCCCGAGCGCGCTGTCGGGGACTGCGCCGTCTACGAGCATGGCCGCCGCCGCCCCGGACGGGTCCCCCTCGAACAGGCCGGCGAGGCCGCCGCCGCAGCCGACGGGTACATCTGGATCGGCCTCCAGCAGCCCACAGCCGCCGACGTCCAAGCCGTAGCCGCCGAGTTCGGCCTGCCGGCGCTCGCGGTCGAGGACGCCGTCAAGGCCCACCAGCGCCCCAAGCTGGAGATCTACGACGACGTGGTCTTCGTCGTCCTCAAGCCCGTCAGCTACATCGACAGCGAAGAGGTCATCGAGGTCTCCGAGATCGCCGTCTTCGTCGGCCGCAACTTCGTCGTTACGGTCCGCCACGGGTCCTCCTGCGTCCTACGCGACGTCCGCCGCAACCTCGACCACGGCGACGATCCCGCGGCCTTGGGCCCCATGACCGTCCTGCACCAGGCCGCCGACCACGTCGTCGACGAGTACGAGCGGGCCATCGCCGCCATAGACGACGACGTCGCCGAGATCGAGACCCAGGTGTTCAGCACCGACCCGGGCGACCACGCCGAACGGATCTACAAGCTCAAGCGGGAGGTCCTGGAGTTCCGCCGCGCCGTTGCGCCGCTCGCCGTCCCGCTGGAACGCCTCGCCGCTGGGACCGTCCCCGGCGTCCGCGACGGTCTCAGGCAGCACTTCCGCGACGTCCACGACCACCTCCTGCGCGCCGCAGACGCCATCGAGGGCCAGGACCGGCTGCTCACCGACGTGCTCCAGGCCAACGTCGCCCGCGTCGGCGTCCAGCAGAGCGCCGTCGCCGTCCGCCAGAACGAGGACATGCGAAAGATCTCAGCCTGGGCCGCCATCGCGCTTGTCCCGACCGCGATCGCCGGGATCTACGGCATGAACTTCGATAACATGCCCGAGCTCAACTGGAAGTACGGCTACTTCCTCGTCCTCGCCGTCATCGCCACCGCCTGCCTGTCACTGCACCGCCTGTTCAAGCGCAACGGCTGGCTCTGAAGCCGCCAGCGTCACGAGCCGACGGCGGCTTCTTGTCGGAAGCCACCGCCGGCCGGCTTGCGGTCAGCTGTTGCGTTGCGGGCTGGCCGGCGCGCTGGTGACCGGCTGCCCCGACTCGGCGGGGTAGGCCTCGGCCCCGCTGGACGACGGTGCGCTCGCGCCGAACGCGGTCAGGAAGTGCTGGGCGGCCTCCTGCTGCGCGCGCTCGGCATGGTCGAGGACGGCTGAAGCACCGAAGAACTCGTGCATCACACCGTCGTAGCGGGTGGCGATCACCTCGACGCCGGCGGCCTCGAGGTTCTTGGCCCACTGCTCGCCCTGGCTGCGCAGGACGTCGCGCTCGTCGGTGATGACCAGCGTCGGCGGCATCATCCGCAGCTGCTCCTGACTCCAGCCGAGCAGGTCGATGCGCGGGTCCTTGGCCGCATCGGGCATGCCCTCGAAGGCGTGCATCGCCATCCAGCTCAGCAGCGCCCGGTTCAGCGGCCGGCCGTCGGCGGCGTCCTCCATCGACTCGCCGAACTGCTCGCCAGTCGTGACGGGGTAGACGGGCACCATCGCCACCGGCAGCGGCTCACCGGCCTCGGCGAGCTGCAGCACCGTGGCGGGCGCCATGTTGCCGCCCGCCGACTCGCCGCCGATCCCGATCCGCGTCGGGTCGCCACCGAGCTGCTCGGCGTTCGCGACGGTCCAGCGGTAGGCGGCCAGCACGTCGTCGTGCGAGGCGGGGAAGACGGCCTCGGGCGCACGGCGGTAGTCGGGGCTGACAATGATCGCGCCGGTCTTGTTGCACAGCCCCCGGCAGGCGTCGTCGTAGTGGTCGTCGATGGTGAACAGCACCCAGCCGCCGCCGTGGATCCACATGATGATCGGCGCGTTCGGCTGGACGCCCTCCGGCTTGTACACCCGCAGTGTCTGCGAGCCGCCGGCGCCGTCCGGCACCTGCAGGTCCTCGACCGAGCCCACCTTCTCCGGCCCCTCCAGGCCCAGGTCGGCCATCACCTTCTGCACGGCCTGCTTGGGGCCGGGCTGCTTGCGGGCCTGCTCCGGCTCGAGGATCTCGAACGGCAGCGGGCCCAGTGAGGAGTGCGCGTCGACGATGGCCTGCGCCTGTGGGTTCAGCAGCCCGGAGGCGTCGGTCGCGAGCTCCTTCTTCTTGCCGCCCAGGGCGGCCTTGGCCTTGTCCAGCGGCTTGGCCAGCGCGCCGGCGATCTTCTCGCCCACACCCTCAGCGGGTGCGTGCGGGTGGGGGGCGGTGGGCGCCTTGCGCTTGGCGGCGAGGAACTCCTTGCCCAGGGAGGCCATCCTCTCCGCACCGACCTTCTCGCGGAACTCCGGCAGCTCGTCGGTCTCCTCGTCCTGCACGTGGTGACGGGTCTCGGCGATCAGCTCCGTGAGCGCCTGCTCGAAGTCGGCATCGCCCGGCTCGTTCTTGTCCAGCGTCACCAGCAGCTCCTTGAGCTTCTGGTGCTCGGACTGCGCGTCCTGCTTCTGCTCGGCCATGCCGAGCTCGTCCCACAGCGGGTAGAGCACGGTCTCCTCGGCGAACGCGTGCAAGGCGAGCTCGAAGCTGATCTGGTCGACCAGCACCCGCCGGTTGCCGCGATCGGCCTCCAGGTGCTGGAACTGGCGCTCGACGATGGCGTGGTCATCCGCGATGAGGTGGTCGATGTCGCCGGGCAAGGTCTCATAGGGCAAGGGCACAACGTCTCCAAAGGGTCAGTCAGGTTTGCCTTCCCTGTCCTCACTGCCCGGCATGACACGGGTCACGCATGCAGCAGCGGTGCTACTGATGGGGCAGCAGACTCGCCGAAACAGGACGAAGGTCTGGGCCGAGAACGGGGTAGAGAGTGGCCATGGACGCCGACCGACACGAGGGGGCCCCGCCCGCGCAGGACGAGGAGCTGGTCCTCCCGAGCGTTCCGCAGAGCGTGTCCCAGGTGCGCCGGTACGCCGTTGCCTCCTGCACCGCCCTCGGCTTCGATGGCGACTGCGACACCCTTGCGCTGCTCGTCAGCGAGGTCGCCACCAACGCGCTCATCCACGGCGTCGGCCAGGTCCGGGTGCGCGCGCTGGCTGCCGGGCCGCGCATGCGCATCGAGGTGTCCGACGACAGCGTCATCCTGCCCGTCCCGCGCCAGGCCGCCGCAGACGCCGAAGGTGGCCGCGGCCTGGCGCTGATCGATGCGCTGGCCGCAGACTGGGGCGTCGAGGCCCGCGACACAGGCAAGACCGTGTGGTTCGAGCTCGGCGGCTGACCAGCGTCGCCACGCCAGCCCGGCGGCTCAGGCGACAGCGACAGCGGTGACCGTGGTGGGTGGGCCTGCCTGCCACGGGAGTTGGGGCGGAACCTGCGCGGCCGACGGAGCGCACAGCCGGCAGCGCCCGGTGCCGTCGCACCGGCTCTGCTGCGCGGGCTGCTCGCAGCCCGCTCCCTCGCAGATCCAGCACCGTCGGCTGCCCAGGCAGCCGTCGCAGGAAGTCGTCAAGATCGCTCTCTCGTCGGCTCGGCCGGTCGCCGTGCGGGTCGCAGCCAGTCTTGCCGTCGCCTCGCTGCTCTGTCATGACCCGCTCGGGCTGCCGGAAGCGGTCCGGTGATGGCCCGATCGGTGTCCCGGCGGCGGTCCCTGCCGTCCGGCCACGCCCGCAGCGACCAGGCCAGCGGGCGATCTCGTCGGAGCGGTAACGGGGGCGGGGGCGCGTCCGGAGACCCGGACGGATGCCCGCTTATGGCAACAACGGGCCATACCGGAGCGCAACGGAAGGCGACACGCTCACGTGAAGACCGCCGCACGCCGCTGAACGGACACTCCCCATGCCCCGCAGGACCCGGACCGTGCTTGTCGTCGACGACAACTCGGCCGCTCGTAATGTCGTCGTGCACCTGTTGCGGTCAGACCCAACCTTCCGGGTCCGGGCGGTCGCGCACGACGGCCTGCAGGCTGTCGAGCTCACCGGCCAGGACTGCCCCGACCTGATCGTGCTCGACCACGAGATGCCGAACATGACCGGGTTGGAGGCTCTCCCGAGGCTGCGGGAGCAGTGCCCCCTGGCCCGCATCGTGATGTGGAGCCTGTCGGCCGATGTCGAGCCGCTGGCCCTGCAGGCAGGCGGTGACGGGTTCATCAGCAAGGCCGAGCCGATCGACCGGCTGATGGAGTGGCTGCGCGCCGCGTAGCTGCCTTGCTGCGGGTGCCGCGCAGGACATAGCTCGCACACTGCGCCCGGGCTGGTGACAGTGTGGGGCCCATGAGACGGCCGTCGCGTTGAGCAGCTCGTCCGGCGACACGCAGCGCCCCGTGGTCGCCGTCGCCAACCGGCTGCCCATCCACCGCGGTGAGCGCGGCTGGGAGCTGGCGCCAGGCGGCCTGGTGACCGCGCTGCGTCCGGTCATGACCTCCCGCAGCGGCGCCTGGGTCGGCTGGGACGGCGGCGCGAAGGCCTCCCCCCAGAACCTGCCTGACCTGGCCATCTCGCTGTCGCCGGTCTCCCTGTCCACCGCTCAGGTCCGCGACTACTACCACGGGTTCTCCAACCGGACGCTGTGGCCGCTGCTGCACAACGCGATCGAGAAGCCGGTCTACGAGCGGGACTGGTGGGCAAGCTATCTGGACGTCAACCGCCGCTTCGCCGACGCGACGCAGAAGGCGCTGGCCGACGACCCGGACGCCGTCCTGTGGGTGCACGACTACCACCTGATGCTGGTGCCGCGGCTCGTACGCGAGCAGCGGCCCGAGCAGGCCATCGGCTTCTTCCTGCACGTGCCGTGGCCCTCGCCCGACCTGTTCGCCCGCATCCCGTGGCGTCGCGAGCTGCTGCTCGGTCTGCTGGGCGCCGACGTCGTCAGCTTCCACACCGACCTCTACCGCAAGAACTTCGTGCGCTCCTGCGGCCGCCTGCTCGCCGGGGACGGCGTCGTCGTCAAGGGCCCGAACCTGCTGCTGTCCGACGGCCGTACCGTGCGGACGACTGCCAGCCCGATCTCGATCGACGTGCAGCAGTTCACCGAACTGGCCACCGGACCCACCGCAGACGAGCACGTCGAGACGCTGCGCGCGCAGTTCACCGGCCGGCAGGTCGTGCTCGGGGTGGACCGGCTCGACTACACCAAGGGGATCGTGGAGCGGCTCTACGCCCTCGAGATGCTGCTGGAGCGCCGCCCCGACCTGCGCGAGCAGATGGTCTTCGTGCAGGTCGCCGTCCCCAGCCGGGACGACGTCGAGGAGTACCGACAGCTGCGGGCCACGGTGGAGCAGGTGGTCGGCCGGATCAACGGCCGCTTCACCCGCCCCGGCCAGGACGTGCCGGTCCACTACCTCTACCGCGGACTTCCGCCGGACCGGCTAGCCGCCTACTACGCCGTGGCCGATGTACTGCTGGTGACGCCGCTGGTCGACGGGATGAACCTGGTGGCCAAGGAGTACGTCACCGTGCAGCAGGCGCGCCGCGGCGCCGGGGCGCTCGTCCTCAGCGAGTTCACCGGGGCCGCGCTGGAGCTGCGCGAGGCCCGGCTGTGCAACCCCTTCGACGTGGACGGACTGTCCACGCACATCGAGGCGGCGCTCGGGGAGCCGGTCGCCTCGCGGCGCAAGGCGCTCGGCGCCATGGCGCGTCGCGTCGCCACCCACGACGTGCACGCCTGGGTCGCCCACCAGCTCGCCGACATCGAGCAGGCCACCCGTTGACCGAGCATCACGGCAAGCGCTTGCCTCGTCGCGCCGTGCCCAGCGGCCGCCCCGGCGTGGCCCGGTAGCCGCCGACCAGCTCTGGCAGCGCCAGGAACTGGCCGAGGTGGTGCTCCAGGACAAGTGCCGGCAGCACGTGGCCGAGGATGACCGAGTCCAACTCGGCGCTGCTGTGTGGGTGCCACAGGCCCTGTGCGTAACGCAGCGCCGTGTATGCCTGCGCGGCGAGCTCGCTGATGCGCAGGAGCGCCGGGCGCCACTCCTGCGGCGGTGGGCCGGCGGAGGCGAGAGTCCCGAGCGTCTCCTCCAGCAGGCCGTGCAGCACGTCGCCCGCCGTGAGCAGGCCGCGGACCGACTTGCGCGGGCCGAACCGGGGCTGGTGCAGGTCCGGTAGGCCGGTCGGCAGGTCGACCTCATCGCCGATCCAGAAGTCGTGGTTGACCTCCGCGCGCCTGCCGGCGTTGAGCCAGCCGGCGACGGGTGCGAACAGGGCGAGAGCGTGACGGTAGGTCGTCGGCGGAACGAACCCACGGGTACGCGGGTCCTCCCGGTAGTCACCGTCGATCAGCTCGCAGGCCAGGGACTGGTGCACCCGGGCATTCCAGGCACACAGGAACAGGCTGGCTGCCGCCGCGTCGGCCTCGAACGGGTGCCGGCCGGAGGCGATGAGCTCCTGCCGGCGGCTGTCGGCGGACAGGTGGAGGTCGAAGACCGCCGACCCTGCGCGCCGGTAGGCCTCCAGCTGCAGACCCGAGACCTCCTTGCGGCGCCCGGCGACCCAGCGCGTGCGCAGACCGGGCGTGCCCAAGGCGCCCTCCCTCGCGGTCATGGCCAGCAGATTCGCCCTCTTCACCCGGTCACCTGCCACGCCGCCGCATTCGGTCGACGCGGGTTGTCCCCACCGGGCAATCCGCGCCCGCCCTTCGCACGAAGTAGGGACGAGCGGCCGCCAGTGACCCTGCGGTCGCTCGTCCTATGCCAGGACGTCGTAGGCCAGCCGCAGCACCAGGACGCTCACGACGACCACGAACACCCGGCGCACCCAGCCGCTCCCGCGGCGGATCGCCAGCCGGGTGCCGACCTGACTGCCCGCCAGGTTGCTCGCGGCCATCGCGGCACCGAGCACCCACAGCACGTGCCCGCCCCAGGCGAACAGCGCGAGCGCCGAGAGATTTGTGGCGGTGTTGACGACCTTCGCTGTGGCGCTGGCATGCAGGAACGACAGCCCTACCGCGCCAACCAGCAGGAAGACCAGGAAGCTGCCGGTGCCCGGCCCGACAAAGCCGTCGTAGAAGCCGATGACCGCGCCACCGACCACCGCGGTGGCCCGCTGTGCCCGGGACCGCATCCGCAGCAGCTCCACCTCCCCAAGCGAGGGGCTGCGCAGCGTGTAGAGCAGCACCGCCACCAGCGCGACCAGCACCAGCGGCTTGAGCACCTCGCTGCCGACCCGGGTGGCCAGCAGCGCTCCGGCGCCGGAGCCGACGAACGCCGACCCCGCCATCCACGACGCGGTGCGCCGGTCGATCGAGATCCGGCGGTTGTAGGTGACCGCAGCGCTCGCCGTGCCCACCACCGAGGCGAGCTTGTTCGTGCCGAGCAGCGCCACGACCGGCGCCTGCGGCAGCACCACCAGCAGAGCGGGCAGCTGGACGAGGCCGCCGCCCCCGACGATGGCGTCCAGCCCGCCGGCGAGGAAGGCGAAGGCGCACAGGACGAGCAGCTGGCCCAGCTCCACGTCCACGCGGAGGTCCGCTACCCGCGCTTGGGCTGCGTCTGGTTGGTGTGCGCCGGGATCTGCGCCTGCTCGACCGGTCGCATGTTGTCCAGGTGCTCCTCGGAGACCTTCGGGTCACCGACGTGGTCGACGGCGTGCGGGTCGGCCGCGTAGCGCTCCCGGCTCAGGATGACTTCCGCCTCGGCCTCCTCGCGACCGACCCATGCGGCACCCTCGACCGACTTACCGGGCTCGAGGTCCTTGTAGACCTCGAAGAAGTGCTGGATCTCGAGCTTGTCGAACTCGTTGATGTCGCCGATGTCCTTGATGTGCGCCTGCCGCGGGTCGCCGGCCACCACGCAGAGCAGCTTCTCGTCCGGCCCGGCCTCGTCGGTCATCCGGAACATGCCGATCGTGCGGCAGGTGATGAGGCAGCCCGGGAAGGTCGGCTCCTCGAGCAGCACCAGGGCGTCCAGCGGGTCACCGTCGCCGCCAAGCGTGCACTCCACGAACCCGTAGTCGGCCGGATAGCTCGTGCTGGTGAACAGGCGGCGGTCCAGCCGGATACGGCCGGTGTGGTGGTCCATCTCGTACTTGTTGCGCTGCCCCTTGGGGATCTCGATGGTGACGTCGAACTCCACAGCGGGACTTCCTCCTCGGGGGCAGCAGGGCGGGCGCACCTAGTCTCGCCCACGGGGACGATGGGCTTCGCAGAGGGCGGTGAGACGTTGAGCACGCGACGCGGGCGCTCCCTCGTCGCCCTGCTCGCGGCCGGCACCCTGGCGGCTGGCGGCGTGACGGCGCTGTCGCTGAGTGACGCCGCGACGCCGCTGCCGGTCGCTCCGTCACCGGCCCCCTCCGAGCCCGCGGTGCGCGAGGCGCTGCTGCCCGAGGTGCGCCGCGACGCGCCCGCCCCGACGGCCGCCGGCCTGCAGGTGGCCGTCGCCGCCACGCTGGCCGACCCGGCGATCGCGGGACGGCTCGCGGTGTCCGTCGTGGACACCGAGACCGGCCGGCCGCTGCTCGAGCGCGGTGCCGGGACGCTGCTGCTGCCCGCCTCCACCGCCAAGATCGCCACGGCGGTGGCCGCCCTGACCGCCCTGCCCCCGGGCGCCCGGCTGACGACGCGCGTCGTTGCCGGGTCCGCGCCGGGCGAGGTGGTGCTCGTCGGCGGCGGCGACCCGACGCTGGCCGGGCCGCAGGCCGAGCCGGGCTATCCGGCGCCAGCACGGCTCACCGACCTCGCCGCACGCACCCGCGCCGGGCTCGGGACCACTGCCGTCACGCGGGTGCTGGTGGACGAGTCGCTGTACTCGGGGCAGCGGCTCGGACCCGGGTGGAAGGACGGCTACGTCCTCGAGGGCGCGGTCGCCCCCGTCGGTCCGCTCATGGTGGACGGCGGCCGGGTGCGGCCGGACCGCTCGAAGCGCCACCTGGACCCCGCACTGGCCGCTGGCCGGGCGCTGGCCGCGCTGCTGCAGCCGGGCGCGACCGTCCCGGTGGAGCGGGCGCTCGCGCCGGCCGGTGCGGTGCAGCTCGGCGCTGTGCAAAGCCAGCCCGTGGCGCAGCTGGTCGAGCGGATGCTGACCCGCAGCGACAACGACCTGGCCGAGGCGCTGGTCCGCCAGGTCGCGATCACCCAGGGTCAGCCCGCGTCCTTTGCCGGGGGAGCGGCCGCGCTGGAGGGGGTGCTCGGCCCGTACCTCGACGGGGTGGGGGTGGGGCGGGAGTCGGTGGCGCTGGTCGACGGCAGCGGGCTGTCGCGGCTGGACCGGCTCGAGCCGGCCGCCCTCACCCGGCTGCTCGCCCGGGTCGCCTCGACCGACGGCTCGCCGACGGTCGAGCGCCTGGCGCCGGTGCTGACGGGACTGCCGGTGGCGGGCTTCTCCGGGACCCTGTCCGACCGCTACCGCAAGGGCGCCGGCCTGCCGGCCGCCGGGGTCGTACGGGCCAAGACCGGCACGCTCAACGGCGTCAGCGCGCTGGCCGGCCTGGTGCGGACCGCCGACGGCCGGCTGCTGGCCTTCGACCTCACTGCCGACGGCTTGCCGCTCGGTGCGAACAGGCAGGCCGAGGCCGCCCTGGACCGGCTCGCCGCCACGCTGGCCGCCTGCGGCTGCCGCTGACGGGATGCAAGGGCAGGGGCCACCCGGGCGTAGCGTGGCACGGATGCCACCCAGCCCCGTCGACTACGACCTGGCCGTCGCCACCGCGCGCCGCCTCGCCCCGGCACCGCCGCAGGTCAGCTGGGCCGAGGCCGGCGACATCGTGGCCGAGCTGCGCGGGCTGGCCGTGCAGGCCGAGGAGCACGTCCGCGCCGTCACCGGCCTGGTCCCCCCGGGCGAGGTGCTCGAGGCCACCGTCGTCGACCGGGCGGGCTGGGCCGCGGCCAACGTCGAGGGCTTCAAGGTCGTGCTCGAGCCGCTGACTCGCAAGCTCGAGGAGAAGAAGCAGAACCCGCTCGCGGCCGGCGCGACCGCCAAGGTCGCGGGGGTACAGATGGGCTCGGTGCTGGCCTGGCTGTCGGCCAAGGTCCTCGGGCAGTACGAAGCGTTCACCGCCGCCGGCACACCGGGCCGGCTGATCATGGTGGCGCCGAACATCGTCGAGACCGAGCGGCGCCTGGGCGTCGACCCGCACGACTTCCGGCTGTGGGTGGCGCTGCACGAGGTCACCCACCGCACGCAGTTCACCGCGGTGCCGTGGATGCACGACCACGTCCGCGGCGAGATCACCGCGCTGCTGGAGGCGACCTCACTGGACGACCCCGCGCAGCTGCTCGAGCGGCTCAAGGCGATCGCCACGCACCTGCCCCGCGGCGGCTCGGTCGTCGAGCTCCTGCAGACACCCGAGCAGAAGGTCGTGATGGACCGGGTGACCGCGTTCATGAGCCTGCTGGAAGGCCACGCGGAGCACGTGATGGACGGCGTCGGCCCGTCGGTGGTGCCCAGCGTGCGGCAGGTCCGCACCAAGTTCGACGAGCGCCGCAAGGAGCATGGCGGACTGCTCGACCGGATCCTGCGCAAGGCGCTGGGCATGGACCTCAAGGCGCTGCAGTACGCCGAGGGCAAGGTGTTCGTCGACACCGCGGTGCGCGAGCTCGGCATGACCGGCTTCAACCGGGTGTGGGAGTCGCCGGCCACGCTGCCGACGCGGCAGGAGATCCGCGAGCCGATGGACTGGGTGCGCCGCATCTCCGGCACCCCGGCCGCCATCACTGCCTGACGCACATGACCGGACCTCCGACGGCCACCGCTGCGGTCCGGGTGGCGGTACGCCGAGCCGTCGCGGGGCTGGCCGGCCCCGTCGCCGCGGCGGTCTCGGGCGGCGCCGACTCCCTGGCCCTGGCCGCGGCACTGGCTCATCTGCGGCCAGGCTCGTACGCGCTGGTGGTGGACCACGGGCTGCAGCCCGGCTCGGCGGAGGTGGCCGAGCGCGCCGCCGAGCAGTGCCGGAGCCTCGGCCTGGACGCCCACGTGCTGCAGGCCGCCGCGCCCGTCACAAGATCCAAGCCAGATCCACAGCATCCTGATGCTGGGGATGTCGCTTCGATCAGCAGCAGCAGCAGCAGCAGCAGCAGCAGCAGAAGCGGACCGGAGGCGGCTGCCCGCGCAGCCCGCTACGCCGCGCTGGACGCCGTCGTCGCCCGGGACGGCCTCACCGCCGTCCTGCTCGGCCACACGCTGGACGACCAGGCCGAGACGGTGCTGCTCGGGCTGGCCCGCGGCGCGGGCGCCCGCGCGCTGGCCGGCATGGCGGACCGCCCGCCGTACCTGCGACCGCTGCTCGGGGTCCAGCGCGCCACCACGCGACAAGCCTGCGCCCAGGCGGGGCTCGCCCCCTGGGACGACCCGCACAACAGCGACCCCGCCTTCGCCCGGGTGCGCGCAAGGGCCCACGTGCTGCCGGTGCTGGAGGCCGAGCTCGGTCCGGGTACTGCCGCCGCGCTCGCTCGCAGCGCAGCGCAGCTGCGCGAGGACGCCGACGCCCTGGACGCCCTCACCCCGCTGACCGATGACGTCGCCGTGCTCGCCGCCCTGCCCGCAGCCCTGCGCTCCCGCGCGCTCAAGCGCTGGGCGGAGCAGGCCTGCGGCGCGGCCGTGACCTCCGCACACGTCCAGGCCCTGCGCGCGCTCGTGGACGACTGGCGCGGCCAGGGCCCGGTTGCCCTGCCCGGTGGCGTGCAGGTCCGGCGTCGGGACGGACGGCTAGCCTGCCTCCCGTGACCGCCGACCTGCCCAAGGAGATCGAGCGGGTCCTGATCTGCGAGCAGGAGATCGCGGCCAAGGTCGCCGAGCTCGCCGCGCAGATCGACGCGGACTGCGAGGGCAAGGAGATCCTGCTCGTCGGCGTCCTCAAGGGTGCGGTGATGTTCATGGCCGACCTCGCGCGCGCGCTTCGTACTCCTGTGTCGATGGAGTTCATGGCCGTCTCCTCCTACGGCTCCTCGACCAGCAGCAGCGGCGTCGTACGCATCCTCAAGGACCTCGACCGTGACATCGTCGACAAGCACGTCGTTGTCGTCGAGGACGTCATCGACTCCGGGCTGACGCTGTCCTGGCTGCTGCGCAACATGCGCTCGCGCAACCCGGCGTCGGTCGAGGTGGTGGCGCTGCTGCGCAAGCCGGAGGCGGCGAAGGTCAATGTGCCGGTGAAGTACGTCGGCTTCGACATCGGCAACGAGTTCGTCGTCGGCTACGGCCTGGACTACGCCGAGCGCTACCGCGACCTGCCCTTCGTGGGGCTGCTGCGGCCCGAGGTGTACAGCGAGCGTTCCTGAGCGACGATGGGTCCGGAACACCGCTCCCGCACCACCCGTTGGACCTCTCGGCGGGCAGGACGCCCGGTGTACCGTCGTGATCCATCTTCTCCAGGAGGGACGGGGCCTCGCGCCTCGCATCGATGAACCTCAAGCGCTTCTCTCGCGGTCCCTTCCTCTACATCACGCTGGGCCTGCTGGTCCTGCTGTTCGTCTCCGGCAGCCTGCGTGGCGACGGCGAGTTCAAGGAGGTCGACACCGCCTCGGTGCTGGCCGCCATCTCTGCGGGTGAGGTCAAGAGCGACCCCGAGGAGCCGGTCGAGGTGCTCGACAAGGAGCAGGAGGTCCGCCTCCAACTCGAGGATGGCGCCACCATCGACGGAGAGTCCAGCGTCAAGACCTCCTTCCTGTTCGACCAGGGGCGCCAGTTCACCGATGCGCTGCAGGAGGCCGACGTCCCCTACGACGTCCAGGTCAACAGTCAGGGTCTGCTGACCTCGATCCTCATCAGCTTCCTGCCGATCCTGCTGATCCTGGGCCTGCTCTTCTACTTCATGACGCAGATGCAGGGCGGCGGCGGCCGCGTCATGCAGTTCGGCAAGAGCAAGGCCAAGCTGGTCAGCAAGGACACCCCGAAGACGACGTTCGCCGACGTCGCCGGGGCCGATGAGGCCCTAGAGGAGCTCGTCGAGATCAAGGAGTTCCTGCAGGAGCCGGCGAAGTTCCAGGCCGTGGGCGCCAAGATCCCCAAGGGCGTCCTGCTGTACGGCCCGCCCGGCACAGGCAAGACCCTGCTCGCGCGTGCGGTCGCCGGCGAGGCGGGCGTGCCGTTCTACTCGATCTCCGGCTCGGACTTCGTCGAGATGTTCGTCGGGGTCGGCGCGAGCCGCGTGCGCGACCTGTTCGAGCAGGCCAAGGCCAACGCGCCGGCCATCATCTTCATCGACGAGATCGACGCCGTCGGCCGGCACCGCGGCGCCGGCATGGGCGGCGGCCACGACGAGCGCGAGCAGACGCTCAACCAGATGCTCGTCGAGATGGACGGCTTCGACGTCAAGGGTGGCGTGATCCTGATCGCCGCGACCAACCGGCCCGACATCCTGGACCCGGCACTGCTGCGCCCCGGCCGCTTCGACCGGCAGATCGCCGTCGACCGCCCGGACATGCTGGGCCGTCGGCAGATCCTCGAGGTGCACGCCAAGGGCAAGCCGATGGCCCCCGGCCTGGACCTCGAGGTGATCGCCCGGCGCACCCCCGGCTTCACCGGCGCCGACCTGGCCAACGTCCTCAACGAGGGTGCGCTCCTGACTGCCCGCAACGGCGGGAAGATGGTGGACATGCACGCGCTCGAGGAGGCCATCGACCGCGTGATGGCCGGCCCGCAGCGGCGCACCCGGCTGATGAGCGACCGCGAGAAGAAGGTCACCGCCTACCACGAGGCCGGTCACGCCCTAGTCGCGCACGCCCTGCCCAACACCGACCCAGTGCACAAGATCACGATCTTGCCGCGCGGTCGCGCGCTGGGCTACACGATGGTGCTGCCGACCGAGGACAAGTACTCCCAGTCGCGCGCCGAGCTGCTCGACATGCTCGCCTACGCCATGGGCGGGCGCGCCGCCGAGGAGCTGGTCTTCCACGACCCGACCACCGGTGCCAGCAACGACATCGAGAAGGCCACGGCGACGGCCCGGGCCATGGTCACGCAGTACGGCATGAGCGAGCGCCTCGGCGCCGTGAAGTTCGGCCAGGAGTCCGGCGAGGTCTTCATGGGCCGCGACATGGGCCACGGCCGCGACTACTCCGAGGAGGTCGCGGCGCAGGTCGACAGCGAGGTGCGCGCGTTGGTGGAGAACGCCCACCACGAGGCGTGGGAGATCCTTGTCGAGCACCGCGACGTGCTTGACGACATGGTCCTGAAGCTGCTCGACAAGGAGACGCTGAACAAGGAGGAGGTGGCCGAGATCTTCGCCGCCGTCGACAAGCGGCCGCTGCGCGACCACCCGACCGGCAACGGGCGCCGACCGCTGTCCAGCAAGCCTCCCGTGCTCACGCCCGCCGAGCTGGCTGTCATGGGTCCGGCCGACGTCGCCGAGCTCGAGGACCTGGCCCGCGGCCGCAAGAACGGCTCGGCTGGGCGGGGCAGGCCAGCGCCGTCCCGCCGTCGCGCGCCCGCCGACTCCGAGGGGTCCCGCGCCGCCGCGCCGTCCCGCTCGCGCGCGTCGGTGAACCGCACCGCCGCGCCGGGCAAGGCCTCCGGCACGGCCCGCGCCGCCCAGCCGCCGGCCACCCCGAGGCGTCGCCGCGCCACCGGCACCGACCCCGCCTCCTGACCCGGCGTTCGAAGTAGGCACATGGCGACGCCGTACGACGCTGATCGGGTCGAGGCCGCCGTCCGCGAGCTGCTCGCGGCCATCGGCGAGGACCCCGACCGCGAGGGCCTGGCCCAGACCCCCGCGCGGGTGGCGAGGATGTACGCCGAGCTGTTCGCCGGGCTGCACGCCGATCCCGGCGATCTGGTGCTGCCGCTGTTCGACGAGAAGCACGACGAGATGGTGATCGTGAAGGACATCCCGCTGTCCTCGTTCTGCGAGCACCACCTCATCCCGTGGAGCGGCACGGCGGCGGTGGGCTACCTGCCGGGCAAGGACGGCCGCATCACCGGGCTGTCGAAGCTGGCCCGGCTTGTCGACCTCTACGCCAAGCGCCCCTCGGTGCAGGAGCGGCTGACCGCCCAGGTGGCGGACGCGCTGATGGAGCGGCTCGACCCGCGCGGGGCGATCGTCGTTGTGGAAGCCGAGCACCTGTGCATGTCCATGCGCGGCGTGCAGAAGCCCGGCGCCCGCACCGTCACCTCTGCCGTACGAGGGTCGTTCAAGAGCTCCGCGGTCACCCGGGCCGAGGCGATGAGCCTGATCCTCGGGCGATGATCCCGCCTGTGCTGAGGGGCTTCCCCGGCCTCGGCCGCACCCGCGTCATGGGCATCGTCAACGTCACGCCCGACTCCTTCAGCGACGGCGGGGCTTTCCTTGACGCCGACAGCGCGGTGCGGCACGGCCTGGAGCTGCTGAACGACGGCGCCGACCTGCTCGACGTCGGCGGCGAGTCGACCCGTCCGGGCGCCGAGCGGGTGCCAGAGACCGAGGAGCGCCGGCGGGTCCTGCCGGTGATACGCGCCCTGGTCGCGGCCGGCGCCGTCGTCTCGGTCGACACGCTGCGGGCCTCGGTCGCCGACGCGGCTCTCGAGGCAGGGGCGCAGCTGGTCAACGACGTCTCGGGCGGCCTGGCCGACCCCGCGATGCTCCCGCTCGTCGCACGGGCGCAGGTGCCCTACATCGCCATGCACTGGCGCGGGCACAGCACCCAGATGCAGACCCGGGCGCAGTACGACGACGTGGTGCGCGACGTCTGCGCCGAGCTGACGCTGCGGCGCGACGCGGCGCTGGCGGCCGGCGTGGACCCGGCGCGGCTGCTGCTCGACCCCGGCCTCGGCTTCGCCAAGAACGCCTCGCACAGCTGGTCGCTGCTGGGCGCGCTGCCGGCGCTCGACAAGCTGGGACACCCGCTGCTGGTCGGCGCCTCCCGCAAGGGCTTCCTCGGGGAGCTGCTGGCTTGCGCCGACGGAACCGCACGACCGGCGTCCGAGCGCGATGACGCCACCGCAGCCGTCACCGTGCTGGCCGCCATGGCAGGCGCCTGGGCGGTGCGGGTGCACCACGTCCGGGCCAGTGCCGACGCCGTGCGCGTCGTTGCGGCGGTCGGGTCGGCGGCGCAGCCATGACGGTCGCCCAGCAGGTGGAGGCCGCCAACCTGGCGATGTACCAGGCGTTCGAGTCCGCCGACGTCGACGCGATGGCGCGGGTGTGGGACGACGTCGACCCCGGTGCCGTCGTCTGCGTCCACCCAGGCTGGCCGATGCTGCGCGGTCGTGCGCACGTGCTGCGCTCCTGGTCTGCGGTCATGGCCGGCACCGACTACATCCAGTTCTTCCTCACCGACGTGCGCATCAGCGTCCTCGGCGACACCGCGGTCGTCACCTGCACCGAGAACGTGCTGACGGAGGTGAGCGAGACGGGCCAGAACGGTCAGGTTGTGGCCACCAACGTGCTCGTGCGCCGGCACGACGGCTGGCGGGTGCAGGTCCACCACGGATCGCCAGTGCTCGGGCAGCTCGTCGATGAGTGACGCCATCCGGCTGACCGGACTACGGGTGCGTGGCTTCCACGGGGTGCTGGCGGAGGAACGGCGTGACGGTCAGGACTTCGTCGTCGACGTCGTGCTCGAGCTGGACCTGCGTCCTGCCGCGTCCTCGGACGACCTCACCGACACGGTCCATTACGGCGAGCTGGCGCAGCGGCTGGCGGCGGTGGTGGCAGGCGAGCCTGTCGACTTGATCGAGACCCTCGCGGAGCGGCTTGCGACCGTCTGCCTGGCTGACCCGCGTGTCGCCGGCGCCGAGGTGACGGTGCACAAACCACAGGCGCCGATCGCGCTGGAGTTCACCGATGTGGCCGTGACGGTGGTGCGGCCATGAGCGCCGTGCTGTCGATCGGGAGCAACCTCGGCGACCGGCTCGCTCACCTGCAGCTCGCGGTGGAAATGCTCCAGCCGCAGGTGGTTTCGCCGGTGTACGAGACGACGCCGGTCGGCGGAGTTCAGCAGGACGACTTCCTCAACGCTGTGCTGCTCTGCGACCTTGACGCCGTGGCGGCGTGGGGGCGGGCCCAGGTGGCGGAGCGGGCGGCGGCGCGCGAGCGCCGGGTGCGCTGGGGACCGCGCACGCTCGACGTCGACGTGGTGGTGGCCGACGGTCCGGTGCCGAACGGCCTGGAGCTTCCGCACCCCAGGGCCGCGCAGCGGGCGTTCGTGCTGGTGCCGTGGCACGACGTCGACCCGGCGGCGGTGCTGCCCGGCCACGGGCCGATCGCAGGGCTGCTCGCCGGCCTCGACCTGTCTGGCGTGCGCGGGCGTGACGACCTGGTGCTCCTCCCGTGACGCCCACCCGCCCGCGCACGCTGCTCGGGCTGGTCTTCGGCTTCGGCGTGCTCGCCTATCTCGTGGCTGTCCTGGCGTACGGTTCGCTGCCCGTCCTCCCGCGCTACGCCCCCGTGAGCATCGTGCTGCTCGCGGTCGTCGAGGCCGGGATGGCCAAGGTGGTGCGGGACCGGTTGGCGCACCGGCTCGACGCCCGCGGCCACCCGAAAGGGCGCCCGCTGCACCCGATGCAGGTGGCCCGGGCCGCCGTGCTGGCCAAGGCGTCCTCCGCCGGCGGC
>JAABUN010004213.1_pt1 | contig 20170 bp, 18 predicted proteins | sample 5559311 | NCBI WGS metagenome assembly JAABUN01 (sample SAMN10711877, study PRJNA513370) | rock metagenome | isolation source: Antarctica rocks | place: Antarctica: Victoria Land, Siegfried Peak sud
CTGCTGCACGAGTCCGGTTGGGACCGGCACTCCGACCAGGCCCCCCCGGCCCTCCCGGCCGCTGTCGTCGAGGCCACCCGGGCGAAGTACCTGGAGGCCTCCGAGCGGTTGACGGGCCAGCGACTGCCAGCGCTGTGAGCAGGCCGTCCCACCGCTCTTCCGTCTGAGCGATGGGTTTCTGGACGAGGCGTTTCTGGGCGATGGGTTTCTGTCGGTACCCGGGTCTACCTTGCCGACAGAGGAGGAAGCCATGGGGACCGCACCCAAGCTGGACCTGAGAACAGGTCCGCAACGCACGTTCCTGCACGTCCTGCTCAGCACGCTGGTGGTCTCGGTCATCAACTTCACGCTGTGGTTCGCGGTGACGTTCTGGATCTACCTGGAAACCCGGTCGGTGTTCGCGACGGGCATGATCGCCGGCATCTTCCTGATCGCCACCGCCCTGACCGGGATCTGGTTCGGCAGCCTTGTCGACCACCACCCGAAGAAGGTGGTGATGCAGGCTTCGGCCGCAGTCTCGCTCGTGTTCTACGCGCTGAGCCTCACCCTCTATCTGCTGACCCCGCCGGAGGTCTTTCGGCGGACCGACAGCCTGCTGCTGTGGGTCTTCGTCGTACTGCTGATGCTTGGCGTGATCGCGGGCAACGTGCGCTCCATCGCCCTCAGCACCATGGTGACGCTGCTGGTACCCGCGGACGTGCGGGACCGGGCGAACGGTCTGGTCGGCGGCACCATGGGAGTCTCCTTCCTGGTCACCTCGGTGATCAGCGGTCTGCTGGTCGCGGCGGGCGGGATGTACTACGCGCTGCTGCTGGCACTGGCGGTGCTCGCCGCGTCGCTGCTGCACCTGGCCCGGGTGCAGATCCCGGGGGACCGGCCCGGTCTGCTGGCCCCCTCTCCCGAAGAGGCGGCAGTGCCGGGTGCGACGGTGGGTCCGGCCGCGGCTGTGGGCGGCGAGGTGCTCGACCGCCGCGTCGACCTGAGAGGGACGTTGCGGCTGGTGCGCGGCGTGCCGGGGCTGCTGGCCCTGATCGGGTTCACCTGCTTCAACAACTTCCTGGGCGGGGCCTTCATGGCCCTGCTGGACGCCTACGGACTGTCCCTGATGAGCGTGCAGGTCTGGGGCCTGCTGTGGGGGGTGCTGAGCACCGGCGTCATCATCGGCGGGCTGCTGGTGGCCAAGATCGGCTTGGGACCCAACCCGGTACGGACGCTGCTGATGGTCAACCTGGTGTTGTGGGCGGTCACCTGCCTCTTCCCACTGCGGCCGTCCCTGGTCGTGCTCGCGGTGGGGCTGTACGCCTACATGCTGATCGTCCCGTTCGCCGAGGCGGCCGAGCAGACGGTGCTGCAGCGGGTCGTGCCCTACGAGCGCCAAGGCCGGGTGTTCGGTTTCGCGCAGAGCATCGAGCAGTCCGCGTCCCCGCTCACGGCCTTCCTGATCGGGCCCCTCACCCAGTTCGTCGTCATCCCCTCGATGACCGACGGCGTAGCGGCGGCGGCGATCGGCAGCTGGTTCGGCACCGGCGCCGACCGCGGCATCGCTCTGGTGTTCGTCCTGACGGGCGTGCTGGGTCTGGTGGCCACCACTCTCGCCCTGGCCAGCCGGCCCTACCGCCGGCTCAGCGAGGCCGTCGAGACCGCAGCCCCGCCCGAGCAGGACCTCGTCGGCGCGCCGCTCACCGTGTCCTGAGGGTCGTTCGCCGGAGCGGGGCCTGGTTAAGATCGCTGCCATGGCGCGAGTGGTGGTCGACGTGATGCCGAAGCCGGAGATCCTGGACCCTCAGGGCAAGGCGGTGACGGGGGCCTTGGAGCGTCTGGGGTTCTCCGGACTCTCGGTCCGCCAAGGCAAGCGGTTCGAGATCGAGGCGGAGGGGCAGCTGAGCACCGAGCGGTTGGCTGACATCCGCCGCGCCGCGGAGACGCTGCTGGCCAACACCGTCATCGAGAGCTTCGAGGTGCGCGTCGAGGTGCCCGCCGAGGACAGGGGCTGATGGCCCCCCGGATCGGCGTCGTCACCTTCCCGGGCTCGCTGGACGACCACGACGCCCTGCGGGCGGTCCGGCTGGCCGGTGCGGAGCCGGTGCCGCTCTGGCACGCCAGCGACGACCTAGGGGCCGTCGACGCCGTCATCCTGCCGGGCGGGTTCTCCTACGGAGATTATCTGCGCTGTGGGGCGATCTCCCGCTTCTCCCCGGTGATGGGCTCGGTCATCGAGGCCGCGAACGCGGGGATGCCGGTGCTGGGCATCTGCAACGGCTTCCAGATCCTCTGCGAAGCCCATCTGCTTCCCGGGGCGCTGATCCGCAACGACGTCCAGACCTTCGTCTGCGTCGACCAGCGCCTGCGGGTCGAGACGGCGGACACCGCTTGGACCGGCAACTTCGCGCCGGGCCAGGAGATCACCATCGTGCTGAAGAACGGCGAGGGCGGCTACGTCGCCGACCAGCAGACCCTGGACCGGCTCGAGGGCGAGGGCCAGGTGGTCGTCCGCTACCTGAACGGCAACCCCAACGGCTCCTTCCGCGACATCGCCGGCATCGCGAACGAGCGCGGCAACGTCGTCGGGCTGATGCCCCACCCCGAGCACAACGTTGACCCCCTCACCGGCCCCGGCACCGACGGCACCGCGTTCTTCACCAGCGTCCTGAGCTTCCTCTCCGCCCGGGTCTGACCCCGCGATGCGTGGTCGCGCGCGGCGCAAGCCGACCGCTGAGCCCCTGCGGGGACCGGCGCTGTCCCGACGTTGGATCGGGGCCCTGCTGCTGCTCGCGGTGGCCTTCGTCGGGCTGCGCGGGGTGCACCTGCTCGGTGACCCGGCTCAGCCGACAGCACTGCTCACCGACCAGGTCGTGGTCGTCGGCGTCCTGGGCCGCCCCGCCCTGACCGAGGTGGACCGCGAGGTGCTGCAGGCCCGGCTCGACGACGCCCAGGTGGGGGCGGTCAACGTCCGGCCCCGCTACGTCGGCGACTGCGCGGCCGCCGGCTGGACCACCCTCGGCGCCGGTCGGCGGGCCGCCGTCGGCGGGCTGTGCGAACCCCGGGTGCTGGACGGGCGGGTCGAGGACTGGGATGCCCGGCTGGCCGCCGCGGCCGCCCGCCGTGGTGATGCCAGGCTCGGCACGCTGGCCGCGTCGGTCTCCGGCTGTGTGGCCGCGGTCGGTCCTGGTGCGGCGCTCGCCGCCGCCCGGCCCGACGGCACACTCACCGACTACCGCACCGTCGAGCAGTTCCTCGCCGACGGGCTGGCCACGGCCTGCCCCACCACACTGGTCGACGCCGGGCAGCAGGGCGACGCGGTGGTCCGGCGGCTGGCCGAGGACGCCAGCCGGACGCTGGTGGTCGCCGGCATCGGGCCGGTCGCCGGCTCCGACGACCCCGCTCTGCAGGTGCTCTACCGTCTCGGCACGACCTTCCCCGGCTGGGTCACCTCGGCCAGCACCCGCCGCGAAGGCGTCGTCACGCTCACCGACCTGACGCGGACGCTCGTCGAGCACGACCAGCCGGCCGGCTCCGCCGTCCCCACCGCCGTCGACGGCTCACCGCTGGCCGTCGACCCGGCGGCCTTGACCGTCCCGCTGATCGAGGATCACCTCGCAGCGGTGACGGCGCTGTCGGACGGGGTGGTGACCGGCTACCTGACGCTCGCTGTGGTCGGGTCCGCCCTGCTCATCCTCGGTCTGGTGCAGACGCTGCGCCGGCGGTGGGCCGCGCCGCGGCTGGTCCTCACCTTCGGCAGCACCCTCGGGGCGGCGATGATGCTGACCGGTTCCGTGCCGTGGGCGGGCAGCGGTGCACCGGGCCTGGTGGTGAGCGTGGCCGTGCTCGGCTGGGGACTGCTGCTGTTGGCCACGGCGCTCGCGCTGGCCCGTTGGCTGGACGTGCCGACGGCGGTGGCCGGCGCTGCTCTGACCGTGGCGGCCTTCACCGTCGACGCAGCACTCGGCGCGCCGATGCAGGCCGGCTCGATGCTCAACTCGCGGCCGATCTTCGGTCTGCGCTGGTACGGGTTCGGCAACGTCACCTTCGCCGTCTACGCCACCGCCGCGTTGGTGCTGGCCGGCTGGGTGGCGCACCGGTTCCTCGCCGGCGGGCACCGGCGGGCGGCCGTCGTCGCCGTCGCCGTGATCGGGTTGGGGGTGGTGGTCTGCGAGGGCTGGCCGACGATGGGCACCGACTTCGGCGGCGTCGTCGCCCTCACCCCGCCAGTGCTCTGGCTGGTGCTGGTCGTGGCCGGCGCCCGGATCACGGGGCCGAGGTTGCTCGCCGTGGGCGCGTCCGCCGTCGTCGCCGTCGCCGCCATCTCGGTGCTGGACTGGTCCCGTGGGCCGGACCGGCGCAGCCATCTCGGCGGCTTCGTCCAGCGCATCCTCGACGGGGACGCGGTCGACGTGGTGAGCCGCAAAGCGGTTGCTTCGGCCGAGACCTTCGTCGGTGGCTTCGGGATCGGCTCGCTGCTCCTCGGCGTCGTCGTCTGGCCGCTGGTGCTGCGCTGCGCCCTGCCGGTACTGGCGGCCCGCTTCCCGACGCTGCCGGCCGTGCTGCACGCTGTGCTGGCCACCGCGGTGCTGGGCACCCTGGTGAACGACGGCGGGATCAGCGTCTGGCTGACAGCGACCAGCATGGTGGCGGTCACCGTGGGGTTGTGCTCTCTCGACCACGTGATCCGCGAGGGCTGGCCACGTCCGGCCCCGGGTCGGGAGCTGTGGACGTGGCTGGGGGCCGGCGCCGGCCGCCGGTAGGGTCTGGCCCGTGGCGGATTCGGTCGAGAACGCGTCGGCGACCCCAGATCAGGCGCAGCCGTGGGCCGAGCTGGGGCTCACGGAGGACGAGTACACGCGGATCCGCGAGATCCTCGGCCGCCGCCCGTCATCCTCGGAGCTGGCCATGTACTCGGTGATGTGGTCCGAGCACTGCTCCTACAAGTCCTCCAAGCTGCACCTGCGCCGCTTCGGCGAGCTGAGCCAGGACACCCCGGCAGGCAAGCTGCTGGCCGGTATCGGCGAGAACGCCGGCGTCGTCGACATCGGCCAGGGCTACGCCGTCACCTTCAAGATCGAGTCGCACAACCACCCCAGCTACGTCGAGCCCCACCAGGGCGCGGCCACCGGCGTCGGCGGCATCGTCCGCGACATCCTGGCCATGGGCGCTCGCCCGGTCGGGGTGATGGACTCCCTGCGCTTCGGCCCGCTGGCCGAGCCCGACACCCACCGCGTGCTGCCCGGCGTCGTCTCCGGCGTCGGCGGCTACGGCAACTGCCTGGGCCTGCCCAACATCGGCGGCGAGGTCGTGTTCGACCGCAGCTACCTCGGCAACCCGCTGGTCAACGCCCTCTGCGTCGGCGTGCTCCGTCACGAGGACCTGCACCTCGCCAAAGCTGCCGGCGCGGGGAACCAGGTCATCCTCTACGGTGCGGCCACCGGCGGCGACGGGATCGGCGGCGCCTCGATCCTCGCCTCGGAGAGCTTCGACGCCCAGAAGCCCTCCAAGCGCCCCGCCGTCCAGGTCGGCGACCCGTTCATGGAGAAGCTGCTCATCGAGTGCACGCTCGAGCTGTTCGCCGCCGGCGTGGTCACCGGAATCCAGGACTTCGGCGCCGCGGGCATCTCCTGCGCCACGTCGGAGCTGGCCGCGGCCGGTGACGGGGGCATGCACGTCCACCTCGACCGGGTGCCTCTCCGGGACTCCTCGCTGGCCCCCGAGGAGATCCTGATGAGCGAGTCCCAGGAGCGGATGATGGCCGTCGTCGAGCCGGCTGACGTCGACCGGTTCCTGCAGATCTGCGCCCGGTGGGACGTCCAGGCGACCGTCGTCGGCGAGGTCACCCAGGACGACCGACTGGTCATCGCGTGGCACGGCGAGACGATCGTCGACGTCGACCCTCGTACCGTCGCCCACGAGGGCCCGGTCTACGAACGGCCCTACGCCCGGCCGGACTGGCAGGACGCCGTGCAGGCCGACAGCGTCGACCGGCTGCCCCGACCGGTCACCGGCGACGAACTGGCCGAGACCCTGCTGGCCATGGTCAGCTCCCCGAACCTGTGCGACCTCTCCTGGATCACCAACCAGTACGACCGCTACGTCCGCGGCAACTCGGTGCTGGCCCAGCCCGAGGACGCCGGGATGCTCCGGATCGACGAGGAGTCCGGGCTCGGCGTGGCCCTCTCGACCGACGGCAATGGACGGTTCGTGCTCCTGGATCCCTACGCGGGGGCCCAGCTGGCGCTGGCCGAGGCCTACCGCAACGTCGCGGTCACCGGGGCCCGTCCCGTGGCGGTCAGCGACTGCCTGAACTTCGGCTCGCCCGAGGACCCCGCGGTGATGTGGCAGTTCACCGAAGCCGTTGCCGGTCTGGTGGACGGCTGCAAGGTGCTCGGCACCCCGGTGACCGGCGGCAACGTCAGCTTCTACAACCAGACCGGCACGACGCCGATCCTGCCCACCCCCGTCGTGGGCGTGTTGGGGGTGATCGAGGACGTCCGTCAGCGGACGCCGGTCGGCTTCGCGGCCGAAGGCGACGCGGTCATCCTGCTCGGTGACACCCGCGACGAGCTGGCCGGCTCGGCCTGGGCCGCGGTCACCCATGACCACCTGGGCGGGCGCCCGCCCATGGTCGACCTGGGCCACGAGATGCGGCTCGCCGCCGTGTTGGTCGAGGCGAGCCGACGCGGTCTGCTGACCAGCGCCCACGACCTCGCCGACGGCGGCCTGGCGCAGGCCATCGTGGAGTCCGCGCTGCGCCGCGGCCACGGCGTCGAGGTCACCCTGCCCCAGGCGGCCGACCCCTTCGTCTGGCTGTTCTCCGAGAGCGCGGGTCGGGTGCTGGTCTCGCTGCCCGAGGCGGACGTGGCGGCGCTGACCGAGCTCTCCACGGCTCATGAAGTACCGCTGCACCCGCTCGGTCGGGTCACCGGTGCGGACGCGCCGACGCTGGCCGTAGCCGGACAGTTCAGCCTGCCGCTGGACCGGGTCCGGGCGACCTGGTCGGCCACCCTGCCCGACGCCCTGGCTGTCGACCCGGTTGCCGTCGTAGCCGCCGGGTCCTGACCCGTCGGAGGAAGGGCCCCCGCAGGTCCTAGGAGCCGGTCCTGACGCGGTTGCCGTAGCGCTCGCGCAGCCGCTCGTTGTGGGCGTCGCCGGCCGGGATGTTGGCCGAGATGAGGATCGGCACCTCCGCCCCCGCCTCGAGCAGCAGCCCGCAGACCTCGGTGATGAGCATCTGGGCGATCAGGGTGCTGGTGATGGTGGACGTGGCCAGTACCGCCCCGCGCTCCTGGCCTTCGGCGTCCGGGGGCAACGCCAGCTCGGCGTCGCCGAAGGCACCCCGGTTGTCGATCACCACGTCGGCGACCTCGAACAGCCTCAGCCCGCTGGGGTGGCGCGAGGTGATGCGGGTGGTGTGCTCCATCGACGTCACGGCGACCAGCCGGTGGCCGCGCTCCTTGACCAGTCGGGCCAGCTCGACGGTCGAACCGTTCCCGCCGGAGTTGGAGCAGATGATGAAGACGTCCTCCGGGTGGATGTCGTGCACCGCCAGCAGCTGGGCGGCCAGTGACGGGTCACGCTCCAGATGCGGATCCAGCACCTGGGCCGGACTGAGGTCGCCGTAGAAGGCGAGGTCGGGGATGGCGATCTTGTTGGCGGGCACCAGGCCGCCCGCCCGGCCGGCGATCTCCATCGCGAAGCTGCGGGAGTGCCCCGTGCCGAACACCTGGAGCACGCCACCGGCGGTCAGCGAGGCCACGACCAGCTGGGCCGCCGCGGCGATCTGGTCCTGCTGGGTGTCGACAACCTTGGCGAACGCCTCGCGGAGCAGCTCGGCTGCGGTCTGCTGGTTGACGCTGGGGTGACTCATCGCTACCTCTCGACGGCCGCGGGCAGGCAACTCTTGTTCCCCCGAGGCGGCTGAGTGGTGGGAATGTTACCGAACAAGCAGCCTCTAGGCTCGGCCCCATGACGCTGGCGGACACGGTACGGGCTCAGCAGCCCCGGGTGCGGACCGATCTTGAAGCCCTGGTGGGCATCCCGTCGGTGAGCGCCGACCCGGCCCGGGCGGGTGAGGTCCGGCGCAGCGCCGAGTCGGTCGCCGGCCTGCTGCGCGAGCTCGGCTGCCCCGACGTCCAGGTGGTGCGGGGCGGCGAGGGCCAGCCCGCCGTCATCGCGCGCTTCCCGGCCCCGGAGGGGCAGCCGACCGTCTGTCTCTACGCCCACCACGACGTTCAGCCCCCGGGTGACGCGGCCCTGTGGTCCAGCCCGCCGTTCACCGCAACGGAGCGGGACGGCCGGCTGTTCGGCCGCGGGGCCGCCGACGACAAGGGTGGGCTGGCCGTCCACCTGGCTGCCCTCCGCGCGTTCGGCGGCCGACCTCCGGTCGGGGTGACCGTCTTCGTCGAGGGCGAGGAGGAGATCGGCTCCCCGACCCTGGCCAGGCTGCTCGACGAGCACCGCGCGGCCCTGGCCGCCGACGTCTTCGTCATCACCGACTCCGCCAACTGGGCTGTCGGCCAGCCGGCCTTCACCACCTCGCTGCGCGGCTTGGCTGACTGCGTCGTCGAGCTGCGCACCCTCGACCACGCGGTCCACTCCGGCTCCTACGGCGGCGTGGTCCCCGACGCGCTCACCAGCCTGTGCCGGCTGCTTGCCACCCTGCACGACGAGCACGGTGACGTGGCCGTCGCCGGGCTGGCCAGCGCCGCCCCACCCGAGCTGGACTACCCCGAGGAGCGGCTGCGGGCGGAGTCCGGCCTCCTGGACGGGGTGCAGCAGATCGGCAGCGGCAGCGTCGTCGAGCGGCTGTGGTGCAAGCCGGCCATCGCCGTGATCGCCCTGGACGCCACCCCCGTCGACCAGGCCTCCAACACCTTGGCCCCGGTGGCCCGGGCCAAGGTCAGCCTGCGCGTCGCCCCTGGAGATGGCGCGGCGGCGGCCCTGCAGAAGCTGGTGGAGCACCTGCTGGCGCATGCGCCCTGGGGCGCGCAGGTCGAGGTCATCGGCGGGGACACCGGCGAACCCAGCACGATCGCCTTCGCGGGTCCGTGGGCCGAAGCGGCGCGTCGGGCGTTCAGCTCGGCCTGGGGCGTCGAACCCGTCTTCATCGGCCAGGGCGGCTCGATCCCCATGGTCGCGGAGTTCAGCGCCGCCTTCCCCGACGCCACCGTGCTGGTCACCGCTGTTGGCGACCCGGACACCCGGGCTCATGGGGCCGACGAGTCGCTGCACCTCGGCGACTTCGAGGCCGCCTGCGTCGCGGAGACCCTGCTGCTGCAGGAGATCGCCGACGTGGCTGCGGCCTGACCGCGACTGGCGTGACCCAGGTCATGGCTGATGCTGCCGGCCCGGGGGAATGCCTCGGCGGGGCTGGGTGCTGTACAGCGCGGCACGGGATCGATCCTGTGCCGCACGGCAACGGCGCCTCCACATGATCTCTGGTGGGAGGACCCCGATGAAGAACTACGTCACGTCAGCACGAAATGCCCTCGAGGCCCGTCGGGCCGTCACCTACGGGTGGTCGCGACTGGAGCGCGAGATCTCGGGCTACGCCACGGTGACCCAGCGCGAGGAGGCCACGTCGGAGCCGCACGCGGACGCCGACACGGCCGAGATGCGTCACTTCCTCGCTGCTCAGACCTCGCAGACCGTCTGAGCCAGCCACCTGCACCATCGACCGCCCGGCGCACCCGCCGGGCGGTTGCGCGCCTGGGTCGATCGCGTTGAGCTGCGGCCCCCGTGTTGTCGCGCGGCGTCCAGAGTGTAAGCATCAGGCGTGGTCACCAACTACGCCCAGACGATCGCCTACCCGGCTCCCGGGTCGCGCCCCTCGCGCAACGGGCTGGAGATCCTGCAGCCGCACGTCATCGTGCTGTTCGGTGCCACGGGCGACCTGTCCAGACGCAAGCTGCTGCCAGGACTGGCTCACCTGGCCCTGTCCGACCTCGCGCCGGACATCCAGGTGATCGGCACCTCGTTGGAGGACTACACCGAGGACAGCTTCCGGGAGTTCGCCAAGCAGGCGGTGACCGAGTTCACCCATCACCCGTTGAGCGACGAGCAGTGGACCCAGTTCGCGCAGCGGCTGACCTATGTCCCCCAGTCGGTCGGTCCGCAGGGGCTCGGCGAAGCCGTCCGGCTGGCCGAGGAGCGGCTGGGCGGGGAGGTGGGCAGGCTGCACTACATGAGCGTTCCGCCCGCCGCGGCGCCCGCGGTGATCAACAGCCTGCGGGAGGCGGACCTGGTGGAGCGGTCGCGGGTGGTGATGGAGAAGCCGTTCGGCACCGACCTGAAGAGCGCGATCCTGCTCAACGACCAGGTGCACCAGACCTTCCACGAGCGGCAGGTCTTCCGCATCGACCACTTCCTCGGCAAGGAGGCGGCCCAGAACATCCTGGCCTTCCGCTTCGCGAACGGCCTGTTCGAGCCGATCTGGAACCGCAACTTCATCGACCACGTACAGATCGACATTCCCGAGACGCTCGGGCTCGACCGCCGAGCCGGCTTCTACGAGGCCACCGGAGCCTACAAGGACATGGTGGTCACGCACTTGTTCCAGGTGCTGGCCTTCGTGGCGATGGAGCCGCCGACAGCGCTGGAACCACGCGCCATCAGCGAGGAGAAGAACAAGGTTTTCCGCTCGATGCTGCCGCTGGACCCCGGCCACGTGGTGCGGGGTCAGTACAGCGGCTACCGCGACGAGGAGGGCGTCGCTCGCGACTCCGACACCGAGACGTTCATCGCGCTGCGGGCAGGCATCGACAACTGGCGCTGGGCCGGCGTGCCGTTCTACTGCCGAACCGGCAAGCGGCTGGCCGAGGGGCAGCGGATCATCTCGGTCGCCTTCAAGGAGGCGCCCAAGTCGATGTTCCCCGGCGGTTCCGGCGTCGGGGCGTCGGGTCCGGACCACCTGACCTTCGACCTGGCGGACGAGTCCAAGGTCTCGCTCTCCTTCTACGGCAAGCGGCCGGGGCCCGGCATGAGGCTCGACAAGCTCAGCATGCAGTTCTCGACGCAGGAGACCGACCGGGCCGGGGACGTGCTGGAAGCCTACGAGCGGCTGATCATGGACGCCATGCGCGACGACCACACGCTGTTCACCACCGCCGAGGGGATCGAGAGCCTCTGGGAACGGTCGGAGGCGCTGCTGCGCAACCCGCCGCCGGTGAAGCCGTACGCGCCCGGCTCCTGGGGGCCGAACGCCATCCACCAGCTGGTCGCACCCCACGCCTGGCGGCTGCCGTTCGAACGCGTCTGGCGCACCAAGCGCGGTTGAGCAGGCACGAAAGGGCTGCTCAACGCGCCTTTCTGTCGTACCGGTAAAGCGGCCCCCCTTTCCAGGATCCTCAGGATCTGCTCAATTCTCTGCGTTCCTGCCGTCCCTTGGGAATGACAGCCCCTACACTCCATGACGTCAGATCAACTCGGGGCACGGAAAGGCTCATGAACGTGGCACAGAAAACCATCGTCAAGATGTACGACGATCTCGACGGCAGTGAGATCGACGCGGAGGGCAAGAGCGTCTTGTTCTCCTACGACGGCGTCTCCTACGAGATCGACCTGAGCGGGAAGAACGTCGAGAAGATGCGAAAGGACTTCGGCGTCTACACCGACAGGGCGCGCAAGGTCAGCGCCCGCGGCCGCGGTTCGGCGAAGTCCGAGACTACGCCCGTGGACACCCGGGCCGTGCGCGCCTGGGCCGAGGAGCAGGGCCTGCCGGTCTCCGCCCGCGGCCGGCTGGCCACCGACCTCATCGAGCGGTACCGGGCCGCGCACTGAGCTGCACGTTAGGCTGAGGCGTGGCATCAGGAGACGGCCGGCTCAACCACGACCTCGACCCCCAGGACCGCGGACCCCAGGACGCTTGCGGCGTCTTCGGGGTCTGGGCTCCCGGTGAGGAGGTGGCGAAGCTCGCCTACTTCGGCCTCTACGCCCTGCAGCACCGGGGGCAGGAGTCGGCCGGGATCGCGGTCAGCAACGGCTCCCAGATCATGGTGTTCAAGGACATGGGACTGGTCTCCCAGGTCTTCGACGAGACCACCCTGAACTCCCTGCGGGGGCACCTGGCCATCGGCCACGCCCGCTACTCCACCACCGGCGCGAGCGTGTGGAAGAACGCGCAGCCCACCTTCCGACCCACCGCGTCGGGCGGGCTGGCGCTCGGCCACAACGGCAACCTGACCAATACCGCCGAGCTGGAGCTCTGGCTCGCCGACCGCGACCGGCGCGAGGACTCGCTGGTGCCGGGGGGCATCACGCACAGCTGGAGCCACGACGGCACCCACGACTCCACCAACGACACCTCCCTGGTCACGGCGCTGATGTCGACCTACCCGGGGTTGAGCACCGAACAGGCTGCCGCCGAGGTGCTGCCGCGGCTCAAGGGCGCGTTCAGCCTCGTGTTCATGGACGAGGAGACCCTGTACGCGGCCCGGGACCCCCAGGGCATCCGACCGCTGGTCCTCGGCCGGCTTGAGCGCGGTTGGGTGGTGGCCAGCGAGACCGCGGCGCTGGACATCGTCGGTGCCTCTTTCGTCCGCGAGATCGAACCGGGGGAGATGGTCGCCGTCGACGCAGCCGGCCTGCGCAGCACGCGCTTCGCCGAGGCCGCACCCAAGGGCTGCCTGTTCGAGTTCGTGTACCTGGCCCGGCCCGACACCACCATCTCGGGAAAGCGGCTGCACTCCGTGCGCGTCGAGGTGGGCCGGACGCTGGCCAAGGAGTTCCCGGTCGACGCCGACCTGGTGATCCCGGTCCCGGAGTCGGGGACCCCCGCCGCGATCGGCTACGCCGAGCAGTCCGGCATCCCCTACGGCCAGGGCCTGGTCAAGAACTCCTACGTCGGGCGCACCTTCATCCAGCCCAGCCAGACGCTGCGTCAGCTGGGGATCCGGCTGAAGCTGAACCCCCTGCGCGACGTGATCGCCGGTAAGCGGCTGGTGGTCGTGGACGACTCGATCGTCCGCGGCAACACCCAACGTGCGCTGGTCCGGATGCTCCGCGAGGCCGGTGCCCGCGAGATCCACGTCCGGATCTCCTCCCCGCCGGTCAAGTGGCCCTGCTTCTACGGCATCGACTTCGCCTCTCGGGCCGAGCTGATCGCCACCGGGCTGAACCCCGAGGAGATCTGCCGCTCGATCGGCGCCGACTCGCTGGGCTACGTCTCGCTCGACGGCCTCGTCGACGCCACCGAGGTGGGGATGGACAAGCTCTGCCGTGCCTGCTTCGACGGCGTCTACCCCGTCGAGCTGCCGCTGAGCGAGCGGATCGGGCACCCGCTGGTTGACGGGACCACCCGGACCGACGTGGACGGCCTGCGCGACGCGGTCGCCGGTGTCGGCGCCGGTGACGCGCTCTCCCGCCCCTGACCGCCCCGGCCCCCCGGCGCCAGCCACCCCGAGGAACCAGATGACCGAGCAGACCGCCTACGCCGCTGCGGGCGTCGACATCGAGGCGGGCGACCGTGCCGTCCAGCTGATGCAGGAGTGGGTCGCCCGGACCCATCGGCCCGAGGTGCTGGGCGGGATCGGTGGCTTCGCCGGGTTTTTCGACGCCGGCCGGATCGCTGCGATGGCCCACCCTGTGCTGGCCACCTCCACCGACGGCGTCGGCACCAAGGTGGCCGTCGCGCAGGCCATGGGCGTGCACGACACCATCGGGCGTGACCTGGTGGCCATGGTGGTCGACGACCTGGTCGTCTGCGGCGCCGAACCGTTGTTCATGACCGACTACATCGCCTGCGGCAAGGTCGACCCGGAGCGCATCGCCGCGATCGTCAAGGGCATCGCCCTGGCCTGCGCCGAGGCCGGCTGCGCGCTGCTGGGCGGGGAGACCGCTGAGCATCCCGGTCTGCTGGCACCGCAGGAGTACGACGTGGCGGGCGCCGCGACCGGTGTCGTCGAGCGGGACAGGATCTTGGGCGCCGACCGGGTCAGGCCGGATGACGTGGTGCTGGCCCTGGAGTCCTCCGGCCTGCACTCCAACGGCTACTCCCTCGTCCGGCAGGTGCTGCTGCAGCAGGCCGGCTGGGCGCTCGACCGTGATGTCCCCGAGCTGGGCCGCACGCTGGGGGAGGAGCTGCTGGAGCCCACCAGGGTCTACGCGCGCGACTGCCTGGCGCTGGTCGACGCCGTCGAGGTGCACGCGATGAGCCACGTCACCGGCGGGGGGCTGGCCAACAACCTGGCCCGGGTGGTGCCGGCCGGCTGCACGGTGCAGATCGACCGGGCCAGCTGGGTGCTGCCCCCCGTCTTCGGGCTGGTGCAGCAGGTGGGCCGGGTGTCGACGGCGGACCTGGAGGCGACGCTCAACCTGGGCGTGGGGATGCTCGCGGTGCTGCCGCCGGACTCGGTGGATGCCGCCGTCGCCCTGCTCGCTGGGCGTGGCCTGCGCTCCTGGGTCTGCGGCCGCGTGGCCGCGGCCGGCGAGGCCGCTCCGGGTGCCGTGAACCTGGTCGGGCAGCACGCCGTGCTGTGAAGTGAGCGGTGCTCGGCCGCGTTGCGCCCCGTGCTTGCACCGTTGTGAGCATTGGGTAGCATCAGGCGCACGACAACACATCATGCGCCGCGGTGAGCCGCCGGCAGACAAAGGCGAGGGGGTCGACCCGACATGGGGCGCGGCCGTGCGAAAGCAAAGCAGACAAAAGTTGCTCGCGAGCTCAAGTACCGTGCGTTCGACACGGACTTCAGCTCGTTGGCCGCTGAGCTCCGAGGGTCGGAAGGTCACGAGGTGCCTCCCGCCTATGCCGACCTGGCCAACCAGGAGGGTGACGAGCAGGACGCGCCCGACGGAGCCTACGAAGACCTCCGCAAGTCCGGCTAGCTTCCGCGGTCTCGAACCAGGACGCGGACCTCGGGTGCGTGTCGCGACCCGTTCCTCTGCAGTGTGAACCGGTGAGGTCATGGCACCCGGACCTGCTGCCGGGTTACCAGAGCACCGACCTGCAGCTGCCCGGCGTGCTCGCGGCTCCCGGTGAGCCGGCGGACCTCGAGCTGGTCGCCACGCTGGTGCGTCGGATGGGCGGTGGCGGTGGGGCCCGGCGACGACCGGCCGTGCTCTACCTGCACGGCTGGAACGACTACTTCTTCCAGACCCACCTCGCCGACGCCTTCGACGCCTTGGGCTACGCGTTCCACGCCCTGGACCTCCGCCGTTATGGCCGCAGCCTCCGGACGGGCCAGCTCCGCGGCTACGTGACCGACCTCACCGACTACTTCGTCGAGCTGGACGCGGCCGCGGACCTGATCGCCGAGGACCACGACGGGCTGCTGGTCGTCGGCCACTCCACCGGCGGCCTGATCAGCGCGCTGTGGACGGCCGCCCGGCCCGGGCGGGTCGACGCGCTCGTCCTCAACTCCCCGTGGCTCGACCTGCAGGGCTCCGCATTGATCCGGGCTCTGGGCAGTCCGCTGATCGAGGCCCTCGGCAGCCGCAACCCGACGTCGGTGCTGAGGTTGCCGCCCGACCTCGGCTTCTACGCCCGGGTGTTGCACACCGACCACGGGGGCGAGTGGGGCTACGACACCGATCTCAAGGCCAGTCCCAGCCCGCCCGTGCGTGCCGGCTGGTTGCGCGCGGTCCTGGTGGGCCATCAGAAGGTGGCCGCCGGTCTGGGCATCGAGGCCCCCGTCCTGGTCCTGGCCTCCGCCGCGAGTGACTTCGCCCGCAAGTGGCACGAGGGGCTGCGCAACGTGGACACGGTGCTGGACGTCGAGCAGATTGCTCTCCGGGCGGTGCGGCTGGGGCGGCGCGTGACGTTGGTGCGGGTGCCCGACGGGGTGCACGACCTCCTGCTGTCCGCGCCCGCCGTCCGGGCTCAGGTGCTGGCTGAGCTGGCCCGCTGGGTGGGTGCCTACGGGCCTTCCCTGGCTGGTGCTGACCCTGAGCACAGGGTTCGCTTGGGAGGATTGGTCGACCCTGATTGAATGGGGCTGTGACTGAGATGCCGCACGTTGTTGTCGTCGGAGCAGGATTCGCAGGACTGTCGGCAACGGCCGAGCTGGCCAAGGAGGGTTTTCGGGTCACCCTCATCGACCGCCACCCCTACAACACGTTCCAGCCGCTGCTTTACCAGGTGGCAACCGGCGGCCTGAACGCCGGTGACGTCACCTACTCGCTGCGCTACTTCGCGGCCCGTCACGCCGGCGTGCGCTTTCGCCGGGCCGGGGTCACCGGCATCGACCACGACGCCCACGAGGTGCTCTGCGACGACGGTGTGCGGGTCGACTTCGACTACCTGTGCGTCGCGACCGGCATCACTACCAACCACTTCGGCATCCCCGGCGCGGCCGAGTACACGATGTCGATGTACACCCGCGGCGACGCACTCCGGGTGCGGGACACGATCTTCGGCTCGATGGAGATCATCGCCGGCATGTCGCACCCGAACACCGGGGCCTTCACCATCGTCGTCGTCGGCGGCGGGGCCACAGGTGTGGAGATGGCCGGCCAGCTGGCCGAGCTCAAGACCGAGGCCCTCCCCGTGACCTACCCGGAGTTGAACCCGGCCCGTGTGCAGGTGTTGCTCGTCGAGATGGGTGAGGCGCTGCTGGCCCCCTTCGACGACTCGCTGCGGCAGTACGCGCTGCAGGAGCTGGTCAAGCGGGGCGTCGACGTCCGGCTCAAGACCGCGATCGTCGAGGTGCATCCGGACCGCGTCGACCTCAAGGACGGCTCCTCGCTGCCGGTCGACCTCGTCATCTGGGCCGCCGGGGTGTCGGGCAGCCCGACCCTGCGCGAGTGGGGCCTGCCGATCGGCCGGGGCGGTCGGATCGAGGTCAACGAGGACCTGCGGGTCATCGGTCACGAGAACATCTTCTCGATCGGTGACGTGAGCCTCACCGTCGACAACCCGCTGCCCCAGCTGGCGCAGCCCGCCATCCAGACCGGCAAGTTCTCGGCAGCCCAGATCGCCCGCCTGCACCGCGGTCTGGAGACCGAGACCTTTAAGTACCACAACAAGGGCACCATGGCCACCATCGGCCGCGGTGACGCCGTGCTGGAGATGCCGCAGGGCATCAAGCTCAAGGGCGTGCTGGCCTGGCTGGGGTGGATCTTCCTGCACATCCTGTACCTGCTGGGTGGCCGGAACAGGGCGCAGACGCTGCTCAACCTGGCGTCGCGCTACCTGCTCCCACGCCGCTCGAGTGCCATCGTCGGCGACGTGATGGAGACCCCGAAGCTCAAGGCGACCAGGAGGTAGCGGCGGTCTGGCCCGGCCAGTTCGGCCCGGCGCCCCTCAGCATCCTCGACGACGGCTCGCGGCTCAGAGGGGTAGCTTGCCCCGCAGCATCGAGTCCCCGGAGTGGCGGAAGCTGTGGTCGCCCGCGGGCTCCTGAGAGATGTCGATCAGCCGGAACTCGGCCAGGTCCAGGCTCGGGTCGATGGGGAACCGCCCCTGACCGTCGACCAGGTAGCCCATGGCGACCATCGGCTCAGCGGCGGTATTGGTCATCCAGACCTCGCGGGGACCGCGGGCGGGCTCGGGCGACGCGATCCGCACCACGAGCGTGCGGTTGCCCTCCCGGTCCTGCTCGACGGCAGCAGTCCCCGAAGAGCCAGCCCACTCCGGCAGTGCGTTGAGCGGCACGGAAGCCACCTCTTGCTGGCCGGGTAGCACCCGGTCGAGGTTCGCCCCGAGGCCGATCCCGACCGCCAGGGCCAAGGCGGCGGCCAGCACGAAGGCGGCCAGCCGTACCCGACGCCTGTCCGCCGGCTGCCCTGCCCCAGGTACCGGTAGTGCGGACGGCGGCAGCAGCGGGGGAGCGACGGCAGCGTCGGTCGACGCGGCCGCGAGGTGCAGCTCGTGGCTGATCTGGCGCCACACCTGAGGCCGCGGGGCCACCAGCACGTCCCGCTCGGTCGCGCGGCGCGCGGTCCCGGCGGCGGCACTGAGGGCCGCGAGGTCGGCCCGGCAGTCGGGGCAGTCGGCGATGTGCACAAGATCCTCTTCGGCCGCGACGTCTTCCCCGAGTGCCAACAGCGCCAGGAGGTCAGGGTTCGTATGCATTGGTGTAGACCTCCATTCGGCGTCTGAGCTTGATCAGGCTGCGGCGGATATGACTCTTGACGGTGCCTGGCGGTAACTGCATCCGTTCGGCGATCTGGGCGTGGGTGAGGTCCTCGTAGAACGCCATCCGCAGTACCTTCTGGGGAACAGCGTCCAGCTTGGAGATCTCGTCGGCGATGATCAGCCGCTCGGCGATGTCCAGGGTGTCGGGCGCGAGGGGCATGTTGGCCCCCACCTCGGTCTGGATCCGGCGCTGCTTCGTACGCGCCTGGTGGGTATCGGCCACCTTGTTACGGGTGATTCCCATCAGCCAGGCCGAGACGCTCGCCCGCTCGGACTTGTAGGTGTGCCGCCCGGTCCAAGCGGCGACGAACACCTTCTGGACGACGTCCTCGGCCTCGGTCACGTCCCCCAGCGACCGCAGGGCGACCGTGAACACCAGGGCCGAGTAGCGACGGTAGATCTTCTCGAGAGCCCGCTCGTCGCCCGCGACGAAAGCCGCGACCACGACGCTCAGGTCGTCGTCAGGCGTGACCGTCACGACCGCTGGTTCCCTCCGTGGTCTGAGCATCTCACCGGCACCGGCGTCCGGTTCGCGTCACTCTACCGATGCAGGGCTGGAGGCCTCGAACCCGTCCGTGGGGATGACCGGCAGCCCCGCCGCGCCGTGCTGGCGCGGCGGTCAGGAGCGCAGCCCCTGTGCTCACTGGCGGTGTCCTCTCGTCGTCGCACGACCTTCCTGCAGCGACCGGGGTCGGTGCTGGGGCTCGTGCGGCAAGATTCGGAGCCGGCCCAGGCTTTGGATGCAGTGGCGGGGCCTGACGGCGGTGTTCCGCTGGGGAAGGGCTGGAGGGGGTGGCCAGGGCCGGGTTCGAACCGGCGACCTTTCACTTTTCAGGCGAACGCTGCTACCAGCTGAGCTACCTGGCCGAAGCCCGACAGCTGGTCGGAGCAGACCGGCTGACGAACACAGAAGCGGCAACACTTCCGAGGAATGCATCACCGCTCTCGCGACCCCGACGGGACTCGAACCCGCGACCTCCGCCGTGACAGGGCGGCGCGCTAACCAACTGCGCTACGGGGCCCTACGGGCCCAAACTGCACCCGGATCGGGTGCCCGCGAAACTATAGCCTAGGTGGCCGGGCGACTGAAAATCATCTTCTCGCGGCCGGCGGGCCTAGCAGCGGTCGGGCCGGCTGGGCGCTGCGCTCTCGGTAGCGGTCCTTGGGGGAGGAGGGAACATGAAGGAACCTGCAGCCATCGACCTGCTCCTCGCCGCGGTGCGTGAAGGGCTGGACCGCGTGCAGCCGGCCGACCTGGCGGCCGAGGTCTCGCGCGGCGCGCTGGTGGTGGACACCCGGCCGGTGGAGCAGCGGGGCCGCGACGGAGCCCTCCCCGGGGCGCTCGTGATCGACCGGAACGTGCTCGAGTGGCGGCTGGACCCCACCAGCCCGCACCGCATCCCCCAAGTGGCCGACGCCGACCTGCGCGTCGTGATCGTCTGCAACGAGGGAGACAGCTCGAGTCTGGCGGCGGCCACCCTGCGCTCGCTGGGCCTGCACCGCGCCACCGACCTGGTCGGCGGCTTCCAGGCGTGGTTGGGCCTCCCCGACCGCTGACCGCGGCACTGGCGTGCTGACAGCCCACGCTCACGCGCCACGCCCTCAGTCCGGGCGTAGACGGCCAGGGTCAAATCCCGGATCCGTTTGTCCGCCTCGTTCGGACCGGATGATCTCTGCCCGGGCGGATGGGTCCACTCGCCTTTCCGCATGGGTCTGATGGCCCACGTCCCAGCGCGGTACGAAAGGTGTTCACCACAGCCTTTGGCCGCGCCGTCGCGAGCAGACTTGGGCTTCGGCGACCCGTTGGCGGGAGATTCGAATCGCGCCGCCGCGCACAGAGCAGACCTGGTCCTTGGAGTAGGGCCCTGCAGCGGTCGCCGCGGCACCTTCCGCTCCGTCCGCGACCTCAACGTCAAGATCCGCACCCCCATCAACCGGTGGAACCAATGCAAGCACCCATTCATCTGGGCCAAGACACCAGACGAGATCGAGCAATGATCAGAACCTGTGGATGGCCCTCGGCCTGGTGACGTGATGGGGCGCACCTTCCCGGGGATCATCTGGATGAGGAATCACTGATCAAGAGCCGGCGTTGGCGCGCTGGTTCGGGAA
>JAABUN010004214.1_pt1 | contig 20167 bp, 20 predicted proteins | sample 5559311 | NCBI WGS metagenome assembly JAABUN01 (sample SAMN10711877, study PRJNA513370) | rock metagenome | isolation source: Antarctica rocks | place: Antarctica: Victoria Land, Siegfried Peak sud
GCAGCACGCGCAGCTGATCGGAGGCGAGGTGAGCCTGCTCAGCCCCGACGACCACGCCCGGGCGCTGCAGGCCATGCAGCGCAACGGCCGCAAGCCGATGAGCATGACCCACGGCGACTTCGACTACGACTACCTCCGCGACCTGGCGCTGGGTGCCGACGGCCGCCCCCGGTTCGCCCAGCTGCGCATGGCGGCCCACGTGGATGCCCTGATGCTCGGCCGCCGCGCCGTGCCCCGCCCGCGCGCAGAGACCGACCTGCACGACGAGCGTCGACGCATCGTCGGCATGTTCGAGCTCCTTCGTGACGAGCACGGAGTGGGCTTCGACCTGGCCCACAACATGACCGTCACCCCCTCCAACCTCGGCGAGGTCGCCGAGGTGACCCGGACGGCGATGGGCCTGTGCTTCGGGATGGCGTCTTTCCAGCCCGCCGCCCACGTGGGCAACTCCAAGCGCTGGCGAGAGGACTACCGCTCGCTGACCATGGACGAGGTCTGGACGCAGGTCGAGGCCGGCGCCGGCGCCCGGCTGCCCTGGAGGCACCTGCAGATGGGCGACTCGCGCTGCAACCGGTCGGCCTACGGGCTGGTCGTCGGCGGGCAGTGGTTCCCGTGGCTCGACGACGAGGACGCCCGCGACCTGCGGATCCGCGACCGCCTGCTCGAGGCCTTCGGCGGGATGGACTTCGACCGCCCGCCCGGGACGTTGGCCCTGGCGGTAGCCCGCGTGCTCGCGCGGCGCCCCGGGCTCGTACCCACGGCCGCCGGATGGGCGCTGCGGCTGGCGGGGCGGGTGGGGCCCCGCCGGCTCCTAAGCGGAGCGCCGCGGCCGTTCACCTTCGTCGTGCACGCCTTCATGGACGCGGCGGTAGTGCGCCCCGCCTGGGAGGCGATGGAGCGCGGCGAGGTGGCCCAAGCGCCCGAGGTACGCGCGGCGCAGGAGCGTCTGCAGGCCTGCTCCTACGCCATGGCCCACCCCGAGGACGGGCGCACCGTGCCGGCCTGCGTGCAGCATTCGGTTCTCGACCCCGCCGAGAACCTCGAGCTGCTCACCCTGCTGCCCAAGGGATGACCGAAGGGGAGATCTGGGCGCGCGATGCCCTGCGCCGGCTCCGCGGGCGGCGCTTCACCCCCGCGGCCATCGGCGACTTCCTGCTCGCCTCCCAGCGGCGCTCGGCCGACGTGCGCGAAGCTCGCCCCGACCTGGCCCGCCGCGCCCGGCGCTGGGAGCTGGCCGGCTTCGGCGCCTGGGCCGTGCTCGCCGCGGGCGGCGCACAGCCGTTCCGCCGCCGCGTCGGGCACGGCCTGGGCTGGTGGGCCGCCACCTGCCTCATGCTCGAGTGGCATCTCGGGATGGTCGAGTCGGAAGCCGGCGAGCCGCGCAACCTCTCCGCCGCGGACGCGCTCACCCTGGCGCGGGCCTGGCTGGTGCCGGTGGTGGCCGACGACCTTGCGACGCCGGCGCTGGCGCTAGCCGCCGCGACCGACGTGCTCGACGGCATCGCGGCGCGGGCCACCGTGCCCACCCGAGCGGGCCGCGACCTGGAGGGGCTCGTTGACGCGACGCTGCTGACCAGCGCGCTGGCCTGTGCAGCGCGCAGGCGGCGGCTGCACCCGGCGGTGGTCGGGCTCGAGGCCACCCGCCTCGTGGCCGGGATCGTCTACGCGTTCGCCGTGTACTTCGCGCGCGCCCAGCCGCCGTCGGCCACCACCCTGCGGGCCGCGCGCTGGACCACCCCGGTGCGCATCGGTGGGCTGATGGCCGCCGGAGCGGGTCTCCGCCGGCCGGCGGACCTCCTGGTGGCCACGGGATCGTTCGTGAGCCTGGGGCTGTTGGTGACCGCCGCGAGGGAGGGGGGCTGATGCTCGACGCTCGGGCACGCGCCCTCTACGGGCCGGGCATCAACCGGCTGGCCGGCCGGCTGGCGCGGCTGGGTGTCAGCCCCGGCGCGATCACCGCGGCCGGCCTGGCCACCGGAGTGGGAGCCTGCGTGGCCGTCGCCCTCGAGCACTGGCTGCTCGCCTTGGCGCTTTGGCTGATCAACCGTGCGCTCGACGGGCTCGATGGCGCGGTGGCGCGGCTCACCCACCCCACCGACCTGGGGGGAATGCTCGACTTCCTGGCCGACTTCGTGGTCTACGGGGGCTTCGTGGTCGGCCTGTCGATCGCCGTCCCGGACGCCCGCGTGGCCTGCGCGGTCCTGCTGGCCGCCTACCTGCTCAACAACGTCGCCCTCCTGAGCTTCGCCTCCCTGATCGAGAAGCGCGGGCTCGAGCTGGGCGACGAGCGGTCGCTGCGCTTCACCGCCGGACTCACCGAGGGCACCGAGACCGTGATCGCCTACACGGCGATCTGCCTGCTGCCTACCCACGCCGGGACGATCGCGTGGGTCTTCGCGGGCATGGTCTTCTTCACTGTCGGCCAGCGCATCGCGCTCGCCGTGAGCACGCTCGGCGATCAGGCCGGCCGCGCCCGGATCACCAGCGACGGATAGCCCCCGCGGGGCAGCTGCACGCGGTCCGTCGGTACCAGTCCCGCGCGCTCCAGGTCAGGGGTGGGGTCGAGGGGCATCAGCCCGCCCCACGCCGCGGGCCGGGCCCGCGCCAGGCCGCACAGCGCGGCGTGCATGGCCCGCCCGCCCGGCGTGGAGCGATCCGCCCAAGGGGTCACCACCACCAGCCGGCCCCCCGGTGTGCTCCCAAGCAGGCGGAGCACCTCCGCCAGCACGGTATGGCGCTCGTCCGAGGTCAGCAGATGCAGCAGGTAGGAGCAGATCACCACGTCGGTCTCCCCACCGGGCAGCGGCACCCGTCCCGCGTCTGCGTGCACCGTCCGCCAGTCCTCGGGCAGTGCGCCGACCCTGGACAGCATGTTGGCGGAGCGATCCACTCCCACTGCGGTCGCCGGGCGCGGTCGGCGCTGCGCGAGTGCGCGGAGCACGGCCCCGGTGCCTGTCGCCAGGTCCACCAGGCGGTCGCCGGGCCCCGGCTCCGCGAGCCGCAGCGCGGCCGCGATCGCGTGGGCCTCGAAGCGCACCTGGGAGGAGTAGCGCGCCGCATGAACGTCCCAGGTGGCCTCCGAGTTGGCTGCTCCCATCCCGCTCGCACCGTAGCCGCCGCCCTTCGGCTAGGGTCGAGGCTCACGTGTCCACCGCCACCCAGGACGTGATCGCAGCATGGGCTGCCCGGAGCCGCCGGCTGCAGGTCCCCGGTGCCGGCACGTCGGTGTGGGAGGAGGGAGCGGGCGACCCTGTGGTGTGCCTGCACGGAGTCCCGTCGTCGGCCTTCCTCTACCGCAAGGTGCTGCCCGAGCTGGCGGCGCGGGGGCTTCGCGGCGTGGTGTTCGACTTCCCCGGCCTGGGCCTGGCGGACCGGCCGGAGGCGTTCGACTACTCCTGGTCGGGGCTGTCGGGGTGGACCAACGGGGCGATCGATGCCCTCGGGCTCGACCGCTTCCACCTGGTCGTGCACGACGTCGGGGGCCCGGTGGGCTTCGACCTGGTCGCGCGGATTCCCGAACGCATAGCGTCGCTCACCGTGCTCAACACGGTCACGCGCGTGGCTTCGTTCAAGCGCCCGTGGTCGATGGAGCCCTTCGCCCGCCGTGGCATCGGCGAGGTGTACCTGCGCACGATGCACCCCGTGGTGTTCGAGCGGCTGATGCGCCTCCAGGGGGTGTCCACGGACGTCCCAGCGGCCGACCTGCGCGCCTACGTCCCGCTGCTCAAGCGCACCGACGGCGGCGCCGCCTTCCTGCGGATCATGCGCGGCTTCGAGCGCACCGAGGCCTTCGAGCGGCGCATCCTCGGGGCACTCGCGGCGCGGGCCTTCCCGGCTCAGGTGCTGTGGGGCGAGGACGATCCTGCGCTCAGGCTCGAGCCCCACGCAGAGCACGCCCGCCAGGCGCTGGCCCTCGAAGCGATCACGCGGCTGCGAGGCAAGCACTTCGTTCAGGAGGACGCCCCGCAAGAGATCGCCGGCCACGTGGCACGGCTGATCGAAGCGGGTGCCTGAACCCTCTGCGTGCAAACGGGGTCAGAACAAGGCCACCTGTCCGAAGGCGCCGCGCCTCGGACGTTCACCATCTGCTGTTCGCGGTCGGCTTCTTCCTGGTCTGCGCGGGCCTGGTGGGGCTGCTCGCCGGCATCGGCCTCTACCACTGATGCAGATGTTCCTCACGACCAACCTCCGGCGCGTCACCGCGCTCCTGGTGATCGTCGCCGCCGGCGTCGCCGGATGCGGCGGATCGGAACAACCCGGCGCCGGGTCCGGTGAAGGCGATGGGTCGCAGCCACTGCGCATAAGCAAGGCCGGGTGGAAGACCGACTTCTCCAAGACCACGGTTGCGCTGTCGGAGTTCCAGAGCGGGGGCCCGCCCCGCGACGGTATACCGCCGATCGACGACCCCAAGCCCACCTCCCAGGAAGCGGCGGATGCCTGGCTCGAGGACCGCGAGCCCGTGCTCGTCGTGGAGGTGGGAGACCAGGCGCGGGCATACCCGATCCAGATTCTGATCTGGCACGAGATCGCCAACGACGAGCTCGGCAACCGGCCGATCGCGGTCACGTACTGCCCCCTGTGCAACTCGTCCGTCGTGTTCGATCGCCGGGTCGAAGGACGAACGCTCACCTTCGGAACCACCGGAAACCTCCGCAAGTCGGACCTCGTGATGTGGGATCGGCAGACCGAGAGCTGGTGGCAGCAGCTCAGCGCCGAGGCCGTGGTGGGCGAGCTGGCCGGCACCAAGCTCGAGGTGCTGCCCTCGCAGACCCTGAGCTGGGCCGCCTTCAAGAAGCGCTTCCCCCAGGGCGACGTGCTGTCGCGCGACACGGGGGCGCAGCGCGACTACGGGCGCAACCCCTACGAGGGCTACGACGCCCCGGACAGCCAGCCGTCGCTGCTCGACGAGGAAGCCGACGGCCGCCTGCCGCCCAAGGAGCGGGTGTCCGCCGTGACCGAGGCTGAGGAGACGGTGGTGGTTCCGTTCAGCACGCTGGAGTCCGAGCCCGTCGTGAACGAGCGTGTCGCCGGAAAGCCGGTCGTGTTCTTCTTCCAGCGCGGCGTGGTCGGCGCTCGACGCCGGAGTCATCTCCGCCTCGGAGGACGTGGGCACGGCGGCGGCGTTCGGGCGCGTGGTCGGCGCACGCACGCTCGACTTCGAGCTCCGCGACAGCCGCTACTTCGATCGCCAGACCGGATCGGCCTGGGACATCACCGGCCGGGCAGTGAGCGGCGCGCTGCGCGGCAAGCGCCTGCCGGCGGTGCGCCACGACGAGCAGTTCTGGTTCGCGCTGGCGGCGTTCGTGCCCGGCGCGCGCATCGCCCGCTGATGGCATTGTCTCGCGTCCCCGTGTCTCGTACGCTTCGCGCCGAATGACCGCCGAGCAGCGTGCAGCCCGGAGTTCCGGAATGCGGGACGCGCTGGCCTACTGCCGGCGGCGCAAGCACCTCCGGCGAACCCTGAAGACAGGGTTGATCGTCGGAGTGATCCTCACGCTGATAAACCAGAGTGGCGTGTTACTCGACGGGGCCGCCACCACCGCGACCTACGTGCGCTGTGGCCTCAACTTCGTGGTGCCGTTCGTGGTCAGCAACGTCGGGCTTCTGAGCGGGCGGTCGAGCGCCCCCGTTGCGATGCCCGCCGCGGACGAGCTCAGAGCGTGATCACCTGGAAGCCGCCGGTCACAAGCCCGCGCGGCGCATCTGCTGTCAAAGGTGCTTCGCCACGGCTTCGCGCACATCGAGCCGTGCCCGGTGCAGGCGGCTCTTGAAGGCGGCTGGACGCAGACCCATGATCGCTGCGGCGTCGCGGGTGGAGAGGCCCTCGATGTCGCGCAGCACCAGGGGCGTGCGGTAGTCGGGGTGCAGGTCTCGGACCGCCGCCTCGAGTGCAGTCCGGAGATCGCGTTGCTCGCTCTCGCCCTGCGGCCCGGGGCCGGGGTCATGCGGCTCCAGGGTCAGGTCCTCGAGTGAGCGCTGCTGCGCGGCGGACTTCGCCGTCAACTTGAGCCGCCGGTTGGTCTCGTTCACGCCGATCCGGTAGAGCCAGGTGAAGAACTGAGCATCCCCCTTGAACCCCCCGAGCCCGCGCCAGGCCCGGAGGAAGGTCTCCTGAGTGACCTCCTGTGCCTCGTGCTCGTCGTTGACCAGGCGCTGGACCACCGCGTGAAGACGGTCGGCATGGACGCGCACGAGCTGCTCGAACGCACCGGCGTCCCCGGCTTGCGCACGGGCCACCAGCACTTCGTCGGAGACCTCGGCAGCCATCGCTACGCAGATGATGTCGTGCGTGCTTCCCAGTCGCGGAGGGCGTCCTCTCTACCACGCGGCCCCCGGCCGCTGTGAGTCCAGGTTCGGCACCGAGTGCAGGTACTCCAGGATTCCCTCCGCCCGCGCGCCCTCGTCCCCGGCGCCGCGGCCCAGCCCGAGCAGAAGCCGACGGAAGCGCAACAGGTCGCGCAGCAGCGGCCCGCACTCCGGGCAGTCGTCGGCGTGCGCCTCGATCCGGCGGCGCTGGCGGTCGGTCAGCTCGTCGTCGAGCATCGCCGGCAGATGTCGCCGGGAGAACCGGTGCTCGCGGATCATCCGCCAGCTCATCATGCCTACTGAGACCCGCTGCCGGCCGGAACGGTTCTTGCCAGCCCGTAGGCGCCGCCGGCTACGTTGAGCAGGCCGATCACGCCAAGCGCGACCGCGTACGTGGTGGCGTCTGCGAGGGTGTCGGGGGCGCGCGGCGCGAAGGCCAGCACGAGGCCGCCCGCGGCCACCGTGGCGGCGAAGCCGACCTCGCTGACCAGAAATCCGCGATGCCTCAGCAGCGCGGCGGCGATGCCTGCGACGCCCACTCCCGCGAGGTAGGCGCCGGCCGGATCGATGTCCGCCGGGCGCGCCTCCCCCAGGTACACCACGGCGAGCCCCCATCCGGTGAGCCCAAGCGCGGTAGCCCAGTAGCCGCCGCGCGGCCCGTCGACGATCGCGGCCGCGAGATAGGTCAGGCCGAGGATCAGTGGCGTCCAGTAGAAGGAGATCCGGTCCTGGCCCACCGTCAGCCCGAGGAGCACGGCGCCGGACAGGAGCAGCGCCCCCTGGATCACGCGATTGGAGGGCGTGCGGACCGCCGCCGTCGATGTCGTGGGCTCAGGCTTCTCGGCCTCGGGCATAGCGCCTTCGACCCGGCTGTCAGCGGATCGGTTCAGAGCGTGCCCCCCACAGGAGGGGTGGGCGAGCGCACCGGGGAAGTAGTGCACCTGGACGTGGTCACCGCGCTGGTTCTCGCCGATGGAGGTGAAGTCGGTGGGGAGCCACAGCGCGTCGTCGAAGTGGCGCTTCACGCGTCGTTCTCCACCTTCTAGATCGCCCCCGCCGCACGCGTGTCCTCGCCGTTTGACGAAAGCGCTCCTGCGGGTGGTCGCGGCCCGTCATCGCCAGCGTGACGCCACGTTGCTCTTGCGGTGGGCCCGGGCCACGAACGCGCGGTAGTACCAAAGGTCTGAAGTCGACTAGACGCGCGCGACCGTCCGTCAGGGTCTTGATCGACCTGCGTTCAACTCCGCAGTGGGCGTCGCCGCTCGCTCCGGACGGGATCAGGGTCGCCGCCACCGCGCATGTGGCGATGGCGGCAACTCCGGCTTTGGCTAGCCGTGGCAGTAGTAAGTCCGGCCGCGTAGCGAACCCGGTGGCCGTAGCTCGGGTCCAGTCGAGCGCCAACGAGAGAACGGCGTTGCGCCGCCGTGACCCGCGGCCCCTCGGCCGCCGAGCGCGAGGCCCTACGCGGTGGTGCTCGAGCGCCGGGCCGACACCTGACTGCTGCGCAGGCGCTCGCTCAGCACCCGGGCAAGCTCCACGAGCACGCGGGGCTCGCGTTCGCCGAGCCTTGTGAGCACTGTTTCCTCGACGGCGAGCACGGTCGAGTCCCGCCTGGCCACCGCCCGATGCTCGTGGTCCCGCCGGCCGAGCAGCGCCATCTCTCCGAACACCTCTCGCGGAGCGAGCACTGACTGCGGCCGCCAATCATGGCACTAGCCGCCGCGACCCCGCCCGCGAGCGCCCCCGCGGCCAAGCGCGTGCAGGCCACGAAGCTCCGGCGGTCTTGCAGAAGTAGCCCGGACGGCCGGCATGAAAAGGTTTCGCGGCACGCATGATCGGACGGCTGGCGCTGCTCGCGGGAGGAGGCCACAGCGTAGTCGTCCGCCTCGCCCCTCAGCTCACGCGAAGCCTGACGACCCTCGGAGGGCCGGCGAGCGTGCCGTCGCTTCGCAGGGCGCTCAAGCGGAGGCGCACGGCGCCCCGCGGCAGTGGCGTCCGGGCAACCAGGCGCCCGCTCGCGTCCCGCCTGGCCTGCACCGTGCGGTCGACAGCCGGGCGCCCCGCGCCCGCTCGCTGGGTGACGCGCACGGTCACACGGTCCGCCACAGCGCCGGTGACCCGCAGGACGATGCGACAGCGTTTCGCCGGGCAGGTGACCGAGGTGAGGCCCACGACCGCCCGTCCCGGCGTCGGCTCCGTTCCCGGTCCCGGCTCGGTTGGCGGCGCGGTGGCCGGTGCTCCGGCGACGCGGTCGATCCATTCGCGGAGCGGCCCGACCCGCGCTGAGACTCCGGGGGCCTCCGGGTCGGAGCAACGCCCGCCGCCGAAGGAGACGACGCCGACCTGCACGGGTCCGGCCGACTCGTTGACCACGAGTGGACCGCCGCTGTCCCCGTTGCAATGAGTCTGCGCCCCCGGGGCGCAGACCATGACGTCGGGCTCGAAGTCGCGGCCGTACGCTTCGCGACACCGAGCCGTCGATCCGATCTGCAGCTGGCCGCTACGCAGGGTGTCGCTGATGGTGGCGGCCCGGTCGGCCGTGAGTCCCCAGCCGCTGACGAGCGCGCCCGTGCCCACGCTCAGCAGGCCCGCGTCCTGCTTCGGAGCGAGCGCCACGGCGGGGGCGGTCACGCGGCGTGTCAGGCGGAGCACCGCGAGGTCCGGCACGTAGGTCTCCTCGGCCCCCGGGGCGACGTGGATCGAGCGCACCCCGACCCGCTCCCCCGTGCCCTCTTCAGAGAGCCGGGTCCTCGACAGAACGGCCGCGATGCGCGCGGGGCGCTCGTTGGCGACGCAGTGCGCGGCGGTGAGGATCGCGTCGGGGCCGATCACGGTACCGCCGCAGAAGTGCCCGTCGAGGGCATCGTCGCCGGCGACCAGCGACGCCATCCACGGCAGGTCGCGCACGTCGGTGGGTGTGCCGTCGATGACCGCCTGCGCGGGCGTGGCGACCGCGAGGGTGGCGAGGGCGACGAGAGGCAGGGAGGCGAAGCGGGAGGTTGGCATGGTCACGATGGTGCGGGACGGCGAATGAAGGGAAGATGAAGGCCGCATGCGCATCCTGGTCGTCGAGGACGAACCCGAGCTGGCGAACACGGTGATGGCCGCTCTCCGCGGTGCCGGGTTCTCGTGCGACCACGCCGCCGACCTCTCGGCCGCGCGTCTGCTCGGCGACTTCCACGACTACGACATGGCTGTCCTGGATCGCCGCCTGCCCGACGGAGACGGGCTCGAGCTGTGCGCGCACTGGCGCTCAGAGGGCCGCACCCTCGGAGTCCTCGTGCTCACCGCGCTCGACGGCACGGATGCGGTCGTGCGCGGGTTCGGCGAGGGTGCCGACGACTACCTGACCAAGCCATTTGCGGCCCAGGAGCTCGTGGTGCGCATCCAGGCGCTGGCCCGCCGAGCCCCGGTGGCGCCGCGGCCATTGCTCCAGGTCGGCCCGGTGGAGGTCGATCGTGGTCGCCGGCGCGTGCGACGCGACGGGGTCGTGGTGCCCCTCACGACCAAGGAGTTCGCGATCTTCGAGCATCTCGCGCTCGCCGACGGAGCCGTGGTGCAGCGTTACGAGCTGCTCGAGCACTGCTGGGACCATGCCGCCGAACCGGGGTCCAACGTGGTCGACGTCCACGTACGCGGCCTTCGTCGCAAGCTCGGCGACGACGTCGTCGAGACCGTTCGCGGCGCCGGCTATCGCTGCGTGACGGACACGGCTTGAGTCCCGAGGCCCTGCAGCGGCTGCGCCGCCGCTTGACCGCGTACGTCGCGCTCGCGCTCGGCGTGGCGATCGCCGTGCCGTCGGCGACGCTGTGCATCCTGCGAGCCGATCGGGCCGAGGAGCGCTTTGACGCGCGGGTGGCCGGGGCGGTGCGCGACGTCGATGCCGTGCTCTTCGAGGAAGGCGGGCAGTTGAACGTCGACACCTACTCGTCGACACCGCGTACGGCCGGCACGCCGCTGACCGCTGTGCTTGACCCCCAGGGCGAGCTGCTGGCGGGCGACCGGGAGCTTCCCGTCGCAATTCGCCGCCGGGCGCAGGCGCTGGCACGCGCGGCAACCGACGACGTGGTTGCCGTGCCGCGCCCCGGGGACGACCTGCGGCTTGCGGCTCGTGGCATCGAGGGGGAGGAGGGGACGCTCGGGATCGCCCTGGCCTTCGCGCCAACCGGCGCGGTCGCGGACGAGGTGCGCACCGACACGCTCCAGCTCGGCGCGATTGCTCTGGCCGGCTGGGCGCTCGCGGTCGCCATCACCGTCGTGCTGATCTCCCGCGCCCTGGGCCCGGCCGGAGCTGCTGCGCGTCGCGAGCAGGCGTTCCTGGCCGACGCTGCCCACGAACTTCGCACGCCATGGGCGATCGTCCGAGGCCGTGCCGAGCAGGCTCTGCGGGACGGCCCCCGGACAGAAGACATGCGCTTCGTGGCCGCGACCGCGACCGCGGCGTCCTCCGCGATCTCCGACATGCTCGAGCTGGGGCGCCTCGACGCGGGTCAGGCCCTCGGCGAGCGCGTGCCGGTTGCCATCGACGCGCTCGTGGATACGTGCGTCGGCGAGCGCGAGGAAGAGGCTCGCCGGGCCGGTGTGCGCGTCGAGCGTCGCCTGGACGAGCGCGCCGTCGTCCGGGGCGACGAGCGGCTGCTCACCAGGGCGGTCGGCAACCTGCTCGACAACGCGCTGCGCCACGGTGGCGCCGGCAGCCTGCTCGAGGTGACGGTGGCCGTTGACGCCGGTGAGGTCGTCGTCTCCGTCGCCGACCGGGGCCCGGGGGTGGCCCCGGGCCAGCAGGAGCGGATTTTCGACCGCTTCCATCGTGGCTCGGCGGCCGCGGCGGGCGGGGCCGGCCTGGGACTGCCGATCGCAGCCCTCGTCGCCGCGGCCCATGGTGGCAAGCTCACGCTTGCTCCACCGAACGCCGACGGCCGTCCGGGTGCCCGGTTCGAGATGCGCCTCCCGGCACTGACAACATGATCGCGCCCGGACCCCGCTCGCGCCGGGCGTCCGGATGCCGCCTATAGCTAATCCGCGACGACGCCCGCCGCAGCCATCTTCCCCGCCGCCAGCATGGGCTTCACGCTGTGCTGGGGCGTCGTCCGGCGCTCGAGCTCGGTGAGCGCTCCGTCCTGGACGTCGGCTACGAGTAGGCGCGTGGAGTTGGTGCCGATGTCGACCACGGCGACGCGGGTTGAGGCCTCGGGGCATCGGTGCCCGACTCACGGATGAGCCAGTCGGCCAGCGCAACCCGCTCTGCTGGGCTATCGCGCGTTCTCTGAGAGCCGCCTAAGGAGCTCGGGCATCTGATCCTCGAACAGGCGCTCCTCTCCGCGGCCGGTGTCGATCCGCGCCAGCAAAGCCCGAGCTCGCGGGGCTGCCCGTCAAAGGCCTTATCCAGGTCGACAAAGCTCCTCATCGACCTAGTCGTGACATAGTCGAGCTAAAGACGAGGTCAATTAGTGCGATTATCGCTCGATTAGCCCGATTTGTGGCGGTCTCCGATCATGAGCCTTGCGGTCCTCAGCTCCTTGAGGGCCGGTGAGGGTCGAGCTGGGGTCGCTTCGATCTCCGCCCGCGCGCCGGAGATGTCGATGATCTGCTCGGCGGTACTGACCGCCGGGTTGCCGACCGCCGGGGGCCCGCCTGCGAGGAAGTTCGGCCCCCCGCCGATCGAGCTACCGAATGCGACGCGGCGGCTTCACCGCGGTGAAGTACGGGGCACCCGGCTTCCCGAGCGCTGGTCTGCCATCTCGGAAGTGGGACCCTGGTGCTCGAGTCCGCCGCGCCCGCACCCGGGTTCTGCACGAGGTTGCCGGACGGGACGACGCGCCCGCCACCGCGGGGACCCCTAGTGCGAGCGCCGCAGTGGCGAGCAGTGACACCCGCCGCGCCAGCAGAACCCTTGCACTCGAGCACATCCTTTCGCCGGGACAGCCTTGCCGACCCTAACCGCTGGGACGGGTTGGCGCAACCGCTGGGCTGAGGTGCCCGGCCTAGCGAACCGGCCCGTGAGGAAGATGCCTGATCGTGCACCGCAGCGAGACCTGAGAGACCCACGCCGGGCGCCGTCGCGGTTGAGGCCGGATTGTCAGGTTCGCGACATGGAAGCGCCCCCGAAGCGTTACCGTGCTCGTGCATGGCTCCAAACGAAAAACCACAGGTGGACGTCCCTTCCGATCAGGCGCCGTCCTACCAGCTCGAGGTCGAGGACATAACGGTGGGCGAGGGCGAGGAGGCCGCGTCCGGGCGCATCGTGGAGGTCCACTACGTGGGCGTCTCGTGGAAGAGCGGCGAGCAGTTCGACGCCTCCTGGGATCGCGATCAGACGTTCAAGTTCGGCCTCGGCAAGGGTCAGGTGATCGCCGGCTGGGACCAGGGCGTGGAGGGCATGAAGGTCGGGGGACGCCGGCGTGTCACGATCCCGCCGAACCTCGCCTACGGGAAGCGCGGTGCGGGCGGGGTGATCGGACCCGACGAGACCCTCGTCTTCGTGGTGGATCTACTGGGCGTGCGCTGACCACTCGGACACCGCATCAGCGGGCCGCACGCGGACGCGTCGTTCGGCAGATCGACGGCACGCTCGAGCCGTCGGTGAAGGCGGGCACCATGACGCTGCCGCGCGTGAGATTGTGGGAACGGCCCAGTAGATGGCCCATCTCGTGGATCATCATGGTGCAGAGCATGTCCCAGTCCTCCGACATGCTGGCCACCGTCGGCCAGCGCCTGCGCCCAAGGGAGATCACGCAGTTCGTGTAGCTGTCCGCAGGAGCGGCAAGGTTGTTCGCTCCCAAAGGAGAATCGAACGTGACCCAAGCGTCGGCGCCGGAATGGACGCCGGGAGCCAGCGGGCTCCGGGCCACGACCTTGACCCGGCCGTTGCACCCCGCGGCGCCCCAGTACCGCCGCCCCACGGCTACGGCGGCCTTGAGCGGGGTGGACGCCTTGGCCTGCGAGGCCACGGCGCGGGTCGGCATCCGGTGGCTCTCCGCCCCGCGCTCGGCAGCACCGGCGGACGCCGGTGCAGCGAGTCCCGCGACGATTGCGGCGGCGGTGAGGATGCGGGACATGGCCATCTCTGGAGCATGACCGCGGCGAGGGCCTCGGGCCCCATCCCCCGGGGGGGATCTTGGGGTGAGCTTTCGGGTGGCTAATAGGTGAGGCCAGGCTCACCCTTTGCCCCTGTTGTGCCGATGAACAGAGGGGCGGGCCTGCGCCCCACATCTCCCCATGCCCTCGCGCCCACCCATAACCGTCGCCATCGCCCGTTTCGATGACCTGTTCGCACTCGGCCTCCTAACCCTGCTGACCGACGATCCGACGGTGTCCATCGTGGCGCAGGACGTCGCCTACGAACGCCTGTCGGTGATCCTGCGAGCCCACCGCCCGAGCGTGCTGATCGTCGACGCTGGTGCGCTGCGCGACCTCGCCCAGGTGCGCGAGCTCAGCGTCCAGCACCCGCACACACGCCTCGTCCTGTTCGCAGAGGGCCTGTCCGCCGCCGAGGCAGCCCAGCTCCTCGCCTTCGGCGCCAGCGCCTGCCTTGCACGGGACACCCAGTCGCGCGACGTGCGCAACACGATCCACCTCGCCTCGCGCGGCCTGCAGGTCACACCGCTCGTCGCCGACGACGCGAGCGGTGCACGCGCCAGAGATCCGCTACTGACCCAGCGCGAGGGCGACGTGCTCCTTCTGCTCCGGCAGGGTCACGGCAACGCACAGATTGCGCTCGAGCTGCAGATCAGCGTCGAGACGGTGCGCACGCACGCTCGCAGCATCTACCGCAAGCTGGGTGTCGCTTCTCGGCGTGCTCTGATCGCGCTACCGGCACCGCCTGCGGAGCCCCCGACCGCGCCGACCCCCAGCTCCACGCGCCACCGCGCCGCCACCAGGGTCCTCAAGCGACGACCGATGCACAACTGAGCCGACCCACGGCCCGGGCGCGCGGCGATGGCGTCCGTTACCGCGTGATGGTCAGCGGGACTCCGCCGCCGATGCGTCGCGCCAGCCAGGTGATTGCGCGGGTGCTGAGCCGGACGCAGCCGTGCGAGGCCGCGGTGCCGAGCGCCGCGCCGGGGAGGTTCTTGGTCCCGTGGAGGGCGATCTGGCCCGGGCCGCCGGCGAACTCTTGCAGGACCGACGATCGGGCGCTCGTGGCCAGTGCGAACGGCGCGCCGGCGGCCCGGGGGGAGAGCGCGAGGCCCTCCTCGATGAAGAAGTGGCCACGCGGCGTTGGTGTCGATCGCGTGCCGACCACCGCTCGGTAGCGGCGTTCGACGCGGCCGTAGCGGTAGACGGTGACCCGTCGGGTGGAGATATCGAGCGCGAGGCGCCAGTCGGTTGATGTGCGCCTGGTCTGCGAGGCGAGGATCCAGCCCTTGTGCCCGTTGGGCCGGCCGGGGAGCCTCACGCGCACCCAGGTCTTTCCGCCGCGGCTCCGCGCGTAGTCGAGCGCGGGGAGCACTGTTCGAACGCGCGTGAGGGGCCGGCGCGCGGCGACGGATTCGATCCGGGCGAAGCCCGCGCCCGGCCCCGTTCGCGCGACGTGACTTTGCAGAAGCACCACGAGCGGCTGGCTCGCGGGGCCCGTGGCGGCGGAGGCTTGTTCCGGAACGACGAGGACGGGGCTGGCGGTGGCTGTTATGAGCGCCACCGCAAGCCCCGAGGCCCCCCGGCCGAAGCCGGAGGGTCGCGGGGCGGCATGGCTCATCCGGTGAACTGCGACGGGCCGCGGCGCGGGCGGAGCAACTGTGCGGCGCAGCCGCGGTAGCCGAGGTTCAGCGTCTTGGCACGGGTGGCGTCCTTGAACGTGACTCGCGCGCTGACGTTGTGGCGGCCGGAGCGGGCCGCCACGTACACCCGGAACGGCGAACCGGTCCGGCTGGCGATACGCCTGCCGTCGAGGCTGAACACCACGCGCTTGATGAGGCGCCCGCTGACAGTGGCGCGGAACCCCTCTGTGCAGCTTCCCAGCGGTATGCGGCGCATGGTCGCCGTCCCCTTCCGGGTGGGCACCGTCGACCGACCTTCGGGCGGGGCCTGGTTCTCCGTCGGCGGCGTCGCCGGCGGCGTCTCGGCCGGCGGCGTCTCGGCCGGCGGCGTCTCGGCCGGCGGCGTCTCGGCCGGCGGCGTCTCGGCCGGCGGCGTCTCGGCCGGCGGCGTCTCAACGGGCGTGGTCGGCGTCTCGACAGGTGTCGGACCCTGCGAGGCGGTGGTGCAGCGGGAGTTGTCGAGCACGTTGTTGTCCAGGGTGACCGCGCCGTTGCGGGCGAGGGCCCGTCCTATCACGGAGGCGCCGTTGTTGAGCGCGATGCTCTGAAGCGCCAAGATGTTGCCCTGGAACGCCGTCGTGGTGTCGAGCGTCGCCGAGCTGCCGACCTGCCAGTAGACGTTGCACGGCGAGGCCCCGTTGATCAGCCTGACCGAGCTGGCCGACGCGGTCGTTAGCGTCGAGCCGATCTCGAAGACGAACTGCGCGTTGGGATCGCCCGCGGCGTCCAGGGTCAGCTGCCCCGTGAGCTGGGCGGAGGTGTCGTAGCGGTAGGCCCCGGCACTCAGCGTCCTGTTCCCGAGGTCGGTACCCGTCAGCACGTTGCCGGGCGATACCGGCTGCCCGGCCGCGATGTCGTAGGCGGTTGTGAGGTCCGCCTGCGCCTGGCGGGCGACGGCGTCGTTTGCGTGTGTTGCCCCATTGACAACGGCGGGGAGCCCGAAGCCGGTGAGCGCCGTGCCCGGGGCGACACCGAGATCGCCGTTTAGCACCGAGGGACCGGTGTTGGTGGCGGTGGAGCCGGCCAGAACCACGAAGGGGCTGGCGGTGGCGAGGTTCACCGGGGCGGCCTGCGCGGCAGCCGGGACGGCGGCGAACGCAAGGCCCGCGGCGAGGGTGATTCCGGCACGGCTTGCGCGCCTGGAACGGATGCGGTTGGACATGGTGGGCCTCCTTCTTTGAGCGAACAGCCCCTCCAACGTCCTGACCGCCACGCACCGTCGCTACTCGCGATCAGTGTGGGTGGCTCTCCTTCGGTAGCTGCGGCTGACTCCGGCGGAGTCCCGTGGCTTTGCGGACCCGCCTCGCGGCGGGGGTGCCTTTGTCGAGAGATCTGCTCTATGTGGATCTGGCATCGGCAGCGACATTCCGCACCTTGAGGCGGAGGCGCCAGGCTCGACCTTTTCCCCCGCGTCGGCCTGACAACGGCCCCCTTGGAATGGACGATCCCCACCACGCGTAGGCTGCGAAAAGCCTGCAAACAGCGCCTTGAGCCTACTGTCCAGGCGGTTGCAAGAAGAACCCGAGCTCTCCGCCCGAAAGGTCAACCGTGCGTCCACGGATCACGTAGTACCCGAGAGGGTGGAGCGGACGGACGCAGCCTGCGAGCGAGCGCTGTGCGGTCGCCGTGGTCCGTGCAAGGTCCGTGCAACGTCCGGGCTGTATCACTCACTCGTGCCAACCATGGAAGGGATTGCATGAAGCTCAATATTCGCTCGGCGTCGCCGGCACTCGTTGGGGACCTGATGACAAGGCCATCGGCCAAGCGAACCGTCCTGGTCGCCGTGTTGACCATCGGCGCCGCGCTGGTCACGGCCCCGGGAGTGACTGCGGGCCCGGTGATCCTGGGTGGCGATGACCTCACCCAACACGGATCTGTGGACGGGACCGGAAACCCGCAGGAGGGCTGGCTCTACATATCGAAGGCGATCGGCAACCTCTCGTCCAACGTCACACGGTCGAACGACAACACGATCGCGGCAATCGGTTCGGCACCGTCGATGGAAACAACTTTCGATGCCGGCGCGGCCATCGGCGAGGCCGCGCAGGAGAATGGGCTCGGCATCAACTACTACGACGGCGACGCTGCGATCGATGCTTTCTTCGCCCAGCTCGAAGCCGGCACGGCACGCCCGAAGATCGTCTGGCTCGCCGGCGAAGGGGCCGCGAACGACTACACGGAGAGTGGCGCCTGCGGCGGCAGCGAAGACCAAGCCGTGACCAAGAATGCCTCGCGCCTCGACTCGTTCGTGACGCAGGGCGGAGGACTCATGGCGCACGGGACGTGCTACGGGTTCCTCGCCGCGCTCCTTCCTGGATCGAGCACGGTTCTTAAAGAAAGCGAAAACGACCTCGTCCTCACCCCGAAGGGGCTATCCGCCTTTCCCGGGTTAACCAACGGTGACATCAACGGCCCGTGGCACAACTACTTCGAGGGGAACTTCGGTGGCCTCAATGTGCTCGCGCGCTCCACGACCGTCAAGGACGCGAAGGGCAACGACGCGGCGGTGATCATTGGAGGTGGTCCGACGGCGTCGATCACCCCCCCGCCGCCACCCCCGCCACCTCCCGTCTACCAGGGCCCGACGAGCGATACGACCGTCAAGGTCGGCGAGGCCCAGGTCGTGCTCACGAGCCCACGGGCGTGTGTGCTGCCCTCGGCGCGATTCCGGGTGGGGGCTCGCGAGAAGCGCAAGACGGCAAACGTGAGAGGACGCATCTTTCGGGTGGGGCTGAAGCAGGTCGTCTTCTCGCGCGACGGGCGGAGAGTGGCGCGTGACCGGAGGGAGCCGTTCGTCGCCCAGTTCCGGACTGTCGGGCTCGTGCCCGGCAGCCGCCACGCGATCAAGGCCGTCCTGACCGTGCGCGTCAAGGACCCCCGCGGGAAGGTGACGTTCCGGCGTGGGACGGTCCGGACGTCGTTCCGGATGTGCGTTTGAGCGAATCCGCCAACCACGGAAGGGATTGCATGAGCTCACTTCAAGGGAGGGGACAGGATGCGTAAGAGGATTCGTTATCACGTCAGGCAGCAGGCAGCAGGCAGCAGGCAGTCGGCTACCTCGCACTCGGCAACACGACGATTCGGAGGACTCATGATCAAGCGTTTCATACCGTCACCGGCGATGCTGATCGCCCTCATCGCGTTGTCTGCGGCTCTGGGCGGAACCGCGGTTGCCGCAGGTCTGATCACCGGGGCGCAGGTGAAGAACGGCTCGCTGACCGGAACCGACGTCAAGGACAAGTCGCTGACGAAGAGGGACTTCAGGGGCTCGGTGCGAGGTCCGGCGGGTCCTCAGGGTGCCCAGGGACCTCAGGGACCTCAAGGGGACCGGGGAGCCCCGGGAGCTCAGGGAGCCACAGGACCTCAGGGAACTCAGGGAACTCAGGGAACTCAAGGAACTCAGGGAGCACCTGGAGCGCCTGGTTCGGCGAAGGCCTGGGTCCAAGTCAGTAACACCGGCGCGATCGTTGAACCGAAGAGGTTCAACATCACCTCGGTGACGAAGCAGGGGACCGGTGCTTACTGTGTCGCCGCAGGCGGCGGTCTCACCAATCTGAACTCGGTGGCGCTGGCAACCCTGGACTTCAACGACGCGCAGACTTTCAGAGGCGAAACCGTTCAGATCGGGGCTGTCCCTGCTTTCAATTGTGGAACGAGTTTCACCGTCTTCGTCAACGACGGCACCAGTTCCAGTGACGGTGGCTTCTTCTTCATGATCCCCTAGGGATCCGCTGCATTCGAGCATCTACGGACCCCGGCCATCATGGCTGGGGTCCGTTTCATTCCTGCGGCTTTCCCGGTAATGCGCTGAACGCAAGACGCCGTGCTCAAAGGGGTTTCACCGCATCGATCGCGAAGGAGCTTCTGTGCCGTCGAGTGCGGTCCGCACCCCAAAAGCCGGGGTGTCCCCCCGGCTATACTGCGTCCTCGCTGTTCCTACGAAAACCGGAGGTCTCATCCGCTCGGCACCCCAAGCCGAATCATTGGATCAGACCCCGGCGCTGCGCCGTCCCCGCGTTTCACGGACTTTGCGAATGCCGCACTTTTGATCGACCACAATGCCGATACTTAGCCCGGATCGTGCAACAAGTCGCGTGATGTGAATCTCGAGCGGGCGACCGCGCGGTGATGGTGGTGAAGTAGCGAGTATCGCCCCCCGGGCCCACGTGATCGTCGCTCCGGCCGGGCTCGCGGAGCGTACGACGGGCGCTCGCGGGCCGCGTTCGCGGGGCGCGCTGCGCGGGCTTCCGGTCGTCGTCGTGGACGCTGCGGCGCGGCTCAGCCGGCGGGCGCCGGCAGCGCTCTGAGGCGGGCAAACGCGTGGGCGAGGTCGCGGGCCCAGGGCCAGCTCGGCTGCAGGCGCAGCTTGGCCCGGCGACCGTGGAAGGCAAGCCGCGCGGCGACGTGCAGCAGCCGGTAGCGCAGGCGCTTGGGCTCGCAGCGAGCGAGCTCGCCGCGGAGCAAGAGCGCCTTGCTCCAGGCGATCAGGTCGTGGGCGATCAGGACGAGCTCGAGCCAGACCGCGTTCAGCGTGAAGTCGCGGAAGGGGAGGTTGGCGAGGCCCGTGTCCTTGTCGCAGCGGATCTGGTCCTCGACGCGGGCGCGCTGGCGGTGGCGGCGCTCGAGCAGCGCGACGTCGGGGTCGCTCTCGTCGGTCATAAACACCTGGAAGCGGTGGCCGTCGTGGTCTGTGAAGGAGAGCTGGGCGCCGGGGTGGGGGCGCTCGCGGCGCACGATGAAGCGCGAGCCCGCGGGCCAGTCGCCGCGCTCGAGGAGATGGGTGATCTCGGCGACCTCGGCACCCGCGCGCGGCTCGTCGTCTGCGCGCAGCGCCGGCACCCACGAGCCTTCGTCGAGAGCGACGATCGCGGCCCTGACCGGCTCGCGCAGCTCATATCCGACCGAGTAGCGGACACGCCCCTCCCGGCACCAGTCGATCAGCTCGTGGGTCGCGCCGGCCGAGTCGATGCGCAGGAGGATGTCGATGTCCTCGACGTGCGCGGCGGGGATCTGCCCGAGCGCCGCCCCGGCCACCGCGATCTGGTCGGCCGCGGTGTTTGCGCCCGCGTTGCCCGGCCGCAGCTCTGCGGCGAGCGCCTCAC
>JAABUN010004215.1_pt1 | contig 20164 bp, 14 predicted proteins | sample 5559311 | NCBI WGS metagenome assembly JAABUN01 (sample SAMN10711877, study PRJNA513370) | rock metagenome | isolation source: Antarctica rocks | place: Antarctica: Victoria Land, Siegfried Peak sud
GAGTGCTGCTCACACGCGTTCCCGCAGGGTCGCCAGGCGCCGTGCACCTTCTTCGATCACGTCGAACCTCTTGCAGAAGGCGAAGCGCAGCATGGAGCGCGTGTGTCGGGCGCCCTCGTCGTGGCAGAACATCGCCACGGGGATCGCTGCGACCCCGATCAGGGCCGGAAGGCGCCGGGCGAGGTCGGTCGCGTCCTCGATGCCGAGCGGCGCGGCGTCGACCATGGTGAAGAAGGTGCCCGCGGGCTCGAACACGTCGAAGCCGGCTGCGCGGAGGCCCTCGCCCAGCAGGTCCCGTTTTTGCCGTAGCGTCGACGCGATCGAGTGGAAGAATTCGTCGGGAAGCCCGAGGCCGAGCGCGACGGCGCCCTGGAACGGCGTGCCCGAGGTGTAGGTGAGGAAGGTCTTGACCGTGCGGACCTGAGCGACGAGGTCGGCGGGTCCGCTCAGCCAGCCGATCTTCCACCCCGTCACGGAGAATGTCTTTCCGGCGGAGGAGATGGTCAGGGTTCGTTCCGCAGCCCCGGGCAGGGATGCGATCGGCACGTGCGATTCACCGAAGGTCAGGTGCTCGTAGACCTCGTCGGTCACGATGATGGCCCCGTAGCGTGCGGCCAGCTGCACGATCAGCTGGAGGGCCGCCAGGCCGAAGACGCTGCCTGTGGGATTGTGCGGATTGTTCACGACGATGATCCGCGTCCGCTCGCTGAAGGCGGCCTCGAGGCCGGCCCGGTCCGGCTGGAAATCCGGAGCGCGCAGCGGAGCAGTGGTGTGGGTTGCGCCGGAGAGCCCGATCACGGCGCCGTAGGAATCGTAGAAGGGCTCGAAGGTGAGTACCTCGTCGCCGGGGCCGGCGAAAGCGAGGATCGCCGCGGCGATGGATTCTGTGGCCCCGGTACTGACGATGACCTCCGTCTGCGGATCAGGGGTCAGACCGTAGAAGCGCTCCTGGTGGGCGGCGACGGCGTGGCGCAGGACGGCAAGCCCCTGACCGGGGGCGTACTGGTTGGCGCCCTCGGAGATGGCCGTCCGCGCGGCCTCGAGGATCTCCTGCGGGCCGTCCTCGTCGGGGAAGCCCTGACCGAGGTTGATCGCGGAATGCTTCTGCGCGAGCGCCGTGACTTCCTCGAAGATCGTGACGCCCAGCCGTCCGTCGCTGCCGAGGAGATTCGCCCCCAGGGCGGCCCTCGACCACGGTTCCCCGTCCGTGCTCCGCGGGGCGCCGTCACTGCTCCGGGTTGCGGGGCCCTGCGCGTGTGTCGTCATAAGACCAGTATTGCCGCTCCTGCCCGCCACATCCCAGAAGTCGGCGGCGGGACGTACCCGGGATTCCGCGGCACTGGGTACCGTGGGGGCATGAGCCGCGCCGTCTGCCCCGGATCGTTCGACCCCCTCCACAACGGACACGTCGAGGTGATCAGTCGCGCCGCCCGGCTGTTCGACGGGGTGATCGTCGCGGTGTCGACCAACCCTGCGAAGAAGAACAGGTTCGACGTCGACGAACGCATCGCTTTCTGCACCGAGAGCCTCGCGCACCTGTCCGGGGTCACCGTACTGCCCATGGGCACCGGGCTCCTGGCCGACTTCTGCAGGCAACAGGGTGCCACCATCATCGTGAAGGGCCTGAGGTCCAGCCTCGATTTCGACTACGAACTGCCGATGGCCACCATGAACCGGCACCTCGCGGACATCGAGACCGTCTTCCTGCCCACCGGTACCGAGTTCGCCCATGTCTCGTCCACGCTGCTGAAGGAGGTCGCGTCACTCGGCGGAGATATTCGTCCGTTCGTGCCCGACGGCGTCTACCGTCGCCTGCTCCCGACGTGAGGACCTGGAGCGTTTGGGACTGTCAGCCGGATCAGGCTAGGATAATACGTCGGGTATATGTTCTACAGGAGTCACCATTAGAAGCGATCTCAGTTCGCCTTTGACGTTCAGTGTCAAGGATCTTGGACGCAGTCCGGGAAGCATGCGGACAATCGACGAACATGTTCCGGCGCCAAAGGATTTCGGGGTGGCACTGATCGGGGTGCAGGAAGGCTCTGATGTCGAGCTGGATCTGCGGTTCGAGTCGGTGCACGAGGGAATTCTGGTGTCGGGAACGGCACATGTCGAGGTAACCGGTGAGTGCGGCCGGTGCCTGGAACCGCTCCGGTTCGACCGTGACGTGGAGATCCAGGAACTCTTCTTCTACAGCGACTCGGAGTCGCTGTCGGAGGAGGAGGAAGAAGAGCAGCACAGGGTGGAGAAGGATTCTATCGGTCTGGAACCCGTGCTGAGGGACGCAGTGGTTACATCGCTGCCGTTCCAACCGGTGTGCCGGGAGGATTGCAAGGGCTTGTGCTCCGAATGCGGAGCCCATCTCAACGCCGATCCGGAGCACCACCATGAAGTTTTCGATCCTCGCTGGTCAGCCCTTGCAGGGTTGGCGGGCACCGCCGCTGAGAACGACGCGGCAACCAAGTCAGAGTTCGACGAGAGAGAAGAGAATTAGCCGTGGCTGTCCCGAAGCGGAAGATGTCCCGCGCGAATACCCGCGCACGCCGGTCCCAGTGGAAGGCAACCGCCCCGAAGCTGGTCAAGACCCTCGAGAATGGCCGCATCACCTACAGCCTCGCTCACCAGGCCAAGGTCGTCACCGATTCGGCCGGCACGCCGCTGTTCCTCGAATACAAGGGCCGCAAGGTAGCCGACGTCTGACAGCGGACCCCGGCCCGCTCCATCCCTCGCGCGCGGCTATCCGTCCGGTGCTGGATCAGCTGATGCGGCCGTGAAGAATTCAGCAGACCTCACGAAGCGTCTCGGTGTCGATATCGACACGGAGACGCTTCGTCTTGCCCTGACACACCGGTCCTACGCCTACGAGAAGGGCGGGATCCCCACCAATGAGCGCCTCGAGTTCCTCGGCGACTCCGTCCTCGGCCTGGCAGTGACCGACGCCCTGTACCGGGACAATCCCGGCCTGTCGGAGGGCGAACTCGCAAAGCGCCGTTCCGCCGTCGTCAGCACCCGGGCACTCGCCGGAGTGGCCCGCACCCTGGATCTGGGTAGTTACGTGCTGCTGGGTCAGGGGGAGAAGCTGACCAACGGACGGGACAAGGCGTCCATCCTCGCGGATACCATGGAGGCCGTGATCGGCGCGGCCTACCTGACCCACGGCATCGAGACGGTCATGGCCATGGTGATGCGTCTCATCGGACCGCTCCTCAGGGACTCCGCCGTCCTCGGTGAGGGCACCGACTGGAAGACGCGTATCCAGGAGATCGCAGCCTCGCGGCGCCTCGGCCTGATCGACTACCAGGTGGAGGGAACCGGCCCCGACCACGCACGCACGTTCACGGCGCGGCTCGTCATCGGGGGGATCGGATACGGGTCCGGCGGTGGTCAGTCCAAGAAGGAAGCCGAACAGTCGGCGGCAGCAGCTTCGTGGAAGCTGCTCTCCGCGAGTTCGGTGGAGCCCTGCGACCGGGAGCCGGCCGGCGCCCCGGGCCATCACACGAACAGCGCCTGAGTGCCTGAACTTCCCGAGGTCGAGGTGGTACGCCGCGGCCTGGAGCGCTGGGTCGTCGGCCGCACGATCGAGGCGGTCGATGTGCTCGACGCGCGCTCGCTGCGCCGCCACCTGGACGGCGTCGAGGATTTCAGGCGCACGGTCACCGGCGCCCGCGTGACCGACGTCGTGCGCCGCGGCAAGTTCCTCTGGCTCCCGCTCGAGGATCCGGGCCAGGCGGGGACGACCGCGCATCTCGCGCTGATGGCGCATCTGGGCATGAGCGGGCAGCTGCTCATCGAGGAGCCGGACGCGCCGGCCGAGAAACACCTCAAGGTCCGGCTCAGGCTCTCCGCTGCCGCTGCTGACGATGGGACGCCGTTGCCCGGTGACCTGCGATTCGTGGACCAGCGCATCTTCGGCGGGATGTTCCTCGCGGACCTCCAACCGACCGCCGATGGCCACCCGGGCGGTCTCGGGATCGGCTCCCTGCCCCTCATTCCCCGCCAGGCCGCTCACATCGCGCGCGATCCACTGGACCCCGCCTTCTCTCTCGACGCGTTCCACGCACGCCTCACGGAGCGGCGGACCGGCCTCAAGCGCGCGCTGCTGGATCAGGGACTGATCTCCGGTATCGGCAACATCTATGCCGACGAGGCGCTGTGGGCGGCGAAGCTGCACTACGCCCGACCCACCGACACCATGCGCCGCCCCGATACGGCCCGGCTTGTCGACGCGGTCACGGCTGTCATGAGGCGGGCCCTCGACGCCGGAGGCACCAGCTTCGACGCTCTCTACGTCAACGTCAACGGGACCTCCGGCTACTTCGCGCGGTCGCTCGACGCCTACGGGCGTGCGGGCCAGCCGTGCCGACGCTGCGCCGCCGCGGACCGCCTGAGCCTGCTGAGGCGCGAGTCCTTCATGAACCGGTCCTCATTCCTGTGCCCCGCCTGCCAGCCGAGGCCACGGAACGCACGCTCGTAACTGAACGCCAGACGGTGCTAAGCACACTTATCGTGATCGAAATGTGACAACCAGAAATTCTGCACGTACCGTTGGTTCTGCGCCCAATCCACCACGGACGGGCGCCCACTCTCACTCTGCCTAACCCTGTCGATGAGGATGGACCGTTCGCACACCATATTCGACAGGGGCGGGGGAACCGATAGCGGGCTCTCTCAGGAGTCCTAGGGGTAAAGACACGCGCAGACCAGCACTGGGGCAGTGGTCTGCATACTTCGTGTCCGGATGTCCCATCCGAACCCGACAGCTAACTTCGTAGGCATTGGGAAAGGCAAAAGCATGTCCAAGAACAGCCAGATCGCGCGCCACCGGGCCGTCCCCGCTCGATCCAACCCCCTCGCCACGGCATCTCGCGCAGTGAGCGCGAGCGCCTCGGCCGCCGGCAAGCCCGCCGCCGTCGTCGTTGCCATTTCCGGCATGATGCTCGGTGCAGCTCTGCCGGCAAGTGCCACCGGCGAGGTCAGCGCTCCCTCCGTGAGTGCCCAGCCGGCCCCGGCAGCTGCCGCCACAGCCGGAACGTACACCGTCCGCGCCGGCGACACGCTGGGAAAGATCGCAGCAGCCAACGGAGTGAGCCTTGAGGCGCTCTTCACGGCGAACGGACTCGGTTTCGGCTCCATCATCTACCCGGGCCAGTCCATTTCGCTCGGTGGTTCGGCTGCTCCCCAGCAGCAGTTCTCCGTGCAGTCGGCTGCCGTCGTAACGGCACCGGCAGTTGTTGCAGCACCGGCAGTCGTCGCAGCACCGGCAGTTGTTGCAGCACCGGCAGTCGTCGCAGCACCGGTCGTGGCGGCTCCTGCGCCGGTCGCGGCTCCCGCCGCACAGCCGGAGCGTGTCAGCCTCCAGTCCGCTGCGTCGATCGCGCCGATCGGCGGGATCACCGCTACGGCCATGCAGGGCGAGGGCGCTGGCTATGTGTACGGCGGAACGGGCTACGGTACCTGGGACTGCTCGAGCTTCGTGCAGTGGGTCTACGCGCAACACGGGATCGACCTCCCGCGCACCACCTGGTCGCAGTTCGCGTCCATGACCCCTACCAGCAACCCGCAGCCCGGTGACCTGGTGAGCCAGAACGGTGGCGGCCACGTCGGGATCTACCTCGGCAACGGCCAGATGATCAGCGCCCTCAACTCCTCGCAGGGTACGCTGGTGCACCCGGTCAGCGCCATGCCGGTTGACGGGTACTACACCCGCTAGGCTGAAGCGCCGACCCTTCGACGGTCGCACGAAGAAGGGCGGGATGCAGGGCATCCCGCCCTTCTTCGTGCCTGAGTTGTTGGTGCCGGACTGATTCGTGCCGGAGTGATTGTTACCGGCCGTAGTGCCGCGCCAGCCGGTCGAATCCCTGCTCGATACTGACCGCTGGGACCCAATCGAGGACCGCGCGGGTGCGCCGCTGGTCGAACCAGTGCGCCGTCGACAGCTGCTCCGCCAGGAACCGGGTCATGGGCGGCTCGTCCGCGCGGCCCAGAGCCAGCCAGGCGCGCTCGATGACCGCTCCTACTCCCCGCGCGAGGGTTCCGGGTACTGACCACGCCGGCGGTGGAACACCCGCAGCGCGACAGATTCCGGCCAGCAGTTCGGCGATGGGACGGGGTTCCCCGTTCGTCACGACCAGGGCCTGCCCCTGGGCTGCATCGATGCGGTGCAGGCAGGCCACGATCGCGGCGGCAGCGTTGTCGACATAGGTCGTGTCGATCAGGGCGGTGCCGCCGTCGAGCAGTGGCAGCCGCCCCGCCCTCGCCCGGCCGATGACCCGTTCGACGAGCTGGGTGTCACCGGGGCCCCACACGATATGCGGACGCACCGCCGCGACACGGAAGCCGGGCCCCGATCGGCCGAGGGCGAGCAGTTCCGCGGCCGCTTTCGTCCGGGCGTAGTGTCCGCGAGCATGCGCCGGGTCGGCGGGCCCCGCCGAAGCACCCACAAGGGACGTCCCGTCGTGCGCGACGGACGGCGAGGAGACATACACGACGTCGGTGACGCCCGCCCGTTGCGCCGCGTCGAGCAGCAGCCGCGTCCCTTCGATGTTCGTCTGTTCGAAGTCGGCAGCGCGACCCGTGAAGGACACCTTCGCGGCGAGGTGCACCACGGCCCTGCAACCATCCACCGCCGCCGCCACCGCTGCACCGTCCGTGATGGAACCAGGGACATCCGTCGCGCCGTCGACGCCGGACGGGCGGCGCTGAAAGCACCGCACGGCGAGGCCCTCGGCCAGGAGATGCCCGGCCACGGCCCGGCCCAGCATTCCGCTGGCCCCCGTGACGAGGACGGTCACAGCGATCCGGCCCGCTGCCCAGTCAGGAGCCGGGCGCTCCAGGCCGCGACCCGGGCTCGGTCGATCTTCGCATTGTGCCGGATGTCCACGGGAAGGGCGGGAACGGTCAGGACCGCGGCGAATTCCGGGCCTCGATCCTGCGCCGCGGAGCGGACAGCGGCCGCCAACGGTGCGTCGGCGAGCCGGGCACGTCGAACTGCGGCATCTGTCTCTAGGACCGCCACGACGGCCTGCGTCCCCGCCGGTCCCACGCCGACGACGGCGGCGAGGTGAACACCGTCGACGGCCTCGAGTGCCTGTTCCGGGCCGACCGGTGTGATGACCTGGCCGGGAGCAGTGATGATGTGGCCCAGCCGGCCCTCGACCCACAGCCGTCCGTCGGCGTCGAAGTGGCCGACGTCGCCCGTGCGGTGCCAGGGGTGCGTGCGCTCCGATTCGCGCTGCGTCCGCCACAGCCGGAAGTAGTGATCCTTCACGTGGGGAGCGTCGACGAGGATCTCGCCGGTCACTCCCGGTGTCGTCGTCTCATCCCCCGTGGCGGCGCCGGCGCCGTCGAGCGGACTGACGGCTACGCGGGCGCCGTGGACCGGGAGACCGACGCAGACACCGTTGCCCGCCCCATCGAGTCCGGCCCGTGCCGCGGACTCGGCAGCACGGATGCCCTCGAGGTCGATGTCGGCGACCAGGAGGGCTTCGGTCATGCCGTACGGGGTGTGCAGCGCGGCGGCGGGGACGAGCTCCTGCACCATCTCGAGGAGGGGGACCGGGATCGGCGCGCCGGCGGAGAGCATCAGTGAGATCCGGCCCAGGGCGGACCTGCCTGCGGTGTCCAGAGTGTCCGCCGTCGCCAGGACGTTCCGCAACGCGGCGGGAGAAGCGAAGACCACCGTCGCGTCGATCGCGGCGGCCGCGTCGGCCAGCGCCTGGGCGGTCAGCGTGCGGGCGGCGGTGACATCCATGTCCGGCGTGACAGACGCGGCTCCTAGTGCGGGACCGAGCAGTGCGAAAGGGGCGAAACCCGCCACCAGCGGTGTGCTGGGCCCGAGGCCCAGTGTGGAGCCGACGGTGTCGCACATCGCGGCGAGTTGCCGATGGGTGTACACCACGCCCTTGGCCGGCCCGGTGGAGCCCGAGGTGAAAAGGATCGCAGCGTCGTTGTCCGCCGCGGGTAGGCCGGGCAGGGTGGCGTTCCGGGCTGCCCGGAGGTCATTCAGCGAAGCCTGCACCTGCAGGGCGCTCCGCCTGGCCGCCGGCAGGGCAGCGGCGCTGATGCGCCTCCCCGGCCACCGGAAGGCGCGTGCCGCCAGCAGCGCACGCTCGATGCCGATGACGACGTCGGGGGCGGAACCCTTGACGGCCCGGCTGAGGCCCTTCGTCCCGAGGCCCGCGTCGGCGACGACGATCACCGCGCCGATGCGCAGGCACGCGTAGATCAGGACCGTGAGGTCGACGCCCGGGGGGACCAGCAGGCTCACCCGGGTTCCCGGGCCGTAGCCGAGCGCCGTCAGGCCACCAGCAACGGCGTCGACGTCGTCCGACAATTCGCGCCAGGTCAGGGTGCGGGGGGTACCGGTCGAGGTCATCTCGGCGACCGCCGTCGTCGAACCCCGGGCTCCGGTGGCCAGTTCGGGGATGCGGGAGCCGAGGTGCGCATAGGGACCGATTCGCCGCAGGTCGCCGCCGGCATCGCCGGCGCTGCCTGCCTTATGGTTGCCCGGTGAAGCGAGGCCGACCGCGCGGGTGGTGAGCCATTCCATCGCGGTGCCCGCCGTGTCCGCGTCTTCCGGCACCAGGTGGCCCGCCTGTTCGAAGCGGTGGATGTCGGCGTGCGGCATTCTTCGCGCAAGATCCTCGAGGTAAGGGTCCGAGAAGATCGGATCGTGCGGGCCCCACATCATCAGGACAGGCACGTCGAGGCTGCGGATGCCCTCCCCGGTGGCCGTCAGCGCTTCGTAGCTGGGGTGGGACGCATCGGTGGGGATGTCCGCCACGAAGTTGGCGATGCCCTGGCGGTCTGCCGCCGTTCGGTAGGGATCCCTGAAGGCTTGTCGTACGTCCCGGTCGAGCGCCGGGCGGGCGAGGGCGAGCGTAACATTGAGGAAGGCTGGACTGGTCCGCGTGCCGAGCCTGTGTACGGCGGGAGCGAGGGCGAGCCTGAGCGCGGCCGGGATCCTGTGCGCGGGGCTCTGGTGTACGGCTGTGTTCGTCAGGATGACGCCCGCCAGATTCTCCCGGTTGCGGTTCGCGTACCCGAGGCTGACGACGCCGCCCCAGTCGTGCCCGACAGTGACGACGGGGCCCTCGAGGCCGACCGCCCCGACGAAGTCCTCGAGGTCGGTGATGCGATGCGCAAGCCGGCGAATTACGCCGGTCCGGGCTGAGTAGCCCATATCGAGCTGGTCGACGGCGATCACCCGCCAGCCGGCGTCGATCCCTGCTGCCAGGTAGCTGCGCCACAGGAAGGACCAGGTGGGATTCCCGTGGATGCAAAGGAGAGTGCCCTTGACGCTGTTCGTGCCGTCGTGCTGCAGGCCGTTGTCGAGGTAGTGCCAGCGGTGGACTGTGCCCGGCGCGTCCGCCCCGCTGGAGGAGGGCACATCCATGAGCGTCGACCACGAGGGGTCAACGCCGGGGAGTGCTACCACGCAAGCTCCATCATCGAGGTGTTCAGGCCCGATCCGACGCCGAGGCACAGGACGCGGTCCCCCGGGTTGAGCGACTGGGACTCCTGCGCGAGCGTCATCGGGAGGGACGCGGGACCCACATTGCCCCAGTACGGGAACGTGATGGGAACACGCTCGCGTTGGAGGTCGACCGCCTTGATGATGGCATTCGTGTACGAGTTCGAGACCTGGTGGGTGACGTAGCGGTCCATGGCGTTCCACTCCCAACCGTCCGTCTGGGCCTCGTGCCACGCTGTCACGACGAGCTCCAGCCCGCCGTCGAGCAGTCCTTTGGTGTCGGTGTACATCCCGTCGATGCCACCCACGCAGAGCTCGTGGTGCTGGGTGCCGGCGCGTGAGACGCCGCCGAGGATGCGGTGCGATCCGGGATGGTGATCGGCGGGGCCGATCACCGCCGCCGCGGCACCGGAACCGAGCGTCAGAGTGGCGAACTCACTGAGGAAGTCCTCGCGGGTGGAGTCTTCACGGTTCAGCCGGCTGAAGGTGGCCTCCTGCGTCCGCTGTGCATCCTCGCCCGCAACGATCAACGCGTACTTGATCTGGCCGGAATCGATCATGTTCGCGGCGAGGGTCATACCATTGACGAATCCGAGGCAGGCGTTCGCGAGGTCGAAATTCATTGCCGAGGAGGGCAGGCCCAGCGTGTGGTGGATCTTGACCGCGACCGAGGGTTCGAGGTTTCGGCGCGTGACCGAGGTGTTGATCAGGAGTCCGACGTCGTGCGGCTCGATGCCGGCCTCCGCCATGGCCTTCGCGCCCGCCTCGATGGCGGCGTCGTCGAAGTCGGAGCCGGGAGACCACCAGCGGCGCTCCGTCACGCCGGCAACGCGCTCGAGCAGCCGCTTCGAGAGGCGGAGCCTCTTCAGGCTCGGCGCCAACCGGTCGTCGAACTCGGCGGAACTGACGACTACAGGCGCCTCCACGCTCGTGACGGCGAGCAAGGCCGTGTTGTCATGTCGAAACGTCGCGTTACCGGTCAAATTTCCTGCCTCGTCAACTGGTCAGCGCCGGCGGGTGGCCGGAAAGGACCCATGGATGGATCGGCCTGGACGCCTCTGGATTGTGCTCGATGGTGCTGCATACTGCTGATTATTTATAAGCCTACTTCTTATTTACAAGGGGTGCTCACCCGAAAAACATCGAGCATCCCTGGTACTGCCCGCCCAATATCCCGTATCGTCAGAGCGTTCCAGTAGATTGGGAAAGTCCCACCCACCTGGAGATTTTGACACTGTGCATCTGAAGAGTCTAACTGTGCGGGGGTTTAAGTCCTTCGCTTCGGCGACCACCTTTGACTTCGAGCCCGGAGTGACCGCCGTTGTCGGCCCCAATGGCTCGGGTAAGTCCAACGTGGTGGACGCACTGGCCTGGGTCATGGGAGAGCAGGGTGCAAAAACACTGCGGGGCGGCACGATGGAGGATGTCATCTTCGCCGGGACGTCCGGCCGTGCTCCGCTCGGGCGGGCACAGGTGTCCCTCACGATCGACAACGCCGATGGTGCACTGCCGATCGACTACGCAGAGGTCACCATTTCCCGGACGCTTTTCCGCGCAGGCGGCTCCGAGTATGCGATCAACGGCAAGAACTGCCGCCTGCTCGACATCCAGGAATTGCTGTCGGACTCAGGGCTCGGGCGTGAGATGCACGTCATCGTGGGCCAGGGCCAGCTCGACAAGATCCTGCACGCGACACCGGAGGACCGGCGCGGCTTCATCGAGGAAGCCGCCGGCATCCTGAAGCACCGGCGCCGGCGGGAGAAAACCGTCCGGAAACTCGATGCGATGCAGGCGAACCTCGCCCGCCTGTCCGACCTCACGGCCGAGCTCAGACGCCAGCTGACGCCGCTCGGGAAGCAGGCAGAAGTGGCCCGACGCGCCCAGCAGGTGCAGTTCGCCGTCAGGGACACGCGCTCCCGACTGCTGGCCGACGAGCTCGTCACACTGCGCGCCGATGTCGAGCAGGATGTCGCTGCGGAGGAGGCTCTCCAGGCGCGTCGGGGCGAAGTCGAGAAGGCGCTGGTCGCGGGCATGGAGCGGCAGTCGGATCTGGAACACGCGGCGGCGGTCTCGGTTCCCACGCTGAACCGAGCACGCGAGACCTGGTACGCGCTGTCCACTGCGCGGGAGAAGCTGGCCGCGCTGGCCGCAGTCGCCGAGGAGCGCGGGCACCTGCTGGGCCTCGATGAATCCGATCCCGGCTCCGCCCCCCAATTCGAGGACGGACGGGACCCCGACCGCCTCGATCGCCAGGCCGAGCGCGTGCGCGCTGATGGTGCTGCCCTCCGGAGGGAGGAATCGGCCCTCGGCGACGCACTCGCGCAGACCCTCGCGGATCGGCGCTCCGCAGAGGAAGCGGCCGCCGCAGAGGATGAACGGCTGGAGCGCCTACTTCGGCTGGCGGCTGATCGCCGCGAGGGCGACGCCCGGCTCGCGGGAACCGTGGGGGCTGCCCGGTCCCGGGTGGAGTCCGCCGTCGCCGAACTGGACCGCCTCCGGGCGTCCATCGCCGCGGCGGAGGCGCGCCGTGGCACGGCGGAGAGTGACTTCAGGGCACTCGAGGGCCAGGTCGCGGGGGATGAAGAAGGGGAGGAGAGCCTGGACGCAGAGTACGAGGAAGCGTCGGCCGTCCTTGCGTCCATCAGCGAGGAACTCGACGCCGTGGTCGAGGAGGACCGCGCGGCCGAGCGCGCGCGCGGTGCACTCGCTGCCCGGCTCGACGCGCAGCGGGAGGGCCTGCAGCAGCGGGACGGATCCCGCGCGCTCCTTGCCGCCGGCCTGGATGGTGTGTCGCGGCCGCTCGCGCAGCTCCTGCAGGTGCACCCGGGGTTCGAGAAGGCGGTCGCGGCAGCCCTCGACCACGCCGCCGACGCCGTGACGGTGGAGAGTCTCGACACCGCGATCGGTGCGCTGGAGCTGATGAAGCACGACGACGCCGGTCGGGTGTCGCTGGTCATCGCACCCGGTGCAGGCACGGCAGGGCCCCCGGCCGTTCCGTCGATGCAGCCCGGCGAGCCGACGTCGCAGTCCGAGCTGACCGAGGTGACTGAGGTGACTGAGCTGACCGAGCCGACTGAGCTGACTGATGTGACTGAGCGGCCCGTGCCCGCGCTACACGTCGTCACTGTACCCATACCGCTTCGGCCGGCGCTCGATGCGCTCCTGCAGGGCGTCGTCGTCGTCGCCGACCTCGGACGTGCGCGTCATGCACTGGAAGCAGGGGAGGCGATCGTGGCGGTGACCCGGGACGGAGACGTCCTCTCGCAATATGCCGCGCGCAGTGGCACCCCGAGCGCAGCCGGGTATCTCGAGCTCCACGCCGCCGCTGAGGAGACCGCGCGGCGCCTGGAACGGGCGGTTGCAATGACCGAGCGCCTCCGCTTTCGACTGGCCGGGCTGAGGAGAGAGCAGCACGGGGCCCGGCAGCGGGTGGAGGGGGCACTCGTGAGCCTGCACGCATCGGATGCGCGGATGGCTGCTGTCGCCGAAAGGCTCGGTCAGCTCAATGCAAGCCTACGGTCCGCGTCGGGGGAGGCCGAACGCCTGAGGACCCTGATGGGCGCGGCCGAGACCGACCTCGCGCTGGAAGAGGTCAGGCTGCAGGAGGCTGCCCTGCGGCTGTCGGACCTGCAGGACCAGCCCGTCGAAACCGAGCCCTCGACCGAGCAGCGCGATGCCCTGCACCGCGCCGCCGCGGATGCGCGCCAGGTAGAACTCGAGGCACGTCTTGCTCTCCGCAGCCGCGAGGAACAAGTATCCGCCCTGGACAATCGGGCTGCTGCACTGGAACGGGCTGCGCAGTCCGAGCGGCGGGCGCGGGAGCAGGCAGCGGACAAGGCTCGGGCGCGTCGGGCCCACGCGCTCAAGGCAGCCGCCGTCGCCCGTGGTGCCCGATTCGCGGAGCAGCGGGCCGCGGAGTCCGTCGCGGTCGCGATAAGGGAGCGCAACGCCGCCGAACGGCTGCGCGAGGGCGAGGACGCCGAACTGCAGGAGGTACGCAGGACGAACACCGAACTCGGGGCAGAACTCGCAAGACTGACCGACTCGGTCCATCAGGACGAACTTGCGCGCACCCAGCAAAGGCTGAGGATCGAGGCACTGGAGAACCGGTCCATCGAGGAACTCGGGCTCACACCGGACCATCTCGTCGAAGAGTTCGGCCCCCACCTCCCCGTGCCCGAGGACACTGCGACGGAGGACAAGTGGGCCGCGCTCAGGAAACCCGTCGACGACGACGGCGCAGAGCTGCCGCGGGGCATCCCGTTCGTGCGCGAACAGCAGGAGAAGAGGCTCAAGCGCGCCGAACGCGATCTCGCGGCCCTCGGCAGGGTGAACCCGCTGGCACTCGAGGAGTTCGCGGCACTCGAGGAGCGGCACCAGTTCCTGAGCACGCAGGTCGCGGATCTGCTGGCAACGCGCAAGGACCTCCTGGGCATCATCAGAGAAGTCGACGAGCGCGTCGAGCAGGTCTTCACCGCGGCCTGGCAAGACACCGCGGCGCAGTTCGAGCGCGTCTTCGCAACACTCTTTCCCGGCGGCGAGGGCCGGCTCGTCCTCACCGACCCCGCCAACCTGCTCACCACGGGTATCGACGTGGAGGCTCGACCGGCGGGCAAGAAGATCAAACGGTTGTCATTGCTGTCCGGCGGTGAACGGTCCCTGACCGCGTTGGCACTCCTCGTGGCGATCTTCAAGGCACGGCCCTCGCCGTTCTACGTCATGGACGAGGTGGAGGCTGCCCTCGACGACACGAACCTCAGCCGGTTGATCGTCATTTTCCGGGAGCTCAGGGAGTCGAGTCAGCTCATCATCATCACGCACCAGAAGCGCACCATGGAAGTGGCAGATGCCCTCTACGGCGTCACGATGCAGGGCGACGGCGTCTCGACGGTCATCAGTCAGCGGCTCGCCAGGAAAGTGGAAGAAGTCCTCGGCTAGCTGACACCCCTGCCGATCGAGTGTGCCTTGTGTAACGGCGGACCCCCGCTGCGCCCCCGATCGTCCGGATATGACAGAAAGGCGCCGGGTCAGAACCCGGCGCCCTTCTCGATGAGCTGACCTGCGGCCTATACAGGCCGCCGATCAGGCGTTGTCTGCTGCGAAGCGGCGACGGATCGCTACGCCGGCGGCGGCGACCAGCGCCAGCGTCGAGGCGAACAGGGCGCCCGTTCCCAGGACGTTCTGGTCCGACGGAGCTGCTTCACTCGCGGTCTGGACGTTCAGGCCCTTGTTGGTGCCTGCGCTGCCCGTGCCCGTGCCGGTGCCTGCTCCGGCGCCTGTACCGGTGCCTGTGCCGGTGCCGGTGCCGGTGCCGGTGCCGGTGCCGGTGCCCGTGCCCGTACCGGTGCCCGTGCCCGTACCGGTGCCCGTACCGGTGCCCGTACCGGTGCCCGTACCGGTGCCCGTACCCGTGCCCGTACCCGTGCCCGTACCCGTGCCCGTACCCGTACCGCCATCGCCATCGCTGCCGTCATCCCCACCGACGTTGCCGTCGATAACGATGTTGATGTCGATGTCGATGGCTACCGTGGTGCTGCCGAGGCTGCAGGCCGCGATGGCGGCATCGAACAGGGCCTGCAATTCAGCCGCGGACGCTGCCTCGTCCAGTTCGATCTGCAGCGCTGCCACGACGGCGATCGCTGCGTTGAGCTCATTCGTCGCTTCGAGCACGGCGCCGAGATCGCCGGCCGCCGCGAGGTCGGCTTCGAGGTTATCCACGACGACCTGCGCGTCGATCGCAACCTGAAGCGCTGTCTCTGCGATGACCGTCAGGTCATCCACGTCCGCCTGCAGAGCCGCGCGGGCTCCGAGGGCCGCGTCCAGATTGGCCTGTGCGTCGGCAACCAGCGCCGCCTGCGCCGCGACGACGAGGTCGAGATTGTTCTGTGCAGCAACGACGGCCAGGTCGACTCCCTCGACCTGCGCTTCCAGGGCGGCGAGGGCGTTGGCGGCGATGACGTCGTCCTCCGGGTCATCTGTCAGCTCAGCGGCTGCCACGGCGGCCTCTGCGAGCTCGATGTTGGCGGCCAGCTGGGCCTGCGCAACAAGCGCAGCGTCCAGGTCTGCCTGTGCGTCCGCTACGGCGGTGGCCTGAGCGTCGACAGCGGCGTCGAACGCGAGCTGAAGCGTTTCGATCTCGAGGTCTGCGTCAGCGAGGAGCCCGAGCGCGACGTTCAGGTTGTCCACGGCGAGCTGAAGGTCCCCCTCGGCGTCGAGCGCGACCTGTGTCGCCAGGTCGAGATCGGCCTGGATGCCGGCTTGCAGCTCGCTCTGCGCAGCGAGTGCCGCGTCGAGGTTGGCCTGCGCATCGAGGACCGCCTGGATGGCGAGGTCGAGCTCGGCGAGGGTCGCATCGGAGGCGCCCGATGCCGCCAGGGCTGCCCGGAACTCTGCCTGCGCCGAGAGGCATGCGGCGTCGCCCGGTGCTGCCGAGGCGGGAACTGCGGTGAAGAAGAGGCTGCCTGCGACAAGGGCGGCTGAGGAGCCGGCCGCGAGCATGCGGTTGCGAGTGATCATGAGTTGTTTCTCCCAGTAAGTGGTGCTGAACCGGCGCGTGCCGGTGGACCTTGCGCTCTGAAATTCCCCGACGCAGGTCCAATCCCCATGTGACACGGTCGATCCGGCAAAGAACAGGATGCGAACGATCAGAAAAATTGTTCTTTCGTTACCCAGCATGCTGGGTTCTATCTGGGAAACAGCCGTTAGGCTGCTGGAATCAGACGAAAGTTCTGGTCTACCGGGGGGTCAGGGTCTCAATGAAGCTTCGCAACGGCGCTCAGCGGGCAGTCTCTGTCCATCTCGCGGGCAGTGACTATCTGACGGGGGTCGGTTTGGCCAAGCTGCTGGGGGAGGCTTCGTACATTTCCATCACCGGCATCAGCTTCAGCGGCAGGGACGCCGTCGGGCAGGTGACGGAGCAGGAGCCCGACGTCGTTCTACTCGACGGCCTCATCCAGGACGATGGGGTGATCGAAACCACCGCTGCCCTCCGCTCCGCGAGATCGGGCAGCAAGATCGTGATTCTGTCCGGCGAGACACCGCCAGCCAGTGATGACTTGATGCAGGATCTTTTCCACGCTGGGGCGGCATGCCACCTCACGCGGGACACCACCCTGGAGGACCTCGCGGCGGCCCTGCGGATCGTGCATCGGGGTGGCCTGACCAACGCGGTGCTGGCCCATCAAACACACCATCCGGAGACAATTCCCGGTGACGCCCGGCGGATCGTCGCCACCCTGAAGGCCCTGAATGCGCGGGACCGCCGTATCGTCGAGGCGCTCGTTGAAGGCCAGACGAATGCGGAGATCTCGGCCAAGATGCATCTCAGCGAGTCCACCGTCAAGGCCCGTGTCGCGGAGATCATGCGCCGTACCGGCACGACGAACCGGGTGCAGATCGCCGTCGCCGCCGTGCGAGCGGGTTTCCTCAGCGCGGCCGGTCGGTCGGAGTCCGGGCGCTCAGCGAGCAGCGCCGTCGTCGATGCTCGTCGTTCCTACCCCCAGGAGTCCCGGACGGCGGCTGCCCGTCAGGCGATCCTCGGCGCTCTGGCCGCCTCCGATGGGCCTCTGCCAACGACCTGACCCCGGCCTAATCCTCAGTTCCGATGCGAGTGGGGTCCGAGGCCGGCTCCGAGGCGGCCCGCGGGGGGAGGGGCTCGCGGGATCTCAACCATACGAGGGCTGCGATGAGCGCGAGAGCGCCGCTGGCCACGAAGGCGATGTCATAGGCACCCACGATCAAACGATCGATGATGACGCCGGCGACGATCGGACCGAAGATGGCGCCCAGATCCGAACTCATCTGGAACACCGCCAGTACCTTGCCGCCGCTGCGGCCGTTGCCTATGACGTCCGCCACCGCCGCCTGCTGTGCCGGGTTCAGCAGGCCGGTTCCAATGCCGCCGACCACGCAGATGGCGAGAAAGACGACAATGCTCCCCGAGTAGCCAAGCGCTGCCATGGCGGCCGCGTTGACGAGGAGTCCGGTGACGATCAACGGTTTGCGCCCCACCGAATCGGCCAGACGCCCGGACACGGTCAGGGCCAGTGCCGTACCAACCGCGAAGAAGGCGAGCGATATGCCAGCTATCTCGGGGCCCGCGCTGAGCACTGCGGTGGCAAAGAGCGGCACCAGGGCCATCCGGATGCCGAAGGAGGACCAGCCGTTGGCGAAGCTGGACACCAGGGCGGCGCGATACGCGGAGTCCCTGACGGCGTCGCGGACGCCCAGTGGCGGCTGTTCGCGCGCCGCCTGGCGATCGGCCAGCGTGGTGTTGCGAAGCTGGAAGAACACGACGGCGGAGGCGACGATCAGGGCCGCCGCATACACGAGGAACGGCACCCGGAGGCCGAAGCGGGCGAGCAGGCCGCCGAGGATCGGCCCGCCGATACTGCCCAGCAGGAACGCCGTGGCGTACGTCCCTGACACGCGCCCCCTGATCGACGGCGGCGCAAGCCGGATGATCAGCCCCATCGCCGAGACGGTGAACATCGTCGAGCCGATGCCGCCGAGTCCCCGGAAGATCAGCAGCTGCCAGTAATCGGCCGCGAAGGCACAGGCGGCGGTGGAGACTGCGACGATCAGGAGGCCCATGATGTAGACCGGCCGTTCGCCGAGCTTCTCGACCAGGGCGCCCCCCGCCGGAGCGAACACGAGCCGCATGAAGGCGAACGCGCTGACGATCACCGAGGACGCGGTCACGCCGACGTCGAAGCTCTGCGCGAACTGCGGAAGGATCGGAGCCACCAGGCCGAAGCCGATGGCAATCACGAAGGCTGCGGCGATCAGGACCTTGATCTCGCGCGGGATGCGCTGGCGCTCGGGTGGCGGCTTGCGGATGGGGTCGGAGCCCCGCGTTCGCCGGCCGAGATTCCGGAGAAGCGAAGACGTCGGGGTGCGAGGAGATCCGGCCATGATCCTCGCATTCTGTCACCGCTTCAGACGGATGCTCAATTGGCCCGTATGAGAGGGTGGATCGGTGAACGAAATCTTTGTACCAGTCATCTTCGTCCTTCTCGCGATCGCCGTAATCGGCTCGCTCGCCGTCCTCCTCGTCCGGGCCCGGCGGAGCCCTCCAGGGCTGTACTCCTCGCCGCGGGATTCCGATGACCAGGTCCGAGGCCCCGCCAATGGGGCGACCTCCACCGACCTCCTCGACCGCCCAGACGGCGCGACGACGGGCGTCCTCGTTCCGGATGACCTCAGTGGTTTGGGCACGGCCCCTCCCGCGCCCCGCTTTGACACCGTGGATCCGGTCCAGGGCAGGCTCGCCCGCTTGCGCGCACGCCTCGTCCGCTCCAACAACGCACTCGGCAAGGGACTGCTTGCCCTCCTGTCCAGGGACAGGATCGACGAGGACGTCTGGGACGAGGTGGAGGAGATCCTCCTCATGGCGGATCTCGGCACCGAGTCCACGATGGAACTGGTCGACGCGCTGCGTGAGCGCGTGAAGGTGGCGGGCAGCCGCGACCCGGCGGAGGTGAAGGACATGCTCCGGGAGGAGTTGATCCGGCTCGTCGACCCGACGATGGACCGCTCCCTCGCCACGCAGCGCCACGCGGACCGTCCAGCAATCATCATGGTCGTCGGTGTCAACGGCGTCGGCAAGACCACGACCGTCGGCAAGCTCGCCCGGGTGCTCGTCGCCGACGATAAGGACGTTCTGCTCGGAGCCGCTGATACCTTCCGCGCAGCCGCGGCCGAACAGCTTGCGACCTGGGGGGCGCGCATCGGCGTGCCCACAGTCAGATCCGATGTCGACGGCGCCGACCCCGCGTCGGTCGCCTTCGAGGCCGTCAGGGCCGGCATCGAGCAGGAAGTCGATGTCGTGCTGATCGACACCGCCGGCAGGCTCCAGAACAAGGTCGGGCTCATGGACGAACTCGGCAAGGTCAAGCGTGTCGTCGAGAAACAGGGCACCGTGGACGAGATGCTCCTCGTCCTCGATGCGACGACGGGGCAGAACGGCCTAAACCAGGCGCGTGTGTTCGCGGAGGTCGTCAACATCAGCGGCATCGTGCTGACCAAGCTCGACGGCACGGCGAAGGGCGGGATCGTCGTGGCAATCCAGCGAAGCCTCGGTGTACCCGTGAAGCTCATCGGTCTCGGTGAGGGTGCGGACGACCTCGCGCCGTTCGACGCCGAGAGCTTCGTTGACGCACTGCTGAACTAGGGCCTGGCACCACCCCGGACGTTCCGGCTCGACCTGCTCATCTCACCGGTTGGCCGCCCGCGGCGCGCCGATCCCAGGATCGATACGGAACGGTCCGTCAGCTGACGGCTGCACATCGAAATCGAAGATCGCTGTGGGGAGGTACACCGTCGAGCAGGAGTTGGGAATATCGACCACCCCCGAGACCCGCCCCTCGATGGGAGCCGCGCCGAGCAGCAGATACGCCTGTTCCGGTGAGTACCCGAACCTGGTGAGGTAGTCGATAGCGTGCAGGCACGCCCGCTGGTACGAAAGGTGCGAGTCGAGATAGCGCTGTTCGCCGTCGAGCGTCACCGAGGTCCCGGAGAAGGCCAGCCACTGACTGAACTGGGGTTCGACATTGCCCGGCATGAAGATCGCGTTCTCGCTCACACCATAGGTCTCCATACCGCCCTTGATGACGTCGACGCGCAGCTCGATGAAACCGCCCATCTCGATGGCGCCGCAAAATGTGATTTCGCCATCCCCCTGCGAGAAGTGCA